>Ga0116227_10001370_pt1 | contig 54041 bp, 35 predicted proteins | sample S1TSphgellanicum_FD_89693 | JGI IMG/M metagenome (GOLD analysis project Ga0116227, IMG submission 89693) | Host-associated microbial communities from peat moss isolated from Minnesota, USA - S1T2_Fb - Sphagnum magellanicum MG | ecosystem: Host-associated > Plants > Peat moss > Unclassified... | reverse complement strand
GCTCAAGGAGCCGGTCGGGATCGCGGGGCAAATTATTCCGTGGAACTATCCTCTGCTTATGGCCGCGTGGAAACTCGCGCCCGCGCTGGCCGCAGGCTGCACCTGCATCCTCAAGCCCGCCGAGGAAACCCCGCTGACCGCGCTGGCCGTGGCCGAGATCATGCGGCGCGCAGGGGTGCCCGCCGGCGTGGTCAATGTCATCAACACCAGCACGCCGGGCCCGGTGTGCAGCGCCATCCTGCATGATCCGCGCGTGCGCAAAGTCTCCTTCACCGGCTCGACCGAGGTGGGCCGCATCCTGCTGCGCGAGGCGGCGGATCAGGTGATCTCGGCCTCGATGGAGCTGGGGGGCAATGCGCCTTTCCTGATCCTGGAGGATGCCGATCTCGATCTGGCCATCGAGGGCGCCATGGTGGCCAAGATGCGCAATGCGGGCGAGGCCTGCACCGCCGCCAACCGCTTCTATGTCGACCGGCGTGTGCATGATGCCTTTGTCGCCAAACTGGTGGCCGCCATGCAGGACTATACCATGGGCCCCGGCCTTGACCCCGCGACGAAATGCGGCGCGATGATCAACCGCGAGGCCATCGACAAGATCGAGCATCTGGTCGCCGATGCGCTGGCCAAGGGCGCGCAGGCGCGGCTGGGCTGCACCACGCCCGAGGGCAAGGGTTTCTTCTATCCGCCATCGGTGCTGGCCAATGTGGCGGAGGGTTCGGCGCTGCTGGACACCGAGATTTTCGGCCCGGTCGCGGCGGTCATTCCCTTCGACGATGTGGATTGGGCGGTCAGCCACGCCAATGCCACCGAATTCGGCCTGGCGGCCTATGTCTACACCGAGAACCTCAAGCTCGGACTGCAGCTTGCGGAACGCATCGAATGTGGCATGGTAGCGCTAAATCGGGGTCTGGTCTCGGATGCGGCAGCGCCTTTCGGCGGCGTGAAGCAGAGCGGTCTGGGACGCGAGGGCGGGCATCATGGCCTGCTGGAATATTGCGAAGCCAAATATGTCGCGGTTGCCTGGTAATCAGGGACCGACAATCATAACAAGAGGATGCGGGGCAGAGCCATGGTCGATGTATCACGACGGATCTTGCTGAGCGGAACGGCGGCCAGTGTCGCCATGGCGGGCATGGGCAGAACGGGGCGTGCCTTTGCGGCGGCCCCGCGCTCCAACCAGCCCGATACCGAATGGCGCCATTATGCCGCCGATCAGGCCAACACGCGTTATTCGCCGCTGGAGCAGATCACGGCGGCCAATTTTGGTGATCTGGAGGTGGCGTGGAGTTTCAAGACCGATGTTCTGGGTGCCCGTAAGGAGTATCAGTTTGAATCGACCCCGCTGCTGATCAAGGGGCGGCTGTTCACCACCGCCGGATCGCGCCGCGATTGCGTGGCCATCGATGCGGAGACCGGTGAGTTGTTGTGGATGCACCGCGTGGATGAAGGCGCGCGGGCGGCCAATGCGCCGCGCCAGCTTTCCGGCCATGGCGTGGCCTATTGGACCGACGGCACCAAGGAGCGCATCCTTTACGTCACCATCGGCTATCAACTGATCGCGCTGGATGCGGCGACCGGCATTCCCGATCCTTCTTTCGGCAACAATGGCACGGTCGATCTCAAGCAGGATTTCGACCAGACCATCGATCTGGTCAACTCCGATGTCGGCCTGCATTCCACGCCGCTGGTGGCGCGCGATGTGGTGGTGGTGGGCGCGGCCCATACGGCGGGCGACGTGCCGGCCACGCGCAGGAATGTGAAGGGCTATATTCGCGGCTTCGACATCCACACCGGCAAGCGCAAATGGATCTTCCACACCATCCCGAAAAAGGGCGAGTTCGGTTACGACACCTGGCTGAACGGTGATGCGGAAGAGGCGGGCAATTGCGGCGCCTGGGCGCAGATGTCGGCTGACGAGGAGCTGGGGCTGGTCTATATTCCCGTCGAGCTTCCCACTGGGGACGAGATGGGGCTGTTCCGCCGTGGGAATGCGCTTTTCGGTGAAACGCTGGTCGCGGTGGACATCGAGACCGGGGTGCGCAAATGGCACTATCAGATGGTGCATCATGGCCTGTGGGACCGCGATATTCCCTGCGCCCCGATCCTGTGCGACATACCGGTGGGCGGCAAGGTGGTGAAGGCGTTGGCCCAACCCACCAAGCAGGCTTACCTCTATGTGCTGGACCGCGCGACAGGCAAGCCGATCTGGCCCATCGTGGAGCGCAAGGTGCCCGCAGGCGATGTGCCGGGCGAATGGTATGCGCCCACCCAGCCGGTGCCCAGCAAGCCGCCCGCCTATGACTCGCAGGGCGTGACCATCGATGACCTTATCGATTTCACGCCCGAATTGCGGGCTCAGGCGATCGAAATGGTTAAGAATTACAAGATCGGGCCATTGTTTACGCCGCCCACCCTGTCGAAACCGGAAAGCTGGGGCACCATTTCGAACCCCGGCATTCAGGGTGGGACCAACTGGCCGGGCGGTTGTTACGACCCCGAGAGCCATATGGTCTATGTCTATTCCAAGTCGCAGCCTTCGGTGATCGGCATCGTGCCCAACACCGACACCAAGGTGTCCGACTATCCCTATGTCCACGGCATCGACGGGATGAAGCCGCGCGCGCAAACGGCCATGGGGTCGGAAACCGGAGCGCCACCACCGCGACCGCCCCAGCCAAGCGGCGCGAAGGGACCGCCGCCCGGCCTGCTGGCGGTGCAGGGGCTGCCTCTGCTCAAGCCGCCCTATGGCCGCATCACCGCGATCGACCTCTCGAAGGGCGACATCACCTGGCAGATCGCCCATGGCGAAACGCCGGACAATGTGCGCAACCATCCGCTGCTCAAGGGCAAGAAGATTCCGCGCACCGGGCGCCCCGGTAATCTGGGGCCCCTATGCACCAAAACACTGGTCATTTGCGGCGAGGCGGGGTTCTACACCAATGAATATGGTGTGCGCGGCGCCATGCTGCGGGCCTACGACAAGGCGAATGGCGAGGAAAAGGGTGCGGTCTACATGCCCGCGCCGCAAAGCGGTTCGCCGATGACCTATATGCTCAAGGGACGACAATACATCGTCGTGGCCATTGGCGGCGGAAACTACAGCGCCGAACTGCTGGCATTCCGCCTGCCGGGCGGCGCATGACGGCACGGATGAGGATGAGGACAATGGTGCGAAAAAGCATGATGGTGATGGCCGCATCGGCAATGGTGCTGGCCGGATCGTTTGCCGCAAGGGCGCAATCGGGCGGGCGGACCGTCTGGGACGGCACCTATTCGGCGGCGCAGGCCACGCGGGGCAAGGCGGTCTATGCCGCCAGTTGCGCGATGTGCCATGGCGAGGGGCTGGCCGGGATCGATATGGCGCCGCCGCTGATGGGCTCGGCCTTCCTCAACAACTGGAACGGCACCAGTGCGGGCGATCTGTTCACCCGCATCCATGACACGATGCCGCTCAACGACCCGGGCACGCTGAGCGGGCGCAATGTCGCCGATGTCGAAGCCTTTGTGCTTCAGGCCAATGGCTTCCCGGCGGGCGAGGTCGATCTGCCCTCGAACCCGGCGATGCTGGGGGGCACGAAGATCGTCACCACCAAGCCGTAAGCGTTGGCAGCGGGGGCGCGGGCCCCCGCTTCAGGATGTGCTATTCGCCCGTCCATTCGGGCAGGGTCTTGTTGCGCGCCAGAAAGTTGGCGACACCCCGGCGGAAGTCGGCGCTGCCATAGACGAGACCGATCAGATCCTCGATGTCGGGGAGCAGGGGCTGCTGCCCGCGCCGCAGCGTTTCCTTGGTGACGCGAGTGGTCAGCGGAGCGTTTTCAGCGGCGCGCGCGCACAGCGCTTCGGCTTCGGCGTCCAGATCCTCGCGCTCGACGACGCGCAGCAGGAAGCCGCTGTCGTAAAGCTGCTGCGCGCTGAGGAACTCACCCAGCAGCACCATGCGCTTGGCATATTGCACGCCCACCGCCCCGCCGATCCGCGCGAGGCTTGAGGCAGACAGGCAATTGCCGATCGTGCGCCCGATGGGCGAGCCGAAGCGCGCGTCGGGCGTGGCGATGCGGAAATCGCAGGCGGCGGAAATGTTCATGCCGCCGCCCACCGCCCAGCCTTCCACCACCGCGATGGTGGTGCAGGGGATGGCATCGAGCGCGCTCATGCAGTCATCGATGTCGCGCTCATAGTCGACGCCCTGCTGGCCGGTGGTGTAATCGGCGAATTTGCTGATGTCGGTGCCCGAGATAAAGGCTTTGCCGCCCACGCCGCGAAAGGTGGCGACGCGAATGGCGGGGTCGGCGGCGATATCGCGTGCCGCATCACGCAGATCGTGCCACATCTGGCTGGTCAGCGCATTATGCGCGGCAGGATTGCAGAAGCGGATGTGGGCGGCGTGGCCCTGCTTTTCATAGATGAGGCGCGGGGTGTCCGTGGTGTCGCTCACTGGGCGGACTCCCGCGCGGGCAACAGGCCCTTGGCCACCAGTTCGGCGCGGATTTCCTCATCATGCTGGTTGAGCAAAGGAGGCGGCATGCGCACCTGCTGGGGCGTGCCGCGCATCTTCACCGGGAAGCCCAGCGCCTTGAATTCGCCCTCCACCGGATGGGGGATCATCTGCACCATTTCGCGCGCCACGGCCTGTTCGCTGACCACGGCCTCGCCATAATCGAGAATGGGCGCCGCCGGAACGCCGACCGACAGCAGCAGGTCGATCCATTCCTGGCGCGTGCGCGTGATGAGCGTCCCGGCCAGATCGCCGATCAACTCGGTCCGGTTGGCGACACGCGCGGCATTGGTTGAATAGCGCGGGTCTTCCTGCAGTTCCTCACGCCCCAAAGCCTTGATGAAGGTGAGCCACAGGCCCTGATTGGCCGCGCCGATGACGAACCAGCCGTCTCGAGCCAGCACTGCCTGATAGGGTGCCGACATGCGGTTGGCTGAGCCGATCGGTGTGGGCGCCTTGCCGGTGCCCCAATATTCGGTGGTTTCCCAGATCGACAGGCCCAGCGCCGCCTCCAGCAGAGAGGCGTCGATATATTGCCCCTTGCCGCTGGTCTGGCGTCCGATGATGGCCGAAAGAATGCCGTAAACGCTGAAAAGCCCCGCGCCCAGATCGGCCACGGCGATGGAATTCTTGGCCGGTTCCATATCCGGAAAACCGTTGGATGACAGCACGCCCGAGGTGGCCTGAGCGATCAGATCGAAGCCGGGATGCTGCGCCCATGGTCCCGTCTGGCCGAAGCCCGAAATGCTGGCATAGACCAGCCGGGGATTGATGGCCGACAGCGTTTCGTAATCGATCCCCAGCCGCGCCGCGACGCCGGGCCGCGCATTCTCGACCACCACATCGGCGGTCTTAGCCAGCGCGTAGAGCACCTCGCGGTCCTCGGGATTTTTCAGGTCGAGCGTGATCGAGCGCTTGTTGCGGTTGAGCGCCAGAAAACCGGGGCTGTCTTCGCCCTTCAGGCGGAAACCCATGGAATGGCGGGTGGAATCGCCGGTTTTGGGCGGCTCGATCTTGATGACATCGGCCCCCATGTCGCCCAGCAGCATGCAGCAGAACGGGCCGGCCATGACCTGTGAAATGTCAAGCACACGAATGCCGGAAAGAGGCTGCTCGGCTTTGCTCGTCATGGTTCCCCCAATGTTGTGCCTTCTTGCAAGAGCATCATGAAATGTCGTCTCGCATCGTCAGGATCATATTGTATATGATTTGACGGATTGCTAGCATCGTCCCGTCCACAGAACAACCCCTGCCTGCGAAGCAGCCTGATGATTCGCATAACAATCAATAAATTCAAAATATTGGGAGAGGGCGACATTGAACAACACCCCTGAAATCAAGAAGCGTCGAATGATCCGGCAACGGCCGGCCTCTCTCGCTTCCATCGCCTTGCTGTCCGTTTCGGCCGTCGGGCCGCTCGTGGCGGCGCCTGCGGACGACTGGAGTCATTATGGCCACGATGCGGGCGGCGCGCGCCATTCCCCGCTGACCCAGATCACGCCGGCCAATGTCGCGGGCCTCAAGAAAATATGGACCTATCACATGCGCCCGCCTGGCGTTCAGGCCGAAACGATCCCCAGCGCGAATGCCGAATTGATGCGGCGGCGCTCGACTGGCTTTGCGGCATCCGAAGCGACGCCGCTGGTGGTCAAGGGCGTGATGTATGTCTCCACCCCCTATCGCCGGGTGGTGGCGCTTGACGCGGCGACCGGCACGGAGAAATGGTTTTACGAGCTGCCGGGGCGTGACCAGCCCTCGACGCGCGGCGTGGCCTATTGGCCCGGCGATGCCTCGACCCCGGCGCGCATCGTCTTCGGCACGCGCGCCGGTCTGTTGATCGCGCTGGATGCCGCCACCGGAAAGCCCGCATCGGGCTTCGGCACGGATGGCACCATCACGCTCAAGACCGCCGAGGTGATGAACGGTTTCAAGGCGCCGATGGGCATGAGCAGCCCGCCTGCCATCTACAAGGATCTGATCATCACCGGCACCCGCGTGCAGGAGATGCCGGTGAAGGGCGCGGCGGGTGATGTGCGCGCGTGGAACGCGAAGACCGGCGCGCTGGTCTGGACCTTCCACACCGTGCCCCGCCCCGGCGAGGTGGGTTATGACACATGGGAACAGGGCAGCACGCAGGCGCGTTCGGGCACCAATGTCTGGACCATGCCCGAGGTCGATACGGCGCGCGGCATCGTCTATCTGCCCATTGGCGCCCCCACGCTGGACCGCTGGGGCGGTGATCGCAAAGGCATGAATCTCTTTGCCAATTCGGTGGTGGCGGTCGATGCGAAGACCGGCAAATACTTGTGGCATTTCCAGACCGTGCATCATGACATCTGGGATCTCGACCTGCCGGTGATGACGCTGGTCGATCTGCGCCGCAACGGCAAGGTGATCCCGGCGCTGGTGGCGATGAACAAGACGGCGATCATGTTCGTGCTCAACCGGGTAACGGGCAAGCCGCTGATCGATGTGAAAGAAGTGCCCGTCCCCACCGACAGCGACGTGGCCAGCGAGCAGCCATGGCCCACCCAGCCCATGCCGGTCTCGCCCCCGCCGCTGGCGCGCACCGGTTTCGCGATGGACGAAATCCTCGATGCCACGCCCGAACTCTCGGCGACCTGCCACAAGATGGCGGTGGATCTGGACATCGTTCCCAGCAAGCTGTTCCAGCCGCTGCGCGCCGGGCACGCGGTCAACACCTATCCCAGCAGCCTGGGCGGGGTGGACTGGGGCGGAGGGGCCTTCGACCCCGCGACGGGTTATTATGTCATCAACGTCAATGCGCTGGGGGCGCCCTCGAAATTGGTGCAGGGCGAGGATGGCAGCTGGAACACCGGCTACACCTATTTCGTCGATCCGATGACGGGCATTCCCTGCCAGAAGCCGCCCTTCGGCGAGCTGGTGGCGGTGGATGTCGCCAAGGGCACGGTGGCCTGGCGCCGCCCGCTGGGGGACAATGGCAACCCCGCGTTGAAGGATGCGGGCGCGCTGTCCGCCGGGGGGCCGATTACCACGGCCAGCGGGCTCACCTTCATCGGCGCCACGCGTGACAGGCATATCCGCGCCTTCGACACGCGCACGGGCAAGCTGCTGTGGGACGAGACGATGGCGGATTCGAACTATGGCATGCCGATGACCTATCGGACCGCCGCGGGCAAGCAGGTGCTGGCGGTGGTCAGCACCGGCGGTTTCGGTTTCGCGCCCCCCACCAGCGACGAGCTTGTCGCCTATGCTCTGCCTTGAAACAAGGACGACACCCATGCGGACTCTGATTCTGACCACGGCCGTGCTGGCTGCGTCGCTGATGGCGGGCCATGCGCTTGCCGGCGATCAGCCGGCCCCGGCTGCCGCGCCCGCCTCGGCCCCGCCCCCCGGACCCGGGCTGGACCTCATCAACGAACATTGCAAATTCTGCCATGTCACCGCGCAGGTCTTCGTCAAGAAGCGCAGCGCCGATGAATGGGATGCGGTGATGCAGACCATGATCGACCGGGGCGCCGAACTTTCGCCCGAGGAGAGCAAGGTCATCACGGATTATCTCAACGCCCATTACGGGACAGGCGCGTCCTGAGACACTGTGCCCCGCGCCATGAAAGTATGGCGCGGGGCATAAGGCATCACGGCTGCATAAAGCGCGGCAGTTCCCCCGCCACCTTGGTGTGCAGGCGATAGATGCTGGTGGAAGCGGTGATGTAGAGCGTGTGCCCATCCTGCGCGAAAGCCAGATTGGCGGCGTTTTCGGGCAGTCTGATCTGGCCCAGCACCTTGCCTTGCGGGGTGATGATGCGGATGCCGCCCGGGCCGGTCATCCAGATGTTGCCCGCCATGTCGACTTTCAGCCCGTCAGGCCCCTGGCGGCCCGGAAAGCTGATGAGCACCCGCATGTTCGAAAGCGCGCCATCCGCGCCCAGATCATAGGCGCGCAAATAGCCCTCGGGCCCGAAATTGTCGACATAGAGCGTCTTGCCATCGGGTGAAAAGCCGATGCCGTTGGGCAGGGGCATATCGGTGATGGCCGCCGTCAACTTGCCGTTGGCATAGCGGAACACGCCGGCAAAGGGCAGCTCCTGCGCGGCTTTGGCGCCCTCCTTCAGATAGTTCAGCCCGAAGGGTGGATCGGTGAACCACAGCGCGCCATCCCTGGCATAGACCACATCGTTGGGGCTGTTCAGGCGCTTGCCCTGATAATGGGTGATGAAGGGTTTCAACTGTCCGGGCTTGTCCATCCGCGCGACGTCGCGCGCGCCCATGCGGGCAACCACGCTGACCTGACCTGTGGAGGGAGCCATGCCGTTGGAGCCGACATCGACATGGGGCGGATGCTGGGCCAGGCCGCCCGATTGGCCGTTCAGCAACTCCACCTTGCCCTCGGGGGTGAGGGCATACATCTTGTCGTCCCGCACGTCGGAGAAGAACAGGCGGCCCTTCACCCACATCGGCCCCTCGGTGAAGACAAAGCCGGTGGCGACGCGTTCGATGGGCTGAGCGGCATCGACCAGATCGTCCAGCGCCGGGTCCATGCGTTCGATATGCGGGGTGATGACAGGGCGGGGCGCAGCGCCGTCTTGCGCATGCGCGGTGGAGCCCAGCGCGGTCAGGGCGCCGATGATGGCCAGCGCGGCCAGCGGCTTGCGGATGGATCGCATGGTCATCCCCCTCAGACCGCTTCGGTGAGCAGGACCAGATAGTCCTTGTTGAGCACGGTGTTCTCGATCAGCGGCCAGACCTTCTGGTGCAGCGCGGAATGGATCCAGACCTGCCGTTGCGCCTCGCTCTCATAGGTGAGCTGGAAGCGGTAATTGATGCCATGAGCCGGCGCAGGCTGACCTTGAATCACGCTTCGGATCTTCAGCATCTTGAGATCGAGAAAGCCGCGCCCGCGAAAGCTTTCGGCGGCAGGACGAAAATGGCGGTGGAAGTGGTCGAGCATCTCCTGCTCGCGGGCCGGATCGACGGCCAGATCGCAATAGAGCACGATCGGTTTGCGCCCGCCGCTGCCCGCCTTGGGCGCCGCCGCCAGTGCCGATCCGGCCTGAAGCGAAGCCAGCGACAGGCCGCCCAGCCCAAGCGCCTGCATCAAACTGCGTCTTTGCATAAGATAGTCTCCCGGTCTGTTATATGGATCGCCTGAATGTCAGCGCGCGCGCTGGGGCGTGGTCGCCGCGCGATAGCGGGCCTTGGCCGCCAGATCGCGGGCCACGCCGATCACCATCAGCTCAAGCGGGGCCTCGCCTGTCTGGCGCAGCGACCGCGTCTCGCCCAGATCGACCGGCACGGCATCCCCGGCATGAAGCGCGGAGGTCTCGCCCTTGACGGTCACCTCGCCGGTGCCTGACAGGACGTAATAGGCCTCGCTCATATCCGCCTCGGTCACCGGACCCAGCGTGGTGCCCTTGGGCAGCAGGATGTGATCGACATAGGACCAGGGCGTGGAAAACACCGCCGGTTCAAGCACGCGCCGCATCATCACCGTGCCGGTGCCGCCGTTCAGCCCCGCCACCGGTTTGAGCGCCGCCCGGTCCAGATGCATGGTGATGAATTGCGGCACGGGGTCCAGCGCAGCCTTTTCGCGCGTGTCGCCCAGATCGAAATTATCATAGATCTTGGTCATCGAAACATTGATGTTGAGCCATTGCACGGGCTTGTCGGTGGGGTTGAAGATGCCGTGGGCATGGCCCATCCTGTCGGGCGCGCCCACCGGCCCCTTGAGCAGCGCGGTGCGCCCGTCGACCGTAAACTCCGCCTCGCCATCGAGGATGATGAACATCTCCTCGCAATCATTGTGGAAATGCTGACCAATGCCGCTGTGTGGATCGATCACCCCGCGATGGATGAAGAGCAGATTGGTCGAGAGCGCTTTCGCATCGAGGATCGGCCCGAATTTCATCGTTCCCGCCCCGGCATGTACATGCGACAGCGGGCGATAGACCGCCGGGTCGCTGTGGCCGATGCGCGCGGTCAGCGGCGCGCGCGCCCTTTCCGCAGTGGTGGCTGCCCACAATCCCATCATCGCCGCCGCCCATGTCAGGCGCGCGCCCAGCCCGCTGTGCATTGCCTTGCCCATTGTATGGCTCCTCGATCCCCTCCCGAAATCCTCCGCGGGATTTTCGGCCTTTACCCGGCCATACAGCCAAAGTAACACGAATCATATAGTATATTAAATGCCCGCAAATCACGCGGGAGGGGAAAAAGATGACGCAGATACAAGCCAGCCGGGTGCGGGTGGGATTGATCGTCCTGCTGTTCGTGATCAGCGCGATCGCCTTTCTCGACCGCACCAACATCTCGATCGCGGGGCTGCAGATGCAGACGTCCTATGGCATCGACAAGCAGCAACTGGGCTTTGTTTTCAGTGCCTTTCTGGTCGGTTATGCGGTGTTTCAGGTGCCTGCGGGGTGGCTGGCGGCGCGTTTCGGGCCGCGTGCGGTGCTGGCTTGCGCGCTGGTTTGGTGGGGTGTCTGCACGGCCGCCACGGCGCTGGTCCCCCCTCAGGCCGCCCATGCATTGTGGCTGCTGGTGGCGGTGCGCTTCGCACTGGGGCTGGGCGAATCGGTGATGTACCCTGCGGGCAACCAGTTCCTGTCGCGCTGGGTGCCTGCCGGTGAGCGGGGCAAGGCCAATGGGCTGATCTTTGCGGGCGTGGGCGCCGGATCGGGCATTACCCCGCCGCTCATCACCGGGATTATCGCCTGGGGTGGGTGGCAGGCGGCGTTTTACGTCTGCGCGGTGGTCGGCCTGCTGGCCGGCGTGGTGTGGTATGTGCTGGCGCGTGATACGCCCAGGGACCACGCGCGTGTCAACGCAGCCGAACTGGCACATATCGAGGCGACCACCAGGCCGGTCGGCCATGGCGACTCGCCTGTCATGGCGGCGATTCCCTGGGGTGTGATTTTCTCCAGTCGCAATGTTTGGGGGCTGTTTCTAAGCTATTTTGCCTTTGGCTATGTGGCGTGGATCTTCTTCAGCTGGTTCTACATCTATCTGGCCGAAGCGCGGCACCTCGATCTGAAATCTACCGCGATCTACGCCACGCTGCCCTTTCTGTGCATGACGGCGGGTTGCCTTGCCGGGGGCGTGATCAACGACCGGCTGGCGGCGCGGCGCGGGCTTTATGCGGGGCGTTCTGGACTGGCAGTCGTGTCCTTCATTCTGACCGGCATTTTTCTGGTCGCAGGCGTGTCGGCCAGCAGCGTGACGGTGGCGGTGGTGGTGCTGGCCGGGGGTGCAGGCGCGGTCTATCTGTCGCAAAGCTCGTTCTGGGCCGCCACGACCGACATTGCCGGGCAGCACACCGGCGTGGTGTCGGGGCTGATGAACATGGGCTGCCAGTTGGGCGGCGTGGTGACCTCCTCGCTCACCCCCTGGATCGCCGAGCGTTATGGCTGGAGCGCGGCCTTCTGGGCTGGCGCGGTGGTGGTGATGGTGGGCGCGCTGGCCTGGGTCGCGGTGAACCCCAATCGCCCATTGTTTGTAGAGGATTGAGGGGGCGCCCGGCGGATCAGTCCGGGCGGACCAGATGCACCGGGATGGGCGGCTGGCTGGGCAGATCGACAAAGGTGGTGCCCAGCGGACTACGCCGGATGTGGATCGTCGTGCCCTTGGCGATATGGGCGCCTTCCATGCTGGTGTCATAGGCGGTGCCATCGGCCAGATGCAGGCGGAACAGGCCATGGGGCAGGGGCTCGACCTCCTGCGCGACGCTCTCGAAATTGCTGCGCTTGCGTAGCGCAGCATAGGAGGAGGTGGGGGTCGCGGTGGCCTGCGTCACGGGGCGCGCAACTGGGGCGGTACGCGGGGCAGGCATGCTCGCGGCGGGGGGCTCGGCAGCCCGATGATTGGCAAGCGCATCATAGCAGGCGAGGCGGGCCGAGGGGGTGGTGATGGTGCTGCAACCGGCCATGCCAGCCTGCCCATAAGCACTGGTGGCGAGAAGGCATGAGAGAGGGGCGCCCAGCAGGAAAAGGTTCAAGCTCTTCATTTTCATCCTCTTTCTCTTTCTTAAATTTTGTTTGACTCGCGTCCCAATATCATATCATATCTAATCATACCTGAAAAAGTAGATGGATGTCTCATAAAGCTGACACCATGAAGACAGCGGACGTGTGCCATGAAGGTCGCCGCTGCGAGGGGAGGGCAATGCGAAACAAACTGGCGATCATCAGCCTTGTATGGGCAGGGCTTTTTGCAGCCGAGGCCTGGGCGCAGGCGGCACCCGGCGCGGCGCCCTCCACTCCGCCAAGCGGCGGCGCGGAGCCGCAGCATCGCACGCCCCCGCCGCTGGAATATGGCTGGTCGCCCAAGCGCACGCCTTACAAGGCCTATGCCGAGCCCAACCGCCCCATCTGGCGCCTTAGCGAGATTCTCGCCGCGCATAAGGGGCAGGCCAGCTGGACGCAGGCGATCGTGCGGGGCGGCGATCTGGAGGCCGACTGGCACCAGATGGCGCCGGGCGGCCGCACCGAGACGGTCAAATATCCCGACAATCGCACCGGGCTGATCGTCTGGGGCGGTCAGGTGAAGATCACCATCGATGGGCAGGAGCCCGTCGTCGCCAGCAAGGGCTTCGAGATCGATGTGCCGTTCCGCCGCGCCTTCACGCTGGAGACGGTGGGCAGCGAACCGGCCCTGTGGCTGGAGGTGCATGGGCGCGGCGATCTGCCGATCTATCCGCTCGATACGCACCCGACCAAACCGGCCGATGTCGCGGGTTTCAGCTATGAAAAGCGCGTGCTTCAGGGCGGCAAGGGGCAGTGGGACGCCGTCAACAAGCCCTGGCTGGATTACCAGAAGGATGTGGTGAGCGGCGGCGCGCGCGCCGGGGCCTTCATCGCCTCGGACCATATGTTCATCAACAACATCCGGGGGAAGGGGCAGCCTTTGCCGCCGCCCGCCAATCTGGGCCATTTCCATTTCGGCTATGATGAGTTCTGGTTCATCATGGAGGGCACCGTCGATTATCAGATCGAGGGTGTTCCGGTGTTTTCATCCCACGCGGGCGATGTGGTGCTGGCGCTTCAGGGCCATTGGCATCGCGCCAGTTTCGGCGGCGAGCCCGGCAGCATGAGCACGCGTGTGGCGATCAATCCTTATCCCAGCGGTCTGCACAATTACACGGTGGAATCCGCAGGCCACCAATAAAGCAGGATCATCCCGGGGGCACTCTCGGGGAAGCATCCGGAGCCTGACGCTCCGGGTGAGGGCGGGGGCTTGTGCCCTTGCGCCGGATCGGCGGCCCGATTGTGGCTGGCCGACGCAGAATGATGCGAAAAACAAAAATAAAATCAATCATGAATTGGAAGGGGGTTTCTGATGGTACATGGCAAATGGATGCGTCTCCATGCCTCGTTGATCGTCATTGCGATGGCGGCCTCGGGCAGTATGGCCTGCGCGCAGAGCGACAATGCCGCTGGCAAACCCGGCGATGCGCAGCCCAACAATGCGGACATCGTCGTCACCGGCACCAAGATCAAGGGCGTGGCGCCCATCGGCTCGAATCTGGTTTCGGTGGGCCGCGACATCATCGAGAAGACCGCGCCGGTCAACGTATCGCAACTGGTCAACACCGTGCCCTCGATCACCACCTCTGGCGCGGCGTCGCAGGGTGAGAATGCCTATTCCTATTATTCGCCGCAAATTCATAGCCTTGCCGGGTCGTCCTCGAACACCACGCTCGTGATTGTCGACGGCCTGCGGCTGCCGGGCGGCGGCACGCAATTCGCGCAGACCGACCCCAACATCATCCCGGTCAGCGCGATCCAGCGGGTCGAGGTGCTGGCCGATGGCGCCTCGTCGGTCTATGGTTCGGACGCGGTGGCGGGCGTGGTCAACTTCATCACCCGCAAGACGTTCGACGGTTTCGAGGCCAATGTGCAGGGCGGCGTGGCCGACCATTACAGCAACAAGAACGTCAGCTTCATCTGGGGGAAGAAATGGTCGACGGGTGGCGTCTACCTCGCCGGTTCGTGGAGCCAGCAATCCAATCTGATGAACAAGGAACGCTCTTTTTCGAGCCTTGGCGATTACACGCGGATCGGCGGCACCAACACCAACAGCTATCAATGCCCCGCCGCAACAATGAGCGTGCCCGGTGTCAGCGGCGTCTATCTGAGCCCGGGCGCTACCACCACGGTGGCCAACAGCCAGGCCAATGCGCCCTGCAACAATTCAGTCTACGCCACATTGCTGCCTTCGCAGGGGCGCGGCAATGTGATGATCAAGATGGTCAATGACTTTTCCGACCGGATTTCAGCAACCTATATGCTGAACTACAACCGGCAGAAGACCAATTCGCCCAACGCTCCCGGCGGCCTGTCCAGCGTGACGGTCTATGGTCCGGGTTCGGGCAAGGGAGGGCAGATCAACCCCTTCTTCCAGGCGCCCGTCGGGTCGCCCGGCGCCACGCAGGAAAGCATCAACTGGCTGGCGCTGCGCCCGGATGGCTATTACGGCAACACCGAAAGCCAGTCGGATTCGATCTATTCGACCGCCGTGGTTGATTACAAGGTCACCAACAGCTGGACCATCACGCTCAGCGATGCCGTGGGCTGGAATCGTTCGGCGCTCAACACGGTCAATGGTTTCTGCACGGCCTGCGCGCTGCTGGCCGTGAACGGCACCGGGCAGGCCAGCGGCAGCACAACCGCCACGGATATTGCCGGGCAGAATGTGATTGCGCTGAATCTACCGCTGACGGCGGCCAATGCGCTTGATGTCTGGAATCCCTCGGGCGGCACCACGCAGACATCGGCGGCGGTCAATCGCGGGCTTTACACCGCCAATTCGGAGAACACGAATTACAACACCTTCAACCAACTGAAGCTGGATGCGCAAGGCACGCTGTTCAAACTGCCCGCCGGTGATCTGAAGATCGCGATCGGCGGCGAATATTACTGGACCAATGAGACCCAGAAGATTTCTGGTTCGAACGGCACCGGCCCCACCACCACGGGGTCCAACTTCCGCGTCTACAATTACAAGCGCGACATCAAATCTTTCTATGGCGAGGCTTATATTCCCATCATCTCGCCAGAGATGAACATTCCGCTGATGTACAAAGTCGATGCCAGCATTTCGGGACGCTATGACAGCTATTCGGATGTCGGCAGCACCGCCAACCCCAAATTCGCCGCCAATTGGGAGGTCGTCCATGGGTTGAAGCTGCGTGGCAACTATTCGCGCTCCTTCGTGGCGCCGCCCATCGCGGTGATCGGTGATCCGACCCAGGGTTATCTCTATGCCTCGGGCAGCATTGGGCCGACGGGGGCGCTCAACAATGTGCCGATTTCCAGCTTCCCGGGCATCGTCAATGTGCCGGGCGTCACCTGCAATGCCACCACCTGCAATATGGCGGGCACGACGCAGGGTCTGCGCCGCCAGCTGGGCGGAGGCTTCACCAATGAAGTGCCGCAAAAGGGCCGCAGCTGGTCGGTCGGCGTCGATCTGGCGCCGCGCTTCCTGCCCGGCTTTACCGGCGCGGTGACCTTCTGGCACACGCAGTTCATCGGCGGTGTCAGCTCGCCCAGCGCGACCGCCATCGAGAATTCGGCCGGTTTGCGCAATCTGCTCACCATTTGCCCCTCGGGCTGCACCAATGATCAGATCAACACCTTTGCCAATCTGGCCAATGGCGCCTCGATTTCGGGTGCGGTGCCGTCCTCGGTCTATTTCCTGCTCGACCAGTCTTCGCGCAATGCGCTCAATCTGACGGTGGAGGGTATCGACGGACAGTTCAACTATACGCATGATTTTGACAAGATCGGTCGGTTTACGCTGGGAACCTCTTTCACCTATTTCACAAAATTTGTGCAAAACTTCGGCGGTGGCACCGATTTTTCGATCCTGAACACCTCGGGCTACAACACCACCTTCCCGTCGGTGCAGTTCAAGAACCGCGCCCAACTGGGTTGGGCCAAGAGCGGTTTCTCGGCCGATCTGTTCTGGAATCATGTCGGCAGCTATCGCAACTGGATCACCACCTCGGTCGCGCCGATCACGGTGGATTCCGCAGGCAATCCGACCGGCGGGGGTGATATCGTCAAGGCGTCGAACACCTTCGATCTGCATGTGCAATATGAATTGCAGAGCAGCGGCTTCATGCATGGCTGGCAGATTTATGCCGATGCGCAGAATCTCTTCAACGCCAATCCGCCCTTTTACAATGGCAATACCAGCGGTATTCTGGGAGGAGCATGGGGTTACAACGGCTTTGTGTCCAATCCGATCGGACGCCTGGTTTCGCTGGGCCTGAGGGTGCGGATGTAAATCGGCGCGATGGCCTGCCTTGCCGTACCATGATCCCGGTTCGACAAGGCAGGCCGGTCCTGAATGTGGGGAGTGATATGACGAAGATCTGGCGGGCTTCCGTCCTTGCCGTTTGTGCCCTGTCGCTGCTGCCATCGGGCGTGGCACATGCGTCCTCCGCCCTTGTCAGGGTGGAGGCTTGGGGCAAAACCCCGCAAGGCGCCACGATCCACCGCTACACCATGACCAACCGGCAAGGCGCCAGCGTGTCGATTCTGAACCTTGGCGCCACGATTGCCTCCTTGCGCGTGCCCGATCGTGAGGGCAGGCTTGAGGATGTCGTGCTGGGTTACGCCAAAGGTGAGGACTATCTGCGCAACGCTGCCTTTTATGGCGCCACGGTGGGGCGTTATGCCAACCGGATCATCGGCTCGAAGCTGACCATCGATGGCCGCTCGTATGCTTTGAGCGGCACGGGCGGCGCCACGCTGCATGGCGGCAGCCACGGGTTTTATACCAGACTGTGGGGCGTGACCTCGGTCAAAACGCCACGCGGCCCGGCGCTGCGCTTCACGCTGGTCAGCCCGGATGGCGATCAAGGTTTCCCCGGTCGCGTGACCGCCAGCGTGACCTTCGCGTGGGACGACAGCAACCGGCTGACCATCGACTATCGCGCTACCACCACCCGAACGACGGTTATCACCATGACCCAGCACAGCTATTTCAATCTGGCTGGTGCTGGTCATGGCGATGTTCTGGGCCACAGGCTGCGCATTGACGCTGATTTCTACACGCCCGCGGGGGCCAACAATGCGCCCACCGGCGAAGTGCTGAAAGTGGCCGGAACGCCCTTCGATTTCACCACGGCCAAGCCGCTGGGCAAGGATATCGACAGCACGGATCCGCAACTGGCGAGCGGGGGGGGCTATGATCATAATTTCGTTCTGCGGCGTTCTCTCATCCCGGGCGAGGTGGTGGAGGCAGCGCGCCTTGCCGATCCGGCTTCGGGCAGGACGCTCACCGTTTGGACCAATGAGCCCGGGCTGCAGCTCTACACCGCCAATGGCCGCGCATCACAGCGCCCCATGCGCGATGGGCAAACCTATCCGACCCATGGCGGTGTGGCCATGGAGACCGAGCATTATCCCGACACGCCCAATCTGCCCCATTTCCCGTCGGTGGCGCTCAGGCCGGGTCAGCTCTATGCCAGCCGCACGGTATGGCAGTTCGGGGTTGACGCCGGTCCACGCTGAACGCCCGTGTTCTGGCGAAGCTCAGGAAGGAAACACCCCATGAACCGGGACACTGTCGAAACACGGGATCGCTACAAACTGTACCGGCCGATCCAGACACGGTGGTCGGACAATGATGTCTACGGCCATGTAAACAATGTCGTCTATTATGCCTGGTTCGACACGGCCATCAACGGCTGGCTGATCGAGCAAGGGATGCTCGACATTGTCAGCAGCCCGGTGATCGGCCTGGTCGTCGAAACGGGGTGCCGCTATGCGCGCTCCATCAGCTATCCCGAGCCGGTGGAGGCAGGCCTGCGTGTCGCGCATATCGGGCGTTCAAGCGTGCGCTATGAGGTAGGGCTGTTCACGCGCAATCATGAGGACGCCGCCGCTGCGGGGTTCTTCATCCATGTCTATGTGGATCGCGAGACAATGCGCCCTGCACCTCTGCCCGATGCTCTGCGCGTCTGTCTGGAGACGATCCGTAGCGCCTAGCGCTTGCGCGGGCGCCGCCGTGGGGCTGCATCCGACTGGCGGCGCACCAGTTTGTAATCCAGCACGACATGCGAGGGGCCCTCTTCCCCATCGCCCCGCTGCCCGCGCAGATCGCGGACTAGCAGATCGACGGCACTGCGCGCCATATCGCTGATCGGCTGGTGAATGGTGGTCAGTTCGGGCCAGATGGTGGTGGCCAGAGGCGTATCGTCGAAACCGCAGACGGTCAGGTCACCCGGCACATCCAGCCCGCGCCCATGAGCGATGGCCACGGCGGCGGCGGCCATATCGTCGTTGCAGGCGAAGATCGCGGTGGGCGGCTCGGCCAGATCGAGCAGATGCTCGGCGGCATCAAGGCCCGAGCGATAGTTGAACAGGCCCTGCGCGATCAGCGTCTCGTCCAGCGGCAGCCCGGCATCGGCCAGCGCGGCGACATAGCCCTCGAACCGGCGCTGGCCGGAATTATAGGCCGGATTGCCCTTGATAAAGCCGATGCGGCGATGGCCCAACGCGACCAGATGACGGGTCATCTCCCGCGCGGCGAGCCGGTCGTCCATGTTGATCGAAGAGAAATGATCGGGCCGGTGGCTGGCGGCCAGCGTCACCGCGCGGATTCCGGCGGCCTGCAATGCCGCCAGCATCTCGGGGGAATCGCAGAGCGGCGGGGGCAGGATGATGCCGTTGATCCGCGCATGTTTGAGATGCGCCAGCACCGCCTCCACCGAAAGCGGTTCGGACAGCTTTTCCACCGCCAGCATCACATTGTGGTGGCTGGCCTGTTCCAGACTGCCCATCAGCAATTCGGAGAGGAAGGAGGTGGAAGGGTTGGAAAACAGCAGGCAGATGCGGATCTCCTCGCCCCCGGCCAGCGCGCGCGCCGCAGCGCAGGGCGCATAGCCGAGCGCATCGATGGCGGCCTGCACCTTGTCACGCGTGGCCTCGCGCACGGCCTGCTTGCCGTTGATGACGCGCGAGACGGTCATCGGCGAAACGCCGGCCTGTTTGGCAACATCGATGATGGTGGGAGCGCGGGAGTCGTTGTGATCCATGAAGGTCAATCTGGTGGCGATATCAGGGGGCTATCGTGTGCCCTTTGAAAAAATGTTAGCGAAAACACCGCAAACCGCCAGTGGAATGTTATCCACCAGTCCTAAAGGACGATGTTTTCGCTAACATGGAGGCTTATTTCGGGTTCCCCGGCGCATAGGGGAAGCGCAACGCCTTGTACCACTCCAGCGTATGAGCGGGCGCGGCGGCTCCGGCGGGCAGGGGGCGGTGGCTGATCGACTGGAAGTAGGCGATGCTGGCATCGCGCCACCATTGCGCTTCGCGGTGCTGGATGGCCAGGTAGGTCTGCGTCTGGGCGAAGCGTTCCTCGTCGATTAGCGGGCGCAGGCTGTCCCAAGTCTGCTGCATGCCGGAAACATAGGCCACGCCATGGTCGTAATGATGAACCAGCCCATCCCACAGCGTGTCGCCCGAGGCCAGTTTCTGATCCCAGCCAACATGATGGAACCACAGCCATTCCTTCTCCGGCGTGGTCTCCAGCTTGGAAAGGCGCGCGGCCACCGGGGGGGCATATTGCGCGATGGCCTCGCTGCCCTTCGCTGTGCGGTCGAAGCCGATGCCCTGTGAGTCTGCGCGGTGGTAATAGACCGGATTCCATTCCGGGCGGCCCAGATCGGCGATCCAGGGCGCGGGGCCGTAATGGTGACCGGTGCCCATCACATGCGCCAGCCCGAGCGGGGTCATATAATCCACCGCCGCCTCACGCGATCCCGCCATCATGGCGGTGACCGGCGTCACCACGCGTGGATCGGGCGAGAAGGTCTGCGCCGCCCATTCCTGAGCGATCTGCTGTGCGGAAAGCTGCGGGTCCCAGGCCAGGCGCCCGAAAGCATACCAGTCGGCCTGGTTGAAGATGGAGCCCGACCAGTTACGGTCGGTGCCGATGTTGGCCACGCCCGCGATGCCGGTGAGCCGGTGGTGGTCCAGCTTGCCGTCCACCACATCGGCCACGGTGCCCCCGGTGCCGGTGTCGCTGCGCAATGTTTCCTCGAACAGCGGCCCGAGATAGGTGAGATGCGTCGACTGGCCGATGTATTCCTTGGTGATCTGGAATTCCATCATCAGCGGGGTCTTGGGCATGGCGCCGAAGAGTGGATGGAAAGGCTCGCGCGGCTGGAAGTCGATGGCGCCGTTCTTCACCTGAACCAGCACATTGTCGGCGAACTTGCCGTCGAGCGGCTTGAAATCGTCATAGGCCTGCTTGGCGCGGTCATCGAGGCGCGGCTCTTTCTGCGCGCCTGCCGCATAGACGAAGGCGCGCCAGATCACCACGCCGCCATGGGGTTTCACGGCAGCGGCCAGCATGTTGGCGCCATCGGCATGGGTGCGGTGATAATCCTGAGGGCCGGGCTGCCCCTCGCTGTTGGCCTTCACCACGAAACCTCCGAAATCGGGGATGGCGGCGTAGATTTCATCAGCCTTGGCGGCCCACCATGCGGCAACCTGCGGGTCGAGCGGATCGGCGGATTTGAGGCCGCCGATCTCGATGGGCGCGCTCCACTTGGCCGAGAGATAGACCTTGATGCCATAGGGCCGGAACACCCCGGCCAGCGCGGCGGCCTTGGCGATATAGGGCGCTGTCAGGCTGTCCGGCTTGGCGTTCACATTGTTGAGCACCGTGCCGTTGATGCCGATCGAGGCGTTGGCGCGGGCGTAATCGGTGTAGCGCGGGTCGGTGAAGTCGGGCAGGTGCCACCAGTCCCAGATCGAGGCGCCGGCATAGCCGCGCTCGACCGTGCCATCGAGATTGTCCCAATGGTTGAGCATGCGCAGCTTGATGCGCGGGGCGCTGGTGATGTCGAGATGCGCCAGATCGGCGCCGGAGGAGGCCAGTCGCAGCAGATGGAAGGCGCCGTAAAGCAGGCCGATGTCGCGGTTGGCGGCGATCAGCGTGACAGTCTTGCCTTGCATCTGAATGGTGCGAATCGCATAGCCTTCCTCGCCAAGATCCTTGAGGGGGACCGGCAGCGGGGTGGATGACGAGGCCGGAGTCGCCAGCCAGATCGCCCCATCGCCGAGGCTTTGCGTGTGTTGCGGGGCGGTGCCGGTCAACCGCGCGAAGCCGCGCTGCAATTCAGCTTCGGCCGCCAGCGCGCTGGCGCCTTGCGCGGGCCCCATGATGGCTTTGGCATGGGCGGCAACCCCTTGCAGAGCCGCGCCTTGCAAGGGCGCATAGCGCAGCCAGAGCTTGTAACCATCCTCCGCCCTTGCAGCAGGGGCAAGGGCCAGAGTGGCGCAGGCAAGCAGCCAGCAGCATAGCCGAGACCACATTCTCTCTCTCCCGAATCTTCTCGCTGCAATGCGCGGATGGGCATTGACAAGCGTATCCTGTTTGAGTGATGTTAACGTTATCAATGGTGATGCGGCAAGAAAAATCGGTCGCCAAAAATGCCGCTGGAGAGGGGTAGCATGTTAAAGTCCTGTCAGATCCGTGGATCTGCGCTGTGTGCGGCCTCTGCAATGGCCATGGTTGCGGCGGTTTTGGCGCTTTCGCAGGGTGTGCCGGTTGCCGTGGCGGCAGGCGTGAAGCCGGCTGTTGCGGGTGCGGTCTATAAAGATGCTAACGCTCCCATCGAGGCGCGAGTCGACGATCTGATCGCGCGGATGACACTGGATGAAAAGATCGCCCAGATCACCGCCGTCTGGGACAACAAATCCGAGATTTTCGACGCGAAGTTACAGCTTGATCCTGCTAAGCTGGCGTCGCACTACCCGCATGGGCTGGGGCAGTTTACCCGTCCTTCCGATGCCAAGGGCTCGGTCAGCCCGCGCGTGCTGCCGGGGCGCGATCCGGCGCAGACGGTGGCGCTGGTCAATGGTTTGCAGCGCTGGGCCATGACCCAGACGCGGCTGGGCATTCCTATCCTGTTCCATGAGGAAGGGCTGCACGGCTATGCCGCTGTCGGCGCGACCAGCTTTCCGCAGTCGATCGCCATGGCGTCGTCATGGGACCCGGCGATGCTGCGCGCGGTCAATGGCGTGATCGCGCGGGAAATCCGGGTGCGCGGCGTGTCTCAGGTGCTGGCGCCGGTCGTCGATATCGCTCGCGATCCGCGTTGGGGCCGCATTGAGGAAACCTATGGCGAGGACCCCTATCTCGTCGGCGAGATGGGCGTGGCCGCTGTCGAGGGTCTGCAAGGCCCCGGCCATGCGCGCCAACTGACGCCGGGCCATGTCTTTGCCACGCTCAAGCATCTGACCGGCCATGGCCAGCCCGAGAGCGGCACCAATGTTGGTCCCGCGCCGATCTCTGAACGCGAATTGCGCGAGAACTTCTTCCCGCCCTTCGAGCAGGTGGTCAAGCGCACCGGCATCGAGGCGGTGATGGCCAGCTACAATGAGATCGACGGCGTACCCTCCCATGCCAACAAGTGGCTGCTGGAGAAGGTGCTGCGCGGCGAATGGGGCTTCAAGGGCGCGGTGGTCAGCGATTATTCCGCCGTCGATCAGTTGATGAGCATCCACCATATCGCGGGTGATCTGGAAGGCGCTGCAAGGCGCGCGCTGGATGCGGGCGTGGATGCCGATCTGCCCGAGGGCCTATCCTACAGCACGCTGGGCAAGGCGGCGCGCGAGGGCCGTGTCAGCGAGGCGCAGGTGGACAAGGCCGTGCGCCGCATGCTGGAGCTGAAGTTCCGCGCCGGGCTTTTCGAAAACCCCTATGCCGATGCCGTGGTGGCTGAAAAGCTGACCAACAATGCGCAGGCGATTGCTCTGGCGCGTATGGCAGCACAGCGTTCGATCACCTTGCTCAAGAACGATGGCATGCTGCCCTTGAAGCCCGAGGGCACGATTGCCGTCATCGGGCCGAGCGCGGCGGTGGCGCGTCTGGGCGGCTATTACGGGCAGCCGGCGCATAAGGTCTCGATCCTCGACGGCATCAGGGCCCGCGTGGGCGACAAGGCGAAGATCGTCTTCGCCCAAGGCGTGAAGATCACCGAGGATGACGACTGGTGGGCCGACAAGGTCACCAAATCGGACCCTGCGGAAAACCGCAAGCTGATCGCGGCAGCGGTGGAGGCCGCGCGCGGCGTGGACAGCATCGTGCTCACCCTTGGCGACACCGAGCAATCGAGCCGCGAGGGCTGGGCCGACAACCATCTGGGCGACCGCCCCAGCCTTGATCTGGTGGGTGAGCAGCAGGAACTGTTCGATGCGCTCAAGGCTTTGGGCAAGCCGATCACCGTGGTGCTGATCAATGGCCGCCCGGCCTCGACGGTGAAGGTGTCGGAGCAGGCCAATGCCATCCTCGAAGGCTGGTATCTGGGCGAGCAGGGCGGCAATGCCATGGCCGATGTGCTGTTTGGCGATGTGAACCCCGGCGGGCATCTGCCGGTCACCATCGCCCGTTCGGAGGGGCAGTTGCCGGTGTTCTACAACGCCAAGCCCAGCGCGCGGCGGGGCTATCTGTTCGATACTACAGCGCCGCTCTATCCCTTTGGTTTCGGGCTGAGTTACACCACATTCGATCTGTCCGCGCCGCGTCTTGCGGCCAGCACCATCGGCAAGGCGGGGCAGACCACCGTGTCGGTCGATGTGCGCAACACCGGGGCACGGCTGGGCGATGAGGTGGTGCAGCTCTATATCCGCGACAAGGTCAGTTCGGTCACGCGGCCCATCAAGGAGCTGAAGGGCTTTGAACGCATCACGCTGAAGCCCGGCGAGATGCGCACGGTCAGTTTCAACATCGGGCCCGAGGCGCTGCAGATGTGGAATGACCAGATGCAGCGCGTCGTTGAACCCGGCGATTTCGAGATCATGACCGGCGACAATTCGGTCGATCTCAAGACCACCACGCTGACGGTGGCACCATGATCCGGCGTCAGCTTCTGGGCGGGTTGCTGGCTTCCAGCGCGATGCTGGCGGCCAGCCGCGCGGGGGCGGCGGCCACCAAGCCGCTCTACAAGGATGCCGCCGCGCCGGTCGATCTGCGGGTGCGCGATCTGCTTTCGCGCATGACGCTGGAGGAAAAGGTCGGCCAGATCATCGCGCTCTGGGCCACCAAGGCGCAGGTGATGGACGATCTGACCTTCTCGCCCAAGAAGGCCAGCGCGGCCTATCCGGCCAGCTTTGGCCAGATCACCCGGCCATCGGATCGGCGCGGGGCCTTGAATGGCTCGACGCAGGCGGGCGGGGTCGGTGCGCGTTGGCGCACGCCTGCCGATACGGTGCGCTTTATCAACGCCGTGCAGACATGGGCTCGGAATGAAACGCGCCTCGGCATCCCGGTGCTGTTTCATGAAGAAGCGCTGCATGGTTACATGGCGACGGACGCCACCATGTTCCCCATGGCCATCGGCCTGGCGGGCAGTTTCGACCGCGATCTGATGCGCGAGATCCAGTCGGTGATCGCGCGGGAAGTGCGGGCGCGGGGCGTGCATCTCGCCCTTTCGCCGGTGGTGGACATTGCCCGCGATCCGCGCTGGGGCCGCATTGAGGAAACCTATGGCGAAGACCCCTATCTCTGCGGGGAAATGGGTGTTGCCGCCGTGCTGGGCCTGCAGGGCGAGGGGCGTGAGCTGCCCCCCGGCAAGGTTTTCGCCACGCTGAAACATATGACCGGCCACGGTCAGCCCCAGAGCGGCGACAACATCGCCCCCGCGCCGATCTCGCAGCGCGAATTGCGCGAGAATTTTCTGCCGCCCTTCCGTGCCGTGGTGAAGCGGACAGGCATCGGCGCGGTGATGCCCAGTTACAATGAGATCGATGGAGTTCCTTCGCATCAGAACCGCTGGTTGCTCACGCAGGTGCTGCGCGGCGAATGGAGTTTTGATGGCGCGGTGATCAGCGATTACGGCGCGGTGCCTGAGCTGGATACGATCCATCATGTGGCGGGTGATCTGGAGGCGGCGGCGCGTCATGCCCTGGCGGCGGGCGTGGATTGCGAGTTGCCCGATGGTCTGGCCTTCCGCACGCTGGTCAGCCAAGTGCGTGAGGGCAAGGTGTCGCAAGCGGCGGTCGATACGGCCTGTGCGCGCATGCTGACCCTGAAATTCCGCGCCGGGCTGTTTGAAAACCCCTTCGCTTCGCCCGATTTCGACCGGATCACTGGCAATGCAGAAGCCCGCGCTCTGGCGCTGAAGGCGGCGCATCGCTCGATTGTGCTGCTCAAGAACGATGGCATTTTGCCGCTGACGCCGGGTGCTCATCAGCGCGTGGCGGTGATCGGGCCCAATGCTGCCGTGGCACGTCTGGGCGGCTACAGCAGCATTCCGCGTCAGGCGGTCTCGCTGCTGGAAGGGGTGAAGGCCCATCTGGCAGGCAAGGCGCAGGTGGAGTTCGCCCAAGGCGCCTTCATCACTCAAAGCGAAGACCGTTCCAGCGATGAGGTGCTGCTGGCCGATCCCGCCCGCAACCGGCAGTTGATCGCGGAAGCCGTGGCACTGGCGCAAAAATCCGACATCATCCTGCTGGCCATCGGCGACACCGAACAGACCAGCCGCGAGGGCTTTGCCAAAAACCATCTGGGCGACCGTACCAGGCTCGATCTGGTGGGCGAGCAGAACGAACTCTTCGCCGCGCTGAAGGCCACGGGCAAACCGGTGGTGGTCTGCGCGATCAATGGCCGCCCGCCAAGCTATCCTGCCGTGGCGGCGGGGGCGAACGCCTTGCTGGAATGCTGGTATCCGGGGCAGGAAGGCGGCACGGCCATGGCCGATGTGCTGTTCGGCGCGGTCAATCCCGGGGCCAAGCTGCCCGTCACGGTGGCGCGCAATGCGGGGCAGATCCCCATCTTCTACAACCGCAAGCCCAGCGCTCGGCGCGGCTATGTGTTCGAGGATATCTCGCCGCTGTTTCCTTTCGGCTTCGGCCTGTCCTACACGCGCTTCGAGATCGGCCAGCCGCGCCTTTCCGCGCCGCAAATCGGCACGCAGGGGCAGGTGGTGGTCAGCGTCGAAGTGCGCAACACCGGCTCGCGCGCGGGCGATGAGGTGGTGCAGCTTTACATCCACGATCAGGTGGCCTCGGTCACCCGCCCGATCAAGGAGCTGAAGGGCTTCGAGCGCGTTACCCTCGCGCCCGGCGAAAGCCGCGAGGTGCATTTCACCCTCGGCCCCGATGCTTTCTCGCTGTGGGATCTCAACATGGTTGAGCGGGTCGAACCCGGCCGCTTCGACATCATGGTCGGGCCCGACAGCGAGGCCTTGCAATCCGTTACCCTCGACATCGTCTGAACAGGACCACACTTATGCCCATCATCACAGGCGCCAAGGTCATCGTGACCTGCCCCGGCCGCAATTTCGTCACCCTCAAGATCGAGACCGATGAGGGCGTCTACGGGCTTGGCGATGCCACGCTCAATGGCCGCGAACTTTCGGTGGCGAGCTATCTGCAGGATCATGTCATCCCCTGCCTGATCGGGCGCGACGCGCACCGCATCGAGGATATCTGGCAGTATCTCTACAAGGGCGCCTATTGGCGTCGCGGCCCCGTCAACATGACGGCGATTGCCGCGGTGGACACGGCCCTGTGGGACATCAAGGGCAAGATCGCCGGTTTGCCGCTCTACCAATTGCTGGGCGGGGCGAGCCGCGAAAGCGTGATGGTCTATGGCCACGCCAATGGTGTGAGCATCGAGGACACGGTCAACGTCGCGCTGGAGTACCAAAAGCAGGGTTACAAGGCGATCCGCCTGCAATGCGGTGTGCCGGGCATGGCCAGCACCTATGGCGTCTCGAAGCACAAGGATTTCTACGAGCCCGCCGACAGCGATCTGCCCACGGAAAACGTCTGGAATACAGCCAAATATCTGCGCGTGGTGCCCGAACTCTTCAAGGCCGCGCGTGAGGCTTTGGGCTGGGACGTGCATCTGCTGCATGACATCCACCACCGCCTCACCCCCATCGAGGCGGGCCGTCTCGGCAAGGATCTGGAGCCCTATCGCCCCTTCTGGCTGGAAGACGCCACCCCTGCCGAAAATCAGGAGGCCTTCCGCCTGATCCGCCAGCACACCACCGCGCCTTTGGCCGTGGGCGAGATCTTCAACTCGATTTGGGACGCCAAGGATCTGATTCAGAACCAGCTGATCGACTACATCCGGGCCACGGTGGTCCATGCCGGCGGCATCACCCATCTGCGCCGGATCGCGGCTTTGGCGGATCTCTATCAGATCCGCACCGGCTGCCATGGGGCCACCGATCTGTCGCCGGTCTGCATGGCCGCCGCGCTGCATTTCGATCTCTCCGTGCCCAATTTCGGCATTCAGGAGTATATGAAACACACGGCGGAAACCGATGAAGTCTTCCCCCACGCCTACGCCTTTGCAGATGGCATGATGCATCCGGGTGAGAAGCCGGGCCTTGGCGTGGAGATCGACGAGGAACTGGCCGCCAAATATGAATATAAGCGCGCCTTCCTGCCGGTAAACCGGCTGGAAGACGGCACGATGTACAGCTGGTAAACGCCAGTGTCTCAGGGGATGTCCGAAACCGCAAAGCCGAAGGGCAAAATCCGCTGGGTGGTCTGCGCCCTGCTGTTTGCCGCCGTGGTGCTCAGCTACATCGACCGGCTGGTGCTGCCCACGCTGAAACCCGATCTTCAGGCCCGCTATGGCTGGAGCGAGACCGGCTATGCCAGCCTCGCGATCTGGTTTCAGGCGGGCTATGGCGTGGCCTATGTGCTGTTCGGGCGCGTGATCGACCGGATCGGCGCGCGCACGGGCTATGCGCTGGCGGTGGGGCTGTGGACCTTTGGCCATATGCTTCACGCCTGCTTTACCAGCACCACCGGCATGCTGATCGCGCGCATCCCGCTGGCCATCGGCGAGGCGGGAACCTTCCCCGCCGCGCTGAGCGCCACCAATGAATGGTTCCCCCGGCGCGAGCGCGCTCTGGCCATCGGCATCTTCAACGCGGGCTCCAATGTGGGTGCGATCGTCACGCCGCTGCTGGTGCCGATCATCGCGGTGACTTTGGGCTGGCGCTGGGCCTTTATCCTCACCGGCCTGCTGACGGTGGTGTGGCTGGCGGTATGGCTGGCGATCTATCGCCGCCCGCGCGACAAGGCGGGCCTGTCCCCCGAGGAACTCGCCTGGATCGAGGCGGAACCTGCCGAGCCGCAGCGCTCCGTGCCATGGCTAAGCCTGTTCCGCCATCGCCAGACATGGGCCTATCTGATGGGCCGCTTTCTGATCGATCCGGTGTGGTGGACCTTCCTCTTCTGGCTGCCCGATTTCTTCAACCGGCAGTATCATGTGAAGATGCTCGATTTCGGGCCACCGCTGATCGCGGTCTATCTGCTGGCCGATGTCGGGTCGGTGGCGGGGGGCTGGCTGTCTTCGCGGCTGATGGGGCGCGGCTGGACGGCCAATCGCGCGCGCAAAGGCGCGATGTTCGCCTCCGCGCTGTTTGCCTTGCCGATTGCCTTTGCCGCTCAGGCGCCCAGCCTGTGGGTGGCTGTGCTGCTGATCGGCCTTGCCTGCGCCGCGCATCAGGGCTTTTCCGCCAATGTCTATGCGCTGCCGGGCGATCTGTTCCCGCGCTGGATGGCGGGCTCTGTCATCGGCATCGGCGGTCTGGCCGGCGCGCTGGGCGGTATGCTGATGGCCAAATATGCCGGCATGATCCTGGAGAGCGTCGGCAGCTTCCAGCCCATCTTTATCCTCGCCTCCTGCGCCTATCTGGTGGCGCTGCTTGTCCTTCACCTGATCGTTCCGCGTTACGCGCCGGTCTCGCTTTCGGAAGATCCCGCATGAAGCCCCTTCGCCTCCACCCCGACCGCCTGTTTTCGGCCGAGACACGCACCCGCGATATCGCCCGCGCGCTTTACGCCACCGTCAGCGACCTGCCGATCATCAGCCCGCATGGCCACACCGATCCATCGTGGTTCGCCTATAACGAGCCCTTCGCAAACCCCTCCGACCTGCTGATCGTGCCGGACCATTATGTGTTCCGCATGCTGATGAGTCAGGGCGTGGCGCTGGACCAACTCGGCATCCCGACCGTGGACGGCAGCCCCACTGAAGCCGACCCGCGCGCCATCTGGAGCCGCTTTGCCGCGCATTACCATCTGTTTGCGGGCACGCCCTCGCGCATGTGGCTGGACTATGTGTTCACGCAGGTCTTCGGCATCGATGTGCGGCTGGAGGCCGCCACCGCCGACCACTATTACGACACCATCGACGCCGCGCTGAAAATGCCGGAGTTCCGCCCCCGGGCCCTGTTCGAGCGTTTCAACATCGAGGCCATCGCCACCACCGAAGGGCCTCTGGACCCGCTGGTCCACCACAAGGCGATTCGCGAGAGCGGCTGGGGTGGCAAGGTCGTCACCGCCTATCGCCCCGATCCGGTGATGGACCCCGACGATCCACGCTTTATCGAAAAGGTGCAAGCCTTCTGCGCCATGACGGGCGAGGACGCCGCCAGCTTTGCCGGCTATCTGCGCGCCCATGAAAAGCGCCGCGCCGATTTCCGCGCGGCGGGGGCTACCAGCACCGATCATGGCCACCCCACGGCCTTCACCGCGCATCTCTCGAAGCCCGAGATCGAGGCGCTTTACGCCAAGGTCATGGCAGGCCCCGTCAGCGCGGCCGAAGCCGAGCTGTTCCGCGGTCATATGCTGGTGGAAATGGCGCGCCTGTCGATCGAGGACGGCATGGTGATGCAGCTTCATCCCGGCGTCTGGCGTAGCCACAACGATGCGGTCCTAAGCCGCTTCGGGCGCGACAAGGGCGGCGATATCCCCATGCCGGGCGAATTTGTGCGGGCGCTCAAGCCCCTGCTGGACCTCTACGGCAATGATCCGCGCCTGACGCTGATCCTCTTCACGCTGGATGAGGATGTTTATTCGCGCGAACTCGCGCCGCTGGCGGGCCATTATCCCGCGCTGAAGCTGGGCCCGCCATGGTGGTTCCATGACAGCCCGGAAGGCATGCGCCGCTTCCGCGAAAATGTCACCGAGACCGCCGGTTTCTACAACACGGTCGGCTTCAACGACGACACGCGCGCCTTCCTCTCGATCCCGGCGCGGCACGATGTGGCGCGGCGGATGGATTGCGGCTTCCTCGCTCGGCTGGTGGCCGAACACCGGATCGAGGAGGATGAAGCATTCGAACTGGCCCATGCGCTCTCCTATGGGCTGGCCAAGCAGGCGTATCGGCTGTGATGCGCCTGTCCGAAACCACGCTGGGTGGCCTGCCGGGCGATGTGTTGCGCCCGGCCTATGATCGCACTCAGGTGAAGACCGGCGTTGTCCATCTGGGCATTGGCGCCTTCCACCGCGCCCATCAGGCGGCGATGTTCGACGATGTGCTGAGCGCAGGTGACCTGCGCTGGGGCATTGTGGCGGCGTCTTTGCGATCGCCCGCAGTGCGCGATCAGATGGCGCCTCAGGATGGCCTCTACACCATGCTGGTGCGCGATGGCGCAGCCCAGACCGCGCGCATCATGGGCGCGGTGCAAAAGGTGCTGATTGCGCCTGAGGCTCCGGCGGAACTGCTGGCTGTGATGGCCGCGCCGGACACCCATATCGTCACAATGACCATCACCGAAAAGGGCTATAAGCTGGACCCGGCCAGCGGCGCGCTGATCGAGGATGATCCGCAACTGGCGGCGGATATGCTGTCGCTGGAAACGCCGCGGACGGCTTTGGGCTATATTGTGGCGGCTCTGGCGATGCGCCGGGCGGCGGGGCTCAAGCCTTTCACCGCGATCTCCTGCGACAATCTGCCGCACAATGGCACGCGGTTACGCGGCGGCGTGCTGGCGCTGGCGCGGCATCACGATCCCGAACTTGCCGTCTGGATCGAGGCCTATGGCGCCTTCCCGGAGACCATGGTGGACCGCATCGTGCCCGCCACCACGCCTCAGGACATCGAGGATCTGGCGCAGCGCCTCGGCGTGGAAGACCGCGCCATGGTCAAGACCGAGCCCTTCGCCCAATGGGTGATCGAGGATCATTTCTGCGGCCCCCGCCCGGCTTTTGGGGCGGGTGTGCAACTGACCGCCGCCGTTGCCCCTTGGGAGGAGGCCAAGCTGCGCCTGCTCAATGGCGCGCATAGCGGCATCGCCTATCTGGGCGGTCTTGCGGGCCTCGCGCATGTGCATGAGGTGCTGGAGCGTCCCGACGCCCGCGCCTTTGTCGGGCAGCTGTGGGATGAGGCGCAGACCACTCTGTCGCCGCCGCCCGAGCTGGATATCGCCGCCTATCGGACCGCGCTGATGGCACGCTTTGACAACCCCACGCTGATGCATCGCACGCATCAGATCGCCATGGATGGCTCGCAGAAGCTGCCTCAGCGCCTATTGGCCCCCATCGTCGCGCGGCTGGCGGCGGGGCAGGGGATCGAGGCCCTGTCGCTCGCGGTGGCGGGCTGGATTCGCTGGCAGGCCGGGCGCGACGATGCAGGTCAGACCTTCACCATCGACGATCCGCTGGCCGCCGTGATCTCCCAGCGTCTGGCCGAGGCAGTGGATGCCGAAACGCGGGTCGATGCCGTGCTGGGGCTGGAGGCCGTGGTGCCACCAGCCTTGCGCAATCATGCGCTGTTCCGGGCATCCCTGATCCGCTGGCTCACCTTTCTGGAAACACAGGGCGCGCTGGCCGCGCTGGCGCTTTGCAAGGATGTTTCGCGATGAAATTGCTGCTTTGTGCGGCGGCCCTTTCGCTTGTGGCGACGCCCGCTCTGGCTGACGCTCCCAAGCTGGTGAAGCAGGGCACAGCCACCCAGTTGCAGGTGCAGGGCAAGCCCATGCTGCTGCTCGCAGGCGAACTCGGCAACAGCAGCGACACCAGCGAGGCCTATATGGCCCCGCATTGGAAGCGCCTGCGTGCGATGCATCTCAACACTGTGCTGGCGCCGGTTTCCTGGGAGCTGATCGAGCCGAAGGAAGGCCAGTATGACTGGTCCAGCGTCGATGCGCTGATCCGCAATGCGCGGGCCAATGATCTGCATCTGGTATTTCTGTGGTTCGGGGCGTGGAAGAATTCCATGTCGACTTATGTGCCGGGTTGGGTGAAGCGCGATCAGGCCCGTTTCCCGCGCGCCCAACTGCCGAGCGGGCAGGGGGTGGACATCCTCTCCTCCATGGCGCCCGCGACTTTGACGGCGGATCAGAAGGTCTTTGCCGCTCTGCTGGCGCATATCAAGGCGGTCGATGCCCAGCAGAACACCGTGCTGATGGTGCAGGTGGAGAACGAGATCGGCATGCTGCCGGTGGCGCGCGATTACGGCCCGCTGGCCGATCCGGCCTATCGCGGGCAGGTGCCCGCCGAACTGATGACCTATCTTCAGCAGCACCATGACACGCTGGTCCCGGCCATGCGTCAACGCTGGGAGGACAATGGCGCCAAGACCAGCGGCACATGGGCCGAGGTGTTCGGCCCGGGCACGGCGTCCGAGGAAATCTTCACCGCATGGCACTATGCGCGCTTTGCCGATGGGCTGACGCGCGCGGGCAAGGGCGCTTACGCTCTGCCGATGTATGTCAATGTGGCGCTCAACCGGCCCGGCCGCGCGCCGGGCGAATATCCCAGCGGTGGCCCGCTGCCGCATCTGATCGATGTGTGGAAGGCCGGGGCGCCGAGTCTCGATTTTCTGGCGCCCGATATCTATTTCACCAACTTCGTTGATATCGTTAACACGTATAAGCGGCCGGACAATCCGCTGTTCATTCCCGAAGCGAACAATGCCGATCACCCGCAGGTGCCGGGCAATGCCTTCTATGCCATCGGCAAGCTGGATGCGATCGGCTTCGGGCCGTTCTCCATCGAATCGGTCGATGAAAAACCGGACGCTTTGGCCGGGGCCTATGATGTGCTGGAGCAGATTTCTCCGCAGATTCTCGCCGCACAGGGGCTGGGGCGCATGTCGGGCTTCCGCCCGCGCGCGCTCTATGACGGCACGCTGATCTATGAGCCCGTCACCGAGCGCATCGGCGACTACCGCTTCACCGTCAGCTTCGCCGATATCGTGAGGCCCGAGGCGTCGCCAGAAACCGGCAAGGCCGGGGCGGTGATCGTCCAGACGGGGCCTGAAGACTATATCGTGGCAGGGCAGGGTGTTACCGTTACCTTTGAGCCTGTCGGGCCGGGCCCGCGCCTCGCGGGAATCGACAGCGCGTGGGAGGGGCATTTCGATGCTCAACACCGATGGATTGGCGGCCGTCTGCTCAACGGAGACCAGACTCACCAGGGGCGGCATATTCAGCTGGCGCCGGGTGAATTCCAGATCCAGCGTATAAAATTGTATCGCTACCAATAGGCTGTGGATCTCTGCTTGACAGGCAGAACAGGGGGAGTAAAAAACCCCTATTGATAGCGCTATCATGAAGGGCCCGAGATAACCGGCCAGGAGATGGCGCTCAGGAGAGGTCGATGGTCATCAATCACCAACGCTTTTGCGTTCCGCCCGGAACCGCTTGCTGCCTTGCCGGGGTCAAATCTCCCGGTCGGTGCATGGCGGATATGGGCGCCGCTTAAGGCCGTTCACGCCTCTGGCTGAGCGTCTGTCGGACTGGGATGCAGCTCAGGCCGATGGGCCAATCATCAGACGATAAAAATCCGAAACCCCGCGCGCCGGAACAGCATCCGGCGGCGGGAGCTATGTCGGCGCGCCTGCAAGCGGGTCGATCACATGACATGGGACGCACAGGCCGGGTTCAGAGCCGCCATGCGCCGCATTGTGTTTGGGAATGGGGTAGGCACATGACATACAAGAAAATGACCGTGATGATGGGGCTGGCGACGGGCGTTTCCAGCTTTGGTTTCCTGGCTCTGCCCGCTTACGCGCAGCAGGCGCCAGCTGCCGCAGCAAGCGCGGCGGACCAGCAGGCCCCCGCCGATGAGATCATCGTGACCGGCTATCGCGCCAGTCTGCAGCGTTCGGCGGAGCTGAAGAAGAGCAACATCGGCCTGACCGAAACCATTCTGGCCGAGGATATCGGCAAGTTCCCGGATTCGAACATCGCTGAATCGCTCAGCCGCGTGCCGGGCGTGACCATCAGTCGCGACAATGATGGCGAGGGTGTGAACGCTGCCATCCGTGGTCTGGGTTCGGCCTTCACGCAGGTGACGCTGAACGGCGCGGCGATCATGGTCGGCTCGACCGGCACCGCCGATGGTTCGGGCACCGGCCGTCAGGTCGATCTCAACTATTTCCCGACCGAACTGTTCACCTCGATCACCGTCGAGAAAAGCTCGCGCGCGGACATTCTGGAAGGCGGCGCCGCCGGTTCGATCGATCTGCGCACCGCGCATCCCTTCGACAAGCCGGGCACGCATTTCACCATCTCGATGGACGGGCTCTACAACACCAACGCCAAGAAGGCCGGCTATAAGGGCGCGGCGGTGTTCAGCGCCACCAAGGGCGAATTCGGCATTCTGGTCGGTGTTTCGGGCATCAGCAATCAGGTCAATTCCAACGGCTTTGAGTCGGTGGGCTGGACCGAACCCAACCTGTCCGCCGCGCAGAACACCACCTCTACGCGCAACAACATCAACGGCACCGGCAGCAACGGCAGCAGCTGGAACATTCCCGCCACCGTTCCGGCTGGCGCGGGCAATGGTCTGGTGACGGGCAGCGCGCTCAATCAGGCGGCGCTGCTGGCGCTCAACCCCGGCCTTACCATCACGCAGATCAACCAGGCGCTGATCCCCCGCCTGGGCCGCGAGTTCAACGAATGGGGCTCGCGCAAGCGCATCACCGGCGTCGTCTCGCTGGAGTATAAGGGCGACGACAACGGGCTGCATCTCTACCTCGACAGCATGCTGTCCAAGGCGCGCAATCAGGAACAGCGCATCGATATGGACTGGGTGGGCCGCAACGGCAGCGCCATCCCCATCGGCATGCAGGTGGATGGCAATGGCGTGGTGACCTCGGGCACCTTTGCCAATGCGCAGTCTTTTCTGGAATATCGTCCCTATGACGAGAAGCTGACCTATTACGGCTTCAATCCGGGCGGTGAATATCAGATCACCAACCATCTGAAGATCGATGTTCGCGGCGATATCACGCACAGCTCCTTCTATCGCCAGTCGCCTTCGGTGCTGGTCTCGACGGTGCTGGGGAATGGTGATACGGTCAATTTGACAAACAACAACGGCAATGTGAACATTGCCTCGAGCACAGACCTGAACAATCCGGCCAATTTCAACTGGAATGGCGGTCGCGTTAACATTCAGGACGAAAAGCGCCAGACCACGACCAAGGGTATTCGCGGCAATCTGCGCTGGGATCACGGCGATATCGTGGTGCGCGTGGGCGCAGCCTATGACGACAATTACCGCAACATCGTCGCTTATGACAATTCCACGCTGTGGCAGAATGCCGTTTGCGGCAACCAGCCCAATGTGGCGATGCTGGCGCCCAATGCCTCGCCGGCCTGCCTTGGCCTGAATGCGCCGGGTTCGGCGGCTGCGCTCTATCCGGGCTATGGCACGGGCGCGACCGCCGGGGCGACGGGCTCGGTGCAATATCTGGGCTCGCTGATCCCTCAGGCTTCACTGGCCAATTATCTGATGCCGGGGCCGCGCGGTTTCGTCACTGTCAATTGGCCCGCCTTTGCGGCGGCATCGAACTACAATTACTACAATTCGACCGCGCCTTTCTCGACCTCGTCCAACACCGGCGCCAATTCTGGCCAGTTTGAGGAAAAGAACTTCGGCGCCTATATCGAGGCCGACGACAAGTTCGACATTGGCGACAACACGCTGCGCCTGAACGGCGGTGTGCGCTTCATCCACACCAACCAGCGCATCGGCGGCTACGTCGCCAATGGTGCGGTGACTCAGGCCAATTCCACGCTGACCAGCGGCGGTCTGTATCCCACCGTGGGCTTTGCGGCCTTCAACTTCATCAACACCTACAACTCATACAGCTATGCCTTGCCGGCCTTCACGGCGGACTTTAACCTTGGGCGCCATGCGGTGTTCCGCGCATCCTGGTCGAAGACTTTGACCCGCCCTGATCCGAATGCGATGCTGCCGGGCGTGAACTACTCCGATCCTTCGGCTTATGCGGTGTCGCTGGGCAATCCGGCGCTGGCGCCTTATCTGTCGAAAAACCTCGATCTTGGCTTCGAATATTACACGGGCAAGGAAGGTTACATCGCGGTTGCCGCCTATCGCAAGTCGATCACCGGCTTCACTCAGTCACAGAACATCGCGAGCACCTTCGGAAGCCTGGCGCAATATGGCATCAACATCAACACGGTGACCCAGCAGCAGGCTGCCGTCATCAATGCCAATGGCGGTAACAACTCGCCGATCTCGATCAGCGAGCAGGTCAATGCCGGCAATCTGGTCATCAACGGGGCCGAGTTCACCGTGGTCCAGCCGCTTGACTTCCTGCTGGCGCCGCATGGTCATGGCATCAAGGGTCTGGGTGTGATCGGCAACGTCACCGTGATCGACCAGTCGAGCGCCAGCGTGCCTGCCGTCATCGCGACCGGCGTGGCGCATACAACCTACAACCTCACGCTCTATTACGATCACAAGGGCGTGTCGGCGCGACTGCTGTACAACTTCACCGGCGGTTCACTGGCGGCAGCCGGGCCCCAGAACGGGCTCAACAATTTCGCGATCTACAATGATGTGCACAAGGAGCTGGATTTCTCCGCCAATCTCGATCTGCAAAAGATCTTTGGCGGCGGCACCAACCTGCCCACCATGTCCTTCAACGTCAACAATCTGACCAAGAGCCATATTCGCACCTATCTCCAGTATAAGAACGTGACCTATTCGGACTACAATCCGGGCACGACCTATTCGCTGGGCCTGCGCGAGAAGTTCTGACGACCCCGCCTTGCTGCGGATCACAATGAAAAGGGAAGGGCCGGGCGCAAACCCGGTCCTTTCCGCATGCCGGAGGTGATGCCGATGAGTTCTGTCCTGCGCGCTGCCCTTGCGTCCTTGCTGACCCTTTGCCCGCTGGCGGCTCATGCCGCGCCTTGCGTGCCGCAATGGGTCGCGGGATGGGCCTCCTCGCAGATGGTGCCGACCGGCGACAATGCTTTGCCCGCCGGAAGCCTTGGCGGGGCGACATTGCGGCAGATCATCCGCCCATCGGTGGGCGGGACGGGGCTGCGTGTCAGGCTCTCCAACGCCTATGGTACGGCGCCCTTGCGCATAGATGGCGCGTCGCTGGCCCGCGCGGTGAAGGCAGGCAGCGCGGCGATCGATCCTGCCTCGCTGACCGCGCTGCGCTTCGACGGGCAGGCGGGCGTCACCATCCCCGCCGGGGCAGAGTATCTCTCCGACCCGGTCGATCTGCCGCTGCGCGCTTTCGACGATCTGGCGATCACCCTGCATTACGCGCAGGACCCGCAAGGGCAGACCTCTCATCCCGGATCGCGCGTCACCTCATGGCTGCTGGCGGGCGATCATCTGAACGACAAGGATCTGGCGGGGGCCAAGGCCTTCCAGCACTGGTTCACCCTCTCCGGTCTGGAGGTGTCGCGCTGCCAGACTCCGCGCCTGATCGTGGCGCTGGGCGATTCCATCACCGATGGCCACGGCGCCACTGATGACGGCAATGACCGCTGGACCGACGATTTCGCCCGCCGCCTTCAGGCCGATCCGGCAACGCGCGGGCTGGCCATCATCAATCAGGGCATCGGCGGCAACCGCCTGCTGCATGACGGGCTGGGCCCCAATGCTCTGGCGCGGCTGGACCGCGATGTGCTGGTGCAGCCCGGCGCCAGCTGGGTGGTGGTGCTCGAAGGCATCAACGATCTCGGCACGCTCACCCGCGATGCTCCGGTGGATGAGGCCGCCCATCAGGCGCTGGTCGAGCAGATGATCGGTTCCTATCGCCAGATCATCGCGCGGGCCCACGGACGCGGGATCAAGGCGATCGGCGCCACGGTGATGCCCTTTATGGGCAATGCCTATTACCACCCCGATGCGCGCAATGAGGCCGACCGTCAGGCCGTCAACCGCTGGATTCGGGAGAAGGGCCATTTCGACGCGGTGGTGGATTTCGATCAGGCGATGCGCGATCCCGCCCAGCCCGCCCGCCTGCTGCCCGCCTATGACATCGGCGATCACCTGCATCCGTCTCCCGCCGGTTACCGGGCCATGGCGCAGAGCATTCCGCTGGCCCTGTTCGCCGGGCGCTGACGTTCGTCGGGCGCTGCCCGGTTACAGGGTGGGCACAAACACTCGTCACCTTCCCATCCCTGCCAATGCGCAGGTTTGACGAAAGGATTATGCAAAGCCTTCGCAGGGTTCGTGCAGGCGGCAGGGCCTGAAGGACTGCCACAAACGCTAAGATCCCACCGCCGCGCGGACGTGCTGAGAGTCCCCTCAGGCCGGATCGGTCATGGCCTGCCATGCACCATCGACGCGGCCCGCCAGCCGCCTTTGCCATCCGCCCGGCGCCTCGATCAGCAGGTCATACCAGCCATGGGTTGGGGCCAGCGGCCATGCCATGCTGCCGCCCTGTGCGCCGGGAGACCAGTCGCGGTGATGGGCGTGATAGGCCTGCGGGGTCACCTTTATAGCGCTGAGGCCGGGCTTGACCGTCAGGCTCAAACGTCCATCGGCGACCGACCAGCCAAGCTCGGGCTCCTGCGCCGCGCCCGTTCCGACAAGGGCACGATGGAAACCGGCGGGGCCGAGCACCCAGAGATCATAGGCCTTCTCTGCCCCATGAAGCGGCCAGCGATCGGTGAGCTGCTTGCCCGGTTCGACGGTGAAACGGCGGGGCACCAGATCGAGCCGCAAACGGTCATAGACCTGAAAGACGCCTGCCAGACCCTCCCCGGCTGAAAAGGTCAGTGCGATGCTGTCATCCGCAACGCCGCCTGTCACCTCCAGCCGATAGCGCGCCGGGCAGGCCGGGCGTGCGCCGGGATGCTGCTCGGGCAGAGGCTGGTTCTCGGGTGGATGAGCGTCGGGCTGCTTGGCGATGGCATGGGCACGGGCGCTGCGATCCGGCGCTGCGGCCATGCTTGTGGTCAGGGCAGGCGTCAGGATGGGCTGCAGCGGCGCGGCATGCCCGAAATCGAAAGCGCTGGTCAGATCGCTGCACACGGCGCGGCGCCACGGGCTGATGTTGGGCTCCTGCACGCCGAAACGGCGCTCCATAAAGCGGATGACCGAGGTATGATCGGAGACCTCGGAATGCACCCGCCCGCCGCGCGACCATGGCGAGAGCACATACATCGGCACGCGCGGCCCCAGCCCATAGGGCCGCCCGCGCAGGTTGAGATCGTCACCCTCCGCACCCGGCGCGCGCAGCAGGTGGTATTCTCCCTGGGTGGAGACGGTGCTGGCGCCCGCATAACCGCCAGGTAGATCGGCATCGGGCGAGGGCGGTGCGGGCGGGGGCACGTGGTCGAAAAACCCGTCATTCTCGTCGAAATTGATGAAGAGCACGGTGCGCGCCCAGACGGCGGGGTTGGCGGTCAGCGCCTCGATCACCTTGGCGGTGTAGGCCGCACCCTGCGCCGGGCTGGAGGGGCCGGGGTGTTCCGACCCTTCCGCCGTGCCCACGACCCAGCTGATCTGCGGCAGGCGGTCGGCCAGCACATCGGCGCGCAGGGCGTCGAGTGCATGCGTGCTCAGCCCTTTCTCGGCCAGCACCTTGCGCGATCCGGCATCGCCGCGATAGGCCGCGCGATATTGCAGGAAATTGGCCAGCGGATTGTCGGTGAAATTGTCCGCCATATCCTGATAGACCCGCCAACTGACGCCTGCCGCCTCCAGCCTTTCGGGATAGGTGGTCCAGAAAAAGCGCGGCTGGCTGGCCTTGTCGGGCTTGGTCAGATCGTCATCGGGATTGTTGATCGCCGGGCCGCCGCCCTTGCCCAGCGGATCGTTGCTGCCGGTCCACAGGAACAGGCGGTTGGTGTTGGTGCCGGTTTGCATTGAGCAGTGATAGGCGTCGCACAGCGTAAAGGCGTCGGCCATCGCCCATTGGAAGGGAAGGTCTTCCTGTTGGTAATAGGCCATGGCGCGCTGGGTCTTGGCCTCTGGCCAATGCGCCATGCGGCCATTGTCCCATGCGGCCTGCGCGTTGGACCAGGTGTGCGGTGTGCCCAGCATGCGCATCAGGTCGAAATCCTGCTGCGTGGAGAGCGGGAAGGGCCGCATGCGGCGCGGCGGCGTGGTGGCATTGTCGCGCTGGTCCCACACGGTGCGGGGCGTGCCGTCTGGGTCGGCGGGCAGGGGGATGGGGAAGCGGTCGCCAAAGCCGCGCACTCCCGGCATGGTGCCGAAATAATGATCGAAACCGCGGTTTTCCTGCATCAACACCACGATATGGGCGACGTCGCCGATGGTGCCGGTGCGGCGGTCGGGCGCGATGCTGGCCGCGCGCGCCAGAATGGGGGCGAGCCCGGCAGGCAGCGAGGCGAGGGCGGCCCCTTGCAGGGACTGGCGGAGCAGGGCGCGGCGGTCGATCATCGGTGATTCTCCTGATGAGCGAGGCCTATCAGCGGTTTGTGACAGAGGGCAACAGGCGCACGCCTTATCTCATGTGGCCATAATAGTCCGACAAAGTGGGGGCGAAGGGGAGCGTAAGGCGATATCGGGCAGAGGGCCTTTTGCCATAAAGACCGGTGCTTTGGGCGAGGGGTAACCGGTGTGGAACGAGAGGCTTGACCAGGATGATCCAGCTTCTATACCTCTACAAATAATAGGTAATTTAATCATGGCGATCAGGCGATCCGTGGCCATGCAGATCCTTGCGGAGAGGATGGAAATGCCAACGCCCGCCCCTGACATGCACGCCAGCAACGATGCGCTGTATCGCAAGATCCTGTGGCGGATCATGCCGCTGCTGCTGGTCTGCTACATCGTGGCCTATATCGACCGGGTCAACATCAGCCTCGCCAAGCTGCAGATGCTCGGCGAGCTTGGCCTGTCCGACACGGTTTTCGGCCTTGGCGCCGGGATTTTCTTCATCGGCTATTTCCTGTGCGAGGTGCCGAGCAACCTTGTCCTCCACAAGGTCGGCGCGCGCTTCTGGATCGCGCGCATCATGGTCAGTTGGGGCGTGGTGGCCGCTTTGCTGGCCGCCATCGCCCCCATCGCCCATCTCTTCGGCCCGCATCAGGAGCAATGGGTGTTCCTTGCCCTGCGTTTCCTGCTGGGCGCGGCGGAGGCCGGATTTTTCCCCGGTCTGATCCTCTATTTCAACTACTGGTTGCCGCCGGAACGACAGGGGCGCGTTTTCTCCATCCTGATGGCGGCCCAGCCGATTTCCTTTGTCATCGGCCTGCCGCTGTCCGGCTGGCTGCTGAGCGCGCTGGACGGCGTGCTGGGCCTTGCCGGCTGGCGCTGGATGATCGTGATCGAGGCGGCGCCCGCGCTTGTGCTGGGCCTTGTCGTGGCCCGCACTCTGATCGATTGCCCGCGACAAGCCACATGGCTGAGCGCGAAAGAACTCGACACCGTGGTGCAGGCCGTCGAGACACGCAAAACCGTGCAGACCGATCTGCCGCTGGGGCAGGTGGCTCGACTGCCGGTGCTGTGGGCGATGATGGCGATCTGGTTCCTGATGGTGATCGGCGTCTATGGCATCAACTTTTGGCTGCCCACGCTGGTCCATGCCAGCGGGGTGCAGGGCAGCCTTGCCATCGGGCTCTATTCGGCGGTGCCCTATGTCGGGTGTGCTGTGGGCATGGTCACCGCTTCGGCCTATGCCGAGCGCATGGGCTGCAAGCAGGCGATGATGGTCGGCATGTCGATCCTCGGCGGGCTGGCGCTGGTTGCGGCCGCCCATTGGGGCGCGGGCCATCTGCTGGTGACGCTGCTGACGATGACCGTCGCCATGGTCGGCGCCATGACCGCCTCGGCCCTGTTCTGGAGCCTGCCGGGCGAGCGCCTGTCCGGCCGGGCGGTGGCTGCAGCCGTCGCGGCGATCAACTCGCTGGGCAACATCGGCGGCTTTGCCGGGCCCTCCATTCTGGGCTTTGCCAGAGACCGCTTCGGATCGGACGAGATCGGCCTGGCGACGCTCGGCCTGTGTCTGGTCGCAGCCGGAGGTCTGGTGCTGCTGGTCTTCGGGCGCCGAAAGAACGCCCCCACAATCCTGCCGGAAGGAGCATCTTCATGATTGTCAATCGACGCACCACGCTGGGCCTGCTGGGTGCCGCCACATGCCTGCCGTCCGCTGTTCTGGCGCAGGGTATCACAAGGCCACAGCCGCGCAGCGTCATCACCGATCCGCCGCGGGCCTGGGGGCCGGGGGCCGATCCGGTGATCTATCCCGATCCTGACATCATCGTGCTCGATCCCGCCTTCGGCGAGCTGCTGCTGGGGATCACGCAGATCCGTCGCATCTGGGACAAGGGCCTGTGGCTGGAGGGGCCCGCATGGTCCGCGCAGGGGCAATATCTGGTCTTCAGCGATGTGCAGGCCGACAAGCAATATCGCTACATCTGGGAGACGGGCGAGGTCACCACCTACCGCTCGCCCTCGTTCAATTCCAACGGCAATGCCTTCGACGCGCAGGGGCGGCAGATCGTCTGCGAAGATCTGTTCCGCCGCATCGTGCGGCATGAGCATGATGGCACCGTCACCGTGCTGGCCGACAGTTTTGAAGGCAAACCGCTCAATTCCCCCAATGATATCGCGGTTCATGCCGATGGCAGCATCTGGTTCACCGATCCGGCCTATGGCGACACGCTGTCGGAGGGCCATCCTGACTTTGTGGGCGGGCCGACCAATGCGGCAGGACGCCTCAACCCAAGGATCGGTTCAGAGCTGGCGGGCATGGTGGGCGGAAAGGCGCGCGGGCCGGGGCATTGCTACCGGGTGGATGCGGATGGCTCGATCAGCAAGGTGATCAACGAGAAGGATCTGCCCGATCCCAACGGCATCGCCTTCTCGCCCGATTTCAAGACGCTTTATGTCGCCAGCACCGGAAAGGCGCCGGGCGATACCCATGCGGGCGGCAAATCGGTGATCTATGCCTTTGATGTGAACGGCAAGACGGTCAGCCGCCAACGGCTGTTCAGCGATATGATGGTCGATGGCGTGAAGTGCAGCCCGGACGGGTTTCGTGCCGATGTGAACGGCAATCTGTGGTGCGGCGTCAATGGCCCATTGGGTTATGGCGGTGTGCAGGTGCTGTCACCGGCGGGCAAGCTGATCGGTCGCATCCGCCTGCCGCAACTCTGCGCGAACCTCACCTTTGCGGGGCCGAAACGCAACATGCTGATGATGTGCTGCGGGCAGTCGCTCTATGCGCTGCAGGTGCAGACGCAGGGCGCGGCCTGGAGTTAAGCCGGGCCCCGATCGCCCGATCAGTTCCGGCGCGGTGGTACGGGCGCGGGCACCGCGAACACCTGCTGCCCGGCCTCCCATACGGCGCGGATATGGGTGGTGTCGGTGATGTTGTGCGAGGGGTCGCCTGCCACCACCAGCAGATCGGCCCGCTTGCCCGGCGCGATCACACCGCGATCGGTCAGCTCCAGCAGCTTGGCCGCATCGCGCGTCGCCACGGTGATCGCCTGAAGCGGGGTGAGGCCCGCCTGCACCATCAGCATCAGCTCGCGATGTTCGGCGATGCCGGGAATGCGCAGCGGGGTCGCCCCGGAATCGGTGCCGAAGCCGATTTTCACCCCGGCGCGATAGAGCGTGAGCAGATTGCTCCGGTTGGTCGCCAGCGAGGCCTGATTGACCTGCAGGGTCTTGGGATCGAGCGCCTTGGCCTGCCATGCCGGATCGGCAAATTGCGCCGCCAGAGCAGGCTGCACCGCGCCCCGGAAAAAGCCCGATTTCAGCCATTCGGGATGCTGAGCATAGAGGTAGAAGCTCTCGTCCAGACCCAGCGTCGGGATGTACCAGGTGCCGTGGCGCTTCATCAGCGCGATCAGATCGGCATCGACCAGCTCGTCACGCACGCCATGGGCCAGGATATCGGCACCGGCCTCGATCAGCTTGCGCGCATCCTCGCGGTAATAGACATGGGCGGCAACGCGCAGGCCTTTGGCATGGGCCTCCTCGATCACCGCCTTGTAGATTTCGGGCTTCATCTTGGCGGGGATCGAATGATGGAAATCATCGACCCACACCTTGATGAAATCGGGATGGCGCTCGGCAGTTTCGTCCACATCCGCCCGCGCTTCCTCGACGGTGGTCGGGCGATAGAGCTGATCGGCGGCGGCGACCATCGGCGGAGCACCTTCCGGCACGCCGATGCCGCGATCCGCGCCGAAGATATCGGCCCCGCCCAGCGTTCCGGCATGAGCCAGCGGCTGCAGATCGTAGAACAGCGGCGCGTTCAGCCCCAGCGAGGTGATCGTCGTCACGCCATAGCGCTGCCATTGCCGCAGCTCGCGCAGCGCATTCTCGCGTGTGTAATTCTGGGGCCCGCTGGTGGTGCCATCGGTATAGGCCAGATGCGAATGGTTCGAGATCAGGCCGGGCATCACGCTCTGGCCGGTGAGGTCGATCACGCGCGCGCCTGCGGGCAGCTTGACGCTGGCATCGGGCCCCACGGCGCGGATTTTGCCCGCTTCGATCAGGATGGTCTGCGCCAGTTTCGGTGCGCCGCCTTGCCCGTCGATGACGCGGGCATGCTGCAGAGCCACGATTGGCGCTGCGGGCTGGGCCTGAGCAGACGAAACACACTGCAGCGCGCAAAGCGAAACGGAGGCTGCGAGACGAAAAAGAGTGGTCATGGAAGAGGTCCATTCTGCCGGGCTATGCCCTGCCTATGGACCCCGACCGCGCCGGGAGGAAGCGCGACCAGGGCCTTTATCCATCACTATCCCCCGGTTCGGCCCGTTTGTGCGCGGAAGAGGGCGCCCCTCAGTTCCCCGGCTCGATATAGATCGCATTGCCGATCAGCAGCAGGCGCCCATCCGCGCCGCGCCCATCGGCACGCACCCAGTGGCGGCGCCCATCGGCGGGCCACGTCAATGACAGGCTGTCGGTGGCGTCGCGCGTCAGCACTTTGCGACCATCGAGCAGATAATCGATCTTTCCGCCGGGCACGCCCTGCATTGTGGCCTTGATCGTCAGCTTCGCGCCTTTCGCGGCGTGGAGTGTGCCGCCCATCCCGGCTGTCTGCTTGCCGCTGGTCGCGCTGATGTCCAGCAGGCGGTCATGCGTGCCTTCGACATCGACAAAGGCCCGGCCCGCGCGCAGCCCATCCATAAAGCCCTGCGTCGAAAGACTGTCCATATGGATAACGGTGGTGGGCGTGCCGATCGCGCCGGGTTTGTCGGCGGGAATGTCGGGGTTGTGATTGTCGCTGCCGCCGATGGCGGTGACATGCTGCCCTTTGTCGAGCAGGCTCTGCCACAGAGCGATCCCCTGCAGCGGCCCTTCCGCCGAGCCGGTCTGGGCGAGGGTGCCGCCATTCACGACCTCGACCGCGCCCACGGCGCCGGGGGGCAGCTCCGCTACCCGCCAGCCGCAGCCCATGCAGGCCTCGCCCGAGGGCAGGCCCGCGTGGTTGAGCGAGACGATGCCGCCCGCCTGTCTGGCCGTATCCAGCCATTTGGCGGCCTCGGCGTAGCTGGGCGCGCTCATGCGGAAGTCGAGCGGACCGGTGGGGCCGAAGACATTGGCATGGCCGAAAAAGGTGGTGATCTCGCGGCCGGGCAGCAGCAGCATTTTGTCGAAAGCACCTTGCAACGCGCGCAGGGCGGCAAAGTGCGAGGTGCTGTTGTGATCGGTCAGCGCGATGAAATCGAGGCCACGCGCCGCTGCGGCCTCTACGGTGCGGTAGACCGGGCAGGGGGTTTTCGCGCCCGATTGCGCGCGGCATGAGCCGTCGCTGTTGCCGCTGTGCATATGCAGATCGCCGCGATACCAGCCCGGCGCGGCATGGATCGGCGCGTCTTCCAGCGCGGTGACAGCGGGGCCGCGTTCGATGAAGACCTTGGCCTCGAAAGGTGCGGCCACGCCTTCGCGGATGTTGGGCACGCCAAGGATCAGGCGCCAGCGCCCCGCGGGCAGTGGGCCGGGCAGATAGCCCGGCGTCGCTTCCTCGGTGCTCAGCGTCATATGATCGCGGGCGCCGCCGCTCCAGCCACGCAGGCGCTGCGGGTCGGCCAGGCCGAGGTCGATGACCGAGCGCTGCTCCTTGCCGCCATAGGTAAAGCGGATGGTAAGGCGCGTGACCCCCTCCGGCATGTCGAAGGGCACCTCGCGGTAATGTTCGAAGTCGGCGCGGGTGATGCTGCCGGTCAGCGTTTGCCAGGGGACCGCCTCCCCGGCCTGCGCCGGGTTCGATCCCAGCGCGAGTGCGAGTGCCAGAATGGCGGCGGCGACCCCCTTACGCATCATCAGAACTTATACATCACGGCGGCGCGGAAATTCCGGCCGATCAGCGGGCGGGCGATGAAGGTGTTGGCGCCGGCATCGGCGTTCTGCACCTCGCCCGCGCGCGGATTGCCTTCGGTCAGCCCCAACGAGTTGTTGAGATTGTCGACATAGCCATAGAGCGACAGCCTGTCGGTCACCTGCGCGCGCAGGCTGACGTTGATCGTGGCATAGGCGGGCAGGCGCACCGAATTGGCCGTGTCGACATAGCGCGCGCCTTCATACTCATAGGAGGCCTGAATGCGCAGCTTGTCATGCAGCAGGTTGAAGCCGGGCACGATGCGCAGGCTGACGGTGGGAACGCGGATCAGACGCTTGCCGTCGTAATTGTTCACCTTGCCCGAGGCGTCGGTGTAGACCAGCCCCTTGTAGCGCGGGTCCTGCAGCGTCACCGTTCCCGAAATGTCGAAAAAGCGCACCGGGCGCAGCGTGCTTTCCAGCTCCAGCCCGAAGGTCTGGGTGTTGGCGTTGAGCGCCTCGGTCACCGAGGAGCCGGTGTTCAGATCGAAGCGGTAATTGGTGAAAGAGACGTTGTTGTACTTCGTCCAGAAGCCGGTCGCGAAGACATCCAGCAGCGGGCTGGTGTATTTCGCGCCCACCTCGCCCAGATCCATCGTCTGGGTGAGCGGTGTGGCGGTGGGGCTGGTCACGTAATTGCCAAGGCTGGGCATGCGGTTGGCATAGGTGTAGCGGGCGAACATGCCGGCATGCCGGTCGAACTGGTAATTCAGGCCCGCCGTCACCGTGGCATGGCTGAAGGTGCTGTCGTAATTGGCCGAAAGCCCGCTGCCGGTCAGGATCGAGGAGGTCGCGGGCGTGCCCAGATTGACCGTCTTCTTCAGCCCCACCGTGCCGCGCGCGCGCATCGTTTCCCAGCGGACGCCGCCATCGAGGCGCAGCTTCTTGGTGATCTGCCATTCGTCGGAGAGGTAGAGCGCATTGGTGGTCTGTTCGCCATGGGCGCTCTCCCACTCATAGCCATATTTGTAGATGCCGTTGGTGTCCGAGAAGGATTTGACGACATTGCCCGCCGTATCCACCGCGACCAGATTGAGCAGCCGCGCATTGTCCTGCACATCGAGCAGGGCGGTGGAGGAATAGCGGCTGAAATCCTCGTCGATATGGGCAAAATAATAGCCCAGCGTGATGTCATGCGTGGTCGATCCCATGCGGAAACGATGGGCGGCATGGGTGTCGCTCATGAACTCCTTCACCGGCAGGGTGAGGCCGCGCAGGCCCCCCACGATGACCAGCCCATTGCCGTTCTGATTGGCGGTATCGAACACCTGACCGCCATTGGTGTAGCGCAATTGCAGCGCGCTGGCCCCCGGCGCCTGAGCCAGCAGGCTGGCGTTGGAGGAGAGCAGGCTCGACGCGCTCTGCAGCGTGTTGGGATAGACGCCGTTGCGCTGCGTGCTCGAGTCATTGTAACGCGAGGTGTTGCTGATCTTCCAGCCCTCGACCGGCTCGATCTCGAACTTGGCGGTCAATTGCGTGCGCTTGACCTGCGTGCCCAGGCTGTTGTCGAAGGTGTAGGTCGATCCGTCGCCCTGCTGCATCTTGATAAGCTGGGTCTCGGGGCCCGCCACGGTGCCGGAATGGCCGTTGAAACCGGGCACGGCGCGGATCTGCCCGTCGGGATAGGTGCGCATCGGGATGCCGGTGTAGAAGGCGACGATGTCGTCGAGCCGTTTCACATCGAAGCTGAATTTCGCATTCGACCATTCGCGCGAGACGGTGGCGCGGATCTGCCCACCACGGTTGCCGGTGAAGCCGGGATCTCGCACGCCGCCCTCGGAGCGATAGAAGCCGCCCACCGCCAGCTTCCAGTCGCCCACCGGCGCGCCCACCCAGAAATCGGCGCGATAGAGGCTGTCGGCGCCCAGCGTCATCTTGACGAGGCCCTCGGCATGGTTGCCGACCTGACGCGGGATGAAGTTGATCGCGCCCGCCGGAGCGTTGGAATAGAACAGCGAGGCCGGGCCGCCGCGCACCACCTCGATGCGCTCGATGGTCTCGTCGAGGCGGAACACCTGATCGGCGTTGAGATAGCCCAGCGCGGGGTCGTGCTGGACGGGAATGCCGTCTTCCAGCAACTGCACCGAGCCGAAGCCGTCGACCGGCACGCCGCGCGCGCGGACATTGCCGCTGGCCTCGCCGCCCGAGGATTCGACCCAGAAACCGGGCACCGATTTCAGCGCTTCGGTCACGCTGGTGGGGGCCTGCAGGCGCAGGGCTTCCTCGCCGATGTTGGTCACCGAATAGCTGGTTTCAGCCTTGGTGCGGACCTTGGTTCCCGCGCGGCCGGTGACGATGATGTCGTTGAAGCCGCCGCCCTGAGGATCGGCTTGGGCATCATTGGCGGGTGCCGGTTCGGCGTCGCGGGCCTGAGCCGCCCCGGCGCAAAGCATGGCCAGCATGGATGTGGTGATCAGCAATGATTTCATGGCGAGGTGCCCCCTTCTTGTCCGCGCTCGCATTCGATGGGCAAAGCCTCCCCGTCCCCGGAAATCGCGCTTTTGCGGGCCGGGCGGGCGGTGCCATGAACTGAGCTGTCAGCGCGCAGACGGGATGGCGCGGCGATCCCGCTACCGGTTCGGCAAATATTTTTCGCGCGTTTGTGGCGCCCGCAAATGTCAATTTGCTGTAACAACCACCCCCTAGTGACGCCTCCAGGTTTCGCACAGGAGGGGGAGCGCCATGTCCTGGCTTCGCGACATCGACATCTGGTTTGCCGACCATGTCTTTGTCTTCAACCAGCAGCACCGACGCTACGCCGCCAGCCTGATGCGTCAGGGCGACGAGGCCGAGGAGCTGGTGCAGGAAGCCTATGCAAGGCTTTTTGCGCTGCCCGACTGGGCCTCGGTCGCCAATCCCCATGCCTTCACCATGCGCATCATCCGCAATCTGGCGATCGAGCGGTTTCGCCGCGCCGATGTGGTGCGTTTCGATCAGGGCGCGCTGCTCGACGCGCTGGACATTGCCGATCACGCCCCCACGCCCGATGTGGTGGCGATGGACCGCAGCGAGCTCAATCACGTCGCCCGGCTGATGCAGATGATGCCCTCGCGCATGCGTGAGGCGCTTCATTTGCGAAGAATTGAAGGGCTGCCCCCGGCGCAGGTAGCGGAAAGGATGGGGATCTCCGTCTCCACTGTGGAAACCCATCTGGTCAAGGCCCTGCGCTTCTTGGTAGAGCGGGGGGATGGACTGGACGCACCGGGGAAGGCGGAGCAGGCGCATCAATGCAAGATGACGGAACGGCTGGAACGAGTCTGAGCGACCAGGCCACGCGGTGGCTGGTGGCGCTCGACGCCGGTACTGCCGATAGAGATGAGTTCGAGGCCTGGCGCAGCGCCGATCCGCGCCATGCCGCTGTCTTCGCGCAAGTGGCAGCCACATGGCGCCGCACCGCCGACCCGCGCCTGCCTGCCCTGTTGGAGCAACCGGCCGAGCAACAGGCCCCGGACCTTGTCGAGGAAATGCTCCCGCATGCCTCTGCCATGCCGACCCGCCGCGCGATGATGGGCGGCGTTGCCGGTCTGCTGGCGGTGGCTGGCGCAAGTGCCTTCCTGACCACGCCGCGCCGCGCTTCCGCGCAGACCGCCATCGGCGAGCGGCGGGTGGTGCGCCTGCAGGATGGCAGCCAGGCCATGCTCAACACCGACACGCGGATTTCGTGGCGCTTTGACGAGCGTGGCCGCGATCTCTGGATCGAGCGCGGCGAGGCGGCGCTGTTGGTCACGGATGCCGGCCAGCCCTTCCGCCTGTTCAGCGATCCGGTCGATGCGCGGCTGAGCGCGGGCAAATTCTCCTTGCGCTTGAATGGGGCGCAGGCCGACTTGCTGGTGCTGGCCGGGCAGGCTGCCGCTACCTATGGCGGCGCGATGGCGCAGACGCTGGGCGCGGGCAGCCTGCTGACCCTGCGCAACGGGGCTGGCCAGATCGCCAGCCTCTCCGCCGAGGATATGGCCAGCGCCACCGCATGGGAGCAGGGCGACATCACCTTTCGCGGCATGGCGCTGGCGCAGGCCGTGGCGGAGTTCAACCGCTATCTGCCGGTCAAGATCGTGCTGGCCGATGCGCAGCTGGGCCGCCTGCAACTGGGCGGCACCTTCCATACCGCCAGCCCGGATGCCTTTCTGGCCGCGCTGCAGGATGGTTTCGGCATCGCCAACCGGCGCGAGGGCGATGCGATCCTCCTCTATCGCGCGCGGGGCGTCTGATACCGCCCGGATGACACGAAGCTGTCGTGCATGAACGGCAGGGAACGAGCATGCACCCGATTCGTCGCTTCCTCTTTGCCACGACGATGCCTGCCGCGATCATGTCTCTCGCTGCGCCGGTGGAAGCCGGGGCGCCCGATCCGCCGCGCAATTTCGATATTCCCGCGCAAACGCTGGCCGCCGCGCTCGATCAATTCGCGCATCAGGCCGGGGTGCAATTGCTTTACCCTTACGCCTATGCCGCCGCGCGGCGCAGCGCGCCCTTCCATGCCGCCCTGCCGCCGCGCCGCGCTCTGGAGCATTTGCTGCGTGACAGCGGGCTGACGATTGCCCGTTACGCCAATGGCGTCGTCCTGCTGAAACAAGCCCCTGTCGTTATCGCGCACAAGCCGCCCCCGCCGCCGCCCAACCGCCCGCGCCCTGCCGCCCCGCCCCCGACGCGCGATCTCCGGTCGGAAGAGGACATCATCGTCACCGGTCGGGCCAGCGGCACGGCGCTCTCCCCCGAGGAGGCGAGCTATGCCATCACCCGCTTCGATGCCGACATGCTGGCGCGCCGGGGCCCCGGATCGACCGCCGATCTGTTCAAGGACATCCCCGGCTTCTGGGTCGAAAGCACCGGCGGCGAGGCGAGCAACAACATCCGCGCGCGCGGCATCCCGACCGACGGCTATTCCTCCGTCGCGATTCTGGAGGATGGCCTGCCGGTGCAGTATGATGGTGGCCTCGGCTATCTCAACACCGATCAGGTGGTGCGCAACGATGCCACCATCGACCGGGTGGAGGCGGTGCGCGGCGGCCCTTCGGCGATCTTCGCGCCCAATGCGCCGGGCGGCAGCATCGATTTTCTGACGCGCAACCCGCTCACCCGGCCCGGCTACACGCTGTCGGTGACGGGCGGCTCTTTCGGTTATCGGCGGATCGATGGCTTTGTGGGGCTGCGGTTGACGCCCCGGCTGGGCGTGTCGCTCGGCGGCTTTTACCGGCGGGACGATGGGCTGCGTGATCCGGGCTATACGGCGGATCGCGGTGGGCAGATCAGGGCCAGCATTGCCTATGATGACGGTCACAACCGGCTGTCCTTCAACGTCAAGCATCTCGATGACCGGGTGATCCTTTATCTGCCGGTGCCGCTGCAGATCGACAGTGTGGGGAATGTCGCGGCGATCCCCGGTTTCGACCCGCTGCGCGATACGCTGGCCGGGCCTGCCAATGTCCATGTCGCTTTCAAGACGCCCCATGGCCCGCAGGATTTCGACCTGTCGCAGGGCACCCACAGCCGGGTCACCTTCTACACCGCCTCGGGCCATGTTGCGCTGGGCGGGCATAGCGCGCTGGAGATCAAGGCAAGGCTGCGGACCGGATCGACACTGCGCAACGGCCTGTTCCCCGTGGGCCGCCCGATGACGGGTGATGCCTATATCGCCAGCATCTGGCCTCAGCTTTCCGCCGGTTTTTCCAACGCCGCCAGCGCCGCGCTGCGCTATGCCGATACGGGCGCGGCCTTTCTGCCCGACAGCAATGGCAACGGGCTGGTGGTGGGCGCCAATCTGCTCTCGATCCGCCTGCCGATGCGCGAGTTTATCGGGGATGCGCGGCTGACCAGCCGCTGGCACGCGGCGGGCGAGCACGATCTCGCCCTCGGCCTGACCTATGCCGACAGCCGCCTTGGTTTCGCGCGGACGATGGGGACGGTGCTGCTCGATGTGCGCGGGCAGGCGCGGCGGCTCGATGTGGTGGCGCTGGGGGCGGATGGGCGGCAGGTGGGGGCGCTGACCGACAATGGTTTTGTGCGCTATGGCTCGCTGTTCGACAATGCCACGCTGCGCAATGCGAACATCGCGCTCTATGCCGGGGATGAGTGGCGGGTGAGCCCGCATTGGCGCATCGACCTTGGCGCCCGCTGGGAGCGGACGCGCATTCATGGCGGTGTCGAGGGCGCCAATGCCATCAATCTGGGAGACCCGGCCACGCTGGCCGACGATGCGGTGCTGACCGGCAATGGCATCATCGCCCCGATCAACCGGCACTTTTCGGGTTTCAACGGCACGCTGGGGGTCAATTATCACCCCGCGGCGGGGCTCGGCCTGTTCGCCCGCGTGACGCGCATCGCGCGGCTGCCCAGCGCCACCGACTTCACCTCGGACCCGCAGCGTCAGGATGAGGCGCCGGTGCCGATCACCATGGCGGAGGCCGGGCTGACGCTGAGGCAGCGGCACTGGAATCTGTCGGCGGTGGGCTTCGGGACGCATTTTGCCCGCTTGCCCTTCACCGACTCCCGTTTCGATCCGGCGACCAACGCCTACACCAACCAGACCTCGATTGCCGATACATCGGCCATCGGGCTGGAACTGACGGGCCATGCCGATGTGGCGGGGCCTTTGCGGCTGGATGTGCAGGCGACCTTGCAGAACCCGCGCTATCGCAATTTCCGTTACACCGAGGTGACGAACGGCGTGGCGCTCACGCATGAAGCCAGCGGCAATCAGTTGATCCGGGTGCCCCGGCTGGCGCTGCGCGTCACGCCCTCGCTGTCGCTGCTGGCGGATCGGGTGACCTTGGGGGTGGACCTCATCCATTATTCGGCGCGCTTTGCCGATATCGCCAATTCGCAGCGCCTGCCGCCCTTTTCGCTGGTGAACATCCACATCAGCGCGCGCATGAGCGACCATCTGATGGTCACGCTTCATGGCACCAACCTCACCAATGCGCTGGGCTTGACCGAGGGCAACCCCCGCATGGGCTCTTTCGACGCCGGGGGGATGAGCGGCGGTGCCTTTCTGGCGCGGCCCGAGTTCGGGCGCACATTGCGCGCGACGGTGAACCTGACTTACTGACGAAAAGCCGGAGCGCCGCCACGGCGACGCTCCGGCTTTTGATGGTCTGCGGATCAGAAGATCTGGCGCAGGATCACATAGAGGATGCCGGCAATCGCCATGGCGGCGGGCAAGGTCGTCACCCATGCCAGCGCGATGGAGCGAACGGTCGACCACTGCAGGCCCGAGCCATTGGCCGCCATCGATCCGGCGATGCCGCTCGACAGGATATGCGTGGTGG
>Ga0116227_10001369_pt1 | contig 54048 bp, 39 predicted proteins | sample S1TSphgellanicum_FD_89693 | JGI IMG/M metagenome (GOLD analysis project Ga0116227, IMG submission 89693) | Host-associated microbial communities from peat moss isolated from Minnesota, USA - S1T2_Fb - Sphagnum magellanicum MG | ecosystem: Host-associated > Plants > Peat moss > Unclassified... | reverse complement strand
TTATCACCAGAAGGCCTCAGACAAACACAAAAAACTTACACCAAATTTTTGGAGCTCAGCAGTCCTGATGAGCAGCTTCTTACCTAGCTCTAGACTTCAAAGCCAGAATTTCTGCAGAATTCCGTGCAGTCTGATCCAGATAAGTGCAAGCCACCCTTTCACTTGCGCAGAGTCCGCAGTCCGGACAAGCGTAAGCACACATGAGATTTAAAGACATCTAATGACTGGTAGTCCTTTTTTTTGGGTCAAATTTCGCACGGCTGCGGCTACAAAGCGAATCTAGAGCGAACTCTGTGACGTCGCCATATTTAGACAATACGTTCCCAAAACAAAAGGAGGATTCTGAAAACAACTTTTCTTTACTCTCTGGCCTCTAACCAAATTTGTCTCATTCCTCTGTTACCCCAACATTATATGTGCACATAGTTGTAATTATCCTTGGGTGAACCAGCACCCACCACGTCTACCATGGTAAAAATCACCAAATTTATTTAAATTGTTTATAATGTTACTAATATCCCATGCATAGACTAAATCAGGCTCTGTGAGTTAAAATCTAACATTTTTGGTGCTTCATATGGCCACTCTCACTCGAAAAGGTAAAGGTACCAAGTACCAACATGGGTACAGAGTGAACCAGCCTCCATGACTGCACAAGTTGGCTGTTCTGTCCATGGGATGGGCTGTGTTTTTCATCCGCCTCTTCACCCTACATTAACCAACATTCTCCCACAGTCAATTTTTTTCGCCTGGTGACATTTGATCTTCTAAAATGTTTTGGGCTAATTTTTTCTCAAACCTGACCTCCATACTACCCTCCCACCTAGTTACCCTACTAACCTATCTACACTACTGACCTACCTCTTAGCCTAAACCCAACCAACTAACAACCAATCCTTTACTTACCCTTTCTATCTTTTCTCGGCAAAACCTATATCTCTTCATGGTTAAAACTATATTTATTCTTGGCTAAACTTTTACCTCTTGGCAAAACCTATATTTTTTCTTGATTAAACTTTTCTCTATTGTCAAAACATGTATTCTTTCTTGGCTAAACCTTTTTCCATTGGCAAAAACTATATCTTTTATTAGCTAAACTTTTCTTTCTTGGAAAAATCTATATCTGTTCCTGATTAAACTTTTCTCTTTGGGCAAAACTTATATCTTTTTTTGGTTAAGCTTTTCTCTCTTGACAAAACCTATATCCATTTTTGGCTAAAAAAAATTTTCTTCACAAAACTTATATCTCTTCTTGGTTAAACTTTTCTCTTTTAACAAAACCTATATATTTTCTTAATTAAACTTATAACTTTTAACAAAACCTATATCTTTTCATGGCTAAATTTTTTTCTCTTGGCAAAACCTATATCTATTCTTGGCTAAACTTATAACTCTTGGCAAAACTTATATCTTATTTTGACTAAATTTTTCTCTTTTATCAAAACCTATATCCTTTCTTGGCTAAATTTTTTTCTCTTGGCAAAACCTACATCTATTCTTGGTTTAACTTCTAATTCTTGGCAAAACTTATATCTCTTCTTGACTAATCTTTTTTCTTTTGGCAAAACTTATATATCTTATTGGCCAAACCTTTAGCTTTTGGCAAAACCTATATATATATGGCTAAACCTTGACCTTTCAACAAAACTTTTTATTTGTTGGTTAAACTTTTACCTCCCAACAATTATTTTATATATTTTTGGTTAAACCTTTTTATTTCATAGTTAAACTTCTACTTTTCTAGAGGGAAAAAAAAAAAATGGAATCCATAAGGTGTAAAATGAATTTCAGTATATTTTTTTATAGAAATCAATCAAGGACACAAAAACAAATGTTTGATTTTAGTTAGAACAAATAATCAAAAAAGTTTTTTTAAAAAATATTTTTCATTGTATTTTCAATTATTATCGAATTCAATCACTTAAATCATAAGAAAATTAATGTAAAACATATGGTTTTAAAAAGAGGGTTAAATTTACATATAGAGGTTGAGGGCTTAGGTTTTAAGTATTACAATACTTGTGTCAACCTTAAGTTAACATCATGTTTGTAATGGTTTGGAGTTCCCAAAACTAACACCTATTGTATGGGTAACATGCATGTATTGCTTATTAATCATTCATGGCAACATTCAGGCATTGATCAGAGAAATTGGCAAACTAACTAGGCAAAGATAGAGCCAAAGGATTGTTGAAACCACTGTCACCCCAACAGTTCCTATCAACAATTTTACAAATGTTAGGTAAAGTCATGTAAAAGTTGCAGGTGACGAAATAACTTTGCAAGTGTCGAATGTGGGTCTTGGGAAGTCCATTAAAAAGTCTAATGTGCTTTTTATTGAGGAAGAGCATGCCATGCTTTCACAAATGGTTTGTGAGCCCACATCTTCTATGGTCTTAACATTAGGTTTGAGTATTTTTGTATTTGCAATTTTTTTCATTCATGGCTGCTTTGAACTTTGGAATGTGGAATTTGAAGAATTTGCTTTGGTTCAATTGCCTACCAATTTGGTATTGAAGTTTTGTCATGGGAATTCAAAAAATTGGCACATCAATGTGACCAGATGTGCTTCAAATTGAAATTGACCTACCGTTAATTGTCCCATCTTGAATGTCATTTCAACATTGAAAGAACTTGCATGCCAATCTCCTATTGTTTGGCCTAAATTAGGTTTTCATCCTCTCTTTCTTCGTTTGTGATCTAAATGGAAGAAAGCCAATGACATCTAATTTACAACTTTTCAAATGGTCCCAATCAATTTTGATTGATTGTCGACCATTTGACGTTTGATTTTTCTGTTTTGAAAGAAAAAAAATTGTTTAACAAAACTAGGTGAGGTGTCAACATTATTTGTATGGAAGAGGCGTTTGTTCCATGTGAGTACAAAATGGAAGTGACAAGTCACCATGACCCCATTTTGTATGGGAAATCAATTCTTGCCTTTAAATTATTATTTTTAATTTTCTTTGTTTCCATATATATCATTTTACTTCTTGATTTGTTTATTTATTTTCCTTTCTTGCATTTCTAATTTTTTTCTTTTTTGTTTCTTTCCTTGAAGGTATAATCAAGTTGATAAGCATTTGAAAAACTAGGCTTTACAACACATAACCAACAGAGAATTCAAAAGTAATCGCTTGCTTTGTTATAATGAAGCTTTTAAGGAGGAGAAAGGTGCCTTTGATAAGACAAAGGTTTTTTTTGTTTTTGTTTTTGTTTTAATTTGATTTTTTTTGTTTTTTTTTCTAGTTGCAAGAGTTTCATGAAAGTTTGATTGATTTGTTGTTGCCTTGAAGAGGTTGTGTTACTAACAATGTTTTTTCACATGTGGGAATTGGTGGTGAATTTTGTTGTTTTTAGATTTATTTTTTCATTTTATCATTGTTTTTTTAATTGTTTTTAATTTGCAGGAAGTTCTTCTTGAAAATGTTGAGAATCTAGCTCCTTCTCACTCTGTTGATTCTTTTGATGGGAATGATGTTCCTATTAATGGTGTTTTACCAAATGTTGGTCACGATGTTTCTATTGTTTGAAAGGATCCTCTTGATGGTGCATTGATTCAAGATTTACTTGATGGTCATTCTTTTTTTGGTGTTATGTCACATGTTACTATTGTTGACACTGTCCTTACACAACAAGTTTCAATTTCTATTGGTTCTATTGTCCCAGTCTTAAGTTCTCGCATGAAGATTTACGATCATGAGTTTTTTGATCACATGTTTGATCTTGAGCTCCTGAAGTTTAGAGTGGATTTGGAAAGAATTTATGGTCAACAACCACTTGACCTTGTCAATGTCAACAAAACTTTCAAAAATGTTTTCAGCAATTTGTAGAATTGCCCAATAACAATCAATGTTGTTGATTGAAGGGCAATCCTTAGTTTGGTGGCAGATGTGGTAGCGGCAACATCAATGCCAAAAGTATTTTTATTTGAACTTTTTTTTTTCCCTATTAATTTTATTTTTTTATCACATCCATTTCTATTTGATTTTTTTTTGTAATTTTTGTTTCAGAGCTTTTGGTTTCAATTCTTGATCATCATGGTTTGGTGGTTTGGCAGTAGACATAACTTAATTCAACTTTGTATTTCATATCTTCAAGGTAATTATGCTATTTCACTTATTTCATATTGTTTTCATTTTGTACATTTATTTTCATGGACTAATAAATCACATGTTGCTTTTGATGTAGAGTTGAGAAAATTTTGTTTTGGAAAGCTTTTGATTCATATTTTTGATTTCTTTTTCAATGACAGATGCAACATAAAAGTATAATTGGATTTCCATTTTTTTATTTTCTTAGAATTATGATTTGAGATTTCCAAGTATCTTTTGTTTCACCTCCCTGCTTAACAATTTCTTTTAAATCATGATGCAAGGCTTATGTTTTGTAGCTTGAATTTTACTTTATGTTGTGTGGAATTGTAGGGAACCTGAACTTGACTTGGATGCTACAATTCAAGATGCTGCGAGTTTTGTTGTTTGGAGTTGACATGAATTACATATTCAATTTTTGTTCTTTTACAACATCTTGATTCGCAAATGTTGGACTTGGATTTATGTTTCATATTCATTTTCATTTTTCAAACATTTACATACTCAAATTTTTGCACCTTGAGATAAATTGGGATTTAGTTTTTTTTTTCATTCTCTTGGAATCTATTGTTGGAATTGGAATTTGCTTTTGAAATCTTTTGTTGAGTTTGAATTTCAAATTCAAGAGATTTTCATTTTAAATGATTTTTTAAAAGAAAAAAGAAATGAAAAAAAGGAAAAAAAAAGAAACAAAAGCTGAAATAAGTAAGATAAAAAAATGAAAATTTTGAAAAAAATGAAAATTTAAAAAAAGTACCTTCCAGATTTCGGAAGGCCCAATACAGGCTGTACTGGACCTTTTGAAATCTGGAAGGTACAATTGACAAAAACTATAAAATTAGGGCAGGTAAGCGCCCTAAAAATACGAAGAAAAAATTCGACCAGTTCTTTACAAGTGCAAAACATGCCTGGGTGTCACTTGTGAAAATATGGATGGGACAAATGGGCAGACTGGAGGAAAAAAATAGCAACAATACTTTTGTACTGACTCCATTTATTTCCTTTGGCTTGTTTAATATTTTCCATTATGACACCCCCCCCCGCCCCCCAAAGAACCAAATCTGGACTAAATAAATGCCATCACATGGGCAGTTTAACTTAATCTTTTTTATTTTGGGGACCTTTTTGGAGAGCATGGTAAGCATATTTACAATTACAAATTAATGTTGTGGATGTAAGTGTGAATGGCCAAACTTTCGTGCTCTCCGCTTTTATCGTTCGGGTTTCAAGTCGTCACGGAAAGGAGAACATTAGACCCGTTTCACGAGGTCTGCTATTCACCGGAATTTCAGATGCTAGTTTGCTTCGAGGGCAAGGGGGTGAAGCTCCGAGTCTTTCTGGCAGACTAGTTTCTCAGAAGTTCTTGGCAAACGCGACTCCTGCAGAAGGTTTGTGCTCAAGAGAGTCGTTACTTCAAGGTTCTTTGGAGGACGCTGCTGAAGACGGCAGCATGAAAGCGATGGTGATGGCGTCGCCTATGCTTCCGCCTCCCCATCCGATTCTCCAAGTTCCTGATGCAACAATGATTCTTGCGAAGCAATTGTCAATAGATCGGTTTCTGGATCTGGATTTGGAGAAGCCATTTGTTACGCCTCCTTGGGAGGGAGAGCAGCACCTCAGGGCCCGGTTCCTCAACCGAAAGAGGCGAGCGGTTGCTAGTGCACTCAATCAAAGTGCAATTCCCCGACATTAACTTTCAATTCCGTAATGTTGAAAATCTGACTTCACTAGCTAGCAAGATCGGACAGGTCTTCGAGGTTAAAAGCTTCGACTCTCATGTTAAGAGGCCAACAGGACCAGTGATTACAGTTGAAGTTGCCGATGTCTCCAAGCTGCCTGGATGCATTCTGCTTCCTTCATTGGATCTCAAGGAAGCAATTGATGCCACGATGCCGCAACGAATTCTGTATTTAGGGCTGCTGAATCGATGCAGAAGATGTCGCAAGTTTGGTCATTATGCAAGGCGTTGCCCTAAATGGTGCATGGGATGGCAAAAGTCCTGAGTTTAGCCGGCCCCAAACCTGGAGCGAAAGAGTTTCTTTCTCGGGCAAGTTTCCAGATCCAAAATCAGGGAAAGAAGACATGTTGAACAGCATCAAGGATCAAATGGCCAAGATGACGGAGGCATGGTCCAGTGCCATCACAAAGGAAACAATTGGAGTGCCTCAATTCCAAATCAATTTTCCAAACTCCATCTCAATAGGACCTATGAGGAAGAGCACGGGTCCCTTGATGATAGGGCTTCTGGATGGTGAAGATTGTGTCATCAAAGTTCAATGGGCTGATGACATGAGCCCCACAACGCATGATTCGCAATTGCATTCATTTCACATATTGGGAATAACAAGGAAGAGTTGTTAGCTTAGTCTTCTAGATTAAATAAATCTCAAAGGTGTTCGAATATCATGCCTAAAGGCACACTAGTTGAAAGGTGGGCTGAATGGATGAATGCTGACTTGAACGCATCTAAAAAAAATCCAAATACATTTTTAGCTTGAACTCCATCAAAGAATTTGAACATGGCAACAAAGAATCCATAGGATGAAAAGCTTGTAGAGAAACAATGGTCTCCGAAAAGGCCAAGCTTGGGGTAAGGGGGACAAGGGCCCACTCAACATGAACATACTCCCTTATTCGCCCTAAAGCTAGACTTCGATGAAAATGATGGTGCTCCGAGTGGGAGGAAAAGGATGGGGGCTTTAGAAGAAGGGCACCATTCGAACAAGTGGGGGACTAAAGGTAAAACAACTATTAAGATTTATGTGCACAACAAATGTTCAACTTGAAGTTCTTCCCATCGCAAGAAAAAATTATCATGACAAAGTTTTAATTTCCTTATGCTTAACATTTTCCCTTCAAACAAGCAAAAGAAGGCACCAATGCGGAAAAATTAGAAAAGATTCCATGTTGCAACATCATTTCGGTCCTGCACTATGCAATCTAAAGGAAATCCAAAGGTGAATTACACCTTTTGCTTCAAAGCAATTTAAATGCCTTAATACAATCGAAATCTAGGGAATTCCAACAAAAATATTCCAAAGGGATTCAAACTTGATATCCACACCTAAGCTGTTGGAGGGGGGGTAAAGGGCTTGGAAAAATGGGGCACCATCATCACCACATGAAAAACTAACATGAACAACCTAACATCGTTTTTGATGGTGTGTTGAACCAATACACATAAATAAAACACCACAATCGGAACATGGGGTATCGTTCTAAAAGGGGGTTCGACTTATACCCTCGACATGTAGCAAAAATATAATCAACTCATAAGTTTGAGACACTTTCACCATATAAGACAAGATAAAAGTTGAAATGACACAAGGAAAAGGAGGACAAAATTATAGAATGAAGACCCTTCGAAAAGGCAATAAGATGAAAAGCCTCTACCAAGGGCATAAGTGAAGGAAAGGAGCTAGGGGACATGTCTCCTATAAGGAAAGGAGCCTCCATCGATAAGTTGACACTCACATGCCACAAGCTAAGAAAAGAAAAGGCTTAAAAACGCTTACCACACAAGGGTGGACCATCAAATGAGAAATTGAAAAATTGCACCTTTCATCTCACATCCCTAAACAATCTCCAAAATGCAAGTGTTCAACACCACTAAAATCTATGAACAACCAATCGATGGTGTTTTATGATGTTCTTAAATGTTTTGTTGATGCTTTCACATGCTCCATTAACCTTAGTAAATTCTCCACCAACCCTCATTGAAAATGCACTAACATTTTATGACACTTCATTAACACACTCAGAACATCCGTTAATGCATGAAACCGAGAAAAAAATCTTTTAAAAAAATTTAACTAATTAACGCAAAATAAAAATAAAAAATGAAAATATAAGTAGAATAAAAAAAATATAAAGATAAATAATAAACCAAAAAAATTTGACCAAAAACTTGAAAAAAAATCTAACCAACTAACCAAAAAAAACCAACCAAATTTGAAATTCCAAAAACCCCCCAAAAAAATGGTTGATCTTAGACCCAAAGCCCCAAATAAGCATGCAAAAAAATAAATAAATAAATAAAATCTATTCCAAGTTCAAACAAGTTGTCACGGACTTCAAGTTCTACAAATCAATGTTTGAAATCCATTGGGTCAACATTGGTTCAAAGTGTTTAAGGTAAAGTAAAACCATCCATCATCACACATGCATTTATTATTGAACAATTCTCAATATTTTCCTCATTCCTTAAACAAATTGAACAATTTTTGTGTTATTGGACACCCAAACTAAAGGGTTTAAAAAAAAATTGTGAGCATAAAAAATTAAAAAGCAATGCAAAAAACACATGAAGAGGATGAGTAATAATTTGCTTCAAAAACTTTGAAAAAAAAAAACTCTAGACCTCTCTTTAGTTCTAGCCCCATATCTTTCTCATTTTTAGTGTGTTTTGAATGATTTAAAACTTCATGAGTACACCAACTAGGGCTTTACAAAACTTCTTATATTCCAAAAACAAAGAGATAATGATCAAAATATTTTAAACTCAAAATCTTAATATGTTTTAATTCACCCATCATCAAACATTAAACCCTATTACACCAAAACACCCCGTATCTTCCACTTTCTTTTATCAAATTAAACAATTTTTCAAGCGTTGGAAGCACTAGGTGAAGGGCTACAAATGTTATTTGAGATTTACAAGCAGAGGAACAATGTGTCAAGAATTGACCTCCTTTGCATTCTTAAATATTCATTCACTAGCCTATCTATCCTATTGGCCTAATATGAAATTTGAGCCTACCTAGCAAAGATGAAATCTAATTCAGATCAATGTGGATGTGATGTTGTGGACAAAAACATGCTTTATGTAAATGTTCAATGCAAAGTCAAAAACCATCGGAATATTATGGGTGCAATGTTGTTTTTGTGAACATAGTTTAAGTGTTGGTTTAATGCAAAGTCATTGCATATTGTTAAAGTGAATGTTCAATGCAAAGTTAGAAACCACTTAAACAATGCAAGTGCATTGTTTTCGCTAGCACATGGTTTTAATGAATGCTCAATGCAAAGTCAAAGACCAACAAATCAATGTGGTTACAACAATATTTTAACAAACATGGTGTACATGGTGTAGGTATTGCAATTGTAATAGTTTAATATTGATGTCATATAGATTTTATATCAATTTAATATTGATATGGTATATTTCAATTTAGTACTGATTTAATATTCATTTAATTTATAAAATAAATTACATAGGCTGTGTTTTTGTTCTGTCCCAATTCCAGAAAAAAAACAATATAAGTATGAGAATGTTAAAAATAGGTTGCTTCATAACAAAATGAAGATGCTAGTTTGGACCTCAAGGAGTTTTCAACCCTACTCTTGAGACTTGTACCAATTGATTGTACACAATATAATGAGGAATCCATCCCTCAATAGTCTACATTTCATTTGCAGATAAATCTTTCGGTTAAGGCAACGAAACCTACAACTATGATCATACAAAATAAAGACTGACTATAGGAATGAGCAAAATGAGTATGGTGCTATGTCCATTGTATAAAGGATAATTCAAGTTGCTTCTCATTTGGGTAACTTTTCACATCTGCCTTGCCTTTGCTCACCCATCTTCCGAAGCCCACATCTCCATTAGTTACTGTGGATGCCCTTGGTTCAGTTTAATTCAGTTCTGTTTTTGCAAAATAAGTTGAATCAAGCTGGGCCATTTAGCATCAATCTTTGTTATAAACTCCATAGGATGCAGAACACAGAAATTATAAGTCATGGAAAAGACAAATAACAGCAAGAGCTTGAGTGGACAAATGACATGTACTAGCTCCATGTGTTTTGCTAGCTTCATGGTTAACACCTCTTGCAAAAAAATCAATAGCAGTCCATGAAGAGCTTATGGCTGTCAAGATTATATCAATGTCAATTCTCTGGGCTCCATATGTTCTTGCAACTTCTATACACCTACAGAAGATATCCTTAGCATTGGAAAACACTTATAATACATATCAAAGCACAAGAGTTCTTGCACCTATTCGGAAATGCATCATCAGTTACTGCAAATGTAAGCATAATATGGGTATGCACTAATCCTCAAAATCCAGTACTTGTTTTCCAAGGCAAATCACATAAACTTACAAAAACTCTGGTCCTATGCTACCAGAATCAGATTCTTCCAAGTTTTGAATGGGAAGCATATTGTACAAGCAGCCACCATCTCTAACATCCATGCATATAAGATTGGTATGGAGGACAAGCTGCATTGCCAGATTCATTGGGATTCCTTACATGAATCAAATAAAGTTGTGGAAGTAGGTAGTCCAGGATCCATGGGTCATGTATTAATATAAAGTAGTCAATACATGGTATTTAATGAAAGCAGAGTTGAGCTGAGACTCATACTAGAAGAAGGCAATGGAATGTAGAGCCGCTTTGAAAGTTGCCTACAGGCTGCCTCAATGTCCTCATGCAGTTTGTTTATCACTCCTGCCAACAAAGATTTAACAGAATCCAATTTAGTTATACTTGGAAAAATATATGAAGCCTAATCTTGTGCTTGGCTAACCCTAAGGCCATGGAATACACCTGGATAGTTGTGATTCTTAGCTGAAATGAATGCCATGGAAGAAGCTTTAAAGGATGGGAAAGAAGGGAGGGCCATGATAAAAGAACTTGATTGGCCTTAAGGTCTTGCTCAAGGACATTTCATAGTGGCCAACCAAGCTGCCCTTTTCACACAGAAAGGTCTTGAATAATGACCTTTCATAGCATCCAGCCAATCTGCATTTTTCACACATAAATATGTAGTAGGATTGATGACATGACCTAGGAATAGCAAGAGTTTAAAACATTCAACTCAACTTCCAAACTCTGTACCTAACATGTGAAACAAGCTAAAGAGAGTTGAAAGTAGACAAGTTTGTGACAATCAGAGTTGCATAGACTATGACACCAAAGAGACAAGCTATGGACGTCCAACATAATTTATTTTGGGGAATCAAACTTGTAATGAAGTGCATAGGCCCTCATACACTTGTCCCTTATAGTCTTGCCCATGGAAAATTTACAAAATGCAAGGTACCCAGTAAGAATAACCCCCTGGCATCTCAAAAGTAGCATTGCTCACTTCATGTTATCAGGTTGCTCCTAAGAACTAAGTCAATGATAGATTCTCTGTTTTCCAACAGATACAATAATGTGACAAAGCAGATTCAGTCAGTTCTGTCTTCATTGTTATGTCTGCCTCCTATCCCACAAAGTCTAACTTCCCTTCTTCATTCCTCATGCAGACTTCCTACTAACACAAATGATGAGCAAGCAAGTATCATGTTCAGTTCACAAGTTTAAGTGCGATTCAAAAGTAGGTTACAAGGACATACCAGAAGCAAGCATGAATATCTCAACACACATTTCCCTATTTGAAGCTACTCTCTTGCAGGTTTTCTTACTCAGAACAAGCCTGACAATCACCACAAAAACGAAGGCACCATGGACAAATAATGTTTTAGGGGAAAAATCAGAACTAATGCAACAAAAAGACAGCTATGAATAATGACTGACTCAGAATCCCAAATAACTCATGTAATTGGTTTAGCATGCAAATGCGAGAAAATATTGCTTGCTTGACCTACCATGCCAAATTTTGGAGCATTCAATATTATGAAACCAGTCCATTTCTTCTCTTGAAAGTCAAATTCTGGTAGCATAGGGTTGCTCCTTCTTGTCAGATCCTAATTGATTAGTGATTTCATTTTCTCAAAATGAGGCATTACCACAGGCACATGAACAAGCACAAGATCAAAATGCACTCTTATAGGGCAGCTACAGTTCTGGTAAAGAAGAATCATCAGATATATGACCTACAGATATATACCTGGATTAGTATTGAGAAGTTGATGGACTCAAATCATTGTTGTCATCAACAGTCATTGATGGATAATAGTAGTTTTCCATGGGGAGGACTGCACCACCTAGCACAGAGTCAATTTTTGTTGCAAGGCTGCATGCCACTAGTTGGCAACATTCAAGTCAGTCTTTTATGTTGCTGCAGTATGCAGTATATTTCATCTAGTCTGCATTCAGCCAACTACACATGCAAAAGTAAGAACTACACATCACATTATTTCAAATTTCAGCACAGTTGCTACTTGACTTTGGAATGCCAAGCTTGGGACCCAATTATAATTTCTGAAATTTTCACATTTCAAGTTTCTAATTTAGAATTCAAAACCATTCCAGATGTTAGCAACAAAAAGCATTTTTCAACCTTGTTGTGGCAACCAATTGTCTGTATGCCCATCAACAAAAGATAAAGGAACCTGTGTTGACGCTCAAAGCCCAAAACTCACTGTTTGTTATTATTATTCAATGTTGTCCATCAAGCTTTGGCCCATGATCACAGATCAAAATCAACACTCACACATTTTCCAACCACATCATGAACATGTCTTTTTCTTAGTTGCCAGATTGTTGTCAGTTGTTTCATATATAATTCAACCAATGTGCAAGACTCAACCATAGCAACAAGACACAACAGCCTGTTCATGCACCTCCAAAGATTCCATAGTGGTCCAAGCTATCACTCAATAAATCAAGACATATGTATCCTCAAATATCAAGAACTCTCCATTGTCCACAGCAATGACATTCAATTAGGCAACATATATCCCTGTTGAATCCTCAAAGCAAAAATGACCTATGTGATAGAAATGGAAGGTTTGAACTGTACTGGAACACAAAATCAGGATGGACATACCTTTGACCCCAAATCTATTACTGGCTTTTGCACTACCATCCTCTTCAAGCTTGTGTCACCACTTTCGGAGGATTTTGATGCCTCCTTCATAGAAACTGCCAACTGTGTGAGTCCCAATTTCATTCCCTCCATGGTCTCAAATGTGCATTGCTACTTGCAACATGGCAGATAACTTCTGCTGTGGAGGAAACATGATCCCAAGTATGTTAAACACTCAATTTAAGCCCAAAATCCTACAAAGGAGGTCCTAGCGATTCCCAAATGTACTAGTTTCTTACATAATAAGCAAACATGCAGAGGAGCAATAAATCATGCAATACCTATATGATGTTGCGGCATCATGACACCATCCATAATTCATGGTGGTGTCTGTTTGGTGAAATAAACTCCGTGAACATTTCCAAGAAGTTCTTGTGGCAACAAAGTTTTGCCACTGAACTTACAGAAAGAGAGAATGCTGTGAAATTCTTGTAAAAACGAAGTCTGGCAATGAACTCATAGAAAGAGTGTGCAGCAAACAAGTAGATTGGCATTTTTTTCTTTGAAATCTATGCAAATCTTGAGAACTCACCGATAGAGTGTGTTGCAAACAAGTAGATTGGCACATACAATCTCTCAAATCTATCCAACTCTTGAGAACATGAAGAGATATGGTGCCTTACATGTAATGAAAACCAACATTTCGCAACTGTGATTTCAGAGAGGCGAAGAACTAGCTACTCCAAGGATGGAGAGGTAAGGCACTACCACAACAAACCTGATATCCACGTTTTTTGTGAATCGAGTCCAAATCTCGACCAGGCTCATGTCCAAATTAAAGTAACAACTACAAAGTTCTCTTTCCACTTTCACAAGAGCCGCAAAATGAACACGACAATGCACAATGTTTGCACAGTCTGATGGAGGGACACAAACTAGTATTCCCGTCTAATGAAACGACCCTATTTGCTTCCATGGAAAGCTCTACCCATAACAGAGCTCTCCAGAGCTTGTTATGGATAGATCACTAACTGATCTATCCAGGCACGTTTCTCAATCATTATGGACATCTGCCAACAACAACACTTTCTATCATACATTTTCCAGATTTTCCAATCAAAAGAAACATCTAATCACAATCGTCACGAAATCCTTTGATTCATTAAGAGACTACTAACGTATATCCTCATTGCGTCAATATATTGAGAGATGCAATCTGATATTATCCACTGAAAGAATATTTCACAAGTTACAAAAGAAAGTCGGTAGTCTGTACATGAACGAGTAACTTACAGTGTGCATCACTCTTGCTCCTCCTCTTCTCTTGAGAGGCACGAGTGTTGATGGGCTCTAAGAAGTATTACTAGTCACCAGAAGCATTTGTTTCTTGAAGGTTTTGTTTGTCTTCACACAGAAAGAAGCTATCATTCCAAAACATTTGTGACAGACGAAGCTGAAGAAAACAAAAAGGAATTCAGAAAAATAACAGTAATAATAATGATATAAATCAGAAAACATCTTGAAGATCTATGCAGCAGATGTGGCTTGTAGTTTTTGTATTACGAGAGAATGAGTATGGGAGAGGAGAGAGAGAAGCGGAGGAGCTTTCGGGGCCGGCCATCGCCATCTTCCTCCCTCTCACTTTCTCTCTCTCTCTCTCTGTTTTGTACGTCTTTCTCACTCTCCCCATATACGAGCTCTACAGGGATGACGATTTGAAATTCATCCACTAAGGATGCTTCCACATGGATAGAAAGACATTCTCCTTGCATATTTCAAATGCTCAACATCCATCCAATTTGGTCACTTTCTTCCCTCTACATGTCTTGGATCTGCCCAAAGGGGAAAAACAAACTCATGCCTTATTATGATACTTTTGGCGCTGCCCTAAGGGAAATGACTTCATGGCTCTCTATAAAGTTTTCGGCTCTCTGCCTTAGGGAAACGACTTCATGCGTCATTATATTTTGTTAGCTCTGCCCGAGTGGAAACCACTTCATGCCTTTCTATAAAGCTTTCGGCTCTGCCCAATTGGAAACGACTTCATGCCTTTCTATGAAGTTTTTGGCTCTGCCCGAAGGTAAATGACTTCATTGCCTCCCTATAGAATTTTTGCCTCTACATTTGTTGGTTTTGCCCAAAGGGAAAAAAGACAAAAAAAACCTCATGCCTCTTCATAAAAAGATTTGGGGCTTTGGAGACCATTCAATTAATTGTGATTCATATTAGTTCTTTCAAGGAATTGGAATATGGGTGGTTTTTTATAATCTTTTGTAGGCTCCTTATTGATTTTGCATAATTCTTTGTACAATCGACTGGGGACAATTCCAAAGACATTTTCAACTATAACTATCTCATTTCCAACCCTAATTATCTTTAGTTCCTTCCTAATCGTATATATTAATTCACTTAGTCTGTGCGTCTGTCGGACACGACAATTCTGCTGCAAAAGCATTCTATGGCAGAATCGGCCTTTGTATAATTTTGGCGTTGCGGGTCGTGGTGGCGGAGAGACACACGCCAACCATCGATCGCGTCTGTCAGCCCGTCTGTCTTTATCTTATTTTAACTTACTTTAAGTTACCCTGGGGGGGGAGAGGAATAAAGATGTGATAAAGTGAGTTAGGAGCGTTGGATCGGGAATCGGACAGGTGGAATGATGCTTTTCAGGGGTAAGTATCGTGTTGGGGTAAAAGTGGTGAGCTGGGAAGTTACACATGGGGTGGGATGGACCGTTGGGGGGGGGAACCAGTGGGTGAGGAGGCGAGAGACCATTGGACAGAAAACAAACAATACTGCTGTGTGCTCGGTGCCGAGCCCATCCGACTCTAAAGGACGTTGCTTTGGGGGGGGCGGACGGGAAGGGGTCAATTGGTGGAGAAATATTTTTTCACACTGAGAAATGGGGCCCTCCTGCTACTCTGAGCGCCCTTCTTTTTTTTTTGGGCGTTTTCTTTCTCCGGCAAATATTTGTTTCAAGGAGTGATGAAAAAATTGGAGATAAGGCACACTAGCAAGGGAGGGTTTGGGTTTGTAAGGTCTCTTATAAGGTTTATAGGGTCCCCCAACCTTGGGATGAATGGATGAATGAGTGAATGGATGGATGGATGGATGCCTCCTTCCTCCATATTTTAGCCAGGCTTTTATTTTAGCTCCGACTTAGTGGGTGTTCCAAGTTTGAAGTAACCTTACGACCACTTGAAATGTGTCACACTTGAAAACCGTCTGTGCCTTGCAGGTAAGGGTTACCAATAATAACTATCTATTATCCTTGTAACTAGCCTATCTCACTCCTTTCTTAATATTTATCTCTTATCTCTATAACTATTTCATTCCTTTCCTTCCCCACCAACATGAATATGAACAGGCCTTTTCATATCCATGATATTTAAATTAATTGAAAATTAATCTTGATATTGACATAAATAATGATGAATTATTGATATTCATATGGGAACAAAACAAGAAAGAAAATTATCACTGGTAATGCACAACAACCTGGAGCCCAGGATAATATGGGGACTCCAAAGTTGTTTTTTTTTTAAAAATAAATAAATTATTTATTTATTTATTTATTATTATTATTATTTTAATTTTTTGGTGATGGGCATCTTTGATCAAGTTTTGGACAGTCCCAAAAATAGATATGTTGTTATCTTCTCCTTTGGGGTGGTTATCTAGGTTCCAAGAGTAGAATTTTGAGTGAAGGATATAGGATAAAGTGGTTGATATTGGGAACATGTTGAGGAACACATTGAGAACTTGAGAAACATCTTGGACACTCGAGAGGAACATATTGGGAACAAAAAAATAATTCACCACCCTACCCAACACCAATTAATAGTCAAGGTCCTTTGATTGAGAATTGGAGTGTGTAGTTTTTTAGAACCTGGAATGGTTTTCCAAACATAAAAAGAGAAAAATTTTTAAGCAAAGATATTGGGGACTTGAGGTTATATTTTTCCAATCTCCATCATCTCAAAATAACTTGAAATTTGATAATGATTTTTCCCATTTTAGAATTGAGAGCTTCCCTTTTTTAGTTGGTGGAGAAATATTGAAATTTTAACATGGTTGGAAATTTGAAAAAGTGAGCTGCAACTAGGAAAAAAGGAATGTTTTTAAACCTAGAAATTGAATGTTTAAATGTAAATTGTCATTTTTAAACTAGGAATTGAATGGAACATCTACAATCCCTTCTTTCATAGCTATGACATTCATAAGGATTTAAAATGCATGTCTAAAGTTGTTCTCAATTATAATTATTTTGTTGATAACTTGAAGGTTAATTCAATTTAATCAATTTTAAAATTGAATATTTGCTCCATTTCAATTTCAATTCATGAAGAATGTGAATGCTTGACACATGCAATCATTCTCGGTATTTTTGAAATCTAAAATCATAGGAATTATAGATATCAACATTGATTGAATCAATGTTTTGTTGATATATATCATCATCATCATTGACGTAATGTTGGGGAATCACTTAAATGATTTCAACCATTGTGTCAATGCATGAATATTGTTGGCAATGTTCAAATTGAATTGGCATAATATCAATGTTAAGTGAATGGATGAACTCAATTCACATTGATTCAAGGTTGAATTTCAATGAACATTGATAGTTCACTGAATGTATGTTGTGTGCAACCTTACTATTCTATCATTGAAATAGTGCAAACTTTAAAGTCACGTTTACAACATTGGAACTTCATTGATGAAAATGTTGAATCATTACATAATAGTAATCAGCTTACATCAACACTAAGTTGACAATGTTTTATTGAGGTTGAAACAAGTTTGCAATGAAGGTTAGTTCAAAATTTATTATTGTCTTTGGTTTTGAGGTTAATTTCGAGTTCTAGGTTTTAGGGATTCTTTGAAAAAATCTTGAAAAATCTTAGGTTTTGAAACTACCAAAAGAAACATGTGACTAAAAACACATATCATGTAAGAATAACTTTAAATTTCAATCTTAAACCCCAAATAAATAATTTTCCTACTTGCATTTTAATGCATACATTGTGACTATGAACTTTAGACATTTGAAAAATAAACAAGACCTCACATTTCATCAAAAAGTTGTTATGGTATGTGTGGCAAGGCTAACTACCAACTCCACAATATTGAAATAACAAATTACAAAGAAAAATGAATGTTTAACACATAATAAATTGATCATCATTTGAAAGGAAAACACACAAACTAATATAGCTCCCAAAAAGACACAACATAAATCCTTGAATTCAACATAATGTCAAATGCAAACAATGTGCAAAAAAATAACAATGAAAGGTGTAGGTCTTTGGCCTCTAAAAAGGCAAAGAAACATGAGAAAGAAAAAGTGATAATAATATTTTTCTTGTTTTGAAGTCCATTATTAATGCAAATAATTAAAAAAGGAAAAAAAAAACCCTTAGCATTCACAAAAGAATTATCAAGGAGCTCCAAATGACTAGTGAAAAGGAAAGAGAAATAAAAGGAGAAATAAACACATTGTAACCATCTTCAATGAAATGATTAAATGTGGAAGTGAACTTCTTGTTATTATAGGGTAGCTTTTGTAAACACAACACAACCATCATGTTGAAATTTTCAAAAACATCTACATATTATTGATCAAAAGATTTTTAATCCGCCCCATTATTCTTGTAATTATTCTTGATGTAATTCAATAACTTTTTGTTCCAACCACCAAATGCATAATTAGTCCAAGCTTTTACACTATGTTAGTTAAAATCACGAACATGAAGGTGTGTGTGAACCAAACTATAACCTTGATGATCACTAATCTCCACAAGTAAATGTAGGCTTCCCACTCTTCTTATTTTATTCACATAACCATGTTCCACATTACCTTTCCTTGTCTTATTAAACCATCACTTGTACCTCTAGTGGTTATTGTCCCATTTTCTTCTCACAATTTTCACTAAACGTTTTAAATATTCTAATTCACTTGGAATATATGATGGCTTCCAATGATGTAAAGGTAATCTTGCCTTTGATAAAATGTTTCAATTTTTTTTATTTCACCTCAAAACTTGTTACTGCATACAATGAGGACATTGACCTTTTCTTTTAATGGGGAGAGTGTCATGACCTTAGCCTTAACCTTGGGCTCATGATCAAGGTTAAAGTATGAAAAGAATGAGTTGAGAAAATGTTTTGGAATTTAAATACATTCTTACAAGTATGAAAAAATGAATATCAACATTTTCAAATGGTTTTCCCACTTTGGGAGATGGAATTTCATGGTGTCTCAAAGATTTGAGACAAAAGTGCAAATAACAAATAATGTCCAAATGAAATATTTTTAGACTATTGAAAAGTTTTTGAAATGCACATGTCAAAATGGGTCATATTCTCCATTTGGAGATTTGAAATTCAAGTTATAAACAAAGGAAAAACATGAATCAAATTAACATTTTCATTACTGACCATTAAAACTTGGGAAACAAGTCTTACAATACCTTTGGTTTGGAGCATGTAATGTGATATAGAACAGGTCTTTCCAAGGGTTACAACTTTGCAATTAATAGCTTTTCAATTATAACTTGTTTGTGGTAGTTATAAGTCCACAAAACTACAACACTCATAACTTGACCAAATCTTAAAATTTCTTAGGAATCCCAATATCACTTGACAAACTTAAGGATGTGTCATATTACACCTCCCATTATCATTGACTATTATGATTTTTTTATAAAAATACACATCATAACTTCATATACACATCTTTACATGTCCAAAGAAAATATACATCAAATTGTGTAAGTGTATTTAAAATACATAGACTACCATTGTGTAAGTGTAATTGAAAGGAAACCCCAAAGGAGGAGGGGCGAAAAACCCATCACTTCACAATCAGAAAGTGCATCAAAGAGCCATTGTCGGGCGGAAACCTAGCCATGGGCCACTACAAATTACATTATAATTACACCCATGATGTCATATTGACATCATTAATTGTCATCCATATATTAAAATCTAACACGTGGCACTATGAAAAACAATTAACATAATTTTGTTTGAAATATTGATCTGCATTGTCCATTATGATTGTTAATGATGGTCCAAGATTGTGACACCTAGCACAATAAAAAATTTGCCACATGGCATATTAATTATATTTTGGAAAAAATATAAAAATATAAAAATTTATTTTAGTCGCTAGGTAGGTCATACATAACCATAGGTAGGTAGGTTGGTAGGTCTTAAGACCTACATACCCACATATTTACCGAGGACATCACTACCTATTTACTTACCTAGGTAGGTAAGTAGGTAGAAAAGCACAAGACTAAATGCATTAAAGAATAATCATGAAATTTTATTTTTTATTTTATGTTTTGCCTTTAAGGGTTAAGTTTTTATAAGCTCATCCCAAAATGGCACATGTATTTTAATGTGAGAACATAAGAAAACAAACCTTCTTTATATAATTTGTAACATGGGATTCGAAGACAAAACATATGGGTTAAATCTTTTAGTTGTTCATTAGTTACAATTGAGTTGCAATTATAACACTTAACTGTTCAAGGCAAGCCAGATCCAAGGGGAGGGCTCCATTGTTTTTTGTGTTTAAAAAAAATTTAAACCCTTCCCATTGGTGCATTTGGTGCACTAAAAATCGTCAAAAACATAATAGAATTGAGAAAATTATGTCCCCTCAAAGTTAAGGTAGTCGAGAATTCAAAAAAACAAACCACCAAATGCTACAAAGGTTAGTTCCCAAACACCCACAAAATTCCTTGTATGTTGCTTTGTTGTTATTAGAGTTCAAAGATGATTTATAAAACTTCAAGTTGCATTCCTATAACATTTTAAATCGTTTAAAATGAACTAGAAATAAAAAACTTATGAGGTTTGAAAGTAGGAAGGGTCCAAAAAAAACAAAAAAGGTGTTTTGTGAGTCAAAAAACTTATTTATTTCCTTGTTATTTTTTCATTATTCATTTTCCTTTGCATTTCAAAGATGATTTCTAGAACTTGAAGTAGCGTCCTAATAACATTTTAAATCACTCAAAATGAAACACATATGATGAAGATTTAAATAATTGATGAATATGTATCCTTATTAAGTTATAAGTAGTTGTATTATAGTCATAACATAGTTGAACAATAGTACTTTAATAGTGGCACATTAGTGGTCATATTAATTATATCAATTGGAATCATAATTGAAAACTAGTTGCAATATATTTATTACTTTAATGACACATTTACAATAGTTCTAAAGTAATTGCCACATGCAACCACAATGCAATTCCTGAAAAAATCAAACATGGTTGACTACATATGTATGTACGATATGTATAAATTACTATATAGAATACTCATTTTTAACTCACTTGCAACTATAATACAACTAATTAATTTTCTAACGTGGTAATTTATTTATTAATACACCGTATTTCTAAGGGGATAATTGCACAATAGTTGTAATACCAAAAAAATAGTTGCATAACAATTATATATGAGTTGTTTTTTGAATTTTCATTGCAAGGTAGTGTGGTTTCAACAGATGCAATTTTTTCATAGTGGGTTGTGTTCCAAAAAATGTGTGTTGTGGGTGGACAATTGTTTTAGTTCATACCTTTCGTCTATTCTTTTCATGCCCCATAATTTCGTCTTTTTTAAATCACAACCCCCTTCAAGGCAATCTTTTTGTAATTTAGTCCTCCATTGGCACTCATTAGGGAAGTCTTTTGGGTGGTCTTCTTTTCACCTTAGCTCATTTCCACTCCCTTTGTAGTTTGACTGACATTTTTTGTCATTTCTATTTCTTTCCATTGCAAATGACACCCACATTATTAGCTTGCTTCAATTGTATCCAAGGTTTTTCATCATTTTTCTTCATAGTTAGATGTGGTAGGCCTTGTAGTTTAGCCCCACAAATGTGCAATTAGTTTATTTTGGGGATGATTTTAAGGTTTTCACCTCCATCTAGTTTCTATACCCCTATTGGGTGCATTAACGTTTTGGGTGTTCCCTTGGGATCCCTTTCCTTCACATACATTTTTCTCCATGATGCCTTGGACAATGATGTTTAACACATATACCTTTCCTAAGTTAGGGATATGTAAGTGGCATTTGGGATTCTCACTCATTGTTTGACCCAAAGGCCTTATTACCTTCTTCATTATCTCTTCCCATTCTTGGATTTTTAGCACCAACTAACCTCCTTTGATTTGACATTCATTCACATATTTGGGAAATTCTTAAAGCTAGGTTTTTTGGAGTGTTTGAAAGCTCCCCTAATTCATCAACAAGTTTTTCTTCTTATATTTAGAAGTGGGATAGGTCTTATTTCTACAAAGGTTATCGCTTCAATGGGTACTTGGGAAGTTGGGGCTTGTGGCCCCAATCATCACATCTATTTTTTTGTAAAATGACCACCCATTTTTATTGGGGCCCATATGGGCCAACAATTTAGGTCCATTTACATTTTATGCTCACCTTAAATGGGTTCATGACCTTCTACCTCCAATTGCTCAGGCTTGCATCCTTCCATTTTAGTAGTTATCAAAGAAAGGAACATATTGTTTTTAGGAAAACATGTCAAAGAATGTGCATGAGCACTCCTTTTTCAACATCATTTTGGATTTATATGTTGATTATCATCACATTTGGTTAAGATTTTCCGTAGGCATAGGTTCAGGTGCTTACACCCAATTGGCTTTCTACCCACCCAATTATCCCATCTTTTCAAATGGCCCTTGACATTATTTCCTTAACTCTACGCACTAGATTGGGCCTCCCCCATCCTATGGCTCGTGGTCTTTTTTTATGCATATGCAGCCAACCCATAAATTCAACAAGGACACACCTATTTCATTGTGCTCATGGGGGAGAACACACTTTCACCCATGATGTAGTTCAGGATTCTTTCACCTTCATTGTTAAGGATGTTGGGTTCCATGTTTCACATGAACAAACTCACTTTGTTTCAACATCATCTCTCTAACCATTATGGCAACAAATGGATATTGTGCTTATAGTAGATGATATTTGCACTTTAGTAGATGTAATCATTGTTGACTTGTCTTAGACAAATTTTATTCCATGAGTCGCTTCTTCTCGGGGAGTGGTTGTGATGATTGCACTTTAAGCAAAGGTTGTGTGACACCTTGAAGATGATAATTTTATCCTTCCTATAGTAAAAATATTTAAATGTTTACATTAGTAGGTTGACAATTTCCTTCATCAATGTGCCAACATGGCATGGTCGACAAAGGGCTTTAAAGGAAATGCTTTAAATCCAATTTTATGTTCATTTTATAGGTAGATGGTGTTGGTTTTTTAAAGAGTTCAAGCTACCACTATCAAGTGGAACGCATACTTGTAGCAACAAGAAAGGCTTCATTTAGACTTAATGTCTTCAAGGTTTTTTGCCCATCTCCTTGCACGACTTACTTCATGCTATTGGTGATGGGTTTAGGTCATAGGTTACTTGATTTCTCCTCATAGGGCTCCCCATTGTGTTTTTTGCACTTTTAAATGTAGTCTTTTGTTTGGACTTTGGTCCTTTCTATTTTCTTTTCATGTTCCCTTGTTGAATGTTTGTCCTTTGGGTTCATTCATGCTTGAGGTTACAAAAAAAATTGTTTAACTAAAAAGAACTTTAAAAGGCGATTTTAGATTTTCATAGTGTCTAGTATATTACAACAGTATTTTTATGTTCCTATAATTAAAGTATTGAAAGAACAAGCTATAAAAAAAATCCAACATTGATTGGATGTTATAAAGAATTCCTTTTGAGTCCTTTGACTAATTTATGGTCAAGTGTCCATATTACAGTTTTTTGTTAAAACAATGCATAAAATGATGCAATTGATTTCAAACTTTTTATATAAGAAAAACATGCTTCCCCTTATGCAACTACATGTTCATTATGCCAATTTGATGAAAAAGAAAATCACATAAAATTTCATAATATTGAAATTTTGAAACAAAAGGCCACAAGGGAAATGATTCTTTTATTAAATAATTTGGCTACTTTTTTATATTCACTAGATTCAAAATTTCTAACTTTAAATGCATGTAACATGTGCAAGAAATAATAATGTGAAAAAACATGTTTAATTGATTGTAGAAGCCCATTTTTGCATTTTTTTTGTTTATGCTTGCAAACCAAAATATTCATGCACAATTATGTGCACATGTGAAAAATCACCACCACCACATGAATTATCTTATATTGGATTATTCAATTTTTCTCACTAAAATTTGTTTCATGTAAATGTTTTTTTTGTAGAAAGAAGCTCTAAGAAAGTCTTAAAGTCCTTTTTGTTTTTTGTTTTTTGGTACTTTAACCATGAATGGGACCCCTTTATTTATTTATTTATGTATTACTTTTATCAAGATAGGAACTATAGATCCAAGAACCTAGTTAAATTGTTTTTGGCCTTGGAATTGACAAGTTCTAGTTTTCATAAGTATTAAATAAACCCATAACCAAAGGTTTCTAGTTTAAAGAAAAAGGTTTAACCCAGACTTGAAGGTTCCTTTAGAAAAAAAAATTGACCAACAATGGCATGAATTGCAACTTAAGTTTATATTTTAAAACATTTACTTCCTATACCTCACACTATCTATAAGGCACTTGGTGGCATTTTTTTTTGGGCAAAATTGTGACTTGAAAAATATGATTTCGACCTACACAATGGATTTTTCATCAAAAAAATGGTCCAATTTCGCCAAATTTCAAAGAAAATCAAAATTCCAAATCATTAATTTTATGATGAGTTTTAGTAAGTAGTCAAGAATACAAGAAGGATTTTCAATTTTTTCTACTTTCATATATAGATAATAGCCAAATATGGTTAAATCATCTTATGGATGATTGTCATTTCAATTACATCACAAAATTGGAAAAAGCCTTGTTTGATGGATATTAAGAAAGTAGATACATGTTTACATTTGTTACATAGCTCACCATCATGGTTAGTTATGGGAGATGAATATAAGGAAAAATGATTTCTTTCCACATATCAAGTGAATGCAAAATATGGTGGCTCATTTTTGGTGTCATAATGATGTTTTTTGCTAGGTACCTTTTGTTCAAAGGCATATGGTGAGTAGTATATTTTTAAATCTATTAATTGGTAATTGAATGTAAAGTATTATTATGAAAATATTTGTGTAGTTTTTTATTGATAAAAAGTTCATATGCTAATAGTAATGGACTTTTGAAATTCAAAATTATGGACTGGTCAATTGATTGGAATGATAGAAAATTGAAAGGTTCATTTTAAATTTTATTCAAAATTATCTATAGTGATTTAGAATATGAGTTAGAATGAAATAATAAACTTCTATGAGAAAAAATTCTTAAAAAATCATAGCAAAATTCTACCTATTAACTTTTGAATGCCCTCAATTAACTCGTATTTTCGTAAGTCCATAACATTGTTTTTCATTCATTTTCAATTTTTTTTTCAAAGGTGCATATATTTGGAATCTCTACTTGGGCTCCTATTAATATGGACTTTATTGTTTTTAACACATGGACTTTATTACCATTAACCAATGGTACCATAAAAAATTAAAAATTTAACACTAAAATGTGGACTTTTGTGGAATACGATTGTTTTAAATAGTGAGCCACCATACTATGCATTTACCCTACCATCCATCTTGCATTAAGTAGAATGAACCACACCAATGCACCATCCATTGGATGCCCGTTATGACTCATTTGTTGACAAACCTCATTTAAGTTAATATCTGGTCTCACCTTGGTAACCCATGAACTTTGAAAAATAGGTCATATATATAATGAGATAGGTAAGAAAATAGGTGACAATTAAGTAAATATTTGGTTTAAACATAGGCAAGGTATGTTATTCCCATCTACCTATTAACAACCTGCAAGCTACAACAAGTGGGATGTTAGTAGATAAGTAATTCAAAAAAATAAAATTAACCACCATGTTTAGCTATGGAATTGGAACCCAACAAAAAATTCTTTTTTGATTATATACCATCCATATTTCATGGTGCATTGGTGTCAATGTTTTTTTAATGGCAAAACATCGCCATATTTTAACCTCAAAGGGGTAGCTCCTACCTTTAAGCCTAAAAATAAATAAATTTAAAGCAAATTTGTTGAAAGGCTAGACCAAACGATGGATGGTTCACCAATAGTTTATCCTTAAACTCTAAACCCATTGCCACACATGGCAAGCTTTTAGGGTTAATGGAAGTTAGATTGTGATAAGTTGACACCCTACCTCGTTGATGCCTTAATTTTTTCTTTTATTCTTCACTAGAATCTCCTTTGAACCTTTACTCTTTGTCATTGACTGTTGTCGTTTGCCAAAGAGAACTTCTTGCCATCATTGCTCACACAAAGTTCTAAGTAGGATTGTCAATGATTCTAGAATGTAGATCCATATGTTGGAGTTAAAAACATGTATTTAATTTATTATAGATTAAACCGTTAATTTTGGACTTTTCTAACTTGGTGGTTAAAATCAAGTTTTCAATTGAACTTGAAGCAAAAACATTAAAAACATCTATTTGTTGGATCATATACTAATATAACAAATATTTATAATTCTAAGGGAAAATTTTATTAATTTTATTAAACATTATTTATCTAAATAATTATTAACATTTATTTGTTGGATCATCTAAAACAATATTAATATCTATTGTATGTTATATGATGGCCCCCAAATCAAGTTTCTTTCTAAATTTCCAATAATCAATTGGTCATTGTTAATTTTGAATTTTTTCAAAAGTCCATAATTAACTAAATACATCATTAAAGGTATAGTTTCATTCATTGTGCAAGGGGGGGATTGGGGTGAAGTTGTGAATGTTGAGGTGAAAGATTTGATTAAAGTATCATGGACATTGCAAGTTATAACTTGAAGATGATGGTGGCCTATAGCTAAGAGGATTGAACAATGAACATGGAGGATTTAAAGTCCTATATAATGTAAAGTCCAAGTTTGATTCCTTACTTCAAGCCCTTTTTTTTGGTACTTGTTTTGCATTATTGTTGCATTCAAGTTTGATTCTAGAATTTGCAACCTTGAATGTTAGTTGGAACTTGGAACTTGAAGGCCAAGACTTTTGCAATGTGAAATTGTGTGTAAGTTGTGTGACTATGCATTATGTTAATGTGCAAATGTATTACATCTACTGCATAATGTGCATTGGTGTTTAATGAATCTTTTAACATATGATTGTTAATGGAGGATTGGGGGTTAAGGCCACATAAATCAAATTCTCCTTGCAAATCTAAACTTTTAGTTGTCAACGAAGTATTATTTACGTTTCAACTTTCTTCTTTTTCATTTTTGCCTTTCTAATCATTCTCAATTGAAATTTGTCATCCTTAAGGCTCACATTGAAAGCATTGTGGTCCATCACACAATGCACATTATTGTGATTTTATTTTGCTTTCATCAAGGATAAGAATCATGTTTTTCTTACCTTAAGTCACTTAGCTACAAGTTAATTTGAACCATTGTCATTTGGGATTAGGATTTGTATTTTGTTGTGTTTTTTGAAATGTAAGCAACCATCATTGTTCAGTGTTCATCATAGATAGCCATTATTATTCAAGAGTTAATGTTTAGTGCAAGCAACCATTACTATTCAATGTTTAGTGTAGGCTACCATTGTTGCTCAGTTTTTGGTCATTTAGGTTTAAGGTTGGTTAGTCATCAGGCCCATCACTAATCATTTTACAAGTTGTTGCCCAACCATCACCAATTTTCTTGCTGCCATTTGCCTTCACAATCTAGTTAACTTTTATTATTGTCAAAGATGGCACCATTGAATCCACCTCAAAACTTCAAGTTCTATTGTTTTTTTCTTCAAAAAGAATCTACCTTCACTTTTGATGTAGTATCATTTAGTCAAGAAACCCCAAACCCCCCCTTTCCTTATGATTCTCCCTTTTAAGGTAGACTTGTGGATTTTTGTCGAAGAAAATAAGTGAAAACGAAAGGAGTATGAACAAAACAAAGTTTTTTAATACATTTAGAGTGTTAACTTCCATGGGTTGAGTTAATTACAGACGAAGATGGGAAGGTGCATTAAGTTAAATGAATGTAAGCAAGATAAAATGAACAACTTAATGACCTATGAAAATTAGAACAAATAGATTAAAAATAACAACAAAACTCATTATAGAATTGTGGAACATTGAATGTTTTCATTTGAATAATTAAAAAAAAAATGTTTACACTATTATGCATTGATTTTTATATTTCAAATTGTAAAAATAAGATTTAAATAGGTTTTTCAAAATACAAGTAGCTTTTGACATTTACTTTTCAATGTGGGTTTTTAGTTTCCATTAGGTGTCAAATAGGTTGTTACAAAAAGGAAATATATATATATTTTTAATGACTTGTTAAAATATATGTTGATCTTCATTTCCTAATTTATTACATATTAGTTTCATTAAATTTTCTAACCAAAAAGTAGATTTGAACACATATTTTTCAGTTGGTTCAAATATATTTTTAATCTACTTTTAAAATTCATTTGCTTTCAATTTTAAAAAAATTAAATTCCTATAAATTTAATAGAGAAAATTAATGTTACTTGACACATACTTTCATTTAATTTGATGCTAATTTATGGTAGTTATATGAGTGGTGTAGGGTTGAAGTGGAGATGTGTACTTTTTTGTTTATTTTATTTTGCTGTGACCCAAATGTAAAGTTTGTTCCAAAATAGAGGGGAGGATAAGTTATTGGCCCCTAAGTTGGACAACCTTTGAAAACATGGTGGTAGGAAGAAGGCTCTAGTTGCAATCCTAAAAGTATGTAAAACTAAAAAAATTTATATGAAAAGAAAATTTAATCCATGCCAAAAATGAACGTCTTTATGCAAATCTTAAAAAAGATACAATAGTTAATCAAATCTTTCATGGTGCTATTGCAAAAAGGAAGAAAAATTGGCCCAGTTTGCTATTTGTTTTCATATGGTATCTAAGGGCAAACCTATGACAAACTATGAAAATATGAGCAAGTTGTCACAATTCTTTGATGTCAATGATTTTCGAAGAACTCATTGGTATGATTCAATTGGTTGCGGGATGGCAAGTTTTATGCATGAGCTGGTGGTGAAGAAAACCAAGGATTTGGTTCAAGCTACTAGGTTTTTTTTTTTTTTCTTGTGATGAAGTTATAACCACGGATCAGCAGTTTTGGATTTACATCCATGCATATGTGGTTGGAAATTGGTAGTTGAACCCTTTTGTTGTTATCCTTGTAGTAGGTGGTTGATGGGTCACTTCACTGAAGAGAATTTTGGTGGATGCCATAGTGTTGTATGGTGGTTTGATTTAGGAGACAATGACATCAAAGCTAATTACATTACCACTCTAATCTTTCACATCTCACCAAAAGACTTCACAATTTTTATTATTATATCCTAAATCCTCACTTTGTCAAACTTGAAGAAGCCACTGTTCACATACAAGATGCAACTTGCACTAGCCAAATACATATGCCCTCCAAGGGCTCAAACCATCATATGTTCTTCTTGTTTTTTCTCTCTAAGTAGCCACTTAAAAGATGTCTAATAAGATGGCTTCACATCTGACTGTAGCCATTTAGCATGCTAGCTCAAATGCACAAGTTAATTACCAGACCAAAAATCTTGTCTAATCAGCCAACACTGATTTAATCCTTCCCTTATTAGATGAGAAAGAAGTCCAGAGATCAACCATAATAATGTTTTTAGCGAATTTTAGCAAATTGTTTACCTGCAAAACCTGATTTCAATCCATATTAGGAATTGGAAAAATGAAAATGTATCCCAAATTAACTGCAAATATTTTTAAAACAAAAATTATCACACATAATTAAAATTTTGACAAATTTTGAGCAAAATTTTGGCCTGAAAATCCTGATTTCCCTCTATAATAGATTTTTTTAATGAAAAAACTACCAATTCATGAGATTATAAATATAAATATAAATAGTCAGATTTTTAAAAATCCTGCTAAATTTTTGCAATGTTTTGAGCTGAAAAATCTGATTGTGACATGTATTAGGGATTTTTAATGAAACAATTACCTAAATTCACCAGATTAAAAATTAAAAATCCTCAGATACCTATAATAGGTTTCATCAGGTAGCCAAAATCATTGCAGGATGGCTTAAATTTTTGGACTTTCATATATCTAGTTTCTGGCAAAATCAATCAATTTTTGACTTGAGAAATCTATAATAGAGGGTTTTTCATTACAAAATGATTCAAATTCACCAGATTGAAAAAATTAGAATTTAGCTAAATCTTAGTAAGTATGGTAGCCAATTTCCACTAAATGACAAAATTGAAAAAGAAACACACATCGTCAACCCTTGTGGGGTTGACAAAAGAGGAAAAGACCTCAAATTCATAAGATCCAAAAATATATATATTAAAAAAATGTGATATATTATTAGTTTTCAGTAAGTAGCTAAAAAGTCATAGAAGGAATCAATGCTTAATTTTTTGACTTTCATATTTTAGTTTATAACCAAATTTAGCAAATCTTCATATGGATGATGGCCAATTCCACTAGATTTAAAAAATTATAAAAATAAAATAAAATATTAAAAAAAAGAAAAAAAAGAAAACACGGGATCAACCCTTGTAGGGTTGACTATAAAGCTTTTCAAGTCTAGGCAGTAAGAGCTCCCCCCCATCCCACCCACTTGAGCCTATAGTTAGTGTTTATCACATCCTACTCACTTGGAGGCTATTTTAAGTGTCACCACTTGGACCAATCACTAGATCATGCAACAGCTTCACCCCTACTCCTAGTTGGGCTTCTGACAATATTTATCATATCTAACATAGTGTGTCAATTGTTTGATTTTTAAACAATTTTGAGTTTTTGAGAGTTTGATGTTCCCACAAAATTCCCCAAAAGTTCCCATGGTGTTCACTTACCTTCTCAGAATTCTCAAAGTGTTCTACAACATGTTCCCAAAAAAGCAACAATAGGGAACAATATAGGGAATAGGTAATCAACAACAATGGTCTCCACCCACATGGACCTTATTGTGTTTCTAGCAATTTTTGTTTGTAACTTGCAGTTACAATCATCCCTAGGAAGAATTAGCCAAACCTGGCTATAAACCAGATATGAGATATAAAATTTTAATCATCCTTTTATATTTTTGGCTACACATTGAAAACCAGATATAGGAATCTGAAGATTTTTATTAAAGTTTTCCTCAATTCTGGCTTAACCTTTCAAAATCACTTTATTTTTGAGTTTTTAATTTTAATTTTCAGTGTTAAAAAGGCTGAAAGAGATTACCAGAATTCAGTGGTGTTGAGACTTCAGCCTTTTTTTGCCTGGCTATATATAGTAAAAAAGAAAAGGAAAAAAAGAAAAGTGATAAAATCAAGTGATTTTTGAGATTTTCAATAGTCAAAATTCGACTGAAATTTAATAGAAATTGCCAGACTTCTACACATGGCTCAAGTAGGTAGCCAAAAATATAGAAGCAAGTTTTAAAAATTTTACTTTCATATTTAGCTTGTTGCCAACAAGCCAGATCTAACTAAATCTTCCTATGGATGATTGCTAATTTGGCTACATCAAAAAATTGACCAAAATCAAATAAGATGGTGTTGACTGGAATTTGTTTTTTGGGGCGAATTTTCACACCGTAGGAACCAAAAAAACCCAATGCAAAATTGCACAAAGGCTTTTTTTGGATAAAAGAAATGCAAAACTCGCCATCTTTTGAGGAAAAAAATGTCACATGTCACCATATATAGGCAATGAGTTCCTCCTATTGGTTACTGGAACTAGGCAGGATTATTAAAAAACTACTTTACTGTCCAATCTACCTCTAGCCAAACTTAACTCTTCCTCTTGTGGATGATTGCCAGTACCCTACTTGACAAAATTTGGGCTTTGAGTTGATGCTGTACACTACCAGTGATGATCAATTCTTTTTTTCCTTATGTTTTCATATGGGTTTTAAGAATTCATCATTATTTATGTCAATGTCAAATTTAATTTGAATTAATATAAATTTCATGGACATGAAAAGATACAGATAAAAAGAAAGAGGAGATAAATGTGATAAAACCCTGCCAAATTAGAAAGGGAGAGAAAAAGAAATAATGGGCAGATACATATTAAGAAGAAATGAGATAATTAAGCTTGAAAATGAGATACATTTGTGTTTAGAATTGTCTCTGAAAGTGTCCAGGGACAACCATACAATAGAAATTGTCTTTGGAATTGTCTGGGGGACTGCACAATAATAGATTCCAAAAAAATCACCCATATACCTGTTCCTCAAAACTTCTAGTCGAATTAAAATAAGAGAGTTATCCGTGATGTAAGAAGAACACAGCACCGGAACCCTGAGTTTGAGATTCAAAGAGAACCTGCCAAAAAAAGTACATTAGCATTCAACAGGGGATGAAACTAAGAAAATAGTCAATTTTGGTGGTAAACTTAGTTTCATCTTGTCTTTCCTTTTTCCTGAGCGCCTCCACTGCTGCTACATACATATATTTTTACTGCTCCTAACTGTACAACTATTATAGTTAGTTTCGAACCTTGTGCATTAAATGCTGGTACTGAGTTGCAGCATTCATACTCAGATTTAATAAAATGTCTTTACTTTGCGGATACCGCTGAAAGAGGGGGTAGGGCGTGAAAAGAGGCCCAAAGACAGCGTGAAGACAGGGTTACTTTACAGATAGCCCGAATAGAAAATTGATGTTGAGTGTTGGTGTCTCCTCGTGTCTTTGATTGCTACTGCACGAAGCTTCGTTTGCTCCTCTCCTCCACTACCCCACCACAGCTCTTGGTCGCCGCACAACGCTTCGTTCGCTCCTCTCCTCCACTACCCACCACAGCTCTTGGTCGCCGCACAAGCCGTGTGCTCAGCACAAAGCGAACTATTCTTTCGCCTTTTACTAAAGAATACCGTGCGCAGGGTACAAATAGCGGCATATCCCAATTTTTGGTCGCCGCACGACGCTTCGTTCGCTCCTCTCCTCCACTACCCACCACAGCTCTTGGTCGCCACACGACGCTTCGTTCGCTCCTCTCCTCCGCGACCACAACGCCCCCACAGGAAACTTCCCTCCTCCCTCGCCACTCTTTCGGAATCTCTCTCTCTCTCTTAGACTACTGACCTTCGTCGCTTGTTCCAATAGTCTAGACTCTTCTCTTTCTTTTTTTCCTCATCTCTCTCTACACTCGTGTGTGTATTGTATATATATGCATTCATCTCCATTGCTTCTACAAACACAATTGTATTCCAATTTCAGATTCCTGTTTTCGAGTTTTGCTTGAGTTTCCTTTCTGTTTTTTTGAGATTTTGGAGGAGCGATTTCGTGAGCTGGTTTCGAGCTTTTGAGTTATTGGACATCCTGGTTTTTCTTTTCTTTTAAAATTTTTTATTTAGTTTTCAGTTCTTTTTTGTCGTTGGTGGGGGGGTGTGCGAAAAGAGAGGAAGAAAGTTTGGTTTTTTGTGGAGAGAGGAAGAAGGTGATTTTAAGGATCCTTTTTTTGTTTTTGAAAATTGTGAGTGCAAATGGCGCAACAACTTCAGCAAGCTACTTTTGCAGCCGGGTGTTTCTGGAGCGTGGAATTGGCGTTCCAGCGAGTTCCCGGTGTTACTAAGGTATTGTCATTTTTTCTTGACACAAGAGAAACAAACCTCCACAATCTCAGACTCCGAATATGACGACTTTTGCACATTTATTGCAAACCTTTGCAAGGGAAACAAATGGTGGGGTTCTAATTTTTGGCATTCTGGTGCGTACGGGGGTTGGGGTTGGTACAGACGGCAGTCGGTTACACTGGGGGCAAGACAGTGGAACCAACATACCACGAAGTGTGCAGTGGTACCACAGGGCACGCGGAAGCTGTGCAGCTGGAATACGATCCTGCAGAAGTCTCTTACAAACAACTGCTGGATGTTTTCTGGAAGAAACACGATCCTACTCAAGTGAATCGCCAAGTATGTTTTCGTTACTACCCTGTGTGGATCGCTGAACATGTCTTCAATCTCTTATTGTTCGATGTTTTACCTTCTCCTTCCATGTTACATTCTTTCTTGCTTTCCCGCTGCTGCTGTTCCTGGATGTGCTTACAATTGGGGTTTCTTCTTCTTCTTCCCTCATAAGAGCAGTGCTCCGTATGTGAAATATTTCTCACATCCAAGTTTTAGTTACTTATTTTTTTCCAACCACACCCATAAAACTGAAACTGGGACTGCAAATATGTGGGAGATTACTAATAGCAACCCATCTGGACCAATCAAACTATCTAGACAATCAGAAACAGGGAGCAGTCAATAAATATGATCTAACTGTGCTTATTAGACTGCTCCAGGGATCTGAAAGCTGTGCATTTTTTCAGGGTCACAGCAGTCTTCCAGTGAATCCACTGGCTTTGATGGCTGTACATCATCTGAGATTTCCAGTGGAAGGTCACTTAACATATTGACCATCATTGGAGATCCTCTAAGCTTTGCCAAAGTGGTTCATTGCTTTATCTGCTGAGTTTCTCTTTGCTTATCTCCTGACTTGTCTGTAAAATTGCAAATGGGGCAGGGAAATGATGTCGGATCACAATACCGATCTGGCATTTACTTCCATACACCAGACCAAAAGGAGGAGGCGATAGCATCATTGAAAGAGTATGAGTCCCGTCTTGGGAAGAAGATTGCAACAGAGATCTTACCAGCTGCTCCATTTTACATGGCTGAAGAATATCACCAGCAGTATCTCGAGAAGGGTGGTGGAAGAGGAAAGGGACAATCAGCTGCAAAAATGTGCAATGACCCCATTCGTTGCTATGGCTAAGTAAGCAAAAAACAGTGAGAGAATGTGTACTAGGGTTAAGGTTGTTTTTCTTCTTGTGCAAGTGATACAGATCTCTAACAGAATTTTCTATAGATCAGATTGTTTGCTTTCAGGATTTATGTGAGTCCAGAATCTTGCAGGGCTTGTTTGTTTGTTTGCTTGCTTAATCAGAGCTCTACTCAGCAAGCTGCAAAATCTGGGATTAAAATGGGGGCTTCCTAGATTGATGAGAACTCTCCTCAGCAAAGCTAGAGCTCTCTAGGGTTTAGGGTTAACTATTGTACCATGATTTCTCATGATTTGGTTTGAACTTGCCATAAAGGGCTGAGCCATGAGCTGCTTGCTTTCCTCCATTGTCTGATGAAGCTGCCTGTTGTGTCTTCTTGAAATCTCTCTTCTTTAGATGTGATGCTCAATCTTTATTTCTGTACAAGATGTATTTTGTTGTTAAATGAAACAAAACAATAGAAACTCATTTCTCCAATTAATTATATGCAAGGAAATTTTGGATATCTCATGAATTTGTACTAATTCATATACAATTTACTTGATTTGTTCTTTCCACACGCCCAAACAAAATGTTGTGAATCTACAGAGACAAATGTTGTGATTTTCTAGCAACGCAAGTCATTACTTGTTCATTTGTAACATATAGAAGATAAGGCAACCAAGGCAAATGCTACATCTACAGTAATGTGTGAAAACTATTTTGCTCCTAAAATGTTAAATTGTTTGAAAATATTGTAAGATTTACTTTGGTTTTATTCATAAATTTTAGGTTGATGAATACAAAGTAAATTAATGGAAAATTGATGATTATAGACTGTGAAGTGAAGGTGTTGAACACATGTGAGAGTAAAAACATGATACATTTAAAGATAAATGTAAATAATAAAAAGCGTTGTTCAGTATAGGTTTTCTAAAACTCAAAGGTGCCAAAATCCAACAAGTAGAATATACTGGTAGGGCAGAGTCTTTGTGAAGTTATTTATTTTTGTCCCACATAAGGTATCAAGTGACTGCCTATAATCCATTGCTTGGCTAAGCAATACTCCTGGTTACCAATTTTTGTGGATATTTTTTAATATAATTCCCCGCTATTATTCATAAAGGGTGAGTTTTGAAATACCCAACCTCATATCCTACCTAATAACCACCTGGTTTAATGTCAAGGTACCTTCTTTCGGGCAAAACTCATCCCAAAATAAATAAATCATCATTCCCCCCTGGACTTCTGACAATTATTGTTAACCCATACCAGCCTTTCTTTCTCTTTTTTTTATTCTTTTTTTTTGAGAAAGTGCCCACATGGCTACAAGAGTCATGGATTCGAGAGTCCAAGTGGTGATATTTTAAAAATGTTTGTTAAAGGAGTTGGCCATCTTCTACTCAGCAATGCAAGATAGTGAGGCAATTCAATGTGTTGCAAACCAAGTGTGGTGGCGATTAGAGGGAAATGGAAATATTTCATTAATGGCTACAACCAAAATTTAAAAGCAAACTTAAGGTTGTTACATAGTTTGAGAAGGTGTTTACTCTAGCTCCCTGGCTTTGTGACTGAAAAGCAAATTGGCTATGATGTACAAAAGTTTGTATTATGTGTAAAAGTCTCATCCAACAAAAAAAAAACACAAATCCATAGCACAAGGAAATCTTCATATGCAAAAATTTCATCATGCTTACATAATGGAAACAAAGGGGCTACAAATAATAGCAAAGCTCATAAAATGACTAGTAGACTTGTAAGATCACAACTGCCAATCATGAAGCCAACAACTCGGCTATTCTTTGTAAAATATGTTTACACAATTTATCTATGCAAGAACACCATAGTGATTTGTTGCTCCAATCCAAGCATCAAGTGTGGTAGCATAGGAAAAATTCTCTAATGTGAAGAACTTTTAGTTAGACATGCCAACCACAAAAGGTAGGTGAAGGTTTAAAGTAGTTAAAAGCTTGCTCTTCAGAAATGTTAGAGATGAGAAACAATGTTCATCCTCTACACTTCCTACAACATGAACTACGGCCATCTCTACAAGCTCATGTACTCAAGGAAGGAATGGGTTAGAACATAAGATGTTCTCCAAATGCAAGTCAATAGATTGAGATCAAATGATGGTTCCATGGCAACCTTGGAGTTGCTTTTCATACACAACTTGAACATCAAGTCGCCAATGATCAAGCAAAGGTGAAACTATAGAACTTGATTCACCACATTAGCCTAACATTTTTTGTTCGTAATATCAATTTTTAAAATATTTCCAAGTGTTTGAAAAAGTTGATTTCATAGTTAAGCTATAACTAGTATTGTGGATATACAATGCCCATGGCATTAAGCAAGGCACACTAAAAGAAACAAATGTTCAACTCCTTGATCAAATGGGTAATTGCACATGTTGACCAATAAAGGCAATCAAAAGATATTCACCCATCAATAAATAACCCTAAACCTCACAACACAAAAGATATTCAATACATTTAAGTCAAATTGTAAATAATTTAAGAAACTTACTTGAACATTCTAATTTCACTTGTGAAATTAATGTTTGACAAGATTCTCAAATTACAACTTTCCACACTTTTGAAATTAGGTCAATGTTGTGCATGGCATAAAACTTTTCACCATTAACAATGAAAGCACGTTGCTCATTGGAATCATTCACGTTTGCCACCCATTGCATGTGGATGTGGTTATGGCTACAATTTAGCAAACCTTTAAATGCTCAAACTCATCATTGGAAAATGATGAGTTTCCATCATTGTACAAGTAATAGTGTTACCCCTGGTAAATTTTTACTATAGCCACAAAATCACATATGAAAACACCATGTTATTATGCAAATTCCACAAGACTATCAATGTTCTCCAACAAAGGACATATGCTCACGTGCCCAACATGTAGTAAGGATTAGCAAGCAAGTTTATATTATACAAATGCAACGAGATGGAAACATTGACAAACTTGAAAATAATACAACTTTGAAAAAATTAGGAACCAAAATCTAGGTTTGAAAATAAATGTAACTAACTTTAAAGAAACTAGAATTCAAGTTTGGGAGAAAATATTACAACTTTAAAGAAACCAAAAACTAGAATCCACCTTTGGAAAAAATTGTAGTAGGTTTGAAAAAACCAAGAACCAAAATTTAAGTTTGAAAAAAAAAATGCAATAGTTCTAAAGAAACTAGGAATGAGAACCCATTTTCAAAAAAAATTTGCAACAACTTTGAACAAACCAAGAACACGAGCCTTTTGGGCTATGAGCAAAGTATGCATGACAAATTTGTAACAAATCTTCTATGCTATTGATTATTCCCAAGTTGGACAAGGTTTTGAATGCAAGATTAAACCTATGGGCCATCCAATGAACCCCAATTGAAAATGGTGCATAGTTTGTGTTTATTTATTTAATGTGACCATTTTTTGTGCGTTGGAATGTACTTACCCCATAAACCCCAAAGCAAAAAACTTTTGAGCCACGAAAACAAAATTGAAGCCTCCACCCTGTTGGATCACCTCCATGATCATAATAATCGACTTGTTAGTTCTTACTTCATTGACCTATTGAAGAAGCATCATCATGGGAATTTCCCCCAATTTAGCGTCACATGCATGTATGGAAATCTAATTCCCATTATTCACATCGTTCACCTTGTCACATGTAAGGGCCAGATAATTAATTACATATTCAATTTCCAATTAATTATAGAATCTATTTTTAAAATGACATTAGTCATTTGAACATACATGAATTTGACCATTATCCATTTTAAATTGTCTGACCAATGCATTTTGGGGTTTTCAAAACACCCCAAGGAAAGAGTACAAAACCTTTTTATTTTTATATTGTACCATAGGTTGACCCCCCTCCAAAAACTAAATTAATGTGGCAAATTGGACACTTTCCTCTCCATTTGCAAGTGACAATTTTATTGATTTTTTGTAAGATAATCTAGTAACTGTTTGGGTAGAAAATAAGGCCTATTTTACTTTTGTCTACATGTTTTATTGCTATGCCACTCCCCTTTTTTGACATTCAAATTCAGCAAATCTTTTTTGCCTTCCCCTTGCTCTCATGCTTTGCCAATATATCCCACTTGGAAGCAAGCAAACATGGCTTCCTATTAATGGTGCTACAAACCTTACATTTGACATTGTGAAGAATGCCATTAGGGGCATGGACAACTTCAACCAAAAGGAGTTTCAAACCCACTTGAGTGTTTGAGGTAGAGGGCAAGGTAGCAAGTTGAGATCTAATTTTGTATCAAGTAAGTCGCTCAAGACGATGACCTTTTTTGAAGAATATATGGGGGAGTCAACATGGAATTTGTCACTTAAACTAGGTTGCCCAAAAGATGAAAATAAAGGGGTCATGTCAAAAGGCAACCTGGTAGAAGGCCTTGCATGAGACAGCAACTTAAGAGAAAGAGGAATAAGAGAAGGCCCATTAAGAGAAACTGTGTTAGGAGATGGCAAAGGTGAGATGGTAGGCACTAAAAAAGAAGTCAATGAAATCTTTAATTGTCCTAGAATTATGAACCACAAAAAATTAGTCTCCAAAAATCTAATGGGCCAATGCCAAAAAAAAGAAAACAATATTGAATCTCAAACTAGCTACAATGGTTTTGCATTCAATGCATTTCTATTACTAAAGAATGAGTACTATAATGTGGGTTTGAACTTTGTTATCAACTTTGGTATCAATTTCATTGATTTCCACTTCATGGTTCTATTGATGTGTGCACACACCAAATAGGCACAAGTGCAAAAGGTAACACAAAAGAAAATGCAAAACATACATGAAACCAAAGCACACACAAAATGCACGAAATGAAATTTACAAAACATAATAAACTTACAAAAATTTAGGTCTTGAAATTGAAAATAGTAACCATAGCACACATTTGCAAGAATCTCAAGTTTGTTTGGGGAGAGTCATTCTTCATTTTGTGCCAACCTTTTCCCATGGTCACAAGATTGACAACGAACCAAAAAACTTGAAAGCACTTGAGCCATGCAAACTTAATGGCATTACACAATGAAATCCAAGGCTAATTGTTGCTAAATGTTTTATTCTAAAAGATTTGTTAAAAGATCTTGAACATTGAAGACATAGAAGAAGAAGAAAAAGGTGATGAACTTTACTTAAAGTGAAAGTTATGGTGACAAGAAGCTCTTGTTTGGAGGAACTTACTAGCGGCAATAAACCTTAAACCCTTGTTGAACATTGGTGACATTAAACTTTAAACACTTGAAATAACTAGTGACTTGAATGTTGATAATGGGAGCAATGACTACATCTTATGATGGCAATGGACATTAGCGGAATATTGAAACATCATGATTATATCCATGGCCACCCACAAAGCCCATGGCTCTATTGGCAAATGCCATTAATATGATTTGGCTAATAATGAATGTATTTTCCTTTTTTTTGCATGTACATATTGGGAATAAAGTATTTTCATAATTCTTCTCTAAAAAAAGGTTAACCCACACTAATCAAAATCAAATTAAAAGTAAAATTTAAAATTGAACGAAAATTGAAAAATTGTAGCTAAATGAAAATTCAATCAATTCATTTTTCATTTGAATTGGATCTTTGGGATTCACAAACCTATTGGATGAAACATAGAAAGGTATAGGTTGATTGTTTCTTATATCAAAATAATACCCTAACCCATAGAGGTCTTTACAAAGTATGCATTAAATAGGCAAGGTCTTTGTTTGGTTATTAAACAATTTCAAATTCTACAAATAGGTTATGAATAACCTACCCTTGGATCCAGCTTGTTGATACTTGACCATTTAATGTGTAAAATGGGAATACAATACATTTTGTTGGGCCTTGGCCTCAAGGGAAAGGATTATTGCATTTAGGTTCATTATTTTCATTTTTATAATAATTTTCCTTATTTAGATGGGCAAAATCGATTATCATTTTGATCCTATTCACAGTGATTATTAATTGTTTAAAATTAGGGTTTTCAATCACAAGGTGTTGTTTGGATTTTGGTGCATGTTGGGAGGAGGAACATTAATTGAATCCTTTTTTTTATTGTTCCATGTTTTAATTGTTTTCTAGATTTTTCAAATATTGTTATTCACTTCAAAATCATTGTCAATTTTGTGGATTAGTGAGAAGGGGAGTCTAACAAGTATGTGCACCTTGTTTATGTGAATTTTTGTTTAAATTGCAAAGGTTTTGCACTTTGGTTGTGGAATGCTAGATTTTCTTTCATTTTCTTTAGCATATGTTCATTAGTAGAAAACACCCCTTTTGCAACTACATTTTCAACTATTGTTCAACTACAAACCAAGTCGAAAACTACACATATAATTGTAATTTATTTTTTGTAACTAGGAAATATTTTTTGCAACTACTAACTAGTAATGTCGAAAAATACAAGTTGAGAATGAAATTATAGTCAAAAGTGTATGCCACGTGTCAACACCACAATAATAGCCACTACATGCCACCATTCGCCAATTTAGTTAAAATTGCTCTACCAATATAGTCGAAGGATGTTGTCAATTGCATTCAACTATTGAATGAACTTCATCCACTAATTAAACATGACATTAACTGAAAATGTAATTACAATTTCAACTAGGTTACAACTATGTAAGTTGAACATTTCGACTATGTTGTAATTATGTAAATCAAACATTTGGCCAATGGTTTGGTGACACGTGGCATACTCACAATGTTGACACATGGCATATTCATAATGTTGACATGTGGAAAATCCATAAAATGTGGGGTCAACAAATAATCAAATGACACATGGCATGCTCACAAATTTTGGGGTCAACAATAGTTAAATGACATGTGGCACATCCACATCAATAGGTTAAGCCACATGGTGCCTAAGCATAGGTTAGGTTTAAACTAGGCACAAAGGTTAAACCTAAACATAAACCATTTAATTTAGGCTTAAGTTAGGGCTAAATGTAGGTACCTATGTTAGGCCTAGACCTAAATCACATGGCAATTAATAAATGGAATCCTATTTCATTTGGTTTAACTTTTAAAGTTGAATTTTTTTTATTAGTTCATCTCAAATGGCTATTACATTTTCATGTTTATTGTGTTTTCCAACAATCTTAGTCCATTCCTTTATATAGTTTGGATTCATGGAATGGAAACTAAACAATATGGGATAAAGATTTTAGTTGTAACCTAGGGTAAACACACCTATCACCGAACACTTAACAATATTGGATGATTATAACTTTCTTGTCCATGGTTTGTTATTTTTGAAACTTAAACAATTTTGTAATCCTCCACTTGGCATATCCAAATTTGTAAAAAACATTACAATCTAATGGAAAATGAGCAAGATATGCCTCTTCAAAGTAAGGGGGTTGTGCTTGGATTTTTTCATAAGTGTTCAGTGTGATTTTGAAGTTTAAGCTTTTTCAACTATTGTTTTTAAAATTTTTCACTTTTAACAAGTTTTGTAAATTTTGAGATAGCGCATTTGTAGCCTTTGAAATCGTTCAAAATGAATGAGAAATGAGCAAAATATAATTGTTGGAAGTAAAAGGGGTCTAGAATCAAAATATTGTTCTTTCTTTTCCTATGTTTCTTGTTTCGCTCCTTTGCTTTTGAAGTTCAAAAAACATTTATAGCTCTTGTTTTGTGCTTCCAATGACATAAAAAACGTTCAATTTGGTTTTGAAATGAAGGAAAACTTGAAAGTGTTCAGTGCTAGAATACCATTTGGTGTCTACCCTGGTTGTAGCCTAGTCACAACCTAATTGCAATTCAAATAATTGTAATTTAATTATACAAACTAATTTAAGTTTAGTTAAGCTAAGAGCGAAACCAATATTCTACCTAGCCTAGGTTTAATTACTTACCTTAATTACTTATAGTAATTATTCATTAACCATTTTTAATTGTATAGTTGTAGAATTAAATAATTAAACATATTATCATCATTTATTAAATAATATGGTGATTTTTTTTAAAAAATCAACAATCAAATGTATTTATCTATTAACTAATTAATTATCACTGAATAAAATTTAAAATTTAAAATTCATTATATATTCTCATTAACATTTCATAAAAAAAAAAAAACTCAAATATAAATATTCAATAATAAAATTTAGATGAAATTTTAATTATAATAATAATTATAATGTCGTGATAATTAATAATTGACTACAATTACAATAAAACATTAATAATAATATTGTAGCTAGTAGTTAGGTCAGGCTAGTTATTTAACTATTTTTATTCGTATTTTTATCTAACTTGTTAGAACTATTAAATGACCTAGTATAATAAATATTAAATAAGAAAAAATATTTTATAATGTAGTAGTATTAAATAACAATAATTTCTGAAATTATATGATAATTTATTAAGTATCTTTATTAATTATTCTAAAAATTATTATAATCTAATAATAAATAAATAAGGAATTTTAATAAATGAAAAATTCTTGGAACTAAATTCCAATAGCGAAAATTAGAATAGAAATTAAAATTCTAAAAAATATTAATTTTGTATTATTACATGATATGTTGTAAACTAAAATTGAATCTACATGGAAATAATAAATTACACATGTATTGGACATATTCCAAAAAACTATTAATTAAGTATTATTATTTGATATGTTGTAAATTAAAATTGAATTTACATAAAATTAATAAATTATGCACGTGTTGAACATACACGTTATTAAGTTGACTTATATTTTAGAATTAAAAAACATTATTTTAAATTTAAAGTGTAATATTTATATGCACAAAAAAAATTTGTCATACATGTTATCATTCATGTATACAAAATACATTTACATGTACCTTAATAATTAAAGAATTTTTATTGTAATTTAAAAAATATATTAAGACGTCATATGTGTAAAAATGAATAGACATTAAAGTTTCACAAAATTATGAATTATGTATCATTACTTGATTTGGTGTAAATTAACATTTGATTTATAAAAAAATAATAAATTACATATATTATTACAAATTCATATTTCAAAGTTTCCTTCAATTTTACTTTGAAATTAAAATTTAATATTTATACGCACAAAAAAAATTGCATCATACATAAGCATTCATTTGCACAAATATAATTTTTATTGCAATTGAAATCAAATATTGAGATATTATGTTTATAAAGGTTAATAAACATTAGAGTTCCACAAAAAATATTAATTATGTATCATTATTTGATATGTTGTAAAGTAAAAATCCAATTTATATATAAATAATAATTAGGTGTATTGAACGTGCACATTATTACAAATTTATATTTCAGAATTTCCTTAAATGTTTTTCAATCAAATTTTGTTATTTGTGTGCACAAAAAAATATTTGCATCATACATAACCATTCATTTTATACAAAAAATATATATACATAATTTAATTTAGTAATGAAGGTAAATAATTTGTTTTGTTTTATTCTATCATGTTGAAATTTCCCAAACCAAATTGCTTCATATAATGCCATTGATATCTTTGAAAACCTAATAATGAATAGGGGTGCACTAACTTGAGTTGAATTTTTTTGGAGCTACAATGCAAAGGTTATTGATTATTGAGCCATTTTCTTAATAAACATGAATAAAATCGTAAATAGATATTTTACTCGAATCCAAAGGTGTACTTGGTGTTGTTGGAAAGTAGTCATTGAGTTAGATTTAATAAATTTTATTTCATAATTTTCATACGTAAAGTGGGAAATATTGAATTTTGAATGAATTTTGTTGTTGAAAATTCAAACAAATTACAACAAAGTGGGTTTAGAAGGGAAAATGAGTTGAGTGTGTTCAAACTTGGGGTCAACAACACATGTTACCGTATTTATCCATGAATTAGGAAGGTGGTTTGTTTTATTTTGTCATAACAATATATCTTAAACCATGGTGTTTTAGGTTATACTATGGAACTTATCATCAAAAAGTTTTCAATGAATAGGGGTGCAATGACTTGGTTTAGAATGTTTGGATCTATTGATTATTGAACCATTTTTTCATTGAATTTTTTGAAAAAACAAGATTGGAAACTATATTGGAATTTGGGGGCGTTCTTGGTATTATTAGAAAGCCTTCACCAAGTTTGATTTAATAAAGTTGATTTTGTAATTTTGAGACCTAAATTGTGAACAATATTATTGATTTTTTGGTGGGTAAGTATTGTTGTTGGAAATTCAAACAAATTGCAAAAAGGGGTTTTGGAAGGAAAATTCAATCAAATGCATTCAAACTTGGGCCAATGACATAAGGTACATTAGTGTTTAATGAGTTTTTATCATAATTTTAAACAAATATAAAGATATCATGTGTATAAAAATGAATAAACATTATAATTGCACAATATTATTAATTATGTCTCATTACTTGATATGTTGTAATGATCTACATAAAAATAATAAATTACATGTGTATTGAACATAAACATTAGTACTAATGTATTTTTAAAAAAATTTTAAACTTTATTTTGAAATTAAAGTTTAATATTTATATGCACCAAAAAACCATTCATTTGTACAAATAAAATTTACATGTAATTTAGTGTTAAATAAATATTACAATATTATATGTATAAAATTAAGTTGCCTATTAGTTGTTTAGTCTAGTTGAAAAAGATAATTGCAAACAAGATTGTATTTCATCCATCCTTTGGTACAATTTATCATCCATCTTCTAATACATTTTATTATCCAAAATAATTGAACATTAGTCAATGTCTTGATTGTGTGCCAATTAAAGAACCTTAGATGCCAAGAATATTTTTTAAATGACCCCTTAGTTGAAACATGTTTCACATTGTTTACCAACATAGTTGGAAGTTCAACTTAGAGACATTGTTGATGTTGGGAATATTTGGCAAATGACCACACAATTGAAAAATGCTTTTAACTATATACCAATATAATAAACAAATCAACTTCATTGGTAATTGCCATAATTTTATTTAAAAATTTAAAAAATCCAATTGAAACATAGTTGCAAATGTCACGTAGTTGAAAACTTTTGGGGAGTTTTCTATTAGTGCTTGCAAGAAGGAAGCTTTGTAAAAATGAAATGAAAGTTTATAGGGGTTGTTTGCATTTCTTATTTTATGTTTCAAACATGGGTTTGTTTTTTTATTTTTGCAAGCACAAGAGTATAGGGTTTGTGAATGTGGATTTTGTCTTTTATTATGAAACACACATTCAAGGTTAGGGTTTAGGGTTGGGCTTTACAAAACAAAAGGTTTTTACCATTTTATTTTTTGGGGTCATGAGGAATGCATGTTTTGTTTCAACTAAATTTTTTTAGGGCAAAAGTTGGGATGCCCTTAAGGTAAGCGGTTTTTTTAGTTTAATTTAGTTTTGTTTAATTAAATCCTTTTAATCTATATTTTTTGAATGGAAGAAAAGAGAAAAAAATGCAAGGTCCTCTTGTTCATTCTTTTTTCTGGATTTTGCAAATGTAATCTAATGTAATTTCTTTCCTTGTTTTTTTTTTTTTTGTGTTTTTGTGTGTTTTCAACCTTTTTTTCTTTATAAACTATGTTTTTATTTTAAAATTTTTGTTGGCATATTGTTGTCAAGGCTATCATTGCATCTATACATCCATCATGATGTGACAAATGCATTTGGATGTAAACGTAACTTTATGTCATGTTAGTATAAAATCAACTTAAGTCAACCTAAGGTCGACTTAAATCAAAAGCCATTTTGGGCTATCAGGGGTCGGTTTATGAACAACCCAAATTAGAGCTATTTCAATCGTCATAAACCATGTGGTGACTAAAACATCTTTTAATTGCCAAAATTTTGATCACCACAACTTTTCATCATTAGGTTTTCAGTCACCATAGGTTTTTGTTGCCAAGTTTTTGGTCGCCACAAGTTTTGGTCATTGTAGGATTTTTGTCCCCACATTTTTGGTCACTAGAGATTTTTGTTGCCACATTTTTAGTTGCCATGTTTTAGTTGCCAAATTTTCCATCGCCACATTTTTTGGTCATTAGGTTTTCAATTGTTAGTTTTTTGGTGGTTATTTTTTTTGTCATTGAATTTTCAATTGCCAACTTTTCCATTGTTGACAACCATTTTGGGTCATCATTATCTTTGGCCATCAACATGATTAGTTGCCGAACAATGACTCCTTGGGTGATGGACAATAAGTGTTGTTTGAGTGTTTTCATCCATAGTTTTTGGTCCAAAAATATTGGAAAATTAAAAGATTTGTTTGCTTTCAAAAATAAGTTCAATAAATTTTTTTATAATGTAGTTTGAGTACAATATAAGTCCCCACAATTGAAAAAAAATGAAAACCAAAACAAAAGTCTAAAGAGTGAATGCTTGTATTTGCATTAAGAAATGTTGTTTCAAATGAAATTCTATTGATTCTTTTTCATTACTTGATGTTTATCAATTATCATGGGAACATTTATCGAAACACATTGTCAATGGAAAGTCTAATCATCCATGATTGAAAAATATAGGTGATGGATGGATAATACTTGTATAAGATTGTAAATGATAATTATATTTTGTGTTTACAAGAAAAATATCATTATAGATTGTAGATCCATAAATTTCAAATGTGTAAAGAAGATTGATCACAAATTTCAAATATGATTACACATGGCAACATAATTCCTTAACAAAATTGGGTTTTATAAAAACCACAAGTCCCAAACATGTCATTTTATAGAGATCATGTTAATTACACCAAAATATCATATGTAATAATTACAAAGTATTTATGGCTGCCCTCAATAACATTCTTCAAGTGTAGTCCAATTGTATGGAGGCCCCATCAATGTGCGCACATGTTGAACAATTTTTCACCTTTGGATTTGACTCATACATGTCATGGATTACTTTCGCAAATGATAACTTGGTTGAATTGTGCTCAAAATATTTACATCTTAATCTTCACCCCATCTGACATTTGTTAAATTGGCCACCAAATATGCTATAGAATTCAAAGTCATTTATTGTTGTTTGGCCATTCATTGAAAAGAATTTGTAGTTCATAATTTGCCACAAACAAAATGCAATTTTGTGGCCACCCACAGACACATTTTCCTTGCATTAGTGGTATTTTGCTCCTTGGCAAACTTGTATAATGATGGCGTTAGGGTGTAGTCACAATAACACATACCATAATAAGTGTAACCCTTGCTTGGTTTTTTCATGTTTAAAGTCGTAATTTAATTTTATGTTGAAATTGTAAGATTTGTTTCTATAGTTATATTTTTAATATATTATGGGAACATGTGAATTAATTGGAAATTAATCCAATGAATAAAAAATTAACAAAAACACTCATTAAACATTATAATGCTTGTTTTTAAATAATAAAAGGACTTGTAAATGATTTTCAATTTTTTTGAAAATGACATTTTTTGCCAAATTTTTAACATGAACCTTAATAAAATAGTATGATAAATTTTTTTAAAAATTTAAAAGATTTTTCAAAGAATATTCAAAGAATATTTCCCTAAAAATAGTCACAAAAGTAGTCAAAAAGCACGTGGGTTTGGCTCATGTTATTTCATTTACACCCATTAACTTTTGCAAGCACTCGACTTCACCCAATTATAAACACCTATGTACACAACATTTGGTTTGTTAGGCGAAAAATGCAACATAATGTTGGAATTGTGACAAATGTGAACATTAAACACCATCTTCCAATAGATGGAATTCATCCATAATGTTCATCCATAATTCTTAGTTAAGTTTTATTTAACTTTCAATTAAGTTCCAGTTAACTTTTAGTTAAATCCCAGGTAACTATTTTCCATGTTTGTCTTACACATATTGTGTTTTGGTTTTTAGTTTTTGTGTTCTTGTTTGAATCACGTAATTTTGTCTTGTTCTTTGTTTGAAAATAAAACTTAGACCTTTCCTTTAACCTTTGCTCTTGTGTTTTTTCGTGCCTTTGATAGGAACAATCATTGTGCAAAATTCCAAAATGAAGTATCAATAACTACATTCATAATGTTTATGAATGGCTATGCCAACTTCACATGATTTTGCCTAAAGGCAACAAGTTGTGTTTGCCTTTCCATATCCACCCCCCCCTCACTGATTAAGTTCAATTATCCATAATGGGGGAGTATTTTGTGTTGTAATCCAACATTTTTCAATTATGAGTTCCTTCATTCCTCCACAATGTATAAGCCTCCATGGTCTTTATGTGGATGAGAAGGAATTTGATACCACCTAAATGTTCACATGAGTAGGCCAAAGCTTCCACTAAACATTGTTTACACACATTCCATTTATCATTCATCTTGGGTGTCTTCCCCACCAACTCAATGGTGTTTGGGATGTAATCAAACCTTTCGATTCACACTTTATGCACCACACCATAACCACCATGATTGTTTCCATTTAACAATGGGAACACATTTGCCATGCTTGGAATCCATAAAATGACATGACTTCCAATTTGGGCAAAAAGGTTTCAAATGGTTTCTTCCATCCATGGTGCAAGTTTTGCCCTTTTTTTGAAAAATTCTTTGAGAATTTGGGTCACCATGAAATATTTTCCCACAAGTCCACCACCTCCATGGTTCAATCCATCTTGTCCTTTTGTGCACCATTGCAATAAATTTGTAGCTACATTTAAACACCTCATAATTGTAAATTTTTTTGTATTACAAAGAATCGTTTAATGCCACAACAAACTTACTTTCCATGATCTATTTGTACTTCTCCAAGCCAATTCCTTGATTATTCACAAAAACATCATCAAGGAATGGTTCTTAGATGACAACTAAAAATGGGCCCAATCCATCGATAGTGACCAAAATCATAATCGACCAACCAATGGCAATTGAATTCCATTGTCACCATCAGATGGCCATCAATTTCGGTTACCACAATTTCATGGAAATCAAAAAGGTTATGGTTGTCACAATTTGGCTGTGGCAATTGAAAAGGTTTCGACTGTCACCAAATTGTGGTCATCAAAACCCTTTCAATTGCCATCAAAACCCATGCCTTCACTAGAAGGAATCTTGTCCATTCCAACCCATGCATTTACGACTTCTGTCCAAGTCAACCATTTTATGACTTTAGATATGACTATCATTTGTGACACTTTGACGCGCTCCCAAAACCCTAGTTAGCCCCCAGTTGGGCTAAGTCACTCAAGTTACGAAAGTATGGGGGACTTGAGGCACGCTCCCAGCTTCCAGCATTAAAAGGGGTGAGAAGGGCATGCTGAAAGCTCTAGGATTAGACTAGGAAGAGGGACAAGCTTACTTAGTTATTGATCCTACATCCAAATCCAACCAACAAGTTGGTTAGAACTCATTCTGCACACTTTCAGAGTTGGGACAAGCCACGGGCGACCTTGGCCTCACTTGACTCACAACGGCCCGGACTTGGGGGAAGCCACCACCTTCCCCCATATAGTATTTTCTGCAGCTCTCCGCTGCATTTGCATCCAAATGGCTCTTTTTCCCGGGACTCCCAAAGTGGAGTCCCGAAACTATCCCGATTCGAATTCCCGGGACTTTGGGCATTCATAACTTCTCGCCCCAAACTCGGATCGGGACGAGGTCTAAACCAAAGTTGTAGCTCTCTTCAAGAGCTTTCCAATGGTGTGTCGCATTTCACCTGCACGCACCGAGATTGGGTTGATTCCCAACTTTTAATGGTCGGGAGTCAAACTGCCAGTTTGACTCCCGGCCCTTCATTCAACCATAACTTGTGCTGCAAATGTCCAAATGGCTCATGCGAGGCCATTTTGGACATCTACACTTCAAGACCTTTTCAATGGTATAAAGAACGCCTCAATGCGAGATGTTTTGATGCATGTGATCATGCTCTAAATTTTCGGAAGTCCTGGAGGACTCCCAAGTCCCATTTTCGAGAGTGTGAGTGGCGACTTCACACTTCCCTCAAAGTGGGGTTGTGACACACTTGGTAAAAATGATTAGTAGTTGCATAAACAACTACAAAGTGGTTTGTAGTTACATATGCAGCTTATAATTAATGTTGATTTTGATGAAAATTCAAATGAAAATGAAAAATACATTTATATCATCCATTTTATAGGCATCCCACAAATAGATGAAAATGTAATTATTTTGCGACTTGGAAGGTGGTTCAAGGGCCATTGAACATTATGTGACATTCTTTCAACTTGATCTACGACTATAAATGTTAGTTGCAAATGCACATATAAATTTATGTGAAAGAAAAGTTGGCTAATGAAATTGTTGGATTTAATGGTCTAATTGTTTTCCTTAACTTTTTTCAATGAATTAACCATTAAATTTGTAGTAGGGTTTGGTGAGTTTGTGAAAATTTCAAAGGACCCATGGCAATTAATGGTAGAAATAAGGTTAAATAGTAGGTAATATGTTTATGGGCTAAATAGTAGGTATTTTATCATATTGATATGTGATAATGTTTTTTTATTAACTAGTTAATTAACTAGGCTATGTTATTTATTTATTAAATAGGGTAAGGTTTAGGTGATAAGCATAATTAATTAATTAGGCATGCTATGCAAATGAATTTATTAAATATGCAATAAGTAGGATAGGTGGTAGGTAGTAAGTAGCAAGTAAGTCATATGTATGTGGGTTAAATAATAAGTACTTTATCATGTTGATATACATGAATTTTTTGAATTAATTGTTATATTATGTAGGCAATGTAAGTTATTTATTGAATATGCTAGGTAGTAGGAGTAATTTATGACCCATTAATATCATAAATTTAAATTCCATTTTGTTGGTATAATTATGATCTATTATAACCCAAATTATATAATATAATTTTAAAAATCAAATAGAGGTTTAAAATGTGAAAAAACATAAATTGTTTTACATAATTTGAGGTAAAACTTAAGATATTATATGTGTAAACATAATAAAATTTATAGTTCCATAAAATCAATTAATTATATGACATTAATTAATATTTAAAAATTAAAATTGATTATTTGGATCAATATTTTATATCAAAAATAATACAGTTAATAAAAGAACTTTTATTATATTTATATTAAAATTGATTTATGATTCATTTATAAATCATGTGATTGAATTTTTTTTTCCACGGAATGGTCATTGAAAGTGTTGAATAATGAAATTCAAATTTTTTTTCAAATCAATTTATATTTTTAAGAAGAAAAAATAATGTTTGTATACATTATTGGAAAAAAATTAAGTTTAAACTTTAATTTTGTCATTTGAAAAAAATTATAATAAAATATCAAAGTTCAAAAATGATGTTTTGTTTAATGTTTTCAATGAAATGGGTTAAATAAAATGCACATCAATTTTTTGCAACAATAAGTGGGGTGGCTTGGTGGTAAAGGAGTTGATATTCATCCTTGGGGTTCAAAGTTTAATCCCCATTACAAGAAAATCCCAACTTTTTTTAACAGGAATTTTGGTCACAAAAATCTTCCCTATTTTTTTCCCCCCCATGTCTAATTTGATCAGAGTGCCATTTTGGGCAAGTTGATTTGGACCTGACGATTTTGACTAGGTTTTTTTGGTTGGTCTTTTCAATTGGGTTTTTTTTTACCAAGTTTTTTTTATTAAACCACTGTGACAATAATATAATTTGGGCAACAACCAAATATATATTATATTTAAGTTATTTTATTTAAAATTAATATGAAAATATTAATTAACTAATTAACTAATTAATTACCATACCTACCTACCTACCTAATTAATAAACCTAATAATTAATGCCAAAATTAATTAATTAATTAATTTACCTCTCAACGCTATGTCCTAGGCCTAGGCTAGGCCACTTAGTTTAACCACCTAAGCTAAACCAAGCCACTTAGGTTCAACCAAGCCCCCTAGGCTAGGCCAAGTAATTTAAGCTAGGTGGTCTAGTAGGCTTTGCAACCTAGGTTACCTAATTGGGTCACCTAAGTAATCAAGGTAGCCTAGGTTACAAATGTGGGAACTTGAACTATTCACTTTCACATTGAGGAGTTAAGTCATTAACCATTGCATCACCACCCCATAAGATGATTTTTGTTGGACAACATATTGTAATGAACATGATTTTGGACCAACATATTGTAATCAATTTTTATGAATTTTTTTTCAACATATTATAGTAAATGAACTTGAATTTTTCTACACTACTTACATAAATACATAGGTTATAGGTAGGTTTACCTAGGTAGATAGAAGGTACCTATTAATAAATGCATGCACTTAGGTAACATGTAGGTTATAGTCTATTAAGCCTTATAAGTACCTACTAAATCTATGTTTATACCTACTTACACTTATGTTATTTAGTAGGTTATGTAGGTACCTATTAGCCTATAATTAATAGATCTAGCCTAGGCATATTAGGTAGGTAGCCTAGCCTATTAAGTAGGTCTAGGCTTAAACTACCTATTTAATAATAGGTTAAACTACTTACCTAATAGCCTAGGTGGCTTAGGTAACTTAGGTTAAGCTACCTACCATGTAGGCTTAAATGGCCTACACTATGTATGTAATTACCAAATAGATTTTGATAACCTTGGTTAGGTTACTTTATACCTAGGTGGTTAAGGTGGCTTAAGCTACTTATTTGATTAAATCATGGCCATTTTTATGGATATTTGTCCATCTTGACTAGATTTTTAGTTTGACACTTGGTAAAAAATGTCATTTTAATTAAATATACTAGTCAAATGTAACATGTGTTTTTAATGCCCCAAACCTTTAGTCAAAATGGACATACCCTTTGATCAATATGGACATTTTGATCAAGTTGGCCTTCTGAAAAGCTACATTTTTTTATAATGCCCCACAAGTGACATGTGTCATGATTAATGTTGGAATGTTGACTAAATATTCCCTACCTACCTAGCAAACATAGGTTTAAGTGACATTAAAATGGCATAATAGGTGGCCTACCTAACAACTTAAACTAGTTTTTCAAGCTTAGCCTATATAATGACACGTGTCAACATGGTCAAGTTGCAAAATAATATAAATATATAATAATGTTAGTTTATTATTTAAATATTAAATATTATTTAAAATATAAATAATGTAACTACATTCTCGAGTGATACCACATAAGTTGGTTTGGATGGATAAAAAGATCATGTAAGTCACATTTTTATGTCATTGTAACTTGGTGCCATGTATTATTTTTTACAATTAGAATCTTATGTGACTTGCTCAAGATGACTAGGCATTGTAACAAGTTATATGTGGTAATTACGATTAAAAATGAGTCTTAAATTCAGTCGTATATTTGTAAATTCCTTGTAGTGCCATTTTTTTATTGTTTTTATCACCTCCCCCTTGTTGTTTTTTTTCTTTCTTTCAATTCCCTACCTTGATGGTAATTGAAATTCTTTCAGTCACCATGTAATGCAATCCTCCTTTCTCCCCTTTTGTTTTTTTTTTTTTTCCCTCTTCCATTCCCCCCGAATATTGTTCGAACTACTTTCAATCACTATTT
>Ga0116227_10001366_pt1 | contig 54078 bp, 43 predicted proteins | sample S1TSphgellanicum_FD_89693 | JGI IMG/M metagenome (GOLD analysis project Ga0116227, IMG submission 89693) | Host-associated microbial communities from peat moss isolated from Minnesota, USA - S1T2_Fb - Sphagnum magellanicum MG | ecosystem: Host-associated > Plants > Peat moss > Unclassified... | reverse complement strand
ATGATGTGGGGTTTTTGAGAAAAAAAGTAGGGGGGGGTGGGGGAGGGGTTTATTGTTATTATATTATTTAATTTTGTTCTCTGGATTCATACAATTTTGTATATTTGTAATTCAAAAAAAAAATTTACTTCAATACATTTTCAGAAAAGAAAGAAAAGGCAATGTTGTTAATGTGCCAAAAATTTTCCAAAATTAAGATTGACATAAATAATGATTAAGTGTTTCAATTAAATAATAATTAAATTAGGTGGTCTTCTTCCCCCGAGACAGGCGAATTGCGCGCGTTGTTACTTACCTACCTAGTACGTACCCACCGATTGAATTCTTTTCTAGGGCTACGCTGGACGCTTTTGGTGAACTACAACGCTATTGTCATCGTCGTCGTCGTCGTCGTCGTCCTCGCAGCAGCAGCAATGGATTGATTACGGATGTAAATAGATGAATCTATTGCCCTTGTCGTCGTCGTCGCAATGTAATCAGGGATGTAAGTAGATGAATCCATCTCTAAGAGGGGCGATGGCGGAAGTGCTGCTGGGGCTTGCTTCTTGCTTCCTCCGCAGTGGAGTAGGGTCTTGTTCGTCCCTGGATCTCGTTCTGTGAGTCTGGAGCTAATCTCTTTTGAAAGGGGAAGCAAGGCTGGGCAAGAGAGAGAGAGAGAGAAAGAGAAAAGGAAGGAGGGGAGAGAGTTGGGAAGTCGGTTGCTGCTGTTGTGTTTTCTTCGGAGAAGAATTAGGTTAAGGGTTGGGTCGTTGTTGCTCCTCAATGGGAGGATAGATATGGTTTGAAATGAATGCTGTTGCCGGTTTTTTATAGTTTTCCTTGGTTTTTTTCTTTTTTGGTGGGGAGGGGAGGGTACGTGGGTGCGAGGGTGGGAGAAATTTGTTTCTTCTTTCTTTCTTTGTTTTCTAGAAGAAGAGAATTTCGTGGTGTCTCCGTTGGCAATATGTCGGTTGCTGCCAATGTGGAATCGGAGGCAACCAAATTTCTGGAGAAAGTAGGTCAGGATTTCCAGGACGAACCCAAGAAATTGGCGTCCAAGCTGTATGCGGTACGTTCAAACACTTTTGCCTCGCTACATGACATGTTAGCGATGATGTGGGTTGTTGTGAATAGCTGCTAGTTTTTGCTCCTTTGAAATCTGTTGGGTAATTTTGTGTTGAACATTTTTCCTGTGTTGGGTGGGGTTGGGGCTTGTGTGTTTGCAGATATGTCAGCACATGAAAGCAAGTGGCAAGGAGCACTCTTTGCCATTTCTAATCATCTCCAGGTTCAAATGCCTATCCTTGTTCATACTCTCTATCTTGGAGCATTGGGCATTTTCTTTCATGCTGCAGGAATGAATGCACCTGCTTTGAAATTCATCTTGTCAAGTGGGAAAGAAGGAATGAAAATTTGGCATGCTAATGTGAAAATAATTTGAATTTGAATTTGAGTTTAATGTGAAAATAATTTTTAAGGGCTTGTTTTCCATTGTCTCCAGTCTTGTTGCATGCATTCAGGGGAAAAATCCAATCAGAGAATCCACAGTAATTGTATAGGGACAGGATTTGAGGTCTTTACATGCAATTAAGTTTGTTTGAGGTTTCACATGGAGCCACCCTGTGGCTGATCACATGTCTGTGGCTTCAATCCCCAATTGTATGTATGCATCCATTGTCACTATTGTTGTCAGAGTGAAGTTTTGTAATGTTTTGACTCCAATTCTGCAGAATTGCATCACATAGGGAACTGTTGTAGTAAAAGGTATCCCTCAGCAATGGAATTTCTTATCACCCATTAGTGGGACTAGGGTTCTCTTGCCTGGGTCCCTATTTTTGATGATAAGAAACAAGGGAGGGTCCTGGATACATATACATTTCTGCATCAGTTTTGGCAAAAACCTAAGAACTTGGAGTCTTTTGTCGCTATTTCCCTCCTGTTTGTCAGGATACCCCCTTCTTTCCAGCACTTACTGAAGTGGATCAGACATCGTTGGTGCATTTATAATAGTGGCAGCTGCTATTGTATTAGCATTCCCATTGGTATGTCCATCTGGGTTTGGTGTCTTCCAGGGCTAACCCTGTGCTTTGACTTGTAGGGCATTGGAAATGGTGGTAAAACAACACAACTTGAACCAGGCCCCTTCAGTTTCATCTGGTTCTGTTCAAGCTGATGCAACTACAAAAGGATCAAAGACAAGTGGCCTAACAAGTGAAAAGGGGGACAGACAGCAGGCATCAGAGCATGGTGGTGGTGGTGGTGGTGGTTTGCAAAGCAAACCCCTTGCTGTCACTGCTGACAATGCCACGACACTCCAAGTGCCCATCCCTGGAGGTCCATTGGCAATGCCAGCACCAACAGCAGCAAGTCAAGCACAGGCTGGTTTTGGGAGCAGCATCAATCAAGGAGAATCAACATTGCAAAGTACTACTGTCAATACAGTGAACAAGAAAGAAGAATCGGATACACATGTTGAGGGGCTGCCAACTACAGGATCAAGTCAGATTGAAAGTACGCCTGTGGCGGAACCATCTGGCCGTAGAGGCAGAAAAAGGAAGCAACCAGCCACAGGAGTGCAACAAGGGACTGCACCAAGACAACAGAGTAAGAAGGCAGGTAATACTAAAGCTGAAGGTGTGAATTTGAAGGCTGGTCAAGCCCAAAAAGGAAGAGGAAAGTTACAAGTTGTTGCTCCTCTTGACCCTGTTCCAGTAGTGCAGGGAATTCATTCCTCTGTAAGTGGAACTGCTGTAAGTGGAACTGCAGCTCCAGCTGCTGTGAGCTTGCCTGGAGCTCAGAATCTGCAAATAGCTGGTAGCTTAAGTGACACAGAAGATAAAGAGGTCAAAGTTGAAGGTGGAGATTCTTCAATGCAACCACCTGAGGCAGGGACTACTACAGTGCAGAGTGCTCCTCTTAATTGTGAATACTCAGTGGGTTTCCCGAACAATGAGCAGCAAACTGACAGCTCCAAGATGAGTTATATTCAGCCTGATGGTACTGGTAACAGGCAAGGCACCCCTTCAATTGCAATTAGAACAGATATTCCCAATGCAATCCAAGGCACTGAACCTTCCCCAGCTGGAACCGGACAGGATGTATTGTGTATCAGCAAGGTTGGGAATGGAGATCCAGGAATTTCACAGATCCATGAGGAGGAGCCAGTGCCTGGCAGCTTACCTTTAATCCCAGGAATTGAAGCTTGTGTTACTCAATCATCTGCAGAACCAAAACATACTATTTGTGAGGGGGTTAACAAGCAGGATACCAGTGAGTTTGATGGTGGTGCCTCCTATTTGCAAAGTAGTAATACAGATCTTCAGACTACAGCTCTAGATACTCAAGCAGTTGCATCCAAGATTCAAGGAAGTCGAGGTGCTTTCAGCTCATACAGTGCCTCTAGGGTACAACAACAAGTACAATCCAGCAGAAGTCCTGCTATGGAGGGCAGCAATCATGCTGGAGCATCAAGCAGCCTGGAAGGTGATGTCTCATATAGTGGTTGCAGTTTTTCAGATCCAAGATAATTTTACTGCAAATCTGTCAGATTTTGATGTGTTTTTTGTTACACTGTTCAGCCTTCCTTCTTCTTGTTATCCACCATCAGGGATTCAATGCCTGGCTTGTTGTGTTCAGCTGCAGTAGCTGTATCAGGAGCTGATTGGGCATCGAAGGAGCAGATGGGGCCTGTGGGGGTGAGCGATGAAAGCTCTCTGCTCTTCAAGAATGCTGATGGGATGGAGAAGTTGTCACAACCAAGTTTGCTGGTACTCCACAAAGTGTACTCCCAAGTGCTCACTGCAACAACTGTTCACAGGGTTTATCTTAGAGTGCAAGCTCTAAGTCTGAATAAACTTCCTGCTAAAACCACATTTAGATTCAGAACTTCTACTTTGTATGAGACTTAGTTCAAATCTGGTATCAACCCATGTCAATAAGTTTGGAGAACCTTCATTTGAGGTCAGATGCCTAATGTACTTTTGTGTGAGTTTGCTTACCAGGAGCCAGTGAACCCACCTGAGGCCAATCTTCTTCTAGCACAGAATGTGAAGCCTGGGAAATTGGATGCTGCAGGCAAAGCTGTGACTAAGGGTCCAAAAGGCTCTAAAAGCACTGTCTTGGATTTCAGAGCCCTTCTCAAGGATCCATCGCAACCTGCTGCAGCTAATGATACTGCCAAGGAGTCCAGCACTGGAATACAGACTGATTTTTCTTCTGACATGGTGTATAAGGAGTGTCTGTTTACAGATTACCAGTTGAAACAGCTCAGGGCACAATGTTTTGTGTTCCAGTTTTTAAGGTTTGTTTTTCTTTGGATCCTATTTCTGTAGCACAAAATTAGTCCAGTGGCTCTTTTGCTCTGGAGAGTCTGCACCTTTCATTGATCAATTATTATTACTTGGGTTTTGAGTAGGGATCTAGTTTTTGCTAGCCAGTCTGTGTGTGGATTGGTTGGTTCTTAAGACATCAATGAATGTCACTGTTCAGTCAAGTAAGTAGGGTTTTTGTAAGATGTGATGAAAGTGACAGAGGATTTCAACTTCCCTTTAAACCCTTCTTGTCACAGGCCATCATGTCTTTTATGTTTGACTTAGTCCTATTTGTGTCAGGGATTCCAAGCCTCCAAGGAAAACACATTTGACTGTGGCTCTCCACAATGCAAAGAGGAGAGGTAAACAGGCCTTAATTTCCTGCTGTCAGAAAGCTGAGACTCATTTTGAATTCTGATGCAGGCTGGCTTTGAGTGCATTTACGTGGTTGTGTAAGGCAATTTGTTTGTGGGTTGTGACATGAGGGTCTTGGAAGCATGGGATTATGGCTTTTATGATGATAGGACTTAGTTGTAATCTATTCATTCTTTTCATTTTGGTTGTGTAGGTGGAGGAAGGAAACAGAAGAGTGAGAACATGGAAGAACAGGATACAGCTCATGATGGTGCAATGCATCCTCCAAGCTCATCACTCCACACCTTAAACACAACTGAGAGCCCCAATATATACAATGGAGTGGATGATGAGGTTGCTGTGATAAGGCCTGAGCAAGCAAATGAAAGCACAGAAGAAAGTCCTCCTTTGCATAGTTCTAAAGTGAGTGGGGAGGAATCAAATTGTCATGTCCTGAGAGATGGTGCCTCAGCAGAACTGACTGGGGATCTGGAGGCAAAACAATCTGGGGAGCAACTCGTGAGCATAAATGGAGGAGGAGCCAATGGATTGAAAGCTACTGAGTTGACTGAGGGCATTCAGGAAACAGCTCCAGAGGCAAATGGTTTACAAGCCCAAGAACATGTAGAGAATGTCACATTGAAGGTGTCCACACCACAGGTAGATGATGGGTCTCCTTCAACACCATTCCAGAATCAGGAGCTGGACATGTATCGAACATCCACAGAAACACACTCTGCAAAGAAAGCTCAAAGTGGTAGGAAAAAGAATCCACGCATTGATCCTAATTTATCTGCCGAAGAGAGGAAGGCACTCCTGGCTAGTCGACGGAGAGAAAAAAAGATGACCGTTTCATCTTCCAAACCTTTAGGCAGAAAATCTAAAAGGCTTCTGCAAGTTGCTGATAATCCAGAAGAAGACTTTCAAGGGATTGTTGGCTCTGAAGCTGCAGCAGATGTCATGGGTCTTCAGAATGTAGAGGGTTTTGTTGGGGCAATTCAAGGACAAGCACATCCAAGCCATGACAGTGGCTTACTGCAGAATAGAGGAGGGGAACCCAGCATGTTCCCACAATTGGGAATGGGAAATTCAAGACAATCAATGAGTTCTCAGTTGCAACCACAGGATGATGGTTCACCTGCAGTACCCCTCAGTAACCATGAAGTGGAGTTGACAGTGAACGAAGCTCATGAAGTAGGTGAAATGGCTGATAGTGAAAGAAGTGACAGTACATATCAAGCTGGAAATGTCCATGGAGCTCCTGAAGTTCTTGGGCAACACTCAGAAACATCAAACTCGCATAAAAAGCATTTGGGTGGCATTTCTAATGGCCCAGCATCTGACCTGAGGAGGGCATTAACTCCTGCTTCACGAATGAATGCTCCTTCTTCTGAGGACTGTAGCACTGTCACCACCCCTTCCTCAAATCTGAGGGGTTTCGTCCAAACTGATGCATTGCAAGGACCAGTCACATTTCATCAAAAGTCTCAAGAGAATCAACACCACCACAGGAGTCTTCGAGGGAATACAAGCTCTCAGGAGCAGAAGCTACTGGATAGGACGAGCTTGATTTCCGGCAGACAGAAGATTACAGGTACTTGGGCAAAGTCCCCTGCGGACCACAGAGCTGCAGCAAAGGAGAATGGGGAATTTGTAGCTCATGAGCCAAATTTGGAGCGTAATTCCCGACCCCACACCACCACTTTTGAGAGGTGGACTCAAGATGAGCAGGATACAAAGGTCCGGTTGGAGTATCAGTGGGTACAGAGGCAGAAAAAGATGGAGGAAAAAATCACAGTACGCTTTCATGATTTGAAGGTATCTCTCTTGCTATTTTGAACTAAACCAGTGATGTCTGCCCAGTTGTTGCTAGGCTGTGCTTGGTGCAAAATCTCAAAGACAGCTAGTGTCATGTAATGCAGTGGGTGGTAACAATTATTTGTTGTGAGTTTTGTAGGCTTCTGCTTGATTGTGTTTACTTGTGTAGGTGAGATGCCTTGTCTCTCCATGTTTTAGGACCTTGATGGAAGTAGGCTTAATGTACTGGTAGCCTGCATCATGTTGATCTGCATGGTTGGTGAGCAGCTAAGATGGTTATTGAAAGTGATTTGTTGTCTCTGTGGGCTGTACTTGTGGACTGCACAGGATACAGTGAGCTCCTCAGAAGATGTCTTTACAAAAACAAAAAGTGTGATTGAGCTGAAGAAATTACAACTACTTCAGCTGCAGCGCAGGTTACGCAGGTGCAATTTTTTTTCTTACCATTGAATAAGGTTTCATGATGGGGTGGTTCATCATGAAAAGTAAATGAAACCTTTATTTGTTTTTCAGATAGGTGTTACATGGGTTTTGCTAATATGACAGGAAAGTTTGTCATTTGCATGCATAAGATGTCATCATCCAAGAGATTGCTGAGATCATTTATCAGGTATAGGGGATTTGTGGAACATTGGGTGAACACCAGGGACTTCCTGCATGATTTTTTTAAGCCTTTTGTCCCTACTGCTGCAACATTGCGGACCATGAAGAAGAACAGAGCCGGTAAGCGGCTAAGACAGTTGGAAAAACTGGAGGGGAAGCAAAAGGAAGAAAGGCAGAGACGGAGTAGAGAAAGACAAAGAGAGTTTTTCAAAGAGGTGGAAGTGCACAAGTAAGTTGCTCATGCAAAGGTACACATGACATTGGAGCTTTTTGCATTTTCTAGGCTTTTGTAGCTCATGGATTTCTACTCTGACACGAGATACACTGTTATGCAACTTACTACAATGATATGATTTTATGGGTGTGGTTGGACTCATTGAGGGTCAAGTATAAGTGTTGCAATAGTTCAAATTGTGAGTACTTTTGGTTGATAAGTTGAGCTATGGGCCTCTACTTAGGAGAGTGCCCTTGGGATGGGGGAATTTTCTGGATTGTGGGACTAACTTGCTACTGGGACTACTTATGGGTCCACCCACAACAGGGAGAAGGTCGAGGATTGGTTCAGGAAAAAGGGACATCGGTGGATGGTTTTTAATCGTTTTGTGAAGGAGTTCCACAAGCGAAAAGAGCGTGTGTACCGGGAGAAGGTAGACAAGATACAACGTGAGAAGATCAACCTCTTGAAGAACAATGATGTTGAGGGGTATCTTCGTATGGTTCAGGTAAGCAAGGATTCCATGCTATTGATGCATTTTCTAATTTGCTTGTTAGCATCCAAGGTGGCTCTAGAGGTATGCATCTACTGAGGGTTTCTCTTCCCTTCTGTGGCCACAGGCTACAAAATCAGATAGAGTGGAGCAACTTCTGAAGGAGACCGAAGGTTATCTGCAAAAATTAGGAGTGAAGCTGCAGAAACAAAAGGAGCTTTCTAAACTGGAGGATGAGTTTACAGAAAGTAATGTTGTTTTGAATGATGCAGCAGTGGTACAGGGCAAAGATCAAACCCAGGTATGTGATTGTACATTGTTGTTGATTGGGTCCTGTCAGTGATTCTTCATCATTAGTTTCATCCTGCTTGGAGGTCAACAACATTAACAGGTGTATATATTTTGGTTGAGTTGTGCAGCATTACTTGGAAAGCAATGAGAAGTACTACTTATTGGCACACACGTAAGCTTTTTATTTTATTTTATCAATATTTTGACCAAAAGATGTGATGTGGAAACTTGTGAGCTTTAGTTTGTAAAGCAGACAGTCCAGTGGTGTAGTTTGAAGGTTGTTCTAATTGTTTCATGCAGCAATTTGGGCATGCTGCAAAGAGCTGAGCTGTGACTTCTCTCACATTGATGCTGTGTGCTTGCAGTGTGAGGGAGATTGTTGATGAACAACCACACATGCTTGAGGGTGGCAGGTTGCGTGAGTAAGTTGGAAGTCCCTGCATACTTGAGTGCTTAATGGATGGCTACAGAGAAGATTTTCCTGTGGGCATGTTTTTCTCCATGTTGGTAGTGATGTCACTGGTAAAATGAACCATCAACAGGTTGTAGGAATTGGAATTGACTGTGCTCTTTATGTGTATGTGTGGCTCTTATTGCTGCTTGCAGGTATCAAATGAGTGGGCTGCAATGGATGGTGTCCTTGTACAACAATCATCTCAATGGAATTCTTGCTGATGAAATGGGGCTAGGCAAAACTGTTCAGGTTGAACTCAGACTTTCTGCAACGTAAATCCCAGAGATTTCTTGTATTCTGCATTGTTTATAACTGTGCAGGCCCTAAACCCTTAACCTAATACATAACAAGGCACATGTTCACTTGCAGGTGATTGCCCTCATCTGTCATCTTATTGAGAAGAAGAACGATTGTGGGCCTTTTTTGATTGTTGTTCCATCATCAGTTATGCCAAACTGGCTAGCTGAACTCAGCAGGTGGGCTCCACGTATCAGCAAAATTGCATACAGTGGTTTGCCTGAAGAACGCCGCCGCCTTTACAGGTACACCATGGACAATGTTAGGGCCAACCAAAGAGGTGGTAATTAATGCTCTGCTTTTCTTCTGTGACATGAGCTTTGTATTGTTTGAATTGCCCTTTCAGCAATTCAAGAGGAAGGTTTACTGACTTGCAAATGAGTTAAAGATTGGTGTCTATCATTTCACTGATAGCTGGCAATGTTGCCCTGTGATGCTTGTACTGATTTTTTGTATGGTATTGTGGACTCAGAGATGAGATTAAGCACCAGCAATTCAATGTGCTGGTAACAACATATGAGTACTTGATGAACAAGAATGACAGGCCTAAGCTCTGTAAAATTCCATGGCACTACATCATCATCGATGAAGGCCACCGGATAAAGAATGCATCATGCAAACTCAATGCGGAACTCCGACAGTACCAAAGTACACACAGATTGCTGCTCACAGGAACACCAATTCAGGTAAGGTTGTGCATCATCTGTTTGGGCTGCCCTTTCAGTTTCTGGAATTTTCAGTGTTGGAATCCCCCAAATTATGGAAGTAGGTTCTACAGCTTCAGTGTGTAAAAGGTACCACTTGGCATTTACCTGGCTTACTCTCTGTGTTTCAGAACAATTTGGAAGAGCTATGGGCATTGTTAAACTTCTTGCTACCTAACATATTCAACTCTTCGGACGACTTTGGGCAATGGTTTAATAAGCCATTCGAGAATGTGGCGGATCCATCTGCTGAACAGCAGGTAAATATGAGTATCTTAAACTTCTGGTTTGGGAAAAGTTCCAAGGTACTGAATTTTAGTTCATAACCCTAACTGTAGGCCCTAAATCTGTTGCTGCTACATTTTTCTGAGTGCAGGCTTTGCTGACAGAGGAGGAAAACCTGCTCATCATCAATCGTCTCCATCAAGTGTTGCGGCCATTTATGCTTCGCAGGTTAAAACATAAGGTATTATGATATATGTAATATGTTGAAGTAGCTTTTGTCATGATGGATTTGTACTCTCACTTGACTGTCCTGGCCATATATAGAAGGGATACTTTCTTATCTTGTTTTGCATGAATTCTGTATATGTGTTTGTCTTTCCTCTGGATGCCCCTTGGATGCCAAAGAAGCAATTTTGGAAGGTGTTTATTCTATGTGTCATCAGAATGTTGATCTCATGACTAGGCAAAAAGGGGACGTGTGTAAGTAGTCTGGCAATTCAGACTAGTATGAGGTGCTTGATTTGGTACCGGTATCTAACAAATGACAGTTTCAGGAATCAGTGTTCATGTCTAATATTCACACCTAGTCACTTGTGCACATGAAATGTTGTGGCATTTGCAAAGGTTGAAAATGAGCTGCCAGAGAAGATAGAGCGATTGGTGCGATGTGAAGCTTCAGCTTATCAAAAACTTCTCATGAAGCATGTCAAAGAGAAGCTGGGGTCTTTGGGCCATGCTAAGGTACAATAGCTTGCAGTTTTCTGTTTTTGAAATCTGAATTGGTTTCATCTTCTGAGTAAAATGCACTTCAATGAAAATACACTAATACACCTTTCTCTCATGGTTGAATGCACTGGCAGGGTCGGTCAATCCAGAATACAGTGATGGAGCTTCGCAATATTTGCAACCACCCTTATCTTAGCCAACTGCACTCAGAAGAGGTCAGTTTTCAAGGCAATGCCTTCCTTGTTGACAGTGTTCATTGTCAGCAAAGAAAGAGGCAAATGGGTAGTTTATATGTGCGTGTTAATGAAAGCTGGTGGGAATGCTGCAGACAGAAAAAGTTCTCCCAGCTCATTACTTGCCCCTCATGGTCCGTTTCTGTGGAAAGCTTGAAATGCTTGATCGGATACTGCCCAAGCTGAAAGCTGCAAATCATCGGGTGGGTTAGCTGCTAGCAGCTTGAATTCATTTGTTCTACAATCTTCCCTGCTGATTAGATGCTCTGCACACCTATTTTTCTTTGGCCTCATCTCTTTCATTTGCATCAAGCTTGATTTATGTGTAAAGTTCAGGGTTGTAGTACCTCTGTTAAATGTGCCTGAGTTCGATCAAAGGAGAGTGATTCAGGGGGTGGACTTTGGAGGACAGTAATGTGCAAGGTTCATAGTGTGCATTGGGCTCATTGCTTTGTTCCACAGTTGTAGTTGCCAGTGTTTAATTCTGTTTACCCTTTGTGGACCCCTTGAGCTATTTCTAAGCTGTGTAACCTCTTTGTCATCAATGTCTACTGGTACAGTAATTTGGACTGATAAGCATTACGGCCAGTGCCTGTGCAGGTTCTCTTCTTTTCAACAATGACACGGCTGTTAGATGTGATGGAAGATTATCTTGAATGGAAGGGATACCGTTACTTGCGCTTGGATGGTTCAACTGGGGGGAGCGAGCGTGGTGCCCTTATTGAGGAGTTCAACTCACCCCAATCAGATGCTTTTCTCTTCCTGCTCAGGTATTAGGGTTTCCTAAACCCTAAACCTGTACTACATGTCTGTCACAACAGTCTTGGGTTGACACTGCTCCTGTCAGAGGAATGGGAATGGCAACTTGTCCTGGGTTCTCATTGTCACCTCAAATCTCTCAAGGAACCAAATCTAGGTGGGTATAGACAACCTTTCCCAAGAATGTCTAACAGCTTCCAGAAATGCTTCTGTAGAAAGTATTAGGCTGCAGGGTGGCTGGTAGTTTTGGGAGTAAGTGCTGACATGAAACTCTCTGCTTTATGTGACAGCATTCGTGCAGGTGGCATTGGTATCAACTTGCAAGCAGCTGACACTGTAGTCATATTTGACACAGATTGGAATCCTCAGGTTTGCTATATAGCCACCCAATTTTGCAATTGCAGAACTGCTATGCCACTCTGAGGAAAAGGATTTTTGGTGCAAAAAAGAAAATATCTGGACAGGGAGTCTTGAGATTTCTGAATGAAGAAGGTGCAGTGGTCCGGGGATCTATCAGTAGACTTTAAAAAAAATTGTGGACTAGAGCAGCTCTTCTGTCACCTCTTTGTGCTGTTTTGCTGAGCAGTGGTGCACTGGAATAGATGGAAATTGCATTTTATTATCTGCAGAGCAGCCACTGGTTCAAATAAGATATTTATATAGTTTGCATCACTTACTATATATTGGTAGCATTTCTAGCAGATCTACCTGCAGTGGCTGGGGGATCCAAGGATTCCACTTTTCTCATAGATTGCAAGATAATACAATTGGACTATACCTATATCCTTCATGTGCATGCCAGGTGGATCTGCAAGCTCAAGCAAGAGCTCACCGAATTGGGCAGAAACGAGATGTACTAGTACTCCGTTTTGAAACGGTATTCTTCTCTTTTGACTCAACCAGGATATTGAAAGTGCATAAATCTGTTGCTGCTGCTACATTCCAGAGTTCGTGTCTGAGCAGTTGCAGACGACAACGATATTTGGGTGATAGCTGTAAAGGTGGGTGTTGGATGAGCCATGCAGGTGAACAGTGTAGAGGAACATGTAAGAGCTGCTGCAGAGTATAAGCTCGGAGTAGCCAATCAAAGCATCACAGCTGGGTTTTTTGATGATGATACCAGGTCATTACCAACCTCTGGACTGTCCTCTCTCTTAGCGCTCACAAAATTGGATTTGCTTGAGTTACTGATCCTCATACATTCATTGTCAGATGAGCAAATCAGGAATCAGGAGCCACTGTGTTTCCATTGCAATATAATGGGTGGTTGTAACATATGAGGTGCTCGTTGAAACAGATTACGTAGTTGAAGTTTTTGTTCATTGAGTGTCAAATTCTAGTGGCAGTTAAGGCTGAGCAGTTTTTGTAAATTGAGCACTGTTTCTTGGTTGTCTGTGATGGGACTCCAGTGCTGAAGACAGGAGAGAGTATCTAGAATCACTTCTTAGAGAGACAAAGAAGGAAGAAGTGGCCCTGGTCCTGGATGACGAGGCTTTGAATGATCTCCTTGCCCGCAGGTTTGTAGTGTCTACTTGCTTGCGCTGCTTCGGTTAGCATTACACTGATGGATCAAGCCTGTTGTTCTGCTGTCTAGGTCTTTGAGAAGGTCTATTGCAGGGAGATCATCTTTTGTCTTTTATCACCATTTTGTACAAGACATTTGATACATGGTTTTTAGTGCAGTGATGCAGAAATTGATACATTTGAGGCTGTGGACAAGAAGCGGCAGGAGGAGGAGCAGGTAGGATCATGAAATGGGCACAAGGACCATGGAATACTTTTATTATTAAAATGTTGTTGGAACATGTAATTGTGACTAAATACTATGCATGTCTTGTGGGCTGTGTGTAATCAGGCTTGGTGGAGGCAATGGGGGCAAGGTGAAAGGGGCAATGAGCCGGTCCCAATGCCACCACGCTTATTTTTGGAAGAAGAGCTGGGGCCATTGATTCTTGCCATGCAAAATAAAGCTCTAGAAAAAGCACAGGGAAAGCCCAAAGCAGGTGGTGGAGGGGGATCTTCAAGCCCACAACATTATGGAAGAGGAAAACGCATAAGAGAGGTAAGTGAAATTGCAGGTGGATGTATTTTGTGGCCACTACAATTGGTGCATTTATCATCAGCTGTCGACTGTTATATTTTCCTTTTTGGAGACTCTATATTCCATGATGTGATGTGGGTTTTGTTGGAGCAGACACGATCTTATGGAGAGCAGTTCACAGAGAGGGAATTTGAAAAGCTCTGTCGAGTTGAAGAAAATGATGGGTCCAAGAAGACTGAAGCTGGCTTGGGAAGGGCTGGACGCAAAAGCCTATCTGAAACTGAGGATAAACAACAAAGGACAGTGGGGGGGATGCAAGAAAATAGTTGAGATGACTTTGTATATTGTATGCTGAATACATGCACTCCAGGATCTCTTTTGTTCTGAAGTGCTCCACTTGCAGCCCTGCAAGTAAATTTGGATCCTGGCTGGACCAATTTTTATTGGTGGCTCATCTTTGTTTCACAGTTAGTGACTACTCATGAAATTGACTTTTACTTTGTGCCACCCCATATAATTCTGCACTTGTTTCAAGAGCCCTTGAGCATCTCCATCTGCACATAGGCTTCATATTTGTGCTATTTTGTCCAATTGATTTGGAGAAAGACTTACACATTATTATTTTTTCAATGTAAAATGTGGGTTTCAGCCAAAAACAATTCCCACTTGTGAACTTTGAGCTGCACACCTCTTTTGTGTTGACGCAATTGAAAAGAACTAAAAAGAAGTATAAAAGAGATTTACCACAATTTGCTACTATCAGCGACAAAAGGGAAATATTTAAATTTCCATAGCCCAGGCCCCCACACCCAATAAGAATTCCATGAAAAGCTAGATCATCTGGTTTAGGTAGTGAGCATTTAGGGTAATAATCACACAAAGAGAATCCCCCAAAAGCAAGTCACTCTGTTAATTTCAGGAGCCCAAACAGAAGAGGGACACTGAAAAATAGTAGACCTTTTGGTCTTAACTCTTAACACTCCACGTGGTCGGTTACAAAGGCCAATGTAGGTTAACTGAGTTCATTGGCTCTTCACAGTTGTGGGAACTGTATCACTAATTGTAGTTGGACAAAAAGTAGGCTAACCCCCCACCAAGACAAAGAGGGTTCTGAAATGGTAAAGTCAAAAAGTAGGGAAAGTTTATGGTGCCATAATAATATAGCCAGCCACCTAAAAGGTTTAGGGTTTAGGCCCTAAACCCTAAACCCTTTATGTCCACACTAAGACCTAACTTCCATTCCCCTTCAACAACCAAAAGGAGGTGACTTGTGTGGCTTCCACAACTTAGCTTGCATGTGCATGTCTTCGAGAAGGTCAGCTACAGCGGGCTCAATGGATTCTTCTTCTTCTTTAGGTGTTAATTTCATACTAGCTGCCAAGTAGATAATGTCACCATTGTCTCAAACGTTCAATGCCTAGATCCTAAACAAAACAACAAGCTTCCACAATAAAGGAAGTACCAGGAAAAATGTGATGTGATGTTGTTGCTGCTTGCCACTCACCACCACAAGAACTCATCCTTGAAAGAACCGGCCATGCTTCTATGCAACCTTCACAAAAGTCCTTTTTCACAGCAGTGGTACTCTTTCTCCAGAGGTTCATTACACCCCAGTTCCTTATCCTTTTGACCATGATGATTAAGTGGGTATATACCAATGTTTTGGTTTGTGATCGGTTCTGATTCGGATTTTGATTCTTGGTTTGATTATAAGTACCCAGATTGCCAGTTCAATACTTTGAATTTTTTTCCAGAATTGAAATCAAAATCGGCCCCAAAACCCAGTATATCCAGGTTCCAGTTTTGATTTTTCTAATTTATTATTATTCTGACTGGGGTTAGACATGTTGTTAGTTTGAGGGGACAAAACATCAATTTTTGGGATATGCATAGATAGGCCAAACCAGATCTGGTTTGGAACCGGACTAGCATGGGATTATTTTTTAAAGCACATGGAACCAAGAGTCTTATGTACTGGAAGACACACTCACTCAGCTCAACAGCAAATTGAGATCTCCACTGGGTGTAATTGGAGCTGGGCTGCGTTAGTGAGGGTCTGGGATGATGGATCCGGCTCTCCTTTCTCTGGCACATAACTGGTCCAATGAGTTCACCATTCTACATTGGGTATGCATGCATATGGCTTCAAGATTGGCTCACCATTCATGTTATTTTCATTTTCCAGTACATAAGACTTGCAACAAGGCCAGGGTGAACCGGCACCCGAGTTGATACCTTTACTTTTTTTTTAGTGTGATTTTCCAAATGAGAAAAAAAGCTTTGCTTCTTAGTGGTCATATTAAGCCCAAAAAATGTTAGATTTGAACTCAGAGACCCTAGTTTAGTCTAAGCACAGGATATTTGTAATACTTAGAGAAATAATTCAACTGGATTTTGAGATTTTTACCATGGTACCATGTTCCAATGTGGGTGCTGGTTCACCTAAGGCCTTGCAACAATACCACACCCACCAACAACAAAAATCACTCTCTTTCAAACCTATACCCAATCTTGAGAGAGAGAGAGAGAGAGAAAAAGAAATAATCACATAGGTCATTGAAAGAGAGAAGGCAAGGCTATATAATGATTGCTAAATGAAAGAAGAGGACAAAATGGCTATTAGAACTTAGAATGGAGACAGAATGATGCACTGATGATGAAAAAAGTCAAGCAAACAAGTGCAAATAAGAAGTGAGAAATACTAAATGAAGGGAAAAAAAAACTGAAATGGAGCACACATGGAACAAAGCTCTGGAAGTAGTAGCATCCAAAACCAGCTAGGTCAATAACAAGACCTCAAATAATGCAACCAGTATCTACATTTTCCACCAACAGCACTAAGTTTCACTACGGCCTAGTATCATTTGCCCAAACCCTAAACAATTCTTTTGTTGAATTGCAAAACCTTTGAAGCAACTTAAGAACATCACAAATAACCTAATTAATATTTGCAATATCCTTTTGTCATAGTTCAAATATCATATATAGCCTTATTCCCGTTTACAAGACCCTAATCAATATCTTAACTTGCCTAAATCATATTTGCATTACGCTCATAAAGGTAATGCAAATGCACTTGAGGGATGCAATGCCTTCAAATGAGGTGGCAATTATTTTATCTCATATATTTACCCTAACAATAATATATACATAAAGGCATTACATTTTGTTGAAATGCAATGCCTTAAGGAGGGGTTTAACTTATTTTAATTACAACACCAATGCATTACCGTTATAAGGGAAATGCATGTGCACTTGATTATTTAGTGAGTTGTGATACCTTAAAGAGAGGTTCATCTCATCTACTATATCAATGCATTTACTTCATGTGGCTAATACTTAAGGATTACAATGTTTTGGAGACAATGCAATATCCACGCTCATGTAATACCTAAACACTAGATCATTTTGTTGAAATTCAATACCCATGATAAGGGTTTGATTTCTTTTTCTCATCAATAGCATCATTGCAATGCCCCCATTAAGGTAATATTCAACCACTATAGTATTTTTAGGACATATAATACCCTTAGAAGATAGTTCAATTAATTTGATCCACTTGTGCATTACCATCATCAAAATAATGCATATGCTTTCTATTAATTTGATGAAACACAATATCCTTAGGATGGTTTGAATTTTTTTGATATCATCAATGCAATACCCCAGTTATGGATTCAAAATATCTTATCTTTCCTAATTCACATTTGCAATACTCATATCAACCTAATACAGAAGCATTGCATTTTTTAAAAAGTTTATTTATGGGTCTTATATGTTTAAATTCATTTGTGCATTACGTTCATTGGTGATGTTAAACCATCATGTTTATTATTATTATTTTTTATATGTGAATATTGTGAAAAACATTGTAATAAATTAAGTTTGTTTTATAACCTGCTTGAAGTCCATTTATATCAAAATTGTTAAAACTTCACTTACCACATTAAGAGAAGTTTAATCAATTGGCAATCACAAATGCATGTAACAACATATATAATTTCTTTTGGCCCTAAAACATTCATCTATTCTCGAATCCTTTATTTGCAGGATGTCACAACCTTAGCCTTGGGCTCATGACCGAGGCAAAGGGCTTGCAAAGGTGCGGGCCAAAACTAACTCCGGGAGTCGCATTCTCATGCCCCCGGGAGTACAAAAGAGTGTGAGGGAAAGAACCCTCACACTCCCAAGTGAACTCCCATGTTGAGAATTGGAGTTCTAGTGGATTCTCGAATGTTCAAAAAGCGATCGCAAGGGTCAAAACCCAATGGCTTGAAGAGTTCTTTATACCATTAAAAATCTATTGAAACGTAGATGTCTAAAATGGGCTCGTATCTTCCATTTGGACATTTGAAACACAAGTTATGGCCAAAAGAAGGGCCGGGAATCAAATTGACAGTTTGACTCCCGACCATTAAAAGTCAGGAATCGACCCAATTTCCTTGCATGAAAGTGGCATGCGACATTCTGTTAGAAAGATCTCAACAAGGGCTACAACTTTGTTTTAGATCTCATCTCAATCGGAGGTCTCCACACAAAGTTATGGGGCCCCAAAGTTGCAAGAGTCCCAACTTTGGCAATTTCGGGACTCCCAAGTGGGAATCTCGGGACAAAAAGCCATTTGGATGTGGGTCTCATGGAGAGGCACAAAGTATACTATAAGGGGGAAGGTGGTGGCTTCCCCCAAGTTTGGGCCGTGGTGAGTCTTGTGAGTTCGAGTTTGTTTGTGGCTCGTCTTAGCACCAAAAGTGCTTCAATTATGCACTAACCACCTTGTGTTGGTTTTGTGTAGGTCCATGTGAGTAGTTGATGCTTGTCACTCTTCCTAGTTCCATCCTGGAGCTCTAACACGCCCTTCTACCCCTCAAAGTGCTGCGAGCCAAGGAGCGTGCCTCGACTCCTTATTTTTCCGTTATTTTCAGTTTGGACTCACATTTGAATCCATTAAGGAGCTTGCGGGTGCATCACAGGAATTCACATGTTGCAACATAATTTCACGCCAATCTTTAAAATGATTAACTAAATTGCCCGAACCATCTTCTATCTGATTTAAAACCATGCCAAGGTGCATTGATTCAAGCATGGTTCACATGAAGGGCTTGGATCTTTGATGCAACAATTTGTAAACATGATGTTGCATGGTCACAAAGTTGTACACTAGTTAATTCCTTGCATTGGGAGGTGGTTTTGGCCATTGGATCTTATAACCAAAATAAAGCTCACTCCCTGGGGGCAAATGGTCCTTCTACTTCATCAATGTTAACATCATTATAAGAAAAAAGGCCACTATCATCCTTGTCCAAAAACCCACCAATGTTTATTACATTGTTTTTTTTAGTTGTGTTTTCGTCGTAACCTTCATTTTGTGAAGAATCATCATTAACTTGCAAATATGCCAAGTCTTAAAAAAAAAATTGAAATCCACCATAAGTAATCCCATACCATGTAGCTGCAATGGTAAATGGTATTGTTTGGAATAAGCTTGTACATGTCATGAAAACAACAACTCTACCATTTGCACAAATTTCCACGTAATGCCCACTTGAATGTGCAAGATGCATATTTAGTGAAGGGGCAATGAAGATTATGAATGACACCAAGATGGTGTCAGCTCCACGCCATCCATGCACAAACATTATCTTCACCCACCAAAGTTGAATGAATCACATTGACGTGTGGGATTAACAATCCATTCTTCACATTTGCTGCCACAAGTTGTGCAACAACCTTGTTCACTATGAACTATCACCTATTCATCTCCATTTGGTGCATATAATGTCATGCCACAATTGTAATTAACCTCCACACCAACCAATCAATGTGACACTCCTTAAGAACTTTTGTTTTGGAAGAGAACCATCGCTTCAAAACCCCATGGTAAGATTCTATGTTAGCTTTGGTATTTTGATTTGAATGTGGCATTCAATGAAGGTCCATTATCCACAAGTTTATAGAGACATGTGCATTGCATGTGAAGGCCATGGGTTAGTTCTTACAAGTGTAAAAAAAATAAAATATCATAAGTTCCACAAATCCCATAATGTTGGGAAAAGGTTTAGAATGACCTAACTACTTACCAAGTTGGCAATAATAAGCCCAAAAATATTTAGTCCATGCATCACTGGGGTTAAAGGTATCAAAGGTCTCCACCACCTTCTCCCTCCTTAGCACCTTGAAAAACTCAATGGTCTTTCTTGGGTTGATGGACATGAACATTGCCATGTGTAAACAATCTAGTATTGCATGATTCACCTCCGCACCTTTTATTTATCCATAGACCACAAACACCATGCTTTCAAAACATGCCAAACATAAAGGAAAATTGAAACATCATTTTAGCTCCACACAATCCTAAAATGTACATAGATATCAAATTTTTAAAAACAATTCCAAAACATAGTGGTATGCATTCCCTAACCCAATGCAAACCTAAAACTATGAAAATACAACAAAAATGTTAAAACAAAATAGACTTGTTGTAATGCTCACAATTTTTGTGATGATCATGCATATTGAAACACAATGGTTTCCAATTGGGCTTGTTTGCTACAAGCTTTGCTTGTAATGGAATCAACCATTCCACCAAATCTTCACAAGTTTGTCAATTAGTGATGATGACCCATGCAATTAGAACCTCAGTGCAATGAAGGTCAAATGCCATCAATGTGAAAAAATGGTATTTCACATCATTGGTGCCAAATCTGACATCAATGGACCTAATTGGAACATGGTTTGGAGTTGTGTTAGTGTTTGGATCTAAATGGTGAAAGGGATTTGAATCCCATTCATTTTACTTGCATCCTAGAAATAAAATACATCATGTGGATGAACAAATACCCATGATTAGATATAAATTTTTATGCAAGCACCAACTATCCCTCTTGTGTTTCTAGTCCAAATATGCAATGTCTTGAAGCATGATGAAGTCATTTGATCCCCTAATTAACCCACGTCCACCAAATTGCATTATGTTTGTCATGTATTTGTTTCATCATGTACCCTAGCCCCAATTGGCTCCATATGTAATCCTTTAGCTTTTGTGACATACATGGAACATATAAAAACATTTGTGAAGTAGATTTAAGTTGTGTGCATCATGTGTAGGCCCTCTATTAGCTCAGGTGTGTGTTCGATGGTAGAAGGTAATCTTCACAACCTAAGGCCATGTGTATAATTGTTTGATTGAAAAGTGAACCAAACAACCATGTTTTATGGACCTTATGTAATTGGGTTCTCCATGATGATCTTCTAAGCCATACACACATTGATACCTATAAGATATAATCCAATTCAATTAATTGGCATAAGGACATGTGATATAACATCCAAAATGTCAAAACCCAAAATATAGGTTGTTATATTGTACCAAATATGTCCAACGTGATTATTGATTGTTGGTTTCTTGATTTTTTCTTATATATAGGGCCAAGTTTTTGCTTTTGTTCCATTCAATTAAGGTTTGCATATCCCCTTGTTCACCCACCAAAAATTCCAATATACTTGCACAAGGGATGTATACAATTTTAATTGCCACCTTGTTATGGCCTCCATGCCTAAACCCATTTTTTCACTCCAAGTCCACATTGGAAAAAGGTGACCTTGCTAGGTTTTGGACATGAATAGATTGAGACAATGTAGTTCACCCCATGTTAATAATCCCATAATAAATGGCTTTGTAAAAATATATTTACCCTATTTCATGTCAATAATTAAATTTTTTTGTCTTGGTATATTAACCCACAACCTCATTTGTTGGCATTTAATAGACAACAATACATTCACATGTTAGCTAACCTATCATTAATTTTATCGTATGTGTCCATAGTCCAATTAGCACAATTGAATGCCCAAATAATCATTTCAAATTTCCAAGAAGGAATAAAACCTTTGGGGGGACACTTAGTGTAAAGTTTGGGATCTACGTGTGTCAAATGACCATTTTTAGGGGGGGTATTAGAAACTCCAAATCCTACCTAAATCTTTCTTGCTTTATATTTAATTAACATTAAAGTAGGTGTGTGGCTTGAACATTTAATGTCATAAAATGTTTGGGGGCACTTTCTAAATATCATTGTGTGCATATAACGAGAAAAATGTGAGTGAGTTGATTTGTATAATATGCATTTATTAGGCAAAAATGGAGGCATATCCATAAGAAATTGTGTTAATAAATATCTACAATTGACTATTTCCAAAGGAAATACCCACATTTGACCCATAAATAGTCAATAACCAAACTTACCCATGCAATACCCACATTTAGGTTTTGCAAATTAATGTAATTTTATTTGAATTATACAATAAAATGGGACAATCATAACTATAACCTCATAATCCAAACCCCTAGATGGATGCAATACCCTCATATGGGTGGTTCCTCATCTTTTAATTGGGGCATTACATATGATTATGACAACGACATCCAATCCAATTGAAATACCTTTGTCTAATATGTCATGCTTGTATTGAGTTTAAGGTTAAGGTTGGCGGATAATGTATGCCATTTTCCTTGAGGGTATTGCATTGCCCCCATAAAAACCAGAACTTGTGCAATACTTTAATGCATTTATGAGATTTAAGATTATGGTAGACATATTATGTTTCCCATTATCTTGAAGGCATTGCATGACCCCCAAAAGAACTAGAAAAACAACAATATCTTAATGGGTGTATTAGGTTTAGGGTTATGGTTGGCCAATTATGTTTCCCATTGGTTTGAGGGTTATACTTGTCCCCCAAAAAAACCAAGCTTCAAAAATACCTTAATTGGTGTAATAGGTTTAAGGTAGGTACCCTTTTTATGTTTTCCGTTGTTCTAAGGGTATTGCAAGGACCCTAAAAAACTAGAGCATGTGCAATACATTAATGAGATCATTAGGTTTAAGGATGGGGTTGGCATATTATGACTCGTGTTATCTCAATGCATGAAGGAAAGAAAAATGCCAAACTTATGCAATACCTTCATTTGTCATATTCTAAATCTTACTCATTCTAATTTTAGAATGTTACGTATGAAACAATGGATTTTTTTTCCAATGAGGGTATTACGCAAAAACATTTGTTTAGCTTTTAATTGAACTTGCACAAACGTTTGGACTACAATTGCAATACCGTCTTAATCTTTCAATACAATTAATCAAGTTTTTGTTCAATGCAAAATGTACATTCATCACTACATATGGATTTTAACTCTATATTTGTAAATAAAGTTCAAATTCTTTACAAGTATATATATTTGCATACATTCATTTCTAATGCCAATGGGTTATATTTGTGAAGGTTACATCAACATACAAAAATGTGGCATGGAAAACTCATTGATGCCATAAGGCACATGGTACAAAATGTGTATTAGTCCAAAAATGGAATGTCAAGTCCTAAACATGATTGAGGTTTAGAAATCACCCCATACTTTAACTTCTTTTGCTTTCTTTTTCACTTTCACCCTCACTAAAACTATCATTGATTAATCCATTTGTAGCATGATAACATGTAGTTGCATTTTGTACAAATTAAACATATTATTGTGTGTACAATTATTTATTCACCAAAATTGTCTTCACCGCATCCACAACAAAAAGCTTTTTTAGAGGTACCTCAAATCCTAAGGTGGACATACACACAAAGCAAAACATAATACAAATTTCAAATGAAAATTGAATGTGAAATTACTTACTGACCACGAACCATCTCCATTTCATGGTAATGAACAACTAGAGTGATCTCATTTTTGTGCTCTTTTGTGCTAAAAGATCTTGTCCAACTCCAACTACCCACACATCCCTAAGGCCCTTTTGCATAAGAAACCTTGTTACATGTAATTAAATTGGCAAGATCATCATTTTTCTCTACCTTGGTCATAACATGGGGGGAGATAGACCTCACACCCTATGCACGAATGCCCAAAAAAACAAACAACTTAAAAGAAAACAATTTTACAAATGTAGGTTTCAATGCTAGTTTTATTTGTATTAATGCATCACTTTGTAAGTGCTTCCCATTCACGTGTGGCACGGATCTTTGTTCAAGCAATTGTTGTTTGTTCGTTTTGTTGAAATGTAAAAAAAATTGTTTAAAACTCATGCATTCATCAATGCATGGTCTTGGTGTAGTGGCCCCTCTTGTTGGGTAGATAGGTACCCAAACTTCCCCAACTTCGTGGAAAGATTGTGCTTTTAGGGCAAATGTTTTGTACACGAATGTTTTGTTGAATAAAATGCGTTGTAAGCTTGAACCTTACAAGCCCAACTATGTGCATCTTTATCCCATGTCACATTTTCCTTGGCAACCACAAGTGACCCATTTGTCTTTGAAACAATAAAACAACAAAAAACAAGGAAAAAAATCAAGATGTTGAAATAAAATAGAGAAGATGAAGGTATTGCACTTGATGGTGAAGGTTATTACATAGACAATGAAGGTATTGCTTGTACATTAGTGACTATTAATAAGGTTAGACTTTTGGCAATTGGGATATTGTCAAAAAGTAAATTGGCCAAAAAAAATCACACCCATTCTTAATGTGAAATTGACTAGGGCAAAGAATTAACAAAATTATAAAACAATTCATGACATGAGGGAAGAATGAAAATTACAATCGCTTGTTCAACTTGCTCAATTTGTTCACCATTTACATCAAGTTGAACCTCCATGCCAAAGGTGTTACTTCATTTGTTGAGGCTTGCATTGCCTCCTCCACCATAGCAATGCGGGTTCAATAGTTGGTTCAACACTAACTTCAATGTGTGGTGCATCTTCACCCTACTTCATCCTCTTTCAATGTTCCATCCTATACAAAAAAAATCATGGAATTAAGTTAAACATATAACCCTTCCCCTTCATGGCCTTGCCCCTTTCTTTTATACACACACAACAATTGCAGAAGCAGAAGAAGTGGGGTTGGACAAACATTGCAATTGTTGGGGGCAATGAACAACACAACTATTACTAGTGATGGATGATGCAACTATTGCAAATGCAACTTCTTGATGTTGGTGACAAGAAAGCTGTTAGTAGCAACACAATTGCTGGCAACAACACAACTTCTCATTGTTGATGGCAAAGTGGAAGAAAGAGGAGAGGTGATGATGGTGTAGAGGAGGGCAAAGCGAGAGGAGGAGAGGTCATAGCGTGGTGTTTAGGGTGAAAGAAGGGGAGGGTAAGTGGGAAGGGAGGTAAATGGGAAAGGGTAGGTAGGAGAGAAATGTAGGTGGGTAGGAGGTAGGAAGGACATTGGGGATAAGGGGGCATAGGTATAAAAAATGCGAACGCCAGTGAACAGGGTCCTGGGCTTGGCCATCCAAAACAATCCCAAAATGGAATTTTTTGGATGGTGCACTGGTGTGTCGCTCGAGCCCTTAACACAGTGTAATGACACTTGTGAAGGTGGCAGAGTGCGTCAAGTGTAAGGTAAAGCCCAAGGCTGAGGCATTACCAAACTTAGGGACCCAAGAGAGGCAAGAGCCAAGCGTGAGTCCCATGTTTTGGTAATGCCCTGAGCCTGAGGGTTGCAGTGTAACGACCCAACGAGATAATTGGATGATGTCTGGAGCGCATGGGATGGAAAGTTGTGGAAACGTCTTTGATAGCTGGGTGAGGTCAGGGATGACAACATGGTAGGGGCCGGGTATAGTGAGGGTAACATATGTCTGAAGTCTCTGCCCTCTGGTGCTTGGGCAAGGTGTAGTGCAAGTGGGGGAACCAGAGTGCAAGAGGGTGGGAGGAAAAATGTATAGAAAACATGAAATTGCCCAGTCAAATATGTTATTTCCTCCTGTGAGTTGGGAGGGAAACCTTGCTTTATAAGGGTCTTTATATGTAGGGTAATATGCCTTTGGAGTAGGCTGTTCCCCCAAGAAGCACCCCTTAGCTCCTCCACTTCAAGAGGATGCTTATTTCAGGAACACCTCGCTCCAAGGGTGTTGCCTGACACAAAGCACTGGCATAAAAAGAAATTCAATTTTTTCATGATACACTATAGGTATCCTGGGAAAACATGAAAAAAAAAGGTTGGGTGTTTTGAAAAGCAAAATCTCCATTGTAATGGGCAATTCATGTTTTGAAATGCTCTAATTATTGCAGAGGAAAATACCCACTTCACAAGACTTCCTTCACAACTCTAAATATTATACTGGTGCTTTACACTCCTTTTACACCCTTCATAAAGAATTATGATTGATGAAACCCTGGGAAGCTCCATGATGATTCTTTTTGGAGACACCCTCACGCTCGTGCAGCACTGGGGACTCAAACATTTGAAACCCCTCACATGGGTGCCTTACCTTACACTTTTGAGATTATGGTGCGTACTATGACATCATATTTACTGTGAGGAACCATCATCTTCAACGTTACTTCTGAAGATTTTGCCTATATTTAGCTATGTCAGTCTACCCAGTGTTGTTTGCTTACGCCAGCTTTCCATTCATGTTCATGTTTTCCCCTTTTATACACAAACCTGGGTGGAAGCATATGTGCACATAAGCAGCATTCATATAAGCACGTGGGCAGCTGCTTGTTGCTTGGCAAACAGAAAGTTGGCCACCCAGGTTGTAAAGGCTGTACCTTTAAAATGGCACCTGCATGCATGAGAACTATTTCCTCCTTGTCACTTCTTGCATTAAAAATTCCCCCTTTCATGTTAACTAAGTGATGCTGGACCAGTGTAATTATTTTAGGTTTAAAAAAAACTTCAACAAATCCAAGTTCAATCTGATCACTATCCGCCATCATTCTTAATAGATGTAAATTTGAATCTCGGACTCCCCTTGAAGCCAATTCACATGAAGGATGTTGTTGAACTCCTCAGAACCCTGCCCCTCTTTTCCTTCCCCCATTACTCAACCCTACAATTTTGCTGCCCTGCCCTCAACATATGTACCCAAGGCATTTAACTTCTCGCTTCTTCCAGTCTTCTTGATTTCACAAAAGTGACTAATTTTTTGCTGGAAAAGAAACTCCTTGTACACTTTACAAACATGCTTTCCCAAGATTTTCACCAAGTAACCCAAAATTTGAAAAATGAAATAACATTAATGCCATGTTTAACTGTTCATGCTTCTATGCAACCTCAGTCATCTGGTGCTGGTGCATGAAGACTAAAGACATGGTGTGTGTGTATAAGGTGTGTGCACAAACTTCTTCCAGCCTAGGTGAAATTATTTTTGGGTGCCTTTCTGGTTGGTTTCCTTTTGGTCTGTCACAGCCTTCATTTCTGTCTGGAAGGTCTGCTTAAAAACTGAGTTGATTTGCGGGAGATACACTAAATAAAGAGAATTAAAATGAAAATTTACTGGGTTGCTATAAAAATTGTTGCAATTGGGTTTGATAAAGACTTCCCTGCAACAACAACAAAAGTGGTTGTAAAAGGTTCACATAAAGGCGGAACAAATATAATAACAAAAGTCGGTATCGCATGAAGAAAACCTCCAGAAAGGCCAAATTTTGGTACTCTTAAAAGTCCACAGTGAATCACACAAAAGATATATGACAATTTGCCTCTGCTTTGGAGACCTGTACATGGCAGTCCCAAAAGTGTCCAGTTGGACTGTTTAGAGACTGTCTTACTTTTCCAAGCTGAGTCAATCAAGACACCCAAATGAACCAATTTCTTCTTTTCCTTTTACTTCATCACCTGTAAAATAAGGTGTAAAATACACTAGGTAGGTCCACCCTCCATGCCAGGGTTTTTTTCCTCCATTTTGTGTTGTAGCTACAGTGACAGCCGTCCACAAGAGGAAAGAGCTAAATTTGGCTACAGGTCAGAGAGGACAGTAGACATTTTCTAACTAGAATCCTGCTATTTTTTATCAGTGTTGTCTGGTTCTTGATTTCAAGAGGAATTTTTGATCCTGGTTTTAACACTTATGTATACATATATAGAAGCTCTGGTTTGGTCATGAGACTAGTTTTTTGGATTTTAAAAACCCTAGATTCTAATTATTTTCACAAAGAATTTAGAACTAGTTTGATTCAAGATGAAATCCAGTTTCATTTCATTACACATAACTAAACTAACTTTTTTTAATAATATTAGTTTGTTCAACCAGTACATATAGTTCAAGCTAGAGATTATGTAGTATTAATTATGTGCAGCCAATCAAATGCAATTACTTACCTAACTTTTATTTTTTTTAATGAAGTTATACTTATGTATCTAAAGAATCAAAACTTATTTAAAATGGGTTAACACCCATAGTTCAAGTTCTAATTCAATTTTGTAAAAAGGTTCATTCCTTAATCATGTTCCAACGGTGGTTCCAAGATAGTTCAAGACTTCCAGTCTAGAGACCCTGAACCTTACCTATAACCTGGACCTTAACCTCCCAAAATCTCAGAATGCACCAACATTGATTTTGATGACCTCCAATCGATTGTCTAAACATGGTGACATCTATGTTTTCCTCCTCCAAATGTGGTGATCCAAAAGGCATCTAAAAACAATCTTGTGAGAGTCCCAAAATAATGTATCGCCTAATTGCAAAAATTTCACCCAATTTTTTTTGGCTGGTCCATGCCATGATATTTACATTAACTTTAATTATTTAAAAATATAATCACTTTTTAGGTTACCTCATTTGGATTATACATAACAGTGTGTATTCTTCAATATAAGATTAAATACACAATGAAACCAAAACTTCATGTTCCTGAAACAAAAGGAGATGAATAAAATTGGAGTATATCTTTTGAAAAAAGTGATGTATCAAATCATTTGTGGCCCCTTGCCTACTTTAAATCTGAGGTACTGAGTCTTTTTTACCAATCTTTAAGTTACCAAGTATTTTGACATCAAGCATTTTATGCCATCATTCAGGTCCAAACTATTTCTACCATCAAGGTATTCTAGACCCAAGTGAATGACTAGTCCTCGCCTTAAGGCATGACCCAACAAACCACCCTTAGGGTCACCCTGGTTTCTGGCTTGTTCTTCTGCTTTGTGTTCAAAGTTGTACATATGAAAGTCTCAATTGTACCAGCAGAAAATAAAATTTATCAAGGATTCTCCATCAGGCCTTGTAAGGGGACTAATTAGAGACAGAAAAGGCCACATGAAAACCATTACATATTAGGGAACCTATTGAGTACAGGCCACAATGGCCCAGTAAGGTGCCGCTAAGGAATTTGGGTCACCCAAAATTTCTGAATGGGCACAATCAACTGTACCTGGCACATTCCATAGCATAACGGTTTTCATGATTTCCAGAATGGGCATGTGTAAACACTTTGGAGCATGGATGTGATCCAGGGTTTTAAAGACTAAAATTAGTTGATTTTTTGACATTTTGTGCTCCAACTTGCACTCGACATTTGAACAGAATGCCAAGGTGTGGCCAAAGTTACAAAGTAGTTTCATGTGCAAAGATGGTCCTCAAAGAGCATGCGCAAATATGTGCAACACTATGAAGCATGTATTCAAAGAATTGCTTCTTGCAAACTGAGATGGATGCAATTTGCTCAATGGGTAATGTACAATTGGCGCAGGGTGCAAAAGTTTGCCAAGAAAGCAAAATGGAATTGTAAGGAGAAAGATCCAGCTTGTCAAAACATTGCACTCATAAGGTCACCATTTTGGCATATGTTAAAATGGATACCCTGGTTCCCATGTGAACTCTGAAATTTTAAGCACCCTAGGCTGAACATAGTTTCAGGGATGGATGAGCTTCCAAGACAATAGCACCAACCTGTGAAAAAATGGCAATACCTTCAGGCCATCTTTGGCAAGCTCCAACAAAGGAAAAGATACTTGCAAGAAGGGAAGGCAAATTCTCTATACCAGTTTCATTTTAAGACTCCTAGCCTGCTTCCAGTCATATCTTTTGGACACTTGAGTTTCACAGGGACCTCCACCTTCATACACTTGTTTTGTCTCTTTATTCATTTACTTGAGCTCTATGGTGCTCTGCGCTACAAATGATGATTGAATCAACAGAAGGTCAGAATACTAATACATTTTCATTTGTTCCTTGAATCCTACAATATCAAAACAAAATTCCAAGATTGTATAGATTTTCCACGAAATCATTTGCACTTTCATTAATATAGATTCCAAACTTCAATTTACCATTTTGATTATCTACAATTTGTGAGGAGGGTGTTCAATTTGCAATTCTAAACTCTTGAAGTCAACCAATAATACCCACAAAATGACATGTTAGAATGTGTGATGTGAAAATTCATGTCATGACAATTTGGATTTACCCATCATGATGTTATGAATATTTTAAATATATATCAATGAAATTATTTTTTGGGATAAATGTTATGAATTTTTTTTTTCTCTATAGTGTTTTATTCATCATGATTAAACAATTTGTGAAATTACACAAGTAAATTCCACAGCTTGTGTTTTTTGTTTTTCCCTAATATGAAAAATGTTCCGGTATGGAATTGTCCTGTAGGGCTGATTCTGCCAAGTACACCATCATCAGACTCGAAGGATTCTGAACCAGACCAGTGATGGCTACTTGGCAAAATCAGCTCTAGAGGACCTATTCTCTGACCTTCAATTAGGGGTCTACACGCAGAAACAGCATATGACCCCTATATAACCTCCTAGAAAACTGCCGGTTCTTTCACAAACGAAGCTCGACGGTTCTTGGAGGTGTTTGAAAATAACCAGAACCAGTCACGGTTCTTTGATTCCACAATTTTTTCAAATACCCAGAAGCAGCAGTTCTCTGATTCCTTTTTTTTTTGGTTTGGAAAAAAGGCACTGACGGTTATTAGTCCAAAAAGTAATCAAATAGGTCACTCCAACACTGGAATAGGTGTAAGCCCCCTGAATTGGGGGGGGGAGGGAGTGGATGGATGATCAGCTGGGAGATCCATCCACGTGTATCCCACATCCAGATTCCAGGTTTCCCTAATCAGGACCCATGGGGTCGAACTGGTAAGTGGGTAGTGAGTGGCTTTCTAGACAGTTTTAGGGTTTAGGGCCAGTTGTTGTTTGTTCTCCAGAGAAAGAAAATCTCTTTTTATTCCAGACAATTAATTGGAGGCCAGTAAACTGCTGATCCCCATCACTTTGTAGCTGCCATTCTCCCAAGAAAACAATGAGAGAGAACCTTTATTCCAAAGTCTCCTGTACCACCACTCAAACAACAGTAGAAAAGGGCTGTCTTGGATAGTTGAGGAGAGAGAGAAGGTGGGGAGGTGAAGGGGGCGAGTTACCCACCTAAACTACCCAAAATGAACAACCCACGGCCATGTTCACATGATGTATTATGAGTTTTTTTTTGTCTTTTTGGCAAAAGTAACGTACATCCTGTGTGAAAATCAACGTAAAGTTTTTTTTGGTGGAAAGTATGAATTTTTAGGTGTCATGAGAGTAAAAAAAGTCAAATGGGGGGAAAAGTTATTCTTTTCATGGTTTTTTTTAGCATCATGAGCAAGGAAATTTTTTTATAATTTTTAATTTAATTTTTTAAATAATTTTTTTATTTCCCAGATTTGAGATGTAGCCACACTGGTGATCGGAGAGGAAAGTAGAAACATTTATGTATATTGCTATTTTTGGCAATGAACCTATTGTCTAAATATAATGATTTCTGAAAAAAGGAAAAAACTCCTTGGGTGAGTTTGGTGCATTCTTAATATTTGCACTAGATTTTGTTGGGTCAATAATAGGAAAATCCCCCCTCCCCCCAAAATGCTGATCATAAGTGAAAGTTCAAATTGGAGGAAACTAATTCTTTGCATGAATTTGTTGAGAAAATATTTTTATTAAAAAAAATTTAAAGGAGAAAAAAGGGTTTAATTAAAAATGTTGAACTCCAAAACATAAGGTAGTGATTTTTTTGAACGCTAGCACACTATGAGGGGGACTACTGAAAAATGGAAGAACCGACAACAATGAGAAGAGGGGAGGTTCCATCCGGAACCTTGTTGTTTGTCTCTTTACACAAGCATCACTTTTTTTTTATGTACAGGAATTCAGGTTCTTAGAAGATAAAAAGCTAAGTGCCGTACCGATGAGTAGAAAGCACATGTAGAAAGCACATGCACCTTTGAGGGACCACTATGCTTGCACATGAAACTTTGTCTCTCTGGCCACCGGGTGTCTCAAAAAGCATAATAATCGTATCTAAGTAAGGTAGTACCTTTTACCATTCTTGGCATTGTCTTGCTGAATTTTTTTTTCATTGATCATTTTAACAATCAAAATTTTTTTAATTCCAAAAATTTCTACAGTGGAGGTGAGGGAAAAATTGCCTAGTAATTTTGCACTTTTTAGGCACACCGCATCACTAAGCTTCAGGGCAGGCAGTCAATAGCAATGTCAAACAAATTTTTAGAACTTTGGGCATTGTAAGCCAGCTGATTTTGAGAAAAATCGACATTTATTGAAAAAAAATTTTAATTACTGCCAGAATGGTAAAGGTAACACAGTATTCACAAAGGTCACATTAGAGCGTCATCAGCTGGTTTGCATTCTTGTAAGTTGGAAGGATCGAAACAAGATGTTCAATATTGGATTTGTGCTAATATCACTCTTGTTGAAGTTGTTAGGTGCTTATTGCAGAATTTTTATTTATTTTGAGTTATTTGTTGGTAGAACCTAGGTCAATGTCAACAATTCTTTTTTTTTCCTCTCTCTTGTTTATTTTGAAATCTCCTAACACCAAAGCTCTGTGTGCATGCTTTTTATGTGTGTGACTTTGTTAGCCTTGCCTACCACAGCAAGCATATTGTGTTTAGATTCATCATAGAGTATAGTAACTTAAGGGATTTTGGCCCCTAGGTAACAGGTCTATTTTTATATGAGGATTTTTGAAAGATGATATTTTGACTTGTGTCCTAAATGACTAGCCTGGTGTTAATGGACTTAACACTAGAGTTCCTAACATCAAGTATGAATGCGCCTGAAGTAATGTGAGATGTAAATAGGAGAGTTAACAGGACAGGGAACCAGGGTGGAACATTTTTGTAACTCAATTGTGGCTCAGTAAGACCAACCCATTTTCTGACTGCTGACAAATCAGTCACCTTAGAGCTCTCTCTCTCAAAGTACATATACCAACTGTAGCCTTCTGTGCGAGTTGAGGAAATGGGAATGGCAGGAGATTTTTAACTTCCTTTTTGAGTCATAGAGAAGATTGATATCTTTCCTCTGCGACAGATCCTATGGCATACCAAACAAACAAACCCCTGGATCTCTAGACCACAGGGAGAACTTCAGAACAGGGCCACAGCAACACAGAGTACCACAGCTGAGTCCAAAATGGATGGAGGCCTTAATGAGTGAAGTTTATTTTGTTTTAAAAAAAGTAAAATTGTGATAAGGATATGCATATGGACAAATGAAAACATTGATACCAGCAACTATTGAACATGAAAGAGGTCTTATGTGAAGCAGCCATTATATCTTATTAGAATGTTTTCCATTTTCACATCAAATTAAAGCTAGTGAAATACCTGGAAGGCTAGTAGGAAGAAGATTATAAAAGTGTGAAGTTCCTCTAAATACAAATGCCAGAGAAATTAGGTTTTTATTTCACTTACTGTTGGTAAAACCATGAGGACTTGGTTTTGTCTTCTTCCCGCTTTCTCTAATCCCCTTGCCTTATGGGGATTTTGGAATTTCATATTTCTGGAAAAAGTCTATATAAAAATAACCAGATTTCTATATTAGGTTCCAATGGGTAGCCAAAAATATAGAAAGGATGCTTAACTATATTGCACTTTCCTATCCTTGTTTGTAGAAAAATGTGGCTAAATATTCTTATGGATGATGATCTAGTTGGATCATAACCATTTGAGATGCTTCTTTACACCTGTGACCTTACACCTTTAGGAAAACAAAAGTCTTCACAATTCACAAAGTTGGGGAATGAAATATGCTTCACATGGGAGTCTGTGCAGTTGGCAACACCCAATTCTGGAAAAATGATGCTAGACTTGTGTGTAGCTAGGGTTTTAGCTACACACCTACAAAGCTCTCAAGTCCAGGAGGCTACAGCACCACTTGTACCTATATTGCTGGACGTTCCAAACAGAGCACACATTAAATTAAAGCAGATTGATTCCTGTCATTCACCTCACATATGCAGCAGTAAACTCTTTATCATACCTTTCAAAACCTAACCCTAACTTTTCAAAGCATAGTAACCGAGTCAAAACTCAATAACTGGTCAACACGGCTCTGAAACCCCCCCCCGCGCCTTCCCTTACACAGAAATTAACCCTAATTATTAAGTACCTCTCTCTTTGAAAGAAAGATGAGACGTCTGACAAAATCGTGTACCTACATGTATATTGAACAAGGCAAGCAGTGTGCCACATTATGAGCTAGGGGAGTGAACCAGCACTCACTAGCTTCACCCTGAAGGATGGATGGTGGGTGAACATGAAACACTTTTCTGTTGGGTTCAAGTTACTTAGGTAACCATGGTGGTTAGCTCAGTCACTGTTTTCACTAAGTACCTACTAATATCTCACTTGATGGGTCGTTAGTAAGTAGGCAGTAAAATCAGCCCTTATCCATGTATTCATGTATTAACCATTAATCATCTACTTGCCTCATAGCCACCTATTTTCCTACCTCTCTCCCTACAGATTGGACCTATATCTAACAGAATGGGTTACCATGGTGAAACCAGGTTTCAATTCATTTGATATTCATCCAAAACTGAGTCATAATAGCATTCAGTTGATGGCAGCGTTTTTTTTTGGGCAAAATTTCACCAAGTGGCAAACTTCCAGAGGCCTTTTTGACATGCCTTTGTTAAATCAAAGGATCTGGTTGCATCCAATTCACCAAATTCCAAACCACACAATCTAAGGCTAGTTGCCATATCAACAGCTCCATTAGGGGAGATCGCAGAGGAGTTGACCCCATTTGTTCTTGTATAGTTTCATTTTGCTTTCAATTTCATGGATGTTGTTGGCCAGCTGGTTCACATCCACCTCCATCACCTTACTTTGTCCATTTTTCCAAGCTTTGTAGTCATTCCCTTCAACTATTCATTAGGGTTTGTAGCTGCCTTTCTCCAACCTCCCATCCTTCTATATCGCCTCCTCCTTACGTTCTATTATTGTGGTTTGCAAGTTTTGTGTTATATAATAAACAGAAGAGATTGTCAACTTTCTTTAATAACAAGTTTGAGAGTTGCATGAGTTATGGTTCGGGAATGAAAGCATTATTGTGCATGGTGGAAAGCAATGGCAAGGAGTGGCATGAAGATATTTTGTGACTTAAAGACATGTCTTGTGTGATGTAGGACATAGTTAGGGTTTTAGTTTTTTGTGCTTTATTGCATGGTGATGTAATTGTCACCTTTTGGTGGTTTGTCCTTGAAGAAGAGAGGTGACGGCGGCTAGTGGTGACTATGCCATTATTTCTTTCCTTCTTGGTTTGTGTGTGTTTAGTGTGCTAGTTGATAAACTTTTTGTGGATTTGAGGTGAGGAAGAGATATGTGGAGGAAAATGCAAGGAAAAAATGAGTTGAAGGTGTGGGAGCAAGGATTTAAGGCATGCAATACTCCTATAAAAACAGACAAAATAAACCTAAGTACAATTTTGTGGTTTTTGATGTTCTTGTTTTTTTTTTAAAAACTTTGTTTTGCTGCAACAACAAATGTATTAAACTCTATCTTTTGCTACATAGATATAGTTTTTATGAAGTAGTAGAGCAAATGTAACAATAACCATGTCTAAAGTTCTCAAGGATTAAAAAGACAGGGTGTTATATGTAGTGTGTGTCGATTTCTGAATTTTGTGTTGGTTCTTGGAAGCATGTTTCCGTAACACCTATGAATAAAATCATCAAATGTGTGAACAAGTTGTGTATGGAAGTTGAATGTAGATAATATAGTATTTAGAATCTCTATAGTTTGATAGTTGGCATTAGCTAACTCAACATTATTGAGGTAGGATCTTTGAGCCCCAATTTTGGTTACAATTTGTCTTCGTGGTGTGAGAGTACAATCTATTAGAAGCGGGTCCAAGATGGAATTCAAAAATAGTAAATAAATATTTCCATCTTCTTCCCAAATTTGCATGATTCTTACAAGGAGACCCACTTAGTTTTTACATTTTGTAAAAGTACAATGCTCATTGGGTTTTGATGTGTTTTCAAGTTTCTATAAAGGTTGAGCTTTGGTTTACGATTCCATGATTTAGGGTTTGCACTCTTTGTTTGTTTTTTCAAGTTTTGATGCATTTGCAAGTTGCTAAAAAGTTTGAATCGAGGGGAGGTTTGTGTTTTACATATTAAGGTTTACATGCCTTTTTTCCATTTTTTTGTGTTTTGCTAGGCTTTCTAAGGTTTTACAAGGGTTGAACTTGGGGGACTCAAGAGGTTAGTGTTTTGATAAGGTTTAGCAATCACATGTACTTTATTTGCAATAATTTTCTTTCTTTACTTTCTAGGGGTTCTAATAGGTTTTTATGAATTTTACATAAGTCAAACTTGGGGGCGACTTGGGGATTTTATGTTTTAGGGTTTGGAATTCACACAAATCGTCGCTCTTTTTGTTTTATAATTGTGGATGTGATTTCAAGTTTCTATAGAGGTCAAACTGAAAGGTAGTTGATTGACTTAAGGTCTAAGGTTTACACAATTTTTTTTATGTGTTTCATTTATTTTCATGCCAAACTCGTTCCAACCATGTATAGGTTTCAAAACATGTTCTTTTTTAATGCATAGGGTTCAAATCTAATAGACATAACATCATCTCATAACATCCCTCTCTTTGATCCATTATCACTAGATTTTTACCCTTTGATCATGTTGATACTTCTTTTCAACTTGATATTCAATTTACAAAATTAGTTGAACCAAAGCTAGAAAATCCAAAAAAAAAGTAAGAAATGAAAATGGAAATTTAATTGTGTATTCTAAGAAAGGTGGGCAACAAAACTACCCTGGTTTGAAATAGTGGTAGGGTGTGATGGAAAGTTGATTATGGTGTGTTGTAAAGTTTGTAATGAAATTGAAGGACAAGAAAAACTTTTGGTGCTTAAGTTTGATAGCGTGCGAAAACATGCAGGTAGGCACCATTGCAAGGGCACATGCCTTGAATGTGTCGTGGGACAATATTTCATGTCAATTGCGAGCCAACATGCAAAGAATGAGCGCTTATGGGTGAGCAAGGGTTGAAGCATAATTGTTGACTTGATATGTGTTAGAGGAGTTGCTGTAAATAGGAAGTGTATATTCATTTAGTTTGTTGCCATTTTTTAGCTTTGAAACTCCATTGATCCTTGATTAATTTTGAAAGCATAAAACATCTATTTGAATTTTCGAAGGTGAAAAACACATTGCGCAAGCAATAGTCTAACTCCACTAATTGGCAAATGGTTGAAACCATAATATGGCGCACCATATTATCATCAAGTCAACCAAAATTATTGTGCAAAATGGCAGGTACATTGCTATCAATTACATGATGAAGTTACCACAATTCAATCTTGGTATAATGTGCATATTTATATCATTGATGGTTTTAAGAAAATGTTTTTGTTGCTAAATCTTGAAAAGGTGTTTAATGAAGGTTTTGAAAACAACTTGATTACATTAATTTTGAGGTTTTTGGTGGAATATGGGGGCTTACCAACAAAGAAAATTGCCAATAAAGTTGTTTGTTCTTATTTAGATGGGATTGCAGTGTTCATCAATCCGCATACTAATGTTGTTATTTAGTGAAGTCCAATTTTGCACCTTTTTAAACTTTAGTGCATTGCATGGCGCATTAGATGAATCTAGAAGTGCAAATTCTTTCAACTTTGCCCCTAGTTTTGAAGTTGGAGGGGATGCCCCTAGTTTAGAAATTGGAGGGGATTTTGTAGACTACATATACTTATTTTTCATTTTCACCAAAAATACACCTTGAACAATGTTCTCTTACCAAGTTCTTGGAAACCAAAGGTTTGAAATTTTTGCATAATGTAAATATTAAGTGGATTTCCATGTTGTCCCTTATTAATTAGGTTCTTGTAGAATACAAGTCTTTGGTTGTGAAGATGAATATCAACATGAATACTATAGACAAATCTATAGTATCTTTGTGACATTGAAGTGGTATGGGGTTTAAGTTACATCATGCCACTCTTGGAGGCAATGCATGCCCTCATCAAATTTGCACATGCACCAGATTGTTTTGTATATGATTTTATCATTTTTGTGAATATGTGTTGTGTTAAATTGTACAACATGTATTATAATATGGAGAAGAAATACATTTATGAACAATTCAAGGTATTTTTGGACCTCCATGAAGGTATTTATGACAAGTTATTTGCTACATGGTGGACAAATCCTACAACAAACATCCAGTTTGTGGTTTTTCACTTTATGGGCAAACAATACATGATGCATAAGAGGTGTCCTCTTACTGTTGTGTTCACCCAAGCCATGCAAGATGATTAGACAACAACTTTTGAAACTGTTAAAATGTAATGTTTACATCCTACTACTTTTTTTGATCTTTAAGTTAGAGTGATGGTTCCCAAGCCAAAAAGTGATGAACACAGCTAGCATCATGTATTTGCAATATTGATTGAATCTTCATGCAAAGGACATGTTTCAAAGGCACTTGACTTTGCTAACGGCTCAATTTTGTTTTAAAAGATTCATTGGTCCAAAGACTGATCGAGTGAAGATTCCTACCATCCTTGATGAAAACAATTTGGTCATTTAAATTTCTCTTATCAAGATTACCATGCAGAGCGACCATGTTGTTGCCTTGGAACCCACACTAGTTTGCAACCATGTCACTTAGTTGTGGTCTAAACTAGCATCCAATGGCCATTTACAACATTGATTTGCATTGGTAGAGCTATTGGTTGTTATGATTTTAGGGAGTGTAGAAGGTGAATGTTGTTTTCCTATAATGTCATTCATGAATTCCAAGTTGGAGAATCAACTATTAGTTCATTTGGATTTGGTTGTGAAAATGTTTGCACAAGAACATTACTATTTGGATACCTTTCCTTTCGGGGATGGCATGAAGGATTGGGTAGTGAATAAGGTGAGATATGCAGTTGATTGTTAAGAACCTTTGCAGCTTTAAACAACAATTTAAGGTGCAAATTTTCATTACTCCTATTCCGCCTCTAGGTCAATTTACAATGGCATGCAAATGATCTTGTTGTTGGCAATTGAAGCATTTCAACTTCATCCTTGATGTATGCCAATTTTTGGCAAGGTTCATAAGCATAAATATAAAAATCTAAAGATTAAAATTTCAACCTCACTTGATTTCTTTTTCTTTTTCTTTTGAATTTTTATTGGCCTATTTTAGACTAATGTGTGCGGCTTGTACTGGATTGAACTAGGTTGCAGTGATCTTCTTGGAGATGGTGTTTTTCTTTGTCACAATGTGGGATTGAGACTATGTTCATGTTGTTTGTCTTGGTGTAGGGTTAGTTGTCGAGTTTTTATTTCCAATCTTACCTTTTCACCATAAGCCCCATTGCAATCCATGCCTTTCCATGTATTTGATCATCACATTTCATACCTTTCCCTGTAATTGATCACCACACAAAATGTCTATAAGAGATTGGTTTTGCCAAAATGCATTATGACTTCTTATGAATGTCGCCGCCTATATTCAATTACTCAAATGTACAAGTTGCTGCAATTTGCCTTATTAAAATGCTTCATTGCCAAAGCCACTTACCATGGCATTTTCAAATTGCCAATACTGCCACCCCACCAAAATTTTGGTAGCCATCCAATAGATCTTGGGTTTTTGACAAAAAAAAACACTAGTGCATGGTATGCTGATGGGTGCTGGTTCACTCTAGCCCGCATTCATTTATGGATTTTTCTTAGTGTTGTTGGAGATAACCTTGTATGCTGGCGGGTGTTTGAGGTCAGCATTCAGTTTATAATGAAGCCGCCCACCATCATTCTTTCCCATGATGCCCAATGGATACCGACCAGGTATCACAAGAAAAACTTCTTTAAAAACTGTGATGTTTTTACGCCATGTGCCCTTGGGGGCGAGCTTTACAGAAATTGGGCCCATGCTTGGCTCCAGCTTCTGAGGCACTTACTCAATAAACTAGGGGAACACTGCTTGGGCTTTAACCCTACACTTCAAATGCAAATGAAAGTCTGAATGTAAGATATGTAGCGAGGATTGCACTTAAAATGTCCTAAGTTCCCACTATCATTGGGCTAGTGCACTTTTGCACACAATCATTTCGTTTTGGCAGAATCATGCAGAAATGGAAAAAGTTGTGAAAAACTTCAGAAATTTTGCTGGTATGTGTATGTTGAGGTTAATTTTTTTAATGTTTAATAATGTATGTGTCACAGAATTTTATTTTATTTTTCAAATTTGGCTAATTAAAAAAACAAGTTAAGGCATTTAAGTATCCTTCTATATCGTTGGCTGCCTACTGGAATCTGCTGTAAAATTTTGGCAAAAAAATTTCAAAACTTGGTGATCAGAAACCCCAAAAAAACATTTATTTCTTCCATTTCAAAAAAAAAAAACTAACTAGAAACTTTTATCTATGTTGTGGTATATATGGAACTAGCAAAATTTTGCTTTAGAAAAAAGCAGTGCATTATAAGGGAGGATGTGGAAATTGTCATTAATGTTTTGCTCTTAAATGGTGTAGCTGCGTATAAGGTATTTCACATGTTTGAATAACATATTCAACAACTAGTCTCAAACGTACTTGTCACTTACATTTATTATATATTAAAAATTCAACTTTTGCATTCAACTTCCTATAAGCCCAAGGGATGGCCTAATGGCTTAATTGAAAAATAATAATATATTTTTTGAATTTATTTTCTTGTGTTTACATTGAAAATTGACTCATTTTTTGAATTGGATTTTAGAAGACTATTTTTTAATCTATTTTACCATACTTGCACCCAAAAATAGTATGACTAGTTCTTGAACCCTCACATTCATACCAGTGTTGTTTTGGTATGGTGTTTTAAATGTTCATAGTAGTGAAATAACCGTGCTCTGATATGAAATAGGGTTTTTGAACCATGCTGAAGATCACAAATTTTGGTATCACTGTGGTGTCAATAGGTGGTCTATGTGAATGCATATTGAACATCAACAATGCTATGTTAATGCCTGCATGATCCAAATATGAACTTGGATCTTGGTATCGATTGTTTAGAATTTGTAGATAGAGTTTGTAATGTACAACTATGCATTTTTTTCCCCCAAATGTATAAAAGTTACTAAGCATAATTACAAGCAACTTGCAATGAAGCATGGAAAATAGCAAGCAACAAGGAATGAATGGTGAAATCTAGAGTACCTAAAGAAGAAATCTGCCACCAGTGTTCCCTAACACCTAATGCCCATGCTACACCCTCTTTTACATATTTGCTAGTACATGTTCAGAACATTGCAAGCAGTTTTTTTTTTTCCAGCAAAAAATTTTGACAAAAAAATTGGGAAAGTTTGTTTTCTTAGTGTGAATTTGGCTAATTTTGCAATTTGTTGCCAAATTTACCCCAAAAAAAAACATTGATTGCAAGGACATTTTTGGCAGGATAGAAGAAATGTGAACCCTAACCCCCAATCGATAGGGTTTTGATGGGCCTCGCAAGAATACAATACTAAGGCACAAAGATATCAAGGGTTTCTTTAAAATATGATACATTTATGTAGGATAGCTTATACGTAGGTCGTCTATGCCTGGTTGATATCTGAGTTTTTTACATGACACTATACCAACACTGGTTCATACTTCATACTGAGGATCCCTACAAACATTTTTGTGTAGGGTAAAGCCCTCAGGGTGGGTGAAAATACCTGCTGAAAATGAAGATAATCCCCACACTTGTATCATGTCAATATGTACAAATGAAAGAAAAAAATTGTGATGCCTATAGGAAATCAATATGTTGAAATTGGTAATACTACCCGCCAACACGGGCATGGGCTTCCAAAACTTAAACCTCATTTGGCTTCTTTCTTTCTTTCTTTCTTCCTTCCTTGCAGTTTCTACTCATAACCTGTCTCATGGGTGAGATTCCAAGACATGACCAAGACCAAGAGTGTTCCTGAACTCAAACCACATTGGATTTCATGTCTGGTCCATATGATTTGATTATGTTGCATCTTCCTAAAATCACTATGCACTCCACAGATACGAAAACAAAAGTTGAACAATCTCCATCATCAGATCACAATAAAAATGCAAATGCACTACATTACCATAGTAACATCATAATTGCATTTGTGAAGTGTTTGGATAAAAAGGGGTTTCTCTTTCGGAATAAAATATTGTTTGTTTTGTAAGTTTTTTGGATAAAAGATTTCTGGTTACAAAGAAAGTCCATTCTTTGTGATTTTTTGGGGAAGATTTGATAAAAATGCTTTTGTAAGTAAGTAGGCTAGGCCAGTGACCAAATGCCTCGATAGTTCACCTGTATGGGAATGGGAATCAAGCCCATGCTCGGCTCCACCTCACAAGGCCCTTATTCTCCTAAACCCTGCCCCCTTGGGCTTTACCCTATAACACTTAGGGTTTGAAGGGGCTATGCCACTGGTGAGACTGAACAGAGGGGTAAGTAATGAGTTAATGATAATAATTTAGTTGGATTCTGGGTCACAAGTCAAATGTCAAAACCTTGCTGTCTTGTGGAGGTTGAGCATTGAAAGCCAGCCCTCTGGAGTGTGAGGCATGAAGCAGCAGGCAGATCTCACAACAGGCTGCTCTGCAGTCTGCTGCTGGGAGAGGCTGAACTGCTTTCTGACTAGATGAAGGATTTAGGGTTTCAGGTACCAGTAACAAAACAGTTCAATTTTTTTAAAACCCAGTGGAAATTGAACTGTTTGTTTACTTGCAAAAATCAGCTTTTCAAAGATCAGTGAAGTACCCTTTCACAATAATTCATCTGAAAAGGCTCCTTTTGAAGTTTTATGTGCACAGTGGTTTTATTATTCCACAGAGAGAGAGAGAGAGAGAGAGAGACACAGTCAACAGTGAGGAAGAAGAACAAGAAAAAATTCTCAATGAGAAATTCCAAACACAGATCTCCTTTCTAAATTAAGAAAAGTACATGTACATAATCTTTGAATGTACCCAGCAGCTCATTTTCATGTGCAGAGTCCCTCGATCTCACAGATTCCTGCTTTTTGTCATCATTACCCATGTGGGGGTTTTGTTTTTCTCTTCTTCTTTCTCCCTTTCTGTCTCTAGGAGACTTTTACTTCATTCCATAAGTTACCCAAATCCTACCAGCCCCCGCAAAAATTATAATAGGATTCAGCAATTCTGTGTCTTTGTTCCTTTTGTCAAGGATAAGCCCAAACACGAATAATTCCCCTCAAACCAATTTATTCCCTTAATTTTTTTTCTTTTTTTTTTTTTTTGGGTGTTTTTGATGAACTGCACAAATGAATGAATTCCTTGTCAAAGGGGGAAAAAGAATTATCCCCCCCACAAAAGGGGAGCACCAAGGGCATGCACACAACCCAGACACTCAGCTGAGATTCCAACATATTTGATGAATGAACGAACAAGCCATGCATTTAATGAACTTTTCCTCTTCCCATACAGTTAAGTTGAAGTTTTAAGTAAATTTAGTAACCAAAAGTGCATCTGAACATCAAATGTGCTTCCTACACTTGTGTGCATGTGGAACAAAAAAGTATTGGGAGACTTTAAAAATGATTGTAGACTTATTGGGTTACCTAGTAGCATTTTTTTGTATGCTCCTCCTGTCCATACAACGCAGTTTTGGGCAGGTATATCAAAGTGGCTTGTATCAATATTTGGAAATTTAGTTGTTCCCATATGTTCTTAATTGGCGTTCTCAAAGTTTTTTAATTTATTCGCTTCTATTCACAAATTTCCAAGATGTCCTTGACACAAAGGTGTCCCTAAGAAAGGTCATGAAGTTGTTTCCCATTTGTGGCTTCTTGTTTAACACACAAGAAAAGAATGATTGTGCTTAGCTTGGAATGGCCATTGTACTATTTTGGAAATGGAAAACATCCACTTGAGCTTCTGCAGAGTAGAACACCAATCCCCTAACTTCAAAATCATTTCAAGTAAGTATTTAACATTAACTCTCACTTTTTTATGTGTATAGGTTCTGGAAACATGTCCACAAATTCTAATGGCACCATTGCATCACCAACAGAGCTTGTTCATCCATTAAATTAAAAAAAAAGGGGGATATGTCCTCTTATGTTGCCCTGTAATCTTAAATACAATGGTTGTTTCCAAACACTATATTCTCCAATCATAGATAACTTGGATATGAATTGTGCCTATTCATATCAAGTAGGCAGGTAGGGCAAAAGAGGTAGGTCATTATTTTGACATAGATAACATGAATTCAAAATGGCACAAAATGTGGGTAAGGGAATTGAGGTAGGTGAAAAGGTCTCACACATATTAACAACAAACACATTTTTTTGAATAATACATAGATGATTTTTGGGAGAGGTGTTTAGTGTCTACAATGTTAGACTGAACAAAATAGGCTAGGATTTAGTTTTTAATTGTATTTAGGACATGTAAGGCCTGTGTTTCCCATTCCAAATGCAATACTAATTGTAATACTAATTGTGTGTGTGTGTGTGTGTGTGTACATACGTGACTATTATAAAATTTTCATGTGATATTTAAAATCCCATTAGCCTTGAATAATAGATCATTATAGCTCCAATTTTAGGGTTTGAAAACCTAAACATTTATTTTAATGCAATTAAAAAAATTGTGGACTATTTTGAGTTCATGCCAAATTTTCAATTTTCAAACTGGCAAATCTAGGTCACATTTAATCCTTTAGTAATGAGTTACAATTTGTGCAAATGACTTTGGTGTTTGTAATAGTATTGTGCAATTCCTAGGTTTTAGAAGGAACCTTTGCTTCCAATTCTTAAACTTTTTAAGGAATCAATTATAGTTTGATTTTGGTTTTTTTTTTTTCAAACTTGGTACCCAGTTTCAATTATGGTTTGTTTTTTTCAACAAGCAATTTTGGTTTAAGTTCTTTTTTATTTCAAAGTATACCGATTCTTGGTTCTAAGGTACTTTAAAATAGGTTCCAAGTAACCTCTTGATTAAGTTCCAAAACCCAAAACATCACTAGAAATTTTTTAAAACATGAAGAGGAGGGTGAAGGCAACAAGTGCAAACTAGGAGAAATACACAAAAATGAAGGTGATGATAATAGGCACAAACTAAGAAAAGAACATGAAAAGGAGGGCGATGGCAACAAGCATGAACCGAAAGAAGAACACACAAAGAGGGGGGTGGTAGGAGGCATGCATCAAGAGAATACCACGAAAAGGAAAGCAATGGTACTAGGTGTGAACCAAGAGAGAAACATAAAAAGGAGGGCAATGGCAACCAATCATTATTGTCACAAGGTAAACAAATTTAATTAATATGCAAGGTACGAAATGAAAATTTACCATTTGTTTTATCAATTGTGTATGTTTTCTCTTTTGAAAAAGGCAATAATTATTCAATATTGTTTACCAAGAGTTTGATCGATCTATTATATGTACTTAGTGGAAAATTCATGACTTATTTTTTTTGTTAGTAGTTAATACTTGGCATTCATTGAAAACATATCATGATGATGAAACAACCCTTCACAATGATAAGACTTGGGAAATTTGGGGATTCACAATGGACATCATAGTTGAACAACTTTTCATTTGTTCATTTTATTGTTTTGAACTTTTGTGTTTTTAAACCTTGAAATGTGTGTGTTTTACACACCTTCCAAACTATGTTGGGTTTATGGATTTCCAACTCTTGGTATTGACATTAGATGTCAATGCCAAATAGGCTCTGAGTTGGAAATCTAATTGCAAAAATGAACCAATGCATCTTCTTTGCATTCAAGGCTTGTTTCCATATAGTTGCTTGAGCTTAAGAACATTTCATCTTTTTCACATATGTGCATGGACAAAACTTTTACAACCATAACCTTCATGAATAGTAAGAAATTTGGACAAGTGTTATAAACATGCAAGCTTGCCCACTTAAGACATATGAAATATTTGTGGCAATATGTATCAAAAACAAATCAGCACATGATTGTATGTTATTTTGAATTATATTTTGATTATTTTATAAGGTAAATCAAAGGACATAATTTGGTAATATAAATGCAAAACATATAAGTTTATGATTTGTTCAATAAGCATGTGTTGATCCAAAATTACATTGTTGCGTTAATGCATTGTTCTACATATGATTTATTTGTGTATTGTAAAAAATGCAACTTTTAGAATAATTTATTTTCAATTTTAATTTTTCAGACAATTCCATAATGCTATTGATGGGATGTGTTTGTTTAACATGTTTGTTAAAATCTCCATTTATTAAAATTGGAACATCTATAAAAAATTCTTTTAAATGTTTCTTAAATAGAAAAAATAAGTTACTTGCATTAAATAGGTGGTATAACTGTAAAGGATATTTTCATGTATTAGAAAAAACCGAATAGTATTTTTGGTATTAAAACATTACTAGATTATAAATATCATTGTTCCATGTTCATTATAACAACATGGAATGTTAAAGTTGTTTTATATGGTGTTGTCATTTTTTTAATTTGAATAAATGTTTTGGATTCTTGTTTCATTGAAACAAAAAATATCGAAGAATGTTAATAAGCTTGGATATGGAAGAATATCTCAAAAATCAAAGTTTAAATAAGAAGTATTTGAAATATTATATGATTATAAAGTTTTCATGGTAAAGATTTTAAAAAGACAATCATCATTGCATGTATAATTTGGGTGAAAGCACATTAAAAGCAAGTCACCTTTCACCAAAAAAATGATGTATGATGGGTGTTATAATAAACAATAAATAAAAATCTTAATGCCATCCTTTAGCTATCATAAACATGAGCAAAAAAGTTAGAATTTGCATCACAAGCTTTTGGAATTCAAAGTTCCTTTTGAAATAAAATTAATCTTGATACAATGGCTACACCAAAAGAACTAGATAAAATCAATGTTCATAGAACACATAACTTACATTTTTTCAATTGCTATAAGGCTTCATGTTTGGGTTCGTGAAATATTACCAAATTAAAAAAAACTAAAAAAATAATGCAATGCCCAACTATAAAATCACCTATTCTTTCACATGGTAATGGCTTTTTCCTTAAAAGAATAAATTATTACACATTTATTGATTTATAATGAAATAAAAATATATATTTAATGGAATTTCATCTTAAAAATTTAAATTTATAAATTTAATCCATGTATATCAATACCATTCACCATATTCAAATATTCACTAAAACAATTCCACCCACAACTTTAGTTTTGAAATATATATGCAAATTTTCAAACTTTATGATGTGTATTATTTTGTCATAAATACACTCCATATGTTCACATTTTTCAAATGTTTTTGGATTTAAAAAAATAATTGACTAGCTTAAGTTTAATAAAATATATTTCAACAAACTAAAATAATCCAAAATGTGATATCCATATATTTCCCAATTTTTTTATAAAAACTTATGAGTACAATTTTTGGGGGACTCAATGTGCTTTCACCCATTTGTGCAATTTTCAAAAGATGATACATTTTTTCTTCACAAAGAGATTGTATTTGAAATTTTTGTTCAACAATGAAGAAATTAAATATATAAATGTTATTTAAATAAAATTCAATATCATTTTTATTACATTAGTTGAATCAACCATCAAGCGATCAAAAGTTAAACCTTTTATGTAATGTATAATGCATCTTATTTGAAAAGGAAATTGAATTTTTGGTATGATATGAAAAGGGTTTCTGTATTTTAACAAATTTTCATTCAATAGGTGTGGAATTATTTTTTATTGAATCTAGGGAATTTTTCATACATCATGCATGAGTTTTCTATTATATTATTTTGTTTATCCCAATTCAAGAATTTTGAAATTTTATCCATATTAATGATTTTGAAGATATTTTAATATATTAAGTTTCAAAAGTTATGTCTACTTTTACAAGACCATCTAATGCAACTATTTTGCATACACATAGTTTTGTTGATATAAATGAGTGCAAATGTGTTTCATGTGCCTAAACCTCATGTTAAAAATATGTGAAAAGTTTTAATACAAATATTTAGTTTTTTTGTGTAAGATGTCATCTACAATGGTTGTTTGTTTGTAATTTAGTTTTCTTGCATGCAAAGACTTTTTTTCATATGGTACATGTTCATCTACTTATTGAGAAACATTATAGTTTTTTTCTGGATGTTTGTTAATTTAAATTGGACATGACTTTTATATGTTAAATCATATAGTTCAACTCCCTTAATATTGGTAAATGATGATTTAGAGTTTGATTTCATATTTTCATGTTTTTTACATGTGTTGATAAATTAAAATGATCTTGTGAAATGATAAATGGAATTGATCATGATATGTGCATTGTTTGTTGGGCGTTTTAATACATAGTTTGTTCCTTTGAATTTTGAATGAATTTTATTGAATGAAATTTACATACCTAATCCCATGTTAACAAGTCTATTAAAAATTAAAGTATATATTTCATAAATATTTTAAGTAGGGTTGTTCATCCAAAGATAATAATGTTTTTGTACATTTCACTGAAGGTTTAGGATATTAGAATTGACAAATTGGTTCAAGTCTCTTCTTACATGTTTGTTTATGTTAATGTATTTGTGCATTACAATTTTTTTTGAAAATAGTATGATTGATCATTAAGTATTTATGAAAAAAAAATGTTCTTATTTGAAGATACACCAAATCATGGAACATTTTCCAACCATAGTAATCCATGATCATGAGTTGTCCTTCTAACTAAAATTATATTGTAAATAAATAATCTTTAACTTGACAAAATCAAACACTAGTTTTTAAAAGAAATGCAAAAACTACTCATTTTATGTTCATAATAACATACACATGTAATAAGATCATTTCCAACAAGATTTTTAACATTTAACAAATTCATCATTTCCTTATATTACACTTTCACCAACATGTTGAATACCTTACCCTAAAGTTATTTTCATCATTAAATAATCCTCAAAATAGTGAAATGAATTTTCATGAAAATTTGTTGACATGTTGAAAATCATCAAAATTATCATAGGCTACATTTTGAATAATTTCACTACTCATATTGCATATTATAGTAGATGATGGAAAAATATGTAATTTCAAACAAAATTTTAAATCATTTTTTGAAGAAAAAAACTTATTCGTTTTGTCAATGTGCAAATCTTTTAGTGTTGTTATAAGTGCATGCTAATTATTAATATCTATAATGAATGTTACAAAAAAAGTTGAAGGTTTGAATTGTCTAGTCATTACAAAAAAAAAATTCATAAAAAATGATTTAAATAATCTTGAGATGTTTTTACATGGCACAAATTTTATGACTCAAATCATATTTCAATATTTAATTTAAGTTTACATTAGTTTACATATCACTAGCTATCAAAATGTGACCTAATAATAATAAAAAAATTTGAATACAAATCCATATGACAGGAAATATGAAATGAATTAAAAATTCCATTATTTTGAGGATTGTCTTATTTATAAGATATATTAACTTTCTATGAACTCTTATTAGTTAAATGTGTACTAATATTTTATATGAACATGTAATGTATGCCTTGGATGTTAAAAAACAACATTTGGAAATTATATTGTTCATGATGTGTGTCATGAAAATAGATCCAAAGGTCAAAAATCTTCTCTTGAAACAATTATCAATGATTTAACATCATCCTCAATGACATGTTCAACATATAGAATCTTGTACTAACACGTTTCCATAGTTTTATTCTAATTTTTTTCCAAATGTATTTAAACTACTTAAATTGAAAATTCTTTTTCAAATGTGTGTTCATGACATTCATTATTTTGACTTAATTTGCAAGTATGCTAAACCTTGCCAATCTATTTTTATTGAAACTTTTTCATTCATATGTACAAAGGTAAACTTTGATGAAGTTGTTATAAAGATTTCATAACTATGTTAAGACAAAGCTAACCTTATATATATGTTATAGTTTTCTTTTAAAGAATGCACAAATTGAAAAAATCATAACGTGACATTTGCGATAATACGATTTGTATGAAATTCAAATTTGTTGAAATGTTCACAATGCTTCGATGCATTTCATATTATCCATATCTTTGGTATTCGAAGATTTATGCAAATGCAAGACATGGTGTAATGAAATGTTCCTTTATTTTGTTTAACATCAAAACAAAGATTATTGGATAATTATTTTGTTTCAAAGGTAATTTATTCGCTTGCCAACACATGCAAATCCCCTTGTTTGGTGGCAAATCTATGAGGCATAGTTTTCAAGTGTTGGCTTCCCTATCAAACATATTCTTGAGATTCCAAGATGTCAATTTGAAATGAAAATAATGTTTGGCCTTACCAATGTTTTGATAGCTTTGAGTCATTGTTGTTTACAAGGGGAGAATCTCGATCATATTATAATCATGGTAAAAACTTGGTTTGATGATTCATATTTGAATTACATGTCAAATGCACACTTGAAGGACTATATTGAAATTGGAATTGTTTTAATTGAAGAAAACTATGAGTTGATTGAAGAAATTGATTATTCTTAAAAGTTGAAGGTTGATGGTGATTAGTTGAGTCACATTAAGCAAACATTGCATTTTTTTTTCCTCAACTAACCTTCCTTTGAAATGTTTTTAAAATGTTTTTTTATCTATGTTGATGTTGCAATGTTTATTGTTTGTTTATGGAGCTCACCAACAATATAGGTTATTGATAAAGTAGTATTAAAATCTCAATAATTTCTTGGGCTTCAAATTCTATGGGGTTTAGGTTGTTTTATGTTTTGATTAGTTTTTTTTTGGCAAACAACTTGTGATATGATGGATAGAATGCTTAATTCAATTCTTTCACTAACTACTTGAATTTGGATGAGTGTTTGCACTTGTACTTAGACTAATGTGTAATTATAAAAACTTTTGCAAACAACCACAAAATGAAATTTGAGTTTACATAACTTATATGCATATTTGAAATTTAATATCAAAACCACCAAATGTATAACTATAAGATAATTATTTTGGAAAGTGAAACCCTTTTAATGCCCATTTTGTTCGGCTTTTTTGGTCTTCATGCCCTATTATTTGTCATCCATAAAACCATTAAAATAAGGCACCAATTTCACAAACTCTACATGGGATCCCTTCAAGGGGTTACTAAAACATTTTTTTCCTATGTATGAATTGCACACATTTATTCTATGTTTTATAGGCTTGTTAACTTGTAGGCTACAAACTATAGGGCAATGGGGGTTAGGGTTGTGAGGGCATGGGGCTATAGGTTTAAGCTTTAAATTTTCTTGATTTTAAGGTTTAGATTCCAAGGTTTGTGTTTGATATTTATTTGGTTTAAATTTTTTAACTTATTTTTTTGGAGTTTTGGGTCTAGTTTTTAAAGTTCAAGACTTTCATTTTAAAGGTTTATTTTATAAGGTTTGTGTTTGGTAATTTTAGGGTTTCATTTTTAAGGGCTTGGGTTGGAGTTTTGAGTTTAGGTTTTAGGGTTTAGGGTCTTTGGTTTTAAATTTCAATTTGTAAGGTTTGTGTTTAAGTCTCGTGGTTTTATTAGAGTGCAAAGAATATTGTGAAAAAAATGATATACTTGGGTAATTGGAATATAAAAAAGGGATATTATAAGGAGAGGTAAAGCATTGTATTTTTTTTTTGTTTTGATTTTCCTTTGTATAATTCCTACTTGCAAATAAATGTTGCTAGTTCTTGTTTGATGTAAAATATTGCAACTTTCAACTTTCTATGTTTTCTATTCATTTTCTTGGTAAATAACCTTTAGATGATAGTTGTAGCAACGTGGAGGGCAACAACAATGAAAGGAAATAACTTCAAGTGATGAAGGGAGCTTATCGTTCTTGGGACAACTTGCATCAAAGTTGAATCTATAGTAGCTATTTTCTTGTCACATTTTTGACATTTTGGGTTGTTTGTTGTGGTTTCAAAAAACTTTTTTTTTTTTTGGAGAATAGTATTGCTTAGTGGAAGGTAGTTCCAATGTATAAGTTTTATGGCATTTATTATTATTCATATTATCAACAACCTTCCTTTAATGTGGATTTGGGATTGTTAGGTCCATGGGTATACAACTATAAACCTCCTAAAGGGTTTTCAACTTCAAATAAGTAACTATATAAGTTGAAAACATCATAAATGGGTTTGGGAAAAGGTGGCAAACCTTCCAAGGTGGGTTTTTATTCAAATTTTTACATACTAAGACAAAATATATCATAATGGACATGTTGCATGGGTTATGGACCAATTGATAATGTTTCAATTTAAAGTTAACACCTACATAACCAAAACAACACATATTGAAACTATCAAATATCCATCAAACCTCCCAAGGTGGTTAAATTCAAAATCAATTAAAGGGTTATTAAGTTTCAATTTGACATAATGGACATGTGGCATGCATTATAAACCAACCAAAAACATTTCAAAATCAAATTAACGCCCACATAACCAAAACAACACATACTAGAATTGCCAATTACCCATTAGAACTCTCGAAATGGTTTTCAAAATCAATTATGGGCTACTAGGGCTCAATTCATCTATAATAGACATGTGACATTGGTTGCATACCAACTAATAAGGTTTCAAAATCAAATTAACACCTATAAAACCAAAATAACGTGTAATGGAGTTTTCAAGTATTGTATTCACTGATTGGATTTGACAAATTGCCAAATAATTAATTAAAATTAAAAATTAAACTTTGGCACTTGATTTTTTAATTCTGAAATTCAGCAGATAATGGTTATAAAAAATAATAAAGACATTATTGTTATGTTTATTCGACTATGTCTAGATTGTTTCAGTTTTAAGTTTTTGAATTTTAAGGTCTATAGTTCAAACTTGACAATAGAAAACTTAGAGGCTTTTAATGTTATAATAATTTTAAATTTTTGGCACAAGTAATAAATAATTTTTTAAATTCAGAAAAATGAAAAACAATTTAATTTATGTCGAATCCATTCATGTACTACGATATTCTTTAAACCTCCCAAGGTGGTTTTAGAAAGTAAGTAAATATTTACAAGATTGATTTTTAGATATAAAACAAGGTCTTTTGGTCTTGGAGGCTTAAGTTGCTTCAAGGATTTTAGAAGTCAAACACCAATTAAGGTTTGTAAAAATTCACAAACCTTTTGACAACACATGAAAAATGATCATTGTGAAAGGATAAAATCTTAAGAAAATGTTAGGTCTTCAACATGACAAGAAAAATACTTATTTTTCTCTTGTGTCACTTGAGATACCAAACCCATTTTATTTCCCTTTAAATGGGTTAAAGCCCACCTTTTAAAAAATGGTAGGGGTGTGGCATGTTCTTGTCAAAGTTCAAAACAACCAACTCTTGCACAAACTCTTTAAATGTGTTACAATTGTATTGAACTTTTCAAGATCGAACAACCCTTTCTCCAACAAAATGAATGTTCCAATGTTGTGTTCTAACATTACAAAAGTTTTTGAGTTTCAACTATTGATCCTTTGTAAATCCATTGCAAGAAATATCCTCTTTCTTTTGTACTTCTCTCCTCTCCTTTTGCAACCACATAAAGTTTTGGGAAACACGATTGTTTTTGACCGAAATGATGACATTTAGTGGTTTTGCAACACAATATGCAAGCTTGACTTAACATGAATTCAATTCGTGTTACACAAGGAGTTTTTTTTAATGATCAAGGCCTTGTATGGTGCCTTTGATTTTTTTCATGCTATATTGTTGAACCCCAATGGTGAATTGGGCAAACATAAGCTTATAATGTTATGTATGCCCAATTTTCATTATTACAAAATGTGGGTGTAGTTCATTAGTCCCTGTTCACTACAACCAGTGAATTCACTCAAAATTCATTGAAATCACTTGGCATATAAAAACACCTTTTGTTAATGAATTCACTCAAAATCCATTGAAATCACTTGATGTACAAGGACACTTTTTGTTGTAATGTTTAGAGATAACTATAGTGATTGTGAAAATTCATTAACACATAAACATTTTGAAAAGTAAAAATAGAAAAAACCCCAAATGTAAATGTCTTTTTGTTAACTATCTTTTAAAAAGAATATTCTCTATTGATATCTAGGAGTGAAATCTAGAATGTCATAACCAACCAACCAACCAACCAACCAACTAACAAACACTGGTTAGTACATCACTGGTTAGTACATGCGTGAAACCCGTTTTTGACTCTTTTTTTTTTTCGGGGTTTTTTTTTGGGGGGGTATTCCCACGTTGCCCTCAATCATGGCTGGCCAAACATAACCTTTTTCAATAAGCTGTGTGAGTGAAGGAGTTCTGGCAGCAGCTTTGGAAAAAGTACCGTCCTTTTTCCACCACACACAAGTAAGTTCCAACAGGGCAACTGCCTTTGGCTTCGGGTTTCTTTATTTGATCAGAATCCATAAAGCGGGTGACAAAAAATAGACAAGATCTTGGACTTGACTTAGCTGCGTAAGTGGGTGTGTGTGGAGTCAGTAGGGTAATCATTCAGGGGGGGGGGGGGGGGGCCCCCCCGGCCCACGGTGAGACCACGGGGGCTTTTTTTTTTCTCCCTGTTTTTTTTGTT
>Ga0116227_10001365_pt1 | contig 54084 bp, 58 predicted proteins | sample S1TSphgellanicum_FD_89693 | JGI IMG/M metagenome (GOLD analysis project Ga0116227, IMG submission 89693) | Host-associated microbial communities from peat moss isolated from Minnesota, USA - S1T2_Fb - Sphagnum magellanicum MG | ecosystem: Host-associated > Plants > Peat moss > Unclassified... | reverse complement strand
AAAAAATAAAAAAACAATAATAATACCACAAATAACTCAAAAATAACAAAAAACCAATTTTGCGGGCCTTTTTTTTTTTTTTTCCTTGTTTCCACCTTTTTCTTTTGTTTTACTCCCTCCTCTTTCGTTGGCCTATTGTGTTTAGATTCACTATATAGAGTATAGTAACTTAATGGATTTTGGCCCCTAGGTAATAATAAGTCTATTTTTATATGAGGATTTTTGAAAGGTGATAATTTTGGCTTGTGTTGATACTTGAGATTAGTTATAGAGTTGTAACAATATCTTGAAGGATTTTGGGTTGTTTTAGAGGATTTTTTGAAGATTATATTTTTGCATGGTGAAATATTTGAGTTTTCATAATTCTTCTTCTTTTGCCTTTAGATACTTTTTAATGTAAATGGCAAGGTCACAAGTGTGACACAACCCTTGTTGTTGTTGTTGTTGTGATTCAAGTGTCATTGTTGTTTTTTGGTTGTTGTGAGTGAAGTGGGTTTTCTTAAGAAAAATTTGTGGGTTGTTGTTGTTGTTGTTGATGGTGGTGGTGGTGAATGTTTTTTTGTGATTGAAGTATATCATGTTGTTGTGATTGCAAGTGTTGTTGTTGTTGTTGTTGATGGTGGTGGTGGTGAAATGTTTTTTTGTGATTGAAGTATATCATGTTGTTGGGATTGCAAGTGTTGTTGTTGTTGTTGATGATGGTGGTGGTGGTGAAATGTTTTTTTGTGATTGAAGTATATCATGTTGTTGTGATTGCAAGTGTTGTTGTTGTTGTTGTTGTTGATGATGATGATGTTGTTATTGGAGTTTTGTCTTGTTGTGATTGCAAGTGTTGTGTCGTTGTGATTACAAGTGTTGTTGTGGTGATTGAGGTGGTTTTGTTTGTTGGTGATGAGATGTTGTTGTGATTGAGTGTTTGTTGTTGTCATGTTGCCGTGACCCAAGTCTTCTTGTTTGTTTTTGGGGGTTGAGGGGGAGGTTGTGGCGATTAGGGGAGAGAGAGAGAGCGGGGGTGGTGGGTGGGCGGAGATGGCGGGAGGTCACTTCTTCCCCTCAGAGGTGATGAGGGGAAGAACAAGTAGTACTACTACTAATAAGCTCTTGTTGTTGCAGCGTTTTTGCGGTAGTGTGTTGCTGTTGGGGAGTAGAGAATTGGGTTGTGTTGCACATGAAGAGACAGCAGTGGATGTGGAAGCATCATCATCATCATGGAGGGGAGGTGGAGAAGGAAGTGGAATTGGAGATGGAGATGGAAGAGCAGGAGGAGGAACAAGAAGGAGAAGGGTAGATGGTGGTGGTGGTGGTGGTGGTGGTGGTGTGATGATGGTGGAGCAACAAGAGCAGCAAAGGGGAGGAGGAGGAGGAGGACAAGGAGTGCAGTGGGTGTTTTTGGGATGTCCTGGATTGGGCAAGGGGACATATGCTAGTAGGTTTTCCAAGCTCTTGCAAGTGCCACACATCGCTATGGGCGATCTGGTCAGACAGGAACTTTCCAAATCTTCATCTATGGCATCCCCCTCCTCTTATCTTCCCTCTTGCATGTAGATGGAGTCTCCTTCTTACAAGCTGACTGTCTCTTGGATCCTTCAAATGGGATGTGGGGGGGACAGCCATGGCTCTTCAGTGATGATGCATTTTCTTGCTTTCTCTCTGTCTGTAGCTAGGATGGCACCAGATTGATGTGAAGGAGAAATGGGAACACTGATACATAAGATATATATGCAAACCTTTCCCTTCAACCAATCATAAACAGAATTCAAATATCTGCAGACATCTTGTGTAGGCCTGCCAGTGATGCTTTTGGATGGGGATCATATGCACCCAAAGGTAGGTGTAGCTCTTGGTTGCTGATGATGATGATGTGTGGGATTTCTTCAGAAAGATTTGCTGAACTCCCTCCCTCATGTTAAAAGGATGAGAAAAGAATGAGTGTGGAATTTTGCAAATTCTTCAAAGTGTTGAAATAGAGCTTGGGTTTCAGATTTTCTGGCAATTGGCATTCAATTTTGCAGCTTGAAGCCTAATGATAAGTACTGAGTTTGTCAATTAGCTGTGTCTCTTTGAGCTGCTAGCCAACATCATGACCAAGTCTTCCCATTGCTTCTGGAAATTGCAACAGAGACAACTCTGCACACAGATTTCCTATGATGGTTTTTGCTCAGCTTTTGTGCTGATTATTATTTTACTTATCTGTCAGCACCCAACACCATTGGGAACTGATGAAGTCAGTGTGTAGTCATGGCAGCTTGTTGCTTCTTTGATTCGTGATTGAAGATGCCGGGATGTGCTGCTGAAGCCAGTGGGTTGATAAGTCATGGCAGATGAAGGTGGGTGATTGGTCTGACACTTTGTGAGCAACTCTCTCTCATAAGTTATGACTGCATGCACTCTCATTGTCGTGCTACTGTCAAATTGTCTGTTGTTGTGGAAATTTCTCTATACTCTCTCTCATCATCACTCTCCCCCTGTAGTTCTTTTTGTTCCCTCACAATTCTTGATCATGGTGGTCATGGTGGTGTTACAGTTGGCAACTTTGATGAGCCAAGGCCAACTGCTGCCGGATGACATTATCATCCAACTCTTATCCAAGCACCTTGAGGAGACCATGGAATCTGGCCGATCAGGCTTCATCCTTGATGGATTCCCTTACACATTGCATCAAGCAGTAATAATGTTTTCCTCTTTTTTGCAGTAGTGCTTGATATTCGCAGATGTATATGTAATATTGGGGTGGGTGGAATTATATTGAATTCTCCTGACTATATTCTATGTTGCCATGGTGAGCATGAAAGCTTTTAATCACTGGGAGAGTCTGAAATTGTGGGTGTGTCGGAAATGATGCAAGAAGTGGCAGATGTTGAATCGGTGGTGAATCTGAAGCTGAGGGAAGAGGCATTGATAGCCAAGTGTTTAGGCCGCCGTATTTGCAGTCAATGTGAGGGCAATTTCAATCTTGCAGGATTAGAGATGGAGGAATCAAGTAGCACACCTTGCATCTTCATGCCTCCCTTGTTGCCACCACCCTCCTGTGCCTCCAAAATGACCACCTGTGCTGATGACACAGAAGAAGTTGTCCATAGACACCTAGGCATTTACTATGAAGAGATTTGTTCATTGAATTTGGGACATTGACTACTAACTAGATCCAGGTTATAGATGTGCCTAGTAAGCTTCCTGCAGCTCTCATGACCCTTTAGTGCTAGAACAAAAGTGCTCATCCCCATGACTGCAAAATGGCAACTGAAAAAGAATTTGGTCCAAAGAACTTGAATCAACTTTCCAACTGATGCAGGGGTTTTTTTTTTTTTTTGGGTTTCAATCTACAGAGCAAACCAGTGGAAGATTTCTACCGCAGGAGTGGAAAGCTGCTGGATTTTGAGGTGTCTGGAGGTATACCCGAGATGTGGCCATGTTTGCTGGCAGCGCTAAATATTGATGAGAAAGTACACACAAACAACCACGACAAAAGTCAGAAAATGGCAGCATGATGACAACAGGCATTCCAAATCGTATCTTAGTAGTCCTTGCACTACAACTACTACTACTGCTAAACACAATACTACGATTGGGTGCGAACCCATCATCAGATTCTTCCTCACAGTTTTCTTCTTCTTGGAGAAGAAAGAAGGAAAAAAATCCTGGTCTTCAGAGGTTGGTTCTGTTCTTCTGTAGATAATTTTACTTTCATATAGTGGGAGGACATTCTTCCTTTTGTGTTGCGGGAAATGCAAAACTGCTTTCCCCTGTGATCTGATGACTATGATTTCAGACACTGTTGTAAATTATGTCAATTCTTTTGTCCCCTCATTCATTTGATTTATGGTCCAGTTTTGGGAGGGTACCCTTTTTCTCTTATGTACCCTGAGGGTAAAATCCAATGACTGTATATTAACATACCCTGCCCACGTCACTCAAACATGTCCTTGCCCTACCCTAGTCAATGATTACAACATTAAGTTGTACCCTTATTGGGTCTTACCTCAATGTCTGAAATTTGGCAGGGTGCCCTTATGCCAAGAATAAATTTGTGAAATTCAAGCACAGAAGACAAGTGTAACCAGATTAGACCATTACCTCTGCTGATCCCTGATTAGAGCTGGGATGTTGTGGATACTAGCATCATCAAAACGGTTGCTGATAAACTCCTGGACACTGCCCATTTACACTGCAGCAAAGTGCAGAGGGTTTTACATGAGCAACAGAAGATGTTGAATCCATGACATAAGCGCCTGCTGGGCTCCACATTATTTTCAGTGGCAAAGCATCACCAAATTTTTACAATGAAATGGGTATGACAACAATTACACACAAAATGGTATGGTCATTGGTCCAATGATCCATCTTCTATCTCACTGGGTGAAACTGCTAATGCATTCCATCACTCAAAATATTAGAAACAACACCACAGTGGACTAATTTTGCAAAGCAAATCTTTTCATGATCAAACCTGCATCTGCTTTGAAAACACAAATCAATTGTTATAGAACTATTATTGTTGATTGACACATGTTTAAACTTTGGGTTCATCTATCAATGGGTGAATGGGCTCTCTTGTTAGGGTTGTTAGCTCAGCTGCTGTTTTTACTACCTGCATCCTAATAAACCCACTAGCCCTTACCTTACCTACATATTAGCCATCCACATGGTAACATGCATGGGTGAGGTTTTGTTAAACAAACATTCCTCATCTACCTGAACAGCAATGCAACCTACCATCATACAACACATGCTCTCATCTCCATACGCACAAATGAACTCATCAGTCCTAGGAATACACAATTGAAACATTTCAAGGACTTGATTTTAGGAAAAGATATTTTACCTTTTCCCTCCGCACAAAACCTGTTGCAAATATGCAAACTCCAAAACAAAATAACTCATTTTAAGAATGCAAAGCCACTAACTTAATAATGGGCATCATCCATGTTCCTTCAGCCATGTTCTTCAATGTACTATATTGAACCTCTGTAATCAGAGTCTGCTTCCAGAATATCAGATTAAGAATCCCAAGAATCCTAAGACAATAAATGATTCGAGAAAATCACACTTCTGTGTTCTGTCAAATTGTTCTGATCAACTCAGCAAGATATGCAAAAACCTTAAATACAAGGGTTGAAATATAGTATGAAAAGCGATTCCATCCAGTTTTTCAAGACCATATGTACCATCACATTCAGTAGCTTGGGTTGTGTCACAAATAGCACCAGGACATGCTCTGAAAAGAAACACAAGTCTTCTTTAGCTTTGCCTGCTCAAATCACAATGAGCCTGTGCAGCATGTGAATCACAGCAGTTTTAAGACAACTAAGACATGTGCATCACAACAGTTTTTTGTGCATGTGAAAACCATTCTATTACAAAACTCTGAATTCTGAAAGAGTTTTGTAATAGAATGGTTTTAACATGCACAAAAAAAATCATCAAACATTTGCAAGGGCGGCGTGAAGCAAAACAACCAAAAGTAAAATAAACTACCATGGTGATCCTTGGGTATTTGCACTTCAAACTATTTCATCAGCAGAAGTGAAGAAAATAGACCCTAAAGGTAGATACAGCCACGATAGACTTTGAAATGGCAATACTGCAACAAGCTTCAAAGACACCAAATACTTAAGACTGACCCATCAATAGATGATTGGTACAAACAAACAAGGAACGAATCTATGACCAAGTGCACTCACAGAGGAGAGCATTCACACCTTGAAGAAGCATGCCCAGTTCCCTATTTTCACATACTGTTCGTAGATCCTGTCTCCTGGGCATTTATTCCTGTTTCTTCCAAGGCCATATTCACAGCTTCTGAGCAGAAAGAAAGACCAAACCCAAGGCAAATACCTAGTCTGGAAAACTTCCTTCACAGTGTGCACAAAACCACAGAACCACAGTATGCTCTAGAACAAGAGTTCCAGGATTCTGTCCATTTGCTGCTTCTTTGTAGCATGAAATGCAAACTGCTCAACTGGCTGACAATCTTCCACTTTACACCAACAACTCTCTCATCTCTCTTAGCATTGACACAGCAAAAAGCCCACTTCTCAACCAAGAAAAAACCTATCTTGCATATCTCCACACACAATACGCCTTCTCTAATGGAACCTGGCTGAGGAACGCTCATTAAGAAAACACAGACTGCATGAAGAGAGAGAGAGAGAGAGAGAGATATGTGCAAAATCCACAGTTTTAAGACCACATTTGGATTGTTACATACAAATCCAGGTACACACCCACCAGCATCACTGTGAACAGAGCAGAGAGTGGGTGTTTTAATAAGATGATATACCTCAAGAGAAGACAATACTTCACATCCAAGACCCACTGCCATTGAACCTGCACACACAAAGCTGGAATAGTTAATAAGAATGGTCTAAACAGACATCTGAACGGAAGGGGGACACAAAAGCTGTGTTTGACCTTGGCAATCACCTCCTTTGCCCATGGCTGCAAAACTGGATTGCTTACTAGATAAGTAAATTAAAACAGCTTTACTACTTGTCACTCCACCACCTTCAGTGGCAACTAGAGCTCTTTGCTCAAGAAATGAAGACAAAAAAGCACAAATATCGCTGGCAGATAAAAAGAGGGGGTGGACTCTCTCATCTTAGAATACTCAAATGCAACGATCTTCGAAAACTGAAAAAGCCTTAACACTATATCAAACAACAGGGAAAGAGGCAATAGAGATATTGATCCTGGATTTAGGGTTGTAGTAGTAGTATTAGTCCAGTTAAATTAAGTGTTAGTTGATAAAAAGGGTCAAGGAAACTAAGTGATGTTAGCAAAGTACCTTTCAAGGACATGGCGTCAAAAGTGGTCAGCAGTGTGATCAGTCAATGGCAGAGGTCAGAAGAAATGGTATCTGCTTCCACTTGGTCAAATGTCAGTAAAGCTTTACCACAACCAGCAAGCACAAATCCTTACTCCACTGGTGAATTAGCACTCACTGCTCAACGAGTGATGGACTATATAATCATATTCACCTTTCTATGCACTTTGTGAAAACCCATTAGTTGTTATATATCACTACATTCTGGCACTCAGTCATCATCAACCGTAAACCCTAAATTTGCACAGGCATAAGGTACACAGCAACCAACCCAGAAGAAAAATACCCAAGGGTGGTGGACAGTCCACAGGGAAGAAAAAGTCAAGTGGAGAATTAAAACTACCTAGAGAGATGAACAGTAACCAACTTTGTACCCTTTGAATTTGAGCTTCATTCCACATGACAAACTTGCCGTTACACTCCACACAGAATCACCACTTTTACATAGACACCCACTACTCTGTCATGGTAATATAACACAAACACTACTCTTCCAGGTGTGGAGCATGTACTACTACCTACACTCAAATCTCTTCAACATGGAACTGATAGACACTGACTAAACTGCAAGCCACAATCAGACCAGCAATTAGACAAACTAAAAGGACACACTACAAACCTGATGACTATTCTTGTTAGTGGAGAGTGTGCACCAAGAAGGTGAAACCTCAAGTTTCCTCCTATGGTGCTGTCCTTGCGAGAAAGTGCCACTTAGTAGTAAGTAACCCAAGCTTCAGATGGGTCCCTTCCCTAAATACAGATTCCCTAAACTGTCAGTGGCACCTTCTATTGATGACACATTGGAATTAGTCACAGATTTCCACATAAGAGACTGCATCAGCCTCTCAAAAAACCTGTGAAACATGTGATCACAAACATTATGGGCCAGAGCTTGGCTATGGAACAAACTACGCGATTCAGTAACTTTGCTACACAAACATTTTCCAAAATGCAACGGCAGCAGATTTTGGTTGAAAGCTTGAATGTAGGATCTAACAACATGATAAAGCACGTTGATATCATGATCCATTCCATTGCTGCCGAACTGAGAGAACTTTCAGCTATGAAGTTCATCACTCCAACAAGGCCTAGCTACAAAAGAAACACCAATTTTTTTTGTGCCTTACAAGCACCCAACACACCTCTGTGTTGCCGCACTGTGTTTTCCATGCCATCGACTCTTAGATCCACAGTAATCTTGATGCCAAACTGCCACGTCAAAAAACCTTCTGTCTGATGCAGAGTAACCCTCAGGAAGGAGTTTTAACAACAGCATCCCTGATAAAAGCCACTGCAGCCATTGATTGCCTAACGCCGAGTTTTGGCACGCTTCATGCCCGGGTTGTTAAAGGGAGATACAGTGCCACTCATATACGCAGGGCTCTCCTCACGGAGGGTGCCATTAAGAATAGCTAGCTCCCGAAGCTGGGCCTTCTTTACCAGGTCAAATGTCTCATCCTGGAAGTGCAAAAGCCCAGCCATTGTAGGGTTAGTCCTTACTAAATTCCTGCATTGATTCACTTACAATTTGCAAGCCCCTGCTTTAAAACTCTCTTTGGCCAATACAGTTTGATCTCAAAAACTGTCTGAAAGCACCCTGCACTTCCATTGTGAACTCATACTTGTACATTGCATAACCTAGTTCAGCACTGAACAGGTTCTTACTGGAAGATCATGGAGTTACCGGAGCACTTACCACCGGTTTCAGAAGCTCCTGGAGGATCTCACGGGCATGGATGAGTTGGCTATCAATAATATTTGCTGGCAGTTCAGCCTCCACCAATACATGCAATGGCTCATTCAAGTGCTCAAAACCAGGCTTGTCTCTCATCTTGTCTTCCTGCAGAGACCCAGACAAAATAAATAAATACCTTTATAAGTATTGAGAAACTTCTCCATACTTGCAAATTTATGTCAACCCAAAATAGAATTAAGAGTTGACTTGATCATAAGGTTGCTGGGATTTTCAATCAAATCTGACAATGTAGAATCAAACAGGGGAAAAAAAAGAAAAAAGCAAAAAAAAGGAGATCCAACCCTAGAAAACAGAGAAGAAACAGACCCAAAAAAAATCTAAATCTGAGTTTTTCCTTCTAATGCCACATGCATCTCCAATATATTGATAATAGTGCAACCAATCACATGGTGATGATGTCTGGATGAGACTGACTTTGGCAGTGTCTTTGATTGAACCTCGACCACGGATCAAAACCCGACAGCCAGTTGTTGCCTCTACACGCTTGAGTGAGTTTCCACGCGGTCCCAAAATCCTACCCACAAAGTTGAACTGCAGGATCCACAAGTTGCTTACATTAGTAGCACGATCAGGACAGAGCTCAACTGGTGGGTGCGATTAACTACTAAGTATCAACTTCCACCTCAAGGTAAAAAACAATGTGCCATACATGCATATCTATAACAATTCCAACTGCATGACATCCAGAAGAAGAAGCACTTAAGGAGGGGGGAATGACAACTCCTAGCCATGAAAGTAACAAATCTGGTAAGCAAATCTCCTTTGCTAATAATACTATGCATAACACCAGAACTACCAGAAACAGTGGCATGTACTGCTGCTGCTACACACATTGGGGTACTTATCAACAGGAACTTCGATGCGCTGTGTTTTTTTTACTATTGTCCCAGATGCAGTCCCAGGAGGCCCATGCCAGCTTGCATGAGGAATTGCAACACGCTGCTGTTGGACACAAAATAACAGACAAAATAGTACTATTAGTACTTCCCTCACAAGCCACAGAGTAAAAACCCTAGATTGCATCATCTTCAAATATGGGGTCAGAAAAAGAAAAACAGCCCTTGGAACAAGAGTGAAAAGGGATCAGATGAGACAAAAAGCATTACATCGCCCCCCCAGCCATTAAGATCGCCTGGAGATCCATTATTCATCAGTGTGCCTGCTGATAATGGGCTCCCGTGCTCAAGTCCATCCTGGTCCAGAAATGATGAGTTTCCCACAAGTGCCATAACTCGCACCATCTCTGTATTAGGCAAAGACAAGAGAGCAGTGTAAGTATGTGCAAATCTACTGTAAAGTCATAAACTGCAACTGATGGTGTGCATAGTCATTTCAAGCCAGATGAAGCAAGCAAAGCAACAAGAATGAGAGATCATATAAGACTTTATACACAGTACGCTTCCCCCTCAAGGACAAGTGATAAAAATAGCAAACAATTTTTTTCCAAGAATCCTCCAACGACATGGTTATCTACTGACTGATATCCTTACCCTGGTTCAACAGGCGACTGCAGTTGGGCAGAACTTGCATAAAAGGACCCAGTTTTTGCCTTTCTGCCAACAATTCTGAAAGATACCTGCAAAAAAGTACTCACTAGGCCCTCTGAGCAACAACAACAACCACCATAGTAAAGTCAACTCAAAGGAAGGAACCCCCCTCCTCCTCATGGTGCCAAACACCCCCCACTGTGAATCTGCAGGAAAGCTTCCAAGACCTTGATAAGAGAAAAGTAGTAATGAATGCCCCACCATCCTAAGAGAAGTTGTAGGGATTCTGGAAAACACATAAAAGAGGAAAAATCCAAGCCAAAAAGAAACAGATAAAAACAGAAAACAATGACAGCTGACTCAGAGCAGTTTGAAGAACAGAGACAACAGTCACATGTGTGCATGCATGTTCAGAGAGACATTCTTCAACAGCAAGAATGTATGATATTTTGGGCTGCTAAAAATTCAACATCCTCCACATTACACCACTGTTTATTTCTTTGGGTTCCTGTCACAAGAACTCAACCATGATGCTAGCTCACTAGCTCAACAAAACCCTGAAAAAAGGAGAGAAGAAGAAGACCCAAGGAAGCCAATAAGAAAGAGGAACAAAATGGAATGATAGTGGTTGGAAACCAAGCCTCAAGAACAAACAGCAGAACAATAATCAAAAACATACATAAATACCCATTGCATTCTATCCCATTGCACCCATCTGATCTGACATACATCTGCACACTGTCCTCACCTTTGGTTTGCTACCCTTGAAGAAACAGAAATCACAGGTGCAAACTTCACAACTACAACATTGAGAGTTTTAGTGCTCACTCACTCATACCTCTACAAAACTGACCAAGGATGATCGAATTCATCAGTGTGGAGATCATCACATAACACACACACACACAACAGACATGGTCTTGCAAGTTTGAAGAAATGAAGTGCTGATCCCGAGGAAACAATAAAAAAATGTGTCATGACTTTGGGATGAAACCCAAATGCAGAAACAAAATTACCTCAAACAAGAAGAAGCCCTGAAGAAGAATCTACATTTGCGCAAACAAGCTCAACAAGAACACAAGCAAAAACCCCTTTCAGATTTACACAATTCCATTCCATCTCTATGAAACTGATGATCGATCAATCACTCAATCTCTGTGAATCTGATGATAATCACTCAATCTCTATGAAACTGAGGATCGATGGATTGATCAGGTTGATTGCAACAGAGTATGGAGATCATATGTTCACAGCACAATCAGCCTTTTGGATCTTGCAGGTTTCCAAGAAAACAAACAGAAAGGAAGAAAAAGAAGCAGAAGAAGGTCGTCTTGATCGATGCAAAGGAGAGACATGAGATGTGTGTCAGACTTGGAAAGACACAAACAAATACAGAAAACCCAAAAACCCTAATTCCACAACAAAGCTAGCTAGCTAGCTGTTCTTCACAAAGCAAAGAAGCTCTCAAGCAGCATGCAAGCAAAAATCTGTGTTGAAGATGATGTGCAGATGATGTTGCAAACAAGGGATGGATACTACTACTGGGAAGGAAGGGTGTGATGGGTGATGCGTACTTTTCATGTTCAGCAGTAGCGGCAGCACTGGAGGAGCGCAAGGCTCCAATCTGTGGAGAGGAGGAAGCTCCCGGCGATGGTGAGAAGTGCTGCATACCATTGTACCTCCCCGCCATAACTAGCTAGCTAGCTTTGCCCCTGTTGTGGGTGCTGTGTTGTGTGCAGTGTGCTGTAGCAGCATACATGCATACATGCACTCACTCTCTCCACTGTCTCTTTCTTCAGGCCCTCCTCTCAACTCTTCTTCAGTCCAAAACCCTTTTGGATCTCCTTTTGTCACAAATGTGCATGCAGACAGACCTGGTGCAAGGAAGAACGACAGCAAGAAGATGAAGAAGAAGAAGAAGAAGAAGAGGCAACTCATGACATCTGGAGGAGGAAGAGCTTGGACACACAAGAGAAAGAGAGAAAGTGGACACAAGGGGGCTCCGAGTGGGCCCCGGAAGATTGATCGGAAACGCTCGCGTAAACCCTTAGGTCTTGGCCAAGAAGACACTCAGAAGAAATTAGGGTTTCGATCAAAGGGGGTGCAAATCTGGTAAGAGAAAGAAAGGACTTGGTTTTTTCCCATTCACTATCTTTGAGAGATTAATGAATTGTTCCTCATTTCCATCATCAATTGGTCGGTCATTTGTTCAGTTGTGAATGTGAAAGAGATGGTGGTGGTGGTGGTGGGTGGGTTTGCAACAATGCAATTGAGATACCAATCTTCTTCTTCCATGGTGAGATGGTGGAGTTGTGCATGGGAGCCATGATCTCAAAGCTCCTCCTCGAATCAAAACCCATGAATCCAACAAACCTTCGAGAGGAAGAAGGTGGATCATGTCACAGACAATAGGAATTCCTCGAAGTTTGAAGAAAGATCCTTAAGGGTATATGATGTGTGAGGATACAATGCTTCAGCTGTTTTTTGTATGGTGCGAACAATGAAGGTACTCTGCATGATAATACCTTTCCATTAGGTGGTTGTGATCACAGATTCTGTGATTTGTAGTAGCTTTCCATCATGTTTTATCAACTAACTTAGCTGTGTTCACAGTCATCTCATAGCTCAACCCACCACGCATTGACACATTGCAAGAGCTCTGACACATCATACACCGACATCTGTCCTTTTTTCATGAGAACATGTGTTTCTAGAGCCCCTGACATGATTAAATTACATGTTTTCATCACACTTGCAGCTCTCCAATGGAAAACGACTATCTTTGCAACCAAACAGAAGGCCATATGTCAATGGCTTTCCATTAAACCACTGTGATCACAATAGTCTTATGGAAAGAGAGCCTAACTGGGGATCTTCCACTCCAAACATGATGATAATATTACAGTTATGGCGGTAGCAGAGCAGTAGAGTTATTACTGGCTTAGAGTTATCTTTCTTCTTCCACAGCAATGTGACAGACATGTGGGTCACTTGATTGTAGTCATGGCTGAGTGGGCTTTGAGAGGGTTTCAAAACCAAAAGCTCAAGGAATTCATGCCCAACATTGTTCCATGCATGAAAGTGAACATAAGTGCAAATTGAGTCGCCCTTCTGAAAAGTCCTAACTCCATTCATAGAATGCAACACGTACATGCATGACGCTTCTTCCAACTCAAGCTCAGGTAAGATTCTGATGGGTCATTTGGTCTAGAAAATGGTTTTCATAGCGCAAAAATTCCAGAGACTGTTGGCAACAATTCTTTTGTTGATCTTTTGTTTAGTGTAACAGACTTTCATCTAGTAGCAGCGTACCTGCACTCATTGGGAGTCTCTTCTAAACTGATGTCATGGTTCTTTGAATGTGCACCACTAGGAGCCAAACCTGAATCATCTTCCCTGACCAATCAAGGAACCACAAAACTCTTCTGCTCAAATTGTTGCCAATATAGGCAGTAATTTCACAGAAAGAGCTTGCATGCAAGCCCAACTACTGATATAAAGGAAGTAGTGTCTCATGAAAGCCATTGTCTATAATAACCTCGGCAGGAAAAGATGATCTCTCTGAACGTGGGAAGTTTGAGGATCTGTGGGAGGCACACATTGCATATTCGCCACAAATTGCAGTTACACTTGAGCCATGCCTCCAAAAGTGAGGATCCATGGGAGGCATGGCTCAACATTGTTATTTAGACAAAATCTACACTGCAAAATCCAGCTATTCTGCATGACACCTGTATTCCCCATAGACTGACAGTTACCACAGGTTCCAGCATCCTCAAACACAGAACAAGGGAATTGTGGAAAATCTTCCAGCAAGGCTTACAGTTGGGCTAACATAAACTTCAGAAGTACCAACTGCACTGTTGGAATAATGACAAATATGAAATAGAAGCTACCTTAACAACAACCTCAACCATTTCAAAATCTCTAGAGTTCTGAAACTTGCAACTATGTTTTGTAGTCCCCAGATCAGAAATCACACAATTATACCATTTGATAGAGAAATTACCACCGGAAAAGTTCCCTTCTACAGAGGCAGGGTTGATATACAAATGCATGGGGATTGTCTATTTTGTTCATCCGTCTTGACCAAAAATGCACAATTGGAAAAAAGAACAAAGCTTCTGCACTTCCATCAAATACTTACTGTACAGTCTTCAGAAGGAAAAACAGGCAAAGTTATAATTGCTAGAACCAAGTCTATGCAGAAGAACCAGCATCTTCCTCTGAGACATTATATTCAAGACCTATAGAACACAACAACCCAACTGCATAGGCATATATCATAAGGGCTATTTGCACACACTGCCCAAAATGAAACAGTATTGAGAAAATCAATGAGAGTTCATAAATGACGACCACCCTTCTACAATCAACTAGGATCCTCCAAAAGAAAAGGAATAAGAGAAAACATTTCATCTGTTTTTGTGCACCTCGAAGAGCAGCAAACTCCTACCTAAAAATGTGATTTGCCAAAGTTTCTGACACAAAAAGACCCAGAAGACATTGCAACACAGTAGAGCATATACAAAAAGTGTTCACAGTTACCATGGTGTCTGCCAAATGAGACTAGACATCAAAGAGTCATCCCACCACCAGTCTGATGAAGCATTGCATCAATCTCATCCCCATCCTCCATTTCCAGCTGTGCATACAAAACCATCCATCAATCATTTATTCCACAAGTGGTAATAATGTTTTTCCCACACGGATAGATAATTGATGAAATAGACAAAAAAATTATCAAACTCTTCTTCAATCCATTGAAAAGCATCAAAATGAGGAGAGACATCACCAAATTTCAGAGGAAGGAATGAGAACCTCTGCAGGAGTCTGTTCGGCTCGGAGACGTCTGCCATCAAAAAGGAAGGCAATGGACTGAGGGTCCACAGACTGGCGGTCACAGTATGCATGCATCAACTTCTTCAGTGTGGCTGTGCTCTTGATCCTGAAGAAAACCTCTCCACCATCCTGCATATTACATTCAGCCACACATCAACCCTCTGTGAGGTCTCCCCCTTTTTACTCCCCATCTAGAAAAAAATACAGTCATCTTCTAAGACATGCATACATGGAGATGCCCCAACCTCTTCCACATCACCAGCAATAACTAGCTTCTGGAAATAGATTGTTCTTTCCATGGAGGGTATGTGCAGTCCTTCCTCAGACAAAAAGGACTGGACCCCATTCCCAAGCATAATATCCATGATCATGCAGACAGGAATTTCATTCATGCTCAAACTTCAACTCTTTGGCTGCAATCAAACTTTCACCGTTTCTCTGAACAAAACAAAAGCTTGGAATTTTGGCTAAACCTGTACCCTTTGAGGGTCCTAAACAAAAGGCTGCACTGCTCATTTCCATAGACCCAGATCTCAAATATCCGCCAAAAAAACAGCACCTCCTCCAAAAAGGGTTATGATCTACAATGGTCCAGTTCCTAATCAGGTGGTCTGTCTGCCACGGGGTATTGAAATTTCTGTCTCTCACAGTGGAATTACAAAGAAAAAGCTCCTTGAAATCACAATGTTCAACATCACCATATACATAAAAACACATCATTTCTGAAGAAGTTCTAAACTTCACAGCCCCTCCCCTCCTGACTTCACAGCCCCTCCTCCTACCTTATGGCACTGAGGAGAAACACATAAAACAAGAGAAGAAGTGTCCAAATCTTTACAGAACAAGAGAAGAAAGAAGTTGCAAACTCTACTACAGACACAAGAAGAAGAAGAAGAAGAAACGTCTAAAGCTTTTACTGAACAAGAGCAAAGAAGGGTTCAAACCTTTACGGAACAAGAGAAGAAGAAGAGTTGCAAACTGTTCTACAGACACAACGAGAGAAGAAGTAGAAACCTCTAAACTTTTACAGACACAAGACAAAACAAGTGTCCAAACTCTTCTACAGACAACAAAGCCAAGAAGGCTGTAAACTTCACAGGGTGTAAGAGAAGAAGAAAAAGAAAGAAAGACAAGAACTGAGGCTGGACTATACCTGGCCTTTGACCTTGAGGTTGATGTGCGCCCCAGCACCAACTGCGGCACCGTCCAAGGGCTTCTTCTCCTCCTCTTTGTGAAGACCTGTGTTGTTAGCAGTATCTTCCACACCAGCCATGATACTATTATTACAACTGCAGCAACAGCAGCAGCAGCAGCAGCCTGATGCCGACGATAATCCTCACAAGGTTATTGTCTCTCTGTGTGCACTCTCTGTGCACTCCTGTCCAATTGCAAATCCTTTGTTCCCTCCCACACAAGTCTGAAGCACGACGGCACAACAAGAAGAGCCAAGCTTCTTCGCCAAAAAACTCTTTGCACTCTTGTTCTTCTTCTTGTTCTTGTTGTCCTTCTTCCTCCCCCGGCGCACAAGTCCTCACTTCCCCCCCTCCTGGCCGCCCGCAACCAAACCCCAGCCAAAACCCTAAAACCGCTGCATCCTTTTCTTCCTGCTGCTTGACTTCTTCGTGGAGGGACTTGGAATTCGTGGAGGGCAAGCCACTGGCGCTGCTGCTTCCGCTGCTGCTCAGATGCAAAAGAAAGGATTCGCGAATCCCTTCTTCTATTCTTCTCAATTTGCAGATGGAGACATGTGTTGTTCCTTCCCTGCTGCAGCAGAAAGGAAGGAAGAGAGAAATTAGCTTCTGAGCCCTTTGGCTGCAGTCCAGACATGCGCAGATCTTGCTGCTGCTTCTGCTTCTTCTGCTCCCATACTTGGAAGAAGAACCTCTTCCACCCAACTAGGTACCTCCTCCTCCTCCTCCTCCTCCTCCTCTTTCCTACTCTTGGGTCAATTTGGCTTCTTGCTGCTGCTGCAGCAGCATTTTTGAACCCTCTTCTTTCCTTGACTCTTTTGTTCAACGAAGGAAGCATCAATCCATCTTGTGTTTTTGAAAAGTTGTTGTTGAGCTATGGAGGAGTTTGACATATGAAGAAACTTCTTTGAAAGCATGAAGAACTAACTTCTTGTAGTTACAAAACTGTGTGCAAACATTTGAGTTTCATCAGGTACTAATTCTGCTGACTTCCTTGATGCACTCTGAGTGTATTTGTATGCCTGCTTGATGCTGCTGAAGTACCTACACTTGGGGTTGTCAACCAATTTAGGAAAGGTATGATATGTTGTGGTGATTTTGGGTTATGGGTACAGGTTTTTGTGATGGATTTGCAATTCCCTCTGAAGCAGAGGCAGGATTTGAGGGGTTTTGTGATGAATTTGCAACTCCCTCTGAAGCAGAGGTGGGATTTGAGGGATTTTGTGATGAATTTGCAACTCCCTCTGAAGTGAAGTTGGGATTTGATGTCTGGGTAGCACCATGGGGAGGATGGATATACATGGTTTTACATTGCTTTGTTCATGAAGAATGGATCCCCAGCTTCCAGAAACCTCACCTACATGGTGTCTGTCTCTTACTCTTCTTCACCCACATTTTGTGCTTTGAGAGATGGGCTTCCAAACCTCACCTAAATGGGGTCTGCCTCTTACTCTCCTTTACCCTCGTTTTGCACTCTGAGAGATGGAAACATTCAATTTGGTTCTGTATTGTGTGTGCCCACCCCATTGTCATTAGGAGCTGATGAAGTCAGTGGTGGGGAGTTTGTTGTGGCAGCAGCTCATCACGGCTATTTTTATGGCAAAGGTGACTGTAATGAGGTTGTTATGTCTACATGTCTACACTTGTTCTTGTCAGTTTTTGCTTTGGGTGCTTAAACTGACAGAATGAATTACTTGAAAGTGTTATTGTGGAGGTTTTTCTTTTTTTTTCCTTCCTGCAACTGCATGTATCTATTCTCTGGTAGAAGTACAATAACTCTTTTTTGAAGAGAACCCACAGTAAACAGTTTTTCACTGCTTCAACCACCGTTGCAACTGTCATAAGGTTATGACCACACTCATTGCCATGTTACCCTCCAAAGTGTTATTCTGTGAATTTTTCATTCTTTTACTTCAAAAAATTGTTTTGGAACCTTGGTTCTGGCTTTCCTGATCATGAGTATGGAGATCTCTCGAATTATCATGAGAGTTATTTGTTTTTTCATGGACGGTTTTCACAAATGAGAACCAAGGGAAAAGGAGGGGTGGCCTGCAGTAAAATTGGCAGATGACTTATCTCCATAGCAAACACTCTCAAAGGAGGCTGTTGTTGCTAAGGCAGGTGGGGAACTAGGTGAGGTTGAAATATTCCCAGCAACCATCAACTGCTGGTTTGTTCACCATGTCAGCATTCAGGGTTTGGATTCTCACTTATGGCAAACACACCCATCTTACTCCATGATCGTAATGAGGTAAACTGCCATGTCAACAAGACTACTTATTGTATGTTGTGCTCAACATCATAAAATTATTGTTCCTGACAAATCTGCAGAATCACTACTTCATGTGTTTTTCCAATCTTCAGTGGCTGACTGAGCTGCTGACTACTGGATTATATTGCTCCAATGCCATATGATCATCACTTCCGAGAACAAAGTCTCAAATAAGGTGGTCAAGCCCAACATGGTCCTCTGTGCTGTGATTGTTTTAAGCTTTGTTTTTTTTCTGCCCTTTGCTGATGTGCAGTTTCTGAATGAGAGCTTTTGAAAGGAATTAGAGTGTACGAAGAGATCATCAAAGCCTACACCAGTTATCCAAAGTCAGCAGATACAGAAATAGTGGCGGAATTATACAAGGTTCAATGATAAAGGAAGAAGTATGTGTGTGCCATCTGTTATCGAAACTATTGAAGTCAATCCATCATCATTCCTTATTGAACCAATTCATGAAGGACTGCCGCTTGTTTTTTAGTGTAAAATTTGGTCCCTCACTTGGCTGAAGAAACCTTCTTAGCTGACATCGCAGAAACAGTCACTTACAACACAATCTGCAAGGTACTGTCCACCTTGTCCCTCCTCTTCTTTTCGTTTCTTTTTCTTTTTCTTTTCTTTTCACTTTTTTTTAATTTAAAAAAAAAAAACTGGAAGTACATCAACAAATTCACAGTCTCTTCACTACAAAATTCACAGTCTCTAACCCTAAACCTCACCCAAATCAAAATCCCAACAAGAAGAAGCTATGTTTAGAAACATAAACTCCATATGCTTACACATTCATCCACGTCAAAATCCCCATAAGAAGAAACTTTTGCCATAAACGAAAACCTTACATGCAAACACATTCACCCAAATCAAAATCCCAACAAAAGTAAGCTCTTGCCAGAAAGAGAACCCCCCCTATGCTTAGACAATGGACACTCACCCAAATCAAAATCTGAACAAGAAAAAGTTTTGTCTAAACCCTAAATCTTACAAATCCCAAAAACTTAACCTCTCATCAACCATCACAAATATCTTGCAAACATTCCCCACCCATGACATTATTATTTTCTCCACAATCCAACTCTAGATTGTTGGCATGTCTTCATGAAATCCTAAACTATCCTTGATTTCTCATCATTTCCACATCCTCCCTTAAAACACTTATTGTACATGGGTTACAACAAGTAAAACACTTGCACTTGATTGAAATCTCATATCAATCAACTTAAAGAAGAGTTCATGAATGCCCTACAATCTACATTTAAACTACTCATGGTGGTGTATGGTAGGAATAAATTTTCGATTCACAATGTGTGTGATAAAAATAGGGCAATTTTAAAGGTGATTGAAAATGTGGCTAGAAGAAGTGTTGACATTAATAGTTTTAGGCAACAACCAAGGAGTAAAGATGGCATCTAACATATCCTTGTATTTGGGAAGCTCCTTCTCAAACATGTTGTTCCAAAAGGTCTTTTCAAGATTTATGGATCTTCCAAATTTTGGTACATGTACCATGAAACAAACACCATAAATTCAAAAACATGCAAAGAAAAAATCCTAGTAGATGTACCATTGAATTATTTTAATTCATAGAAGTAATAGCAGAAGTGGTCTTCTTTTGATTTATAAAACCAAAAACAACATAAACATGTATAGAAAAAAGAATGCCAATGGTTTTGGTAAAACCAATTATGTCCATAAAACTCAAAACAACAATGGCAAAACCATCATGGGCAAGAAGAATAGTACAAAATCAACAACAAAGGCAACATCAACATCTTCATCAATAATGTTTCCATCATGACCACGTGTAATGGATTTTGGACATCATGTAGGTAGTTCTGACATCTATATGCAAGTTCAACCCAAAAAAATTGAAAAGTTTTTGTCAAGCAAACTAAAAACCTATTCAAACAAAAATGGGGAAAACATTGCCTTGTTATATTATGGTTGGCAACTGACTTTTCACTAAATGCCTTTTCATAGCACAACAAGCAAGTGGATCACAACTCACCATTGATAATCCACTACATTGTTCTATCACGCATGTGTTTATTAATTTGGTTATAACTACACACACAAAAACCACATTAAAAAATCAAAATGAATTTTTAAAAAACATCATCAAGTTTGCAAAACAAGAAAAACACAAAAGAAAACCTAAAATATTAAAAATACAAAAATAAGATACAAAATTTACTTGCCATACAAAATGGGATCCTTGTGACCCATTACCTCCATCCCATATTCTTGAAGAAGAAGTGCCTCTTCCATTTGAATGATTCCAATACCTTGGTTGGTTTTGTTAAACAACATTTTTTTTTGTAAATTAAGAAATTTAGTTGTCAACTTTTCAATAATTAGTCACATCTAATTGCATCCCATTGGAGACACAATAAACCATACTTGATCTAAAAGTTTCCACTTAAACCTATGGTGTTAAAACAAGGGATGTGGCCCAACTTGGTCACTAGGGCAAAAAGTAAGATACATGGTGGCAAGCAATTTGCTTGTAAGCTTCAATAACATCTACAACCATGTAATCCATAGCAGGGCGATGTCTATTTGCAAAATAACTGGTGATATCTATCCACAAGTTCTTGGAAACCCCTTAGAAAAATCTTAGAACAACACAAGTATGCAAAGAAAGCAAATTGAATTTGTCAAAATCCACATTGCAAAGTTTAGAACACCCCTTTATAAAAAAATTATGCTTGTAAAAATATTCAAATTTAAAATTCAAACTAGATGGAAATATGGGTTAATAGATCTCTTGAGCTTGTATCTTGCATACCTCATCAATGGAGAACACATTTAATTTTTTTCACAAACTTGTGAATATTAGTTGTTGATGTTCAAAGGGTTACTTCATCATTATCAATTTTAACACATTGATACTTCAAATTTGTTAAGATATTAAAGGAGATAACATGTGTTTTACATGATTCAACCACATGATATTATTGTCATTGCCTTATAAATCTTCCAATACCACGAATCAAAGACTAGATGCTACAAATAAACCAACCAAAAAAACATAGAAAATAAATATACAAATGCATGATATAATTACTACAAAGGCATTTTAAAAATTAAAATATAAAAAATATAAAACTTGCATGATGCAAAGAAAACCTAAACCCTAACCCTTTTTGCAAAAGCAAAAAGTAGGGGAAAAAAAAAAAAAAAACTTGTACTTGGTTGGAGGATATAAGTTACCATCTTTTTTTACAACTTGCAAAAACAAAGAGGATAACATATTGATGAGATTTTTAGAAGAATCTTGTTTTTAGAAAGATCAACAATGTATTTATTCATATCATAACCACAAAACATTCACCATTCATCAAAAACATTTTTCGCCCACAACTTTGTTTGTTTACCCATTCTCCATCCTCCTTTGTTAACATTTTCCATCTCTTTGTCTCCAATATCAAAGAAGTGAGATTTCAAAAGTAGCTCCCTAACAAGAAATTCACAGTTAGCCTTTTTATTAACTTTAAAACCAGTAACCTCATGACCAAAAGGAAGAAACTAAAAGCTATAATGAATAAAAGATATAAAAGCAACTTTAGCATCAACGTTGGGATGATTAGGAAGATCATTTACATAAAAACATTACCTCACAAGTGTGATGATAAATAAAATCAGATGTAGAAGCATTAGGAAAAATATCAAACTCTTCCATATGTAAAGAAATGTAAAGGTTGAATAAATGTCCAAACACATTAATATCTACTTTAGGATGGAATCTAACAGAATTAGGAAGAGGTTTATTAATAGAAGAACTAAGGACAAAATCATGGTTTTCAACATTCTTCACACTACACATAGATCTTATACCCATTTATGGACCATAATAATTCATCAAACACATTAGCAAACATTGTTGGTGTAATAGATGGTGTAGCAAAAGAAATACTAGAAAGTTGAACATTATATATTTCACAAGGCATAGAAAACAATGTTAATGTAACAAGAAAAAAACTAGAAAATTACACATTAGATAATTCACAAGACAAAAAGATTGATTCAGGCAAGGTTTCCCTTAAGATTCTAAAAGCATTTTGAAAACCTTTATTAGTATAAAATTTCTTCACAACTTTAATAATAGTAAACATTGTAGAAAGAGGGAAAGAACAAGGATAAACACAAGAGGAAAAAGTACTTTACATTGTAAATTTGAAGATGTAAAATGCAATTGAAACTTGCAACCATGCAAACAAATGCATAAAAATTTGCAAAACAAAAACACAAAAAAACCTACACACATGAAACAAACATAAAAATTAAAGAAAGAATGCAAACAAATTGAACAACAAAAGGGGAAGCATAGAAAGGATGTTCAAGGGGGGAAAATGGGGAATGAAAGAATGCAACAACCAAAAATAGTAGTAACAACTACAATGCAGGATAACCACGTTGTTGAATGTAGGTGTAGTCATAGAAGAAGAGATGTTAAAATGCAAGAAAAGTTGATATGTTGCAGGGGAAGAAACACACAACATAAAGAGTTGAAGAAGAAGTCGCACGAAAAATCCAATCAAAAATTAAATGAAACAAGACAAAGATGATGAAAAGTTCATACACACCAAAACAAATGTTGAAAGAATTGAGATGAACAGAAACTGAGTTCACCAATGCATCAATGATGCACTAAGATACAAAACAAAACAAAAAAAACCACACACAAAAAATAGTAATGGAAAAGAAATTTTTTAAAATGAAGATAATGAAGCCTTGACATGCAAGAAAACAATTGAAATTTTGTTGAGTTTGCCAACGTATCATCGATGCAGTAAGATACAAAACAAAAAAAAAATTACACAAAAACAACAACAATGGAAAAGAAAACAAAAAAAATGAAGATGATGAAGTTTTGACATTGCAAGAAGACAATGGAGAAGAGAAGAAAAATGAAGACAATGAAATTCCAATGTGCAAGATAAATAAAAGAAGAAGCCTCATATGCTCCACTTGCTATCCCATTCCCTAAAAAAGGTTCTAAAAAAACAAAAAGACAAAGTTGATGGAGAAAGAAAACTATATTGCTTTACGTAGGAGAAAGGTATGCTAATAGACCTTTCTCCTATACTTAATGACTTACCAAATCATTAATATTTCTTATTGAACCACATGTCATGCTAGGTTGAGTCTTAGTTGTAGGACATCCCTACTTAGTATGACTCTTCATTGTCACCCCATGTTAGTGTTTGCTTAATGTGAACAAAGACATTTGAATTTCAAATGAAGATCATTAAACTTTCATTCTTTTTTTTTCAAAGCTTGAGGTTGAAATCTCATGAAGTTTTATTATTCAATTGTGTTTTAATTATTATTAGTCTTATTTAAAAATTACTTGTATTAATTGAAGATTTATTTTATTTAATTTGACAAATCTAATACTTTACTTTTAAAAATAATAATTTGGGACAAGATTTAAAACTTTCAAGTTTGGGTTCTTTTATGGTGTGATGTATGAAAAATTTATGATGTAGAAAGATATTTATGTTTTAAGCTTTTGTTGTTTTAACAAAAAAACTAGTGAATAAATAGAATTCTTAATTTGAACAAATAATTGGAGTTCATTGAAAGCAATGAAGATTAAGGCATTCTAATTGAACCAAATCCACAAAAGATACACCAATGCATTGGTTGTTGGCAAGATACACAACAATGTCATCATCCTTTATATTAGGCATTCTTTATACATTTCAACCAACATTCAATTTTTCATTGTTGTGTTGAATGCCAGCACATTGTCATCACCATAGTTTAAACCATTGTACAAAACTTATTTATTAAAAGGAGCTTGAATGTTGTTATGAAGTGGAGGATCTTGTTTGATAATCAAATTTTGGTTTTAGTTTGGGTGACAAGTGAAATACAAAAGCAAATTGGGGCTAAGCAAAACAACCCATGATGATGCATTTCATAATATTTTTACAATTGTTCAATTGTTTACATGTTCAATTGTCTAGCTCCTTTAATGATTTACGAATAAACAAATTTGTTTACATCGACAAAAACTTTCAACACATTTATCTTATACAAATCGATGAGACACTGTGATGATATGTTTTTGCAATTCAATGAACATAGACTTGTGTTCAAATTACAAATAGAACAAATATTCAAATCAAGAAATTTTATGAACCAAAGATATGTAATTTGTAACATACCCAAGAAATTTTATGTTCTTTTTACTCAAACTAATAAGTCTTGAATCTAATTTCCATAAACACAATAGTGATATATCATATGATAAATAATTAAACACAAAGTTGCATGTTATGTGTTCCACCCTATGCATGAATCTTTCACCATGTAAACTCCCAAGTTTATTTTGAATTCTTTAATAGTAATTTTCATACATCATTTTTTTCTTTTTTAAAACTATGTTTAAATACTAAAATAAGAAGTAATTAACAATCAATGTTTTAAAATATCATTTAAAAATATCTTCCCATTCTAATTGTATAATTCACCTAACACCATATGACTCATTTAAATGCGAGTCACTCAAACCTCAAAGATTTATCAATATTTTATTATTCATGAAGTGTGGTTCATTCGATCTTAAATTGTTAATTTTAATTCGATTATTCATTTAATAAAATGAGTTAGGAGAAAAAATATATATGTCTAATTTTTATAACTTGAATTAACTCTTAAATTAATTATATCTAATGTTCAAAAGATGAATCATTTCATAATCCAATTATGCCATATTTAAAAAAATTCATCTGAGTTTATGCCATTAAAATTGTATATTCGAAATGCACATTTAAATTAATTACTTAATTTAGTATTACATGTTATAAACCAAATGTGATTTCATTAGCAAATGATTGAGAAATGGACATAAACATGGGATATAAACTTGTTGAAATATGAAAGGTATGAACATTCATTTGTTCATATAGAAATCAATATCTCCCACATTCTGAATCCAAATCTTACTGAATAAATCCCATTAAATCCTGCTCATCAAGATCTTTCCAAGAACACCAAAGGCACATTCCAATTCATTCGAAATTTTCAGCTATGATTTAATTTAATTTTCAGTGAAAAAATTATTCAATATTCAAGAACTTCTACACCGCAAGTCCAAATGCCATGAAACCAAGTCGATGCACCCCTCCTCATTGAGAGCTTTCCAAAGAGACCAAGAATGTGATCTGAAGCATCTCAGTTCGTTGGATCTTATAAGCACAAACAAATCCAAATGCCATGAAACCAAGTCAATGCACCCCTCTTCCTTGAAAGCTTTCCAAAGAGACCAAGAACGTGATCTAAAGCATCTTGGTTCATTGGATCTTATAAGTACAAATAAAACAAAACAAAACAAACTACCTTCCTTCATAGATACATTTGTTTTATTCACAAATTTGAAATGCTATAAAGGGTATCCAATTTGAATTCAATTGATCATCATTTAGTTTTTCCACACTATTACACATTGAGTATATTAGATTTTTAAAAAAGTGATGAAATCCTAATAGTTGATTTGATTAAACTTGCAAATAGAAAATATGTATGTGCATTTGTCATGATTTTTTTTTAATTCAAAAATTGTACTAAAATTTTATTGATTGATAATTATATTATTATTTTAATCATTACCCGATTCCAACAATAATAATATTCATTTTTTTGGGTGAAGTTATAGTTAGTTCTTACAAAAATTTAAGGATCAAATGAAAACAATGTGCATGAAAATATTTAAATTTGGAGTTGTTCTAATTCAAAAACTTGAAAATAACAAGTGCATGATAACTAATGCACATTGCTTCATGGAACTAAATAAATTCATAAGAAAAATGAAATTTAATAATTTAAAAATAATTGATGACCAAAAGTTGAAGGAAATTCAAATTAAACATTGAATCTTCCACTAAGAAAAAGGTTTGTAAACAATTAAATAGAACAAGGAAAGTGATTTCAAAATTAGACGAACTTCAAAGGTTTGAATGAAACATGACTTACACCAAAACCTAACAATTCTTTAAATCAACCTTTTTGAAAGGTCATGGCTTTATTATTATGATTATTATTTAATGTGTTGTTTCTTTTAGAAATCCCTTGTTTCATTTTTAAAAAACTCAATTCTAGGTGTTTGTTGTGCTTTAAAAAATTATTTGAAAATTTATGACCTTTTGATCATGTAACCAAAAAACCACATTTTTTTAAGAATCTTCACCTTTTCCATCATGTATTATGTTAATTCACAACACATGTTCTCAAAGATAATTGGAGCAATTTTTTTTTTAAAGGTAATAAATAACTTTCAATGCCTACATGAATAAAAGTTTAATTATGAATGATTAGGTTTTTTTGTTGCTATTGATTAAACTATACTATTTTATGTGAAGTTTTCCAATAACAGTGGAATTGTAATGTTTTCTCCTTACCATCTTCTAGTTTTATTTTAAGTTGTGATTTATGAATGAAATATTCATCATTTTTGAAGTTTAAAAAAAAAATTAAAGGTTAACAAAAGGTTTTTCATCATTTATTAATTTTTCTATGAAATGTAAGGTCTTACTTTTATTTTTAAAAATGCATTATTTTCTTGTTTTGTGTAATTTTGCAATTTTTTTTATTAAGCTTTTCAAAATTTCCATTAAAATTCAAACATTTGAAAATCATTAAATGATGACGCGAAGCAATAATTTACATAATCATCTTATGAAAATTAATTTGAGGCCTATATAAAGCAAAAGTAATTACATATTGTATTTTCAACTATTCAAACTCTAATTTCAAATAAATTTATAATTTACCTACTTTGTGTTTCTAAAAACTAGCTTTTAATTGCACACTAGTAGAATATGGGCATCTTGTAACTCTCATTTGCAACTAATTTTCAATTACAAATAACATATGCAATTGAAAACTGTTATAGTTATTTAAAACAAAATGCACTCTATTTTCAGTTGCATGGGACATTTTGTATTTAACATGTATATATGATATTGGTAGACACTTTCTTTCATCTTATTCATGGAAGGCCAATTGCATATATGAGATACAATTACGAGCAATCCAAATGAACCCCTTGTGTTATTATGACACTTGTCTATGGTATTGACCAATTATTTCATGACAACAATTTAAAGGTTATTTCGATATTTAATAAATTGTAGCATGAGATATTTGATATGCGGCACTTAAATAGGATGTCAACCCATGGTGTTTAAACAGGTAGTAGTTAGTTAGTTAAATAAGCTTAGATAGGTAGTTAAGCTTTATTAAATATGTAGGTAGGCCTAGGTAGCTAGGTAGGTAAATAATTTGGGATTATCCTATTTGAATTTAGGTTTAGCCAAACCTATTTGTTGGTTCATCCCAAATGCCATTTGTTTTTTAATATTCATAATGCATCTAATTATATATTTTACAAATTTGAAAGGTAGGACAAACAATATGGGATAAAAATTTTAGTCGTATCCTAGTCACAACTATTTTTAAAGTATTAAATATTTTATTAACATAATATACCTACTAGTTATATTACACATTATAAATTATAATAACTAGTAAGTAAGAATATTATGAACTATAATACTAACTATTAATATTGACATTAATAAATATTAATATGATTATAATTATTGTAGCTATAATTATTTATAGGATTAGATGATTAACTATATTATTATTATCATCATCATAAAAATATTACACTTAACAATTAATAATGCCCTAGGTTAGACTAGGTCAAGGTGTTTAATAAGGTAATAACATTATTATTATTATTATCATTATAGCTAAGAAAGTAGGGTAAGCTAACTTCGTTAATTTATTAACATTAAGTGTACTAACTAAAGTATATTAAGGATACTAACTTAAAATATGTGTGCATATATAATGGTATAGTACTATTTTAAGTTATATATATAGTAACATTATATCTCTATTATTTTGCAACTTGCAAATGTAGAAACACAGAAAGATCAAAATTTGTTCCTTGGATTCTTTATATAAATAAAAACATTAGAAAACGAAAGTGTATTTACAAAAGACAAAGAACCTTAAAATTGATTACAACAATATTGTGATTTGATTTTACAATTAATCATTTTTAGTTCTTAATGTGTTGTTGTTAATAAATGTAAACATAGAATTTTAAAATCCTTTTGTTGATGTTTCATAGTAAAGATGTGGTCTTGTAATAAGATGATGATCATTGCAAGCAAAAGATGATATGTTGTGTTGGATAATGGTCTTGAATAAGTGTGTCAACATATTCAAGCTCTACACATAAACAAGACACATCATATTATGATTTTTGTACTCTTTTGCCAAAAGTCTTTTGTTCTTTGTATTTTAGTCCTTTGCATTATGTGATCTTGTTCCTTTCACAACTCATATAAAAAACACATTGTTTTATGAATAAAACAATGTTGATAATAAAATGTTGGCAACAATAAAGAGATAATTTCCCAATTTTTCACATGTAATCTTTGGTGATCGATCATCCACCATAGGAATGAGCCAAATTTGGCTAGAGGTCAGACTAAATGGTATATTGTTTTTAAAAGCATGCTTAGTTCCAATGACCTAAAGAAACTCATTGTCTAATTAATCTAGCAACTTCTAATTTATTTTCTTTCAAAACATATCAATTTCTTATATTTTGTCTTAAAAAACCATGTGTAAAATTCACACTAGATGTTTTCAATGTCATCATAGTGTGAAAATTCACCAAAATCCTTCCATTGTGAAGATGTAAGCACATGTTTACTCTTTTAGCTTTATTTGAAACTCTTGTTGGTTGTCAAGATAGGTTTCCAATATTTAAACCTACACCATGCACTACATTAGCACCTGTGTTTTTGACATGTAACAATCCATATAATCGAAAATCCATAGTCAATCAAAACATAACAATGTTTTGGAAAAAAATACATGCATATACCAATTTGTTATGCAATTATCCTCTATAACACTTGTAGGCAATAAATAATATATGCCTCTTTATTTTCGCATTGGCTTTTGAAAAAAAATGTATGATGTTGTGTTTTATCATCACAAATTTCAAAATGTGAATTGAAGTTACGATTGTCCCCCAAAATTCATCTAAATTAGTTAATAACAATTTAAAAAAAAATCATTTGTTATATAAGTTTGGAACAGTTATGGAAATTGTGTTTGAGCTTTGATTTACCACCACATTGCCTCTCAAGATCATTTAAAAACAAATGACTTGTTAAAACACGTTTAAACAATTAAATGTGGGCTTAAAATTTCTAGGGTTATTGCATGTTAAACACAAGGATTGGGTCATCAAGCTTTGTTTCATCAAGCTTTGTTGTGTAATTATGGCTATTAATTCAACAAACAAACATCTTTAACATCATATAATGCAATGGTGTCACTTGTTACAAATGTACAATTTATTAAAAAAAAGAAAGTGCAATAACAATGTCGTTATGTGGCCATTGTGAACAAGGTTGGCACATGACATTTTAAACACCATTAATTGGGTTTGCCCATGTTCCAAAATATTACATGGTCTTGGGAGATTAACAACATTTTTCACAATACTAAAAGTGCAAAAGTACTTGAATAACAACATGGAAATCGTTCCTAAAAGATACAATTCAGGGGGGGAGAAACACACACACACTTAGGGTTCTACCCACTTTGAGCAAAATCCTTGTTTAACAAAGACTTCAAATTAAAACCATCCCAATTGAACAATCAAGATGTAAACAAAAAACTAAAATATAAAATGATTTCCAACTTCAATTTGCAACCGCTTTACTTTTGATCCAATGGTCAAGATCTAAAATGATTGAGTATATAATGTGTACATTGTATAACACATACAATTTGGAATCATTCTCTAACACCAAGACATTCGTATTTGTGGTTTCATGCCATGTTCATAAAAAAAGTCCAATGGGAAAAATAAAATAAAGAACAATGCCCAATTGATTTTAGTTGTGAAAAACCACCTTGAAATGCATCATATGTTGGATTGTTCATGCACAAATGGGTCACTGAGGAAACATGAGCAAATCACACTTTGCAAAAAATGTATTATGCACTATTATGTTCAAGAGAACAAAGTAAGTTAAAAGCATTTCCAAAAAGTCCATTGTAATGAAATTGAATTGTGATTGGAAGTCACCTAATATGAACAATTGTGCATATGCTCTCTCTATACATGGCAAAGAGGAGTGGTTGTTCAAAATGCGGAATTTATTGAATTATGTTGCTTGTAGGGAGGGACTCTAGTTCAATAATTTCAATAACAATAATTTCATTGTCATTGCTACCGACAAATGGCTTTGCTAGATGTTTAGTCCAAGTTGTGTATCGTGTTCATTATGGTTTTTATTGTAGTTTTATGCAAAGGCCCTTGCCATTGGAAAGAGAATGTATGGGCACTTTTCAGAGTGCACACCTACAAATGCTGAAAACCATGAGACTAAGAATTGCACCCAATAAAACAATAAGAGATGTGTCTTGTAGACTTCGTCATCTGGCTGTGAAAACAGTTTTGAGACACAAACAACACAACCAAATGAACAGTGGACATTTGATCACTTCCCCACCTAAATCCCAAACTGCAGACAAATTGATGGACATTCATTCCTCTCTTCCACCCAAACTAAACCTGACAGCCCAGCTGTGAAAACAAACCAATTATTCTCATGAATTGATTGACAAAGGAGAGGTTGTATACCTCCTATGTAGCCACACAAAGTCAGGCCATCTTAGAGAGCCTGCCAACTTGGAGTGCCTCTACTTTTAGACTGGACCCCTTGCGTCACAAATATTCAAATAAATTTTAACAAGTCGTTGGAGAAAATGTAACTTCAGCACTGCATACGGGACAAACCTGTAACAGAAACAGACAGTAATACATCTCTATCAGATTGTGCAGAAACAGCCAGTAACACATCTCTCTGACATTGGCAGGAAACTACCCCCATAATAAAAACTTTGAAGGTCAGCATTGTGTTCATCCCACCAGACCAAAAAATGAACATGACAAGAATGAGTGCAATCATAACCTTGTGAGTGTTGGTACCTAAGTACCAGACCATCACCTTCATCATGAATAGCAGGACTAGCTGTCATGATTCCCCACTGACTGCATCAGCCCCTGACAGTGGGAGCAGAAAAACATTCATAACTTGCTGAAAGTTATGAACAAATTATTACACAAAAACTTATGTCCTGCTGTCACATAATTGTCTGGCAGAAATGTGAAGATTCAGTCATGAGGTTGGCTAGCACTCAAGGGACTCAACCAGCTGTGAGTATACTTGAAGGCAACCATATAAATTTTGGGTGAACAGTACGTCTTGTGAGAATAAAGAAATCTCCCCACTCATGATTAAGCAAGCCAGAACTGAGGTTCAAAACTTGCAAGAAAAGGTTCTTCTTTCCTGGTTCTTCTGTCTGTATCTGGAAATCAGAAAAACCATTGAAGGGGAGAACTTGAATGAAGACCGATAAAACTAGCAGTTTGTTCACCCATACATCACCCCATACTATGGGGGAGGCGTCTAGCAGCAATATGGAAATCAGAAAAATGTTGGTTAACACCCAGTAGCTATCTCACAGATCGGCTCATATCATGAGGCAAGAAAGCAACCAAAGAGAATTTGTGGACAAGAACCCTCAAACCCTCAGGCCAGTGCTGATGTAAGCTAAAACATATGCTTGCCTCTATATAAACATGACTGATCATCTGTGACCTGATCTAATATTTTCCTTGTTGCAAGAAGCATTTATGCACGCATGGCCATTCAACAGGTAGGACATAGAGGTCAGTTGAATCTCAGACCTTATTTATTTGCAGCCACTGTTGGATGCATTCAGAGTGGTACTGATGCTTGCAAGGCAGCGTCAGCATTGAATCACCTGCTTCATATTCATGTCGACAGACCACACACCTGGAGTCAAACAACAAATTGCATTAGTACATCAGAACAAGCATCAACTTTTTACTCAGAGATACTGTCAATATCAGCTCTCTCCTGAACGAGAGAAGGGTCATGCATAGTGAACCAAAAAGACACCAGAAGAGACTGCAACATCTCAAATACTATTGAGTCATTTGATGGAATTCATCACCATGGCCCACACCCCAAGGCCATGTGGCAACTATCTCAGATGATTGAGCATGTCATTTCAACCTTCATGAAACATCCCCAATCAACCACCACTCCAACAACAGTTTTACATGAATAACAAAGATAGTGAGAGCAAGAAAGTCAGGAAGATCTCACTGTTCTTGATCATTTGAGCCATCTTGCTGAACAGGCACATATGAAGATCCTGGGAGAGCAGAAATAGCTTGAACAGACAACCCTTTGCTCTCAGTTCCAACTGCCTCTCCCAAAGCTATCAACTCCTGTATTTCAAACAGTAGGGGAGAAATCAGAACCAAAACATGGATTGCTGCACTAAGACCCTCAACACTGTTCAAAATGACAGATGTTCCCTGGATTCCCCACTAGCCCAAAAACATCAGTGGCTACTGAACATACAGAGGGGAGCAATGCAGTATGAATCTGCCCTGCTAGAGCTGGTGGCCACATAAACTAGCAGTTGACATCCACTATTATAAGAGTCTCAACAGAAACAGTGCATTGTCCAATTTTCCAACACAGCTGCCAGGAGTACAAAAATCCTGACCTCATAAGACATATTGTCAGGATCCACATCCTGCCACATGTTTTCCTGCTCAAAATCAAATTCAACAACAGCATGCTTAGTATGAAATCAAGAGCAATTCACATGATTCCATGCGCAGATATGGTAGCAAAATTGTAATCTATGTGAACAAGACTTACTGACAAAATGCAACCTATATGACTGCATATACCAATTCAAAGGAAAGTTCAATGTCTGCAACTTCTCTAACAGCAAATGGCTCACCTCAGAGTCATTGCTGTCACTCTCATCATCCACTTCCACTGCCAAACATAACAGCAGATGCCTCAGTTGACCCACCTATTACACAAGTGTATTAAATTCCTTGTTTCTCACATAGTTTAGTCCGATCTCTGAAAAACAACCACACTGCAAAGAGCAACCTGAATAAAAATTGCTTGCGATAAAATGTGGCACCTCACACCAGAAAAGGAAACAAGGACTCACGATCATGTATGCCAGCAAGTGCCATCAATCGTGCTGTGGTGTCACGATCCTCTTTCTCCTGCAGTGCCCGTGCAAATGCCTCATCACTGTCGAACAGAGATCCATCGATGTCTCCTTCTGTACTGACACCTCTTTCCAATACCTCTCCTTCCTCCTCATTTTCCTCTTCCTCTTCCTCTTCTTCCTCTTCTGCAGCCTCTCCTTCTTCCTCATCCTCGTCCTCATCCTCATCCTTGTCAGCTGGAGCCTCAAGGTCATCACCACCAAAGTCATACTGTCCTGATCCCCTACCAGTTCTGTTGAACTCATTACCCTCACTAATAATGCGTAGTAGAAGGTACGCTCTCTCCTGCAAAAGGAAAAAGAGTAGAGCAAAGCTGAGTGGCCATAGGAAACTGCTCTGATTTCAGAATCCCACCCATTGATGCACCAATTGCTTGCTTGTCACACACAGGACAAAGATCCTAAATCCTGAGCTGAACTCCTTCTTTCTGGAAAACACCTATAGTAAGTCGGCATGTGAGACATCTTGGGAACTTCTCCAAGAGAATAAGCATGGGTGCAAGTGAGTTCCTAATGAAAAAGTCGAAATCCCCATCATAAAACCATATAATGTCACATTTTTTCTCAATGAACACAACTCAAACACACAAACCCACATATCAGAGAAATCTACACGACAACAATTTGAAGGTAACATGTCAATGAGTGCAGTCAGAGAGCTATGACAGTTGCTCACAAAGTGTCAGACCATCACACTCATCATGAACAGCAGTGACCAACTGCCATGACTACCCATTGACTTCATCAGCCCCCAATAATGGGTGTTAGATAAACATATATGAACACACAAACCCAAATGATGGTCAAAGTTCTATATACAGACATCCATCTCCATAAGTATTGAGAGCTCCTCCAAAAACACATTGACAACCAAGAGTAGAGAGAGTTTTGACTGACAAACAGAGAAATACCTGCTCCTGCAGGGCTCGAGCTAAAGCCATGTCTGCATCAACCTGAGTCAGGCTTGTGAAGGGTGTTCTTTTAGCAGGGGCAATGCTTGTTTCTGTTGCAGGAACTTCTTCATCACTACTCTCCCTGGTACTCACCCCTCCTATGCTACTCTCTGTACTCTGTGTGGCCCTAACCATCTCAGCCCTCTTCACACTTTGCGAACTCTCTGGCTGATTCTCCTCCTTGCCCACATCTACATCTGTGGCTGGGGCTGAAGCTGCTGCCTTACTGTCCATTAAGACACCTCCTTTGCTTCCCCTTTTCCCCTATAACCTGACTTCACCTGAAAGAGAAAACACTGTAGGTTTAGTGGCGACATTTCTTCAATGCCTGAACCCAATAATATACAGCTATCTGCCCATTTTGCAATATCACAATTCTAGACATGCACTCTTGGGTAAGACATTAGGCAACACCCTACTGGAGCTTAAGAAACAGCAACTGCATGGTAGGGTATTGGCCTGCAACCAGTAACTATCTATTTGTAGCTGAAGAGAAAAATGAGGCCACTCCACCACAATACAAAACTCGTCCTACAGATGATGATGCAAGCACATCTATGGGGCAGAGAACAGGCTATCCATCATCTACTGAATACGAGTCTCAGATCTCTTCCTTGACAACAAACAACTATTCTCAGAACTCGGAACCAGATATCTTTTTTTTGTTTCCACTCCAAGTTGCACAACGGTCAGAGAAGCGAAGTCCTGGTCCTCTGCTTCCTACTGCAGGTTCCATGCTACACAGGTTCCAACAAGAGAGAGAGAGACACACACACACATGCACACATACAAAAACACTGACAAAGAGATGGAGACTAAAAGCAGGCGCTCAATGAAAACACTATTACTGGCAGACTGATTCCCTCAGCTTCTTCTTCGGCCAAAAGACTTTTTTTTTCCTTCTTCGAAAGCCCTGACAACAGGGAGCAAAGAAGAGAGAGAGAGAGAGAACCGAACCTACCACAATGGCAAAATAAAACACAACACTAGGAAAAAAAAACAGGTTCCAGGTTAAACAACAACCAAAAAAAAAAGAAAAGGGAAAGAGGACAAACGAAACATACCTCCTCCTGGCAAGTCTCAAAGTCCCCTGGTTTACCGCCGACCAAAGGAACCAGGCAACGGCAATGAATGAATTCCTTTCTGGTCTTTGTTTTCCGGAGACCGACTTTCTTCCTTGTCCTTCTCTTCCTCCTCACTACTATCCACACAAACGAATATGAAGAACCTGTTTTGAGCAGCAAACCGAAGACTCTTCTTCTTTGTTCCTCTTCCGAAGAAAGCGATCCCGATTCCCCTCCACCGAGAGAGAGAGAGAGAGAGAGAGAGAGAGAGAGAATCCGCGTTTGTCTGAAGGCTTTTTCTTGAAAGAAACCTGGATTTCCCGACTCAAATTGCGATGCTCACTGCGTTCAACACCACTAAAGGACTCCGATCCTTTCGCAAACAGCAGCAAGCGTGCACACTTGTGGCTCGATTCTTCTTCCGCGCGCTTCCTCTTCCGCTCCCTCGCTCGCTTCCTTCCTTCGCGCTCGCACCGCCGGCTACAAAGGAAGAAAAGGAATCCTGCCTTCCTACGCTCCTCTTTAGGGCTATTTGTAGTCTACGAACCGTATCCACATTCATATACGATAAAATATACGATTATGCGTACATGAATTCGAGAAAATACGAATTAGTACATACTCTTTTCGTCTTTTCTTTTCTCATATGGTTTTTTCTTTTTTGCTCATGGTTTTCATTTTCTTTTTCTTTTTCTTTTTTCCCCCCCATATTTGTGATTTGTAAAGTTTAGCCAAATTTGGCTATAAACAGGATATGAAACTTTAAAATAAATAAATAAATAAATAAATAAAGATTACCTTCACATTTTTGGCTACATTCTAGAACCCATAAGAGAAATGTGACAACTAGAAAAATCCAAAAAAAGAAAAGAAAAGAAAAGAATAATTTAATAAAAAAAAATATTTTTAGCCATTCTGAAATTCCTTTTAACCAAATCACTAAATTTAGCCACAAAAAAAAAAAAAAGAAAAAAAGAAAAGAAAAGAAAATAAAATATGGTTTTTTTTTCATTGCCTTTTTTGTTGTGGCCAGTTAAGTTATCAATATCATTATCTACAAAATTGGTTGTTAATTAGGTTATCAATAGTTGAAGGGTAAATAACTGCCAATTATGCATAAAAGTAGGTTATCAAATAAATAATTGATTCATACCCGCCAATTATTAGCCAGTTATAGGGGGTTTTAACCAAAATAATAATAATAATAATGAAATAAGATAATATTTTAAATGCTTTCCCTTCTTTTTGGTTTTTCTGTCATAAAAAATGTTAAGTGGTTTTTAGGATTGATAACCTACCTAGATGATACCCGAGTCGTCCGGGTAAGTTATTAGATTTTGAAAATTTTAATAATAATAGTCAATTAGGTTATTAATAACTGGATTGATAACCTGATTGATAATTAGGTGATATAAAAAAAAATTGGTGCCAAAAAAATAAATAGTAAATAATATTAGTTGAATTTACACTATAAAACAAAAAGTTCCAAAAAGTTCACCGACCAAATAAAATTAAAACTTAATTATTAAATTATTTTGAAATATATGTTAATTTTGATTTATTATTATTATTATTTTCAAAATCAGTTGATATAATGGATATTTTGGGGCCGAAGCACAATAAAAGCAAATATAAATTGTTCACATTTTTGCCTTTGTATATAATTAGTAAAATAATAATAATAAATGTTTTATGAACAATTTTGCCAAATAAGAGTTTTGTAACTCCTTGACTCTTTTAAATGCTTTTCTTCATTTTTTTGACATGTTTATATTTTAAAATTTTCATTTTTTTTCTATTTGGATTCTTTGCTTTGAATAAAAATATTCTTAAATCCTCATTGAATTTTAAAGAATTGTGAAGTCAAGATTTAATTAATCAACATAATCACATGGAAATTGATTTTGATCAAGTAAACAATTTAAATGTCATAATGAGCGTTTTGTTTGGTTTTTTAATTTATTGATAGCTTTTACGAATTTATCCAAAACATTATTTTTCTCTTGTGATTTTTATACAACAAATTTTTATTTTTCTTAATTTATAAAGACAATAATTTCATGATTTAAAAAATGCATGTTTTGATTTCAATTTTTTCTTATATTCCTTGTAAATTTGACATGTTTAATCATATTCTATGAAATTTTGACTATAATTTTTGAAATTTCAATGCAAAAACTGTAAATTATAAAATAATAATGGTTGTAGTCCTAATTTTGAAATTTCAGCCAATTTTTGGAAAAAAAACATAAATACATTTTTATTATGTGGATAACTTGTTTGTTACTTGTAAAAGGTTTGTTTGATGTAATTAATTTTGAATAATTATGAATGTCTGAATAATTGGCACACAAATTACCAAAAGGAATATTAACCTTCATATAATGTAATTTTAATAATAACATCTTGTCCAAATCAAAGGTTTGACATGGTGTTGAAATAATGGGGCAACATGATAATGAATTCTTAGGTCCTAATTAGTTGAATTTCTTAAATTTTATGAAGCTCCCAAATCCTTCAAAATTTGGTGTCTTAATTTCAACAATGAAATTTCAATTTTTAAAAAAATATGTTATTAACGAGAGGTGTGCAGTTGATAACAATAAAGAAAGTATTTTTTCATAATAGGGTTCAATTTAAGGATAATTCATGATAAATTTTATATGAATTTGATTTTGAATTTGATTCAAATCACACATAATCTTTACTTTTTTTTGTTTTGTACAAGTTTGGGGACTAAATTATGACAAAAATCCATTTTGGAATTGGTGTTTTTTTATGTAGCTAAAATTAACCAAATTTTTTATAATAGAAACATGGGTGTTAAAGTAGTTTGAAAAACAAACTAAACAAAATGGAAAATGTTGTTACAATCCAACTACATTTCATGCAATGATAATTATTACACGATCATATTCATAAATCAAATTGCAACATAGGAATTCATTTCATCTAAATGCATTCTTAATGTGCTCATCTTTCATAGTAAAATTAATATTTCATTGTCATTGCATGATTGAAACATCCATATAATTGCTAAACATCAATTGACTTACAAGCTAAAGAGCACATCCAAGGTTTGAAAAATAAATCATTAAAAAATTATGTTAGGGAATTGTCACTAATGATATTCATAAACATGCATGTTATTTGTAAACATAAAACAACAAGAAATTTATTTTTTTGAATAACATGATTTTTATAATATTAGTCCAAAAACATAAAATTTTAACACATCATCCAAAAATTGAACCTTGCACCTTTAGAATACCATAGAATACCTTTAGAATCTTCTTCATTTGGTTACCATAATAAATCCAAAATATAATGGAGTACCTTTCATGCTTATTTTTGATTGTCAAAATTTTGAAATTTAAATTATTTTTTTTGAAAAATCTAAATATTTTCACAAAATTTGATGATTATCAAATCATAGATATGGCATGTTTGTATTTCAAGTTCAATGCTAATGTGAATTAGCATACTTTGAAATTTATGTTGATTGACATCATCATTCGATTTGGAATATAAACATAAATTTAAAGCTTTTTATTTTCACCTCACAACAATTATGTTAGTTCGTAAAATAAGTTCCTTGTCACTCTTTTCTTCATGATTGTAAGCCCTTTATGTTCACCATCAATGATAATTTTCACATAACAAACTTTTCAAAATTATATTATCAAATCATTGATGAAATTGACAATTACTTGTCATTTTACTTACAATTGTAATGATAAATTTACTTTAGTGTAGATAAACTTGAAAAATGTGATAATACAAAAAACATGGCTTAAGGATTTAAGGTATGAAATCATGAAAGAAGAAGCTTTGAATTGCAATAGTAAAGGATAGTTCGAATGCCATCAAACACATTTTAATTAAAATGAAAAATATTTGTAAATCCTTATTTTTCAATTGTTGCCAATGAAACTTCATGTTGAACAATTGATTTGTTGTATATTAATAGTGAAAGTGAATTGAATATTACAAATTCACTTTTTGCAAACAAAGGCCTTTTAAAATTTTGAAAGGTTGCCCCTTTCTTTCTTTCTCATTTGGGCATATATGTTAGGATGAAGGTTGAAATAATACCTTCCAAAAGGTTCCATTAACTTCAAAAAAAAAAATTCAGAATAATAGATATTATCAAGTTTACAACCATATTATTATATAATTATTTTTCCCCTCTATTTTTCAAGAGATAATGATGATGAGGAATCATGTTGACAATATTTGTCTCAATTTTTAATCTTTTATAAGTATTGAAAAACATTTTGAACAACTCAAACTCATTTTTTTAATAGTCAAATTGAGATGTGTCCAATGACACCAAGCTCATTAAATTCAAACATATTTTAATTACTAAAGTTTCACTTTAAAAGTTCAAAAAAATATAAATAAATAAATAAATAAATTCCCAAAATGAAGATGCAACCCCAAAATGGGACCTTCCTCTTGAACTCATTTTCATCTTAGTCAAATAAAAGATTTTTGTGTGTTTATTCATAATAACACAAACCTCATAGCACAAGAATGCAATTTGAAGGCCTTGAAAGTCTAGGTCCTTTGTTACACACATAACCACAAAACTCATAACACAAAACTAATGTAATTTGAAAGTCTTGAAAGTCTCCAATTTCTTCCTCATAAGTGCTAGATACCATAATAACTCAAGAATGCAACTCAAAGGTCTTGAAAATCTCTCCTTTTCAACATATATAATCACAAAACTCTTAACACAAAAGAAATCCAAATTGAAGGTTTTCGAAAGCCCTCTCCATGAGCTTCATATAATCACAAAAACTCACAACCAACCAAAAATAAATAAAATGCAATTTGAAAATCTTTGAAAGCCTCCCCTTTTTTAACACACATATACCCCACAAATAGCATAGCACAAAAGAAATGCCAAAATTTTGGAGGTTTTTTAAAAGCCTCTCCTTAAGTTACATGCAACAACAAAACTCTTTATAATTAACAAAAAGAAGTGTAATTTGAAGATCTTTGAAAGCCTTTCCTTAAGCCTTCATGTAACAACAAAACTTTCCATAACCAACAAAAAGAACTGCAATTTGAAGACCTTCAAAGTCTTGTCATTTTTGATTCCTGAATGATCATCACAAACATTCAAATTCATTTAGTATAAGAAGGTGATTTCAAGGTCTTGGAAGGCTTTCCTTTTTAACACACATAAGATAGTCACCCACAAATAAAATAGAACCAAGGAAATGCCAATTTTGAAGGTCTTTCAAAATCTCTCCTTAAGCTTTCATATAACAACAAAACTTCCCATAACCAACAAAAAAGAAAAAGCAATTTGAAGATCTTCAAAGTCTTTCCTTTTGGACTCATGAATGATCATCACAAACATTCGGATTCATTTAGTATAAGAATATGATTTGGAGGTCTTTGAAAGGCTCTACTTTTTAACACACATATGTACTCACCCACAAATAGCATAGCACAAAGGAAATGCCAATTTTGAAGGTCTTTGAAAACCTCTTTCCTTAAGCTTCATGTAATCAACTAAGACTTTCCAATAACCAACAAAAAAGAAAAGCAATTTGAAGAGCTTCAAAGTCTTTCCTTTTGGACTCATGAATGATCATCACAAACATTCGGATTCGTTTAGTATAAGAATATGATTTGGAGGTCTTTGAAAGGCTCTACTTTTTAACACACATGTGTACTCACCCACAAATAGCATAGCACAAAGGAAATGCCAATTTTGAAGGTCTTTCAAAACCTCTCCTTAAGCTTTCATATAACAACAAAACTTCCCATAACCAACAAAAAGGAAAAGCAATTTGAAGATCTTCAAAGTCTTTCCTTTTGCACTCATGAATGATCATCACAAACATTCGAATTCATTTAGTATAAGAATATGATTTGGAGGTCTTTGAAAGGCTCTACTTTTTAACACACATGTGTACTCACCCACAAATAGCATAGCACAAAGGAAATGCCAATTTTGAAGGTCTTTGAAAACCTCTCTCCTTAAGCTTCATGTAACCCAACAAGACTTTCCAATAACCAACAACAAAGAAAAGCAATTTGAAGACCTTCAAAGTCTTTCCTTTTGGACTCATGAATGATCATCACAAACATTTGGATTCATTTAGTATAAGAATGTGATTTGGAGGTCTTTGAAAGGCTTTCCTTTTTAACACCCACATTTATACTCACTTGCAAATAGCATAGCACAAAGGAAATGCCAAATTTGAAGGTCTTTGAAAACCTCTCTCCTTAAGCTTTCATGCAACAACAAAACTTTCCATAACCAACAAAAAGAAATGCAAAAAATGTGTTGAAGGTGTTGAAAATCTCTCTCTTCTTTTGTTTTTTTTTTTGACTAATGGGAGTAAATCGACAAGACAAAGATTCACATACCACACAAATTTCTTTGAAAAGGATTTCATGACAAACACTTGACACAAAGTACTTCACAAAACAAAACAAAAAAACACTTTGAAAGTTTTGTTTTGAAGGAGAAAGGAAGACAACTAGTGCAAGATTTGCTTGTTCTTGTTGTTGTTGCACTATTTTCACAAGTGTGATTTTGGAAAAGAAGAAGGAAAAAAGAAGAAGAAGAAAGAATGCCGGAATTGTTGTTATTGTACCTTGTGGGAAGTCTAGACCTTCTGAAAACAAAGATGGAGGATGCAGGATTGTTGTTGTTGTTGTTGTACCTTTGTTACAAGTCTGCCTGTCAGGAAGAAGAAGAAGAAGAAGAAGAAGAAGAGCAAGAAGAAGAATGCATGATCATGTGTTTGTTGTCAGAAGTCTGTCTTCCAGAAAGAAAGAAAGAAAGAAAGAAGAAGAAGAGTGCAGGAAGTTTTGTTGTTGTTCGTTGTTTGTCGGAGCTTGTCAGTAGTCTGCCGTTCCTTCAAAAGGAATGGTAACGCTTGTTTGTTTGTTTCCTCGTTCCGTCTCCAGGTTCTTGCAGGAAGCTGTCGTGGTGACGCATGTCCACAGGCAGCGACGATAAGCGCAACAACGACACATCTGCTTTGGTACTTAACTACCACGTGTTGCCGACTCGGGAGAGCATGCATGGCATCCATGACGTGTGCGACGATCACTGGGAAAGACTTCTCCGTGTCTCTCTCTCTCTCTCTCTCTTTCTCTCTACTGTTGTCGTGGTCGTGCTTCTTGAACACTGCCTAAGAAACCGTTGTCTGTTTGCATCGTCTTCTCTTGTCCAGTTTGATGATGCATCACGCTGGTTAGCATGCGACAATTTTCCGTTTTGTCGAGATTCTTCTTTCGATAGAGATCGAGGATTGTCTTCATCGGTGTGTGTGTGTGTGTGTAATTGTAAAGCTTTTGCCTCGGCGTGCGCGGTTTCTTTCTCAAAGCAAGCAAAGAAAACACAATATGGGAAGAATAAGAGGAAACAAGAGCAGGGTGAGTGGGAATAATGGCAGGGAGAAGCTACAAAAGGAGGTGCGACATCGCAGGCATAAGGAGCGACAGAAGGCGGCTCGCTCGAGTTTGCTGGACAGGATTCGTGATTTCCTCACGGCCGATTCCTTCATGTATGGTCCCTTGTTGACACAACAGCCGAAGTTTCCCTCTCTGTCTACAGACTCCCCTCCTGTTCCGCTTTCCCACGGTATGTATTCTCTCTGTCTGCTTTCTCTTCCCACAGAAAAAGAATTGTTTGCAGATTGCAAAGCTTCGAGCAATGAAGTCTACACTCTGTTGCAGTATTCTTTCTGAATTCCTGCACAACGGCAGTTTTACTGCAGCGGCAAAGATCGCAGTGAGAGTTTGATGAATTTGTCTAGGGTTGTTGTTGTATATGGGCTTCGCATGCAGGTGGAGATCATGGACATGGTGAGACTACAGGTGGTGCAGCAACAGCTGCAGGAGAAGCAACAGCAGCAACAGCTGATGAGCAAGACAAAGATGTCACAGAAGCTGGAAGAACCTCAGCAGTACAAAGTGGGGATGAAGAGACAAGCAAGCTCTATCAAGGATCGAGATCAACAACCACCACCACATTCGTGTCTGTGCAACAGACTGTGAAAATCCCTGCTGCAGAAGTCGCCTCCTCTCCAACCACTGCTGAATTGCAGCAACTGAAAAGAGTTGCACAAGCACACATGCGGGAACTAGAAGATGAGCCGTTTCTGCTGCTTGGGGAGCATGAAGAGGGCACATCTTCCATGACTGGATCCCATGACTACAAGGAAGATTGTATTCCTTTGGACCATGAAATCGCACAAAAGGTACAATCCATGCCACGCCACAAACCCTGTCTCAGCACTTTTCTGGATTCATGACACTGCGCAACCATCCCAGAACCAAGTCTCATCACTTTCTGGATTCATGGCATGGTTTTATGGTGAAACCATGCCACAACCATGTCTCAGATCACTTTCTGGATTCATGGCATGGCACAACCATGGCACATCACTTTCTGTAGCTTCAGAAAGAGAATTATGCTATCAATCAAGTGTTTAAACAGCAGTTGAGTTGCTTCACCACATTCTCAAATTTTGGACCCATGTATGAGATGGTAGACAGACCTGGTTGAGCTTTGAATGGACTTCACTGTGTAAATATGGGTTGGGTTTGCTGTATCTTTTGTTTTCGGTAAGTGCAGGTAGCAAAGATGCTGGTGTGCAAAGTAGGGGGCAGGTACTCAAAGGAGTTGGGAATCAATCTGGATGTGGGTGATGTGGAAGTGGAGAGATGGTTTTTGGCGGTCACTCTCTTTCACCGGCATCTGACTTTTGATGTACTGAAGCAGACCTTCAAGGTACATATGTAACAAATGTTGATGTTGAATCTAAGCACAATTCTCATCGATTTTGATTTGTGTATGTGTGGTTGAAACTCCTTTTGGAAACACTTTTTGCCTGTGTTGGTTCCAATCTGTTCTGGGAGGAAAAGAAGTTGGTCTAATCAGTGGTCTGAATTGAACTCTGGGTTGTGCAGAAACTGGGAGATGCTGGTATTGCAAGTGTGGCAGACTCACTGAAGTTGGAGGAGAGTGAAGTTGCAGACATTCTGGAATCATCAGGCTACACCACTTACAAGCACAGGTGTATGCTTTTTAACATGAATTTTTCCTCAGGCACTTCTGGGCATTGGAGCAGTTTTCTCTCATGTTGGATTTATGCTGTCATCCTCTTTCTCCTACTGCTGTCTTGCCTTGCATTCTATGTTCTTGGCATCACTTTTATGTTGGGTTGTGTGCATCTTGCTCTGAGCCTTCTGTGAACAGTAGTCATTTTCTTCTGTTGTGAGCTACTGCCGCTTATTTCATGTGGTGTCTAAAACTGTCCTCTCTAAACATGCATCTGCAAAGGATGCAGGGCAGCAGCTCGGTTAAGAAAATTGGCAATGCAATTGGAGGTAGATTACAAGGGCAAGGTGTCCTCCATGAGGACCATGCTTGATGCAAGTGAACTAAGTCGGCAAATCAGCAGCCTGCATGGCTTGAATTCCCACACTGCCAGCATCTTCTTGAGGTACTCTTCAGTCTCTTTCATTAGTTTGGGGAGTCACTAGACTGCATGTGGAAAGAAGATTCTTGAGTGGTCCACTGCTTCAAGAGCTAAATATGGCCAAAAGTGTGCACCTTCGATCAAAGTAGACAAGGGTATCTTCATCTGTGCATCAAATATCTGGAGTTGAACTGTTTATTGGGTGTTCTTTTGTATGTTTAGGGAATTGCGAGGTGTGTGGCCTGGAATATCTTTAAGTTATGACAGGCGCACTACCAGAGCTGCTGCACACTTGGGTCTTCTAGATCCGGATGCTGATGATGCTTCCAACAAGTTCACAAGGGGCTTGCAGAATTCTTTGAAGCCTATTGCTCATGCAACAGGTATTGTCATCACAAGCCCTGGATTGGGAAATCACTTGTATCTTTGTGGGTAGGTCACACAGGAAGGGGGTTGGATGTAGGGTGCTGAAATCATTCTTACTCTGAGTTTCCAGTTTTGCCCTGACCTACAGTGCTGGATGCATTTTCCACATTACCTTAACCATGAGAAGCCTCCAAAGTGACAAAGATCTTAGAATGCATGGGCTTGAATGTTGTGGGTACATAAGCTTGAATGAGTCCTGGCCTCAATGATAATCTGCCATCATTGACTTATCACCGGATTAGATTTGACAAGTTTCAAGTTTAATTCCTTTTTGCATTCTCAAGTTTAATTGAGCGTACTTGCTTCAGGAGTTGGGTGCTGACTAGGAGAGGACGCACTGGGGGTGGTGGATGCAGGAAAAGATGAAAGGGATCTGGAAGTATCTCTTATGAAACTAGGCCTTTCTCATGAACGCCATTATCGGGATTGCCCAGGTGGGGTTGCCTGTAATTTTCTTGCCTCCGATGTGTAAGTAGAAAACAAAAATAATGGAGGTAAACCTGTGAAATGCATAGGTTTATTGAACTTGGATATCACCAGATTGAAATGATGACAATGTCCTCAAAGCTTATTTGGAGATATTGCCCTCCAACCTGAGAGTGAAGAGTGTAACAGATATGACATTGTAGAGCACAGAAGGGGTCACGTTTTTTGTCTAGTGATGCACATACCATTGTGAAAATGGTAACACTTTTTTGTATCTGATCAAGTTCTTGTACATTTTTGTCCAATAATTTACAGTTTCTGCTGACAGAAAGCGGTTGTACAATTACTAGAAAGCTTCTGGAGAGCAGATCTTGTGTATCATGTTCTCCTGCATTTCCTGCTCTCAATCTCCACAGTTGGTGTTTTTAAACTGGCATGTTTATGCAGGTCATTTTTAGATGTAAGAATGAAGTGTTTAGTTTTGTGATCTAATAATACTCTTTGTCAATTTGCTGCCTGGATAAAAATGCATCTTTGTTCCCTACTGGGGAAATATGCAGCTGGGTGTCTTTTGTGGGTCTCATGCACCAGCTTGAAGTATGGCTTTTTATTTTGTCTTTTTATCACGCACTTATATTCCTGAGAGCTGTCAAAGTTTCAATTGAAGACGAAGACCACAGGCATTTTATATGGATGGAAGATGGTTTGTTGACTTTGCCCAGAGCAGAAGAGACTCGGCAGCCATGTAGGATTTGGGATACAATTTTGGGTTCAACTGGGAACCAATTTGTGGGTGAAAGCTGGAGACCTAGCTGTACTCTTTTCTGTGCAGGTTTTTGTAACCAAATCAATTTTGCACACCATGGAGTGTCATGAGCACAGATGGGCAAGAGGGAACCACCAGCCACAAGTGCACCATGAGGGATGGATGCTGGGTGGACAGGCAGGCAAACACTTATTTCATTCAGTTGCAGTTCTATAGTTAACCATGGGGTTGAGCTCAGTCACAGTGTTTAGTACGAACCGATCTGGTAATCCACTAGCCCTTACTTACTTGCTAACCATTTACATGCATCTATTCATCGAGTATTGTCCTACCTACTTACATACTAGACCTATTTTTCACAGGACAGGTTACCAAGGTGAAAAACCCAACTTCAACTCAGTTGTTGGATTTCCATACACAGCTGAGTAATAAGAGGCTTCCAATGGATGGTGCACTGGTGACTGTCAGTTCGCTCTACTTGAAAGAGAAGAGGTCCCTACCTCCTCAGGTAAATCTGCACCTCCACAGTTGCTTACTTGCCAACCCATTTGGTTTTCTATCAAAGTCTGTATCTGTGCAAATTCTGCCACATGATCAACCCTAAGTTGTGCAATAGATTCATTTGTGAATCATACACTAGACATCACCATCTAGAGAAGAAGCTTGGGTGATAAAACCTGTTGGTTTTGTTGGCTCTGCCTGCAAGGAAACGACAGACTATGGGATTGATGCGATATTGCCTCCGGTGATATCAGACTGGTATGTTTCTTCCATACCAGTACTACCATAGTAATCTAGCAGGTTGGTTGGGCGAGAAATTATTGCGAGAAACAAAAATTCAGAAAAATTTGAGAAATTATTAAGGTGTACTTGAACAAGTAGAATGCAACACCTTAATAATTTCTTCATGGTTATATCAAAATCTTAGGAGAAAATATATTAAATATTCAGCATCGAAGTGCAGAACCATTACACAATGAATCTCAGGTTCTACATGTGATTAGTTTGAGGTCTATTGCACCAACATATTAGCAAGTGTTAGTGTCTCTCCATGTCTAGTGAAAGCAATTCATTAAGGTCAAATTTTTTATATTATTCAAATAATTATTTTGATTTTGAATAAAAGCTAATAATTTGTGATTAATTTGTGTATTGCATTACTATTATGTATAAAATTATTAAATGAATGTATGATAAATATAATGTACATGTCTTTAAGTATGTATGTATTTATGTATGTATATATGGCATACATTGTTTAAACATTATTATTAATACTTAACATGTAATGACCAATGTATTACAAAAATATTATAATTAAAATATAATATAGTATTGCTTATTAACATAATATAGTTATTTTATAATGTAAAATGAAGTATGAATACTGATTTTATTATTAATTAAGATAAATGATTTTTTCACACTTTATTTTTGTTTGTTGTAAACTCTTTTGCATAATCAAATGTTGCAACTTGTCAAATCACTTTTTTTTTTTAATGAAGAAATGTTTTGTGAGTTGTTATTAAATAATGAAAACTTAAATATGTTTTCTTTTAAATATGATTTCAAATGGAAACGATTGTGAGTCAAATGTAAAGCTTTGATGAAAGCAACTTGTGCACTTCCACGTCTTGGGCAATCACTTTTCTTTGGCTAAAACTTTTCCAATTTTAGCTCCACTTTCAATTCCCATTTGAACTTGAATTTGACAAATTGTGAGAAGTGCACATGGATTGAAGATTTTGCTTTATTTGCGATTAGTTTTACTTAGCACCACCAATCATAAAATAGCAAAGAGGATCGAATGTACAACTTCTGCATTAGAGCAAAGACAAAAGAGTCATCCCTCAAGTAAAATTATTTTCACCTATTCTTTCCCTAAACCCTGAAGCTATTGAACACGAACATGTGCAGACCAAAACCATCTCAATCTATGATGTCCAAAAAAAAGGTAGTCATTTGAGCAACCACCATTTTTTATGTCAAAGAATAGTTCATACACAAAGTCATACTTATTCTTATGAAAGATTGAACTTTGAGCATGAAAAGAATGTCGACTTTCTATCTATACTGAGTTTTGGGCAAGAACCTATTACCTGAAAACATCACAAGAGCAATAGAATAGTATACAGTCAATTGATTTCCTCATGTGTGTTTGTTTTCCACTACTGACTGGCATAGACTACCACTACTACAGTTTGAAGTTTCTGCTGCTACATCCTGTCAGCAAGATTGTGTCTTTGTAGTCTATGGATTGCTAGCTGCGCAGCTGGTAGTTTCCGCTGAACCTGCTTCCAAATCATGTTTACAGCATCATCTGTCTTTGGTGGGTGTTGGTAGTGAAAATGATGTGACACTTCCTTGAGCCTCTTCCACATCCGGAGCCAATGCTCTTTGTCAATGTTGCGTAAATAGTTCAGAAGATAGTCTCTAGGGCGGATAGCTTCCTCAGCTGAGAAAAACAATGCAAACTCTGTGTAGTCAAGTTCATCCTCAAATGGCAGTTCGATTTTATCGCTCACAATGACAGGGACACAGTGGCTCACAATCGCGTCAAAAAGGCGACAAGATGATGGTGTGTCTCCAGCTGGATGCAAGCAAAAGCGTGATGAACGCATACCCTTAGTTGCCTGCAAAAAAGACCGGGGCACAATAATAAATCCATTAGCAAGGAGGAGTCCTATGCCATACAGCCATGACCCAATAGCATTCACACATCTACAGATGTCAATTTCTTTTAAGGAGGCAAGAGTTGTTGAGGACCCAAAAAGTTCACTCTGTTTCCTACATGGCTTCAAAGAATATTGGAGAAAACTCAGAAACCAGAGTTCAAGGGCAGCTAAAAAGGTCAGGTGAGATTGCAAAAGAATGAATACCTGCTCCACCCCTTCCTCTGAGGGGAGGCTATTCACAAAGTGCACATCTGTTCTGTTCTCTAAAAGTTTTGCCAGTTTTCTCCTCACTGTTCCATCCTGTTGAATGCACCATCCAACAATGCCTGATGCGATGACAAAGAAAAAAAAACGATGATGGACTCTCTCACATTGTTGGATGATATTGCAAGCATGCAAGCACACAACATGAACTTTGGTAAGAAAATGCAAAAACAAATGCAACATTATCCCACAGGACAAAAATCTAACCTCTCTTCTCAATTCAACACTGTGCTGAAATCTGGTGTCTATCCAACAGCCAACATTGAACTTTTTTTCTTTTTTCAGGTCTTGCTAGAATTTAAGTTGAAACCAACAACCATGTGCACAAAAACTGGAGGAATTTATCTTTGATCTTCGTGCCACTTGCAAAACACATTCATGGATTGAAAGAACCATAGATGATTGCAGAAGCAAAATCTGTACTCACGTCCTTGCGCTCAACTCTTCCTTGGAAAAATAAGAGGATGTTCCTGGATGCAAATGGGTCAGCTATGCTGTCATCACCATCCTCTTTCCACATGGGCACTACATGCTCATACGGAGCTACAACATCCTTCTGTAGCCGCGCAATCTCCTTTGGATACCTCCCAAAATCTGCAACTATGAGAATTGAGTCTTTAATCCTCTCTCTGTAATACCTGTCCATAAATAACCCAACACCTCCCCCACTGAAGTCTCAATCATTGACAAAATGTTCAGTTTGTTGACAAAAGAAAACCACCGCAAAGTGTTCTCGTACTAAAAAAACCATCGTAATTTGTTTTTCTCTCTTTGCTTCTCAAACTGGTCTCCAAATGTTGCAACACTCACTGTTGTTTTCTCTCATGAACAATACTGACAAAGCAGAATTGTTTTGTTACTGAATCCTAGAATTAGCAAGCAAGCAAGCAAGCTGGAGACAGAGATAGAGACAGCAACAGAGACAGTTTCAGAAACCATCTCTGAAAACAGTACCTAAACGCATTTGGATGATGTGCAACGATGACATGGTCATGCCCTTGAGACGCTTGCCACCATTTCGACTCCATCAGCATTTCCACCACACCCATCTGCAACCACCCCCCCAAATTACTGAGACGAGCTCAAGAATGCCCATATACTTTGCCATTGTTACTGATCACAGAGCTTGACAGTAGTGTGGGTTTCTCTTAGTTTCCAAGATGACACTGATATTGCTGAGCTCGACAGTAGTGTGGGTTTTTCTTAGTTTTTGAGATGACATGGATATTGCTGAGCTTGACAGTATTGTGGGTTTTTCTTAGTTGCTGAGATGACACTGATATTGCTGAGCTTGACACTAGGGTTGGCTTTTCTTAGTTTTCAAATGACAAACAGAGGCACAGAGAGAGAGAGAGAGTTAGAGAGTAGCAGCAGCAACAGCATACTTGGAGAAGTTCGTCAATCTTGGCTTCAGGTCCAAGCATAATACGACCGTAAGTGTTGAAGGAAAGTGATGAGAAGAATGGCACAAAGAAGACATCAGCTTGCTCTGGATCCTTCACTCTCACGGCTGCCTTCTTCTCCTTCTTCCCATCATGATTGTGAGATGGGTCATGGTCATCCTGCAGCATGTCCAGCATCATCCAGTATTCCACACTATGTTGTCTGTTGACTCCCCATCTGGTCTTTAGTGTTGGAGCAACCTCTTTGTCTGTCCATGGAAGCTCCTGGTTGATCCCATCACCCTTCTTCACCATCCCCAGATTGTACTTCCGAGGCAAATCATACATAAAAACCTTGAGAGGTGAGGAGCATTCAATGTCTGCATCCCGAATCCTCACCCCAACATCATCCCCATCATCATCATCATCCAGATTCATAGCAGAAACTGATGATGATGATGATGATGATGATTCATCCGAGAGATTCCCACTCTGCCAAGATCTTATACTTTCGCGAATCGTGCTGAAAGACAAGGAAAGAGATCTGGCCTCAGGGTAAATCACAGACGGAAGCAGAAGAAGGGCTGCAACACAGATGCTTGTGAGCACCAAGATCACCGGCTTCTTCATCATCATCCCCTTGCCTCCTCCCATCACGATAATCTTCTTCTTGGGTACCCCAGCTCCCTAGTCCCCGAGCTTCCCGTCCGTGATCGCGGGACACACGCAGTTTCAACCTCCTCAGGTCCTCCTCCTCTCTAGGACTTGAAGAACTCCATGATCTTGTCGCTCCTCTGCGCCGCGGACTTCATGATTTCCGATCTGCGTACTTGCGCTTGAAACCAGAGAGGAGGAGGAGGAGGAGGAGAAGAGAACAACCCTCCGCTGCTCGATTCGCACTTCTTTCATTCCAATTTTCCAGCACCCAACAAAAGCTTCTTCTTCTTCTTCGTCCAGATTGCTGCAAAATCCTGGCGCTCTGACTCATGGATGATGTCTAGAATCTTCTTTGCAGCATTCCGCATTATTATTCTTGCTCCTCCGACATTGCTCCGCCTCCTCCTGCTCCTGTTTTCGAAACACCGTAGAGTCTCAGCAAACATCATCCTAGAGATGAATCATTTTGTCACAACAAGTACCCAAATGGAGATTTCTCAAAATTCCCTCACAAACAACACAAGAAGAATGCGAGGAGGTGAAGGAAAAAAAGAATCTCACCCATTACAGGACTACTGCAAAAGCTTTGAAGCAGCAGAAACGAAACAAAGGAGGAAACAGATCCAGGAACCCCAAGACACGAGAGAATTCTACCCCAACCCATTCATTCTAGAACTAGATTCATTCAATCCATCAGAGTCCAAATGCGCACCAACTTCATCGCCTCCGCCGCTGCCGCCGCCGCCGCCGTCATGGTAGTCTTAGTGGAGGATCTGGATCTCTTTTCTTTCTTTCCACAACAAAACACACATTGAGTCACATGTACAAGTGCATTAGCAGAGCATGTTTGTTGGTCACACGACTGCTGCATGCAACAACAACTCCATCTCTCTCTCTCCTCTCTCTCTACAGCAATTGTCAAAACAGTCAAAAGACACAAGAAGCCCAGATCTCTTGTGAAAAGCACTATGGAGGGAAGGAAGGAAGGAAGGGCCCCACAACAACAACAAGTTCATAATTCTGGGAAGCAGAGGTTGTCTGACATACTCCACACTTTCTGGCTACCTCATCATGAGTAGGTGAAAGGAGATAAGAGAGTGAGAGAGAGAGATTTGGTACAAACAAACAATTTCAAAAACATTTTTTCTTGTTGGGCATTTGTCTTGCAATTGTGTCAAGATCGATTGATTGATGTCACACTTAATTCATTGCTTTTGTTTAGTGTTTGTCATTACAAGTCTTGCAATTGGGTCAAGTTCGATATCACATTTCATTTGTTGCTTTTGTTTAGTGTTGTTTGTGGGTTTGCAAGTCTTGCAATTGGGTCAAGTTCAATGTCACATTTAATTCATTGCTCTTGTTTAGTGTTTGCGGGTTGCACGTCTTGCAATTGGGTCAAGTTGGATGTCACATTTAATTCATTGCTCTTGTTTAGTGTTTGCGGGTTGCACGTCTTGCAATTGGGTCAAGTTGGATGTCACATTTAATTCGTTGGTTTTGTTTAGTGTTTGTGGGTTGCAAGTTTTGCAATTGGGTAAAGTTCGATGTCACATTTAATTCGTTGGTTTTGTTTAGTGTTTGTGGTTGCAAGTTTTGCAATTGGGTGAAGTTCGATGTCACATTTAATTCGTTGGTTTTGTTTAGTGTTTGTGGGTGGCAAGTCTTGCAATTGGGTCAAGTTCAATGTCACATTCAATTCATTGCTCTTGTTTAGTGTTTGTGGATGCAAATCTTGCAATTGGATCAAGTTCAATGTCACATTTAATTTGTTGCTCCTATTTAGTGTTTGTTGTTGCAAATCTTGCATTGAGTCAAGTTCAATGTCACATTTAATTTGTTGTTGTTCTTGTTTAGTGTTTGTCGTTACAAATCTTGCATTGGGTTGAGTCAAGTTTAATGTCACATTTAATTCGTTGCTTTTGTTTAGTGTTTGTGGTTGCGACTCTTGCAACTTCATCAAGATTCATGTTACATGTAATTTGTTGTTCATGTTTAGTGTTTGCCAAAAAAAAATTCAGTTAATTTTGTTTTGTAACATCCTTAGAAGATGAAGCTCCTTCACCCCCCTCCACCCAAGATTGATTGCACTCCCAAAAATGGACTTAAGCAAACAAACAAATTGTTTTGTAAACTTCAAGGCTTTGACATGCCTCCAATTCCATACCTAGGGTAAAGTGACCCTGCTTTGGGCCTTTCTTTCATCCCTCAACCCCTCTTTCAACCTCTATCTAAGGCATTGTTGGTATCTGCAAAGTAAGGAAATTTTATTAAATCTGGGTATTAAAAATATTGAAACTCAGGATTAAATGCACCTGTGGTTCAAAAAATAATATTTATAGTTGTAGTACACACAGCAATTCGTTTTTTTTTTTTTTTTTTTTTTTTTTTTTTTTTTTTTTTTTTTTTTTTTTTTTTTTTTTTTTTTTTTTTTTTTTTTTTTTTTTTTTTTTTTTTTTTTTT
>Ga0116227_10001364_pt1 | contig 54099 bp, 46 predicted proteins | sample S1TSphgellanicum_FD_89693 | JGI IMG/M metagenome (GOLD analysis project Ga0116227, IMG submission 89693) | Host-associated microbial communities from peat moss isolated from Minnesota, USA - S1T2_Fb - Sphagnum magellanicum MG | ecosystem: Host-associated > Plants > Peat moss > Unclassified... | reverse complement strand
GCTCAACCACCAGCTGCGCACGGCGTCGGCAGACACGGTTCTGGGCGGCAAAACCACCCGTAAAGGCGACCGCGTCGTGGCGTGGACCGTGTCTGCCAACCGGGACGCGGACCAATTCGTCGACCCCTACCGCTTCGACGTGCAGCGCAGCCCCAACGTGCATCTCGGCTTCGGCTTCGGCAAGCATTTCTGCCTCGGCGCCAATCTGGCCCGGCTGGAAATGCAGACCATGCTGGAATACCTGCTGGGCGCCATGGAGAATATCGAACTCACGGCCACCCCGGAAGTGACGGCCTCCAACCTCTTCCCAGGAATCAAACGCATGCCGATCTCCTTTACCCCGCATGAAAAAATTACGGTCTGAGGGAGAGCAAGCATGTTCATCAAGCTCACCGCCGGTGCCGCAACGCTGGAAGATGCCGATAATTTCCGGGCCTTCAACGTGAAGACTGACCTAAATACAAGCGAACAGCTGGCCGCTCTCAAGGGCGTCGGTCGTTTGGACGGTGGCCATGTCTGGGTCGACCCCGCATGGCTACGGGCGCATGGGCGCCCCGGCGATGCGGAATGGCTCTCTGGCCTTGCCAAAATGCTGGACTACGCCAAATCTGCGGGCTGGGTGGACGAGGCTGGCGGCATCCGGGCGCATATCGAAAATTGAAGCAGCACACCGCCCTGCCTCTTGGAAGGGAGGGCGGAACAACCTCAATCGACGCCGGATAAATCCAGCCCTAGCGAGAGACTTTTCCAAAGCTCGATTTCCGATCCGAAATTCTGCAAGTCGCTGATGACGCCCTCCACGGCATCCTCGCCCAAAACCAGCCTCCCTGGCGGGGGCTGCGCGGCGGCCGCAGCAATCAGCGCCTCGGCCGCCTTCCTTGGGTCCCCGCGCTGGTGGCCGCTCAACGCCGCAAGCCGCTCCCGCCGTGCTCGGTTTTGCAGCCTGTAATCCTCGATCACATCCGGGGCCGAACGACGGTTCTGCCCGAGATCGGTCCGGAATGCCCCTGGAATGACCGTCATCACATGGATTCCAAAGGGCGCTACCTCCTGCGCCAACGCCTTGGAAAAACCCTCCAACGCCAGTTTCGCAGCGCCATAAGTCCCGATGCCCGCCCCGGTCGCATAAGCCGCCATCGAGGTGATATTCACGATCAATCCGCGCCGCCGCGCCCGCATCATGGGCAGCACTGCCTTCATCATGGCCAAGGGCCCGAAAACATTGGCGGCAAACTGCCCGTGAATATCCTCCCAAAGGCTCTCTTCCAACGTCCCCTCAAAACTATACCCGGCATTATTCACGAGAACATCAATACCGCCCACCACGTCATCCACCTCCCGGACGACTGAGCCGACCGCATCATGATCCGTGACGTCGAGGATAAAGCCACGGCTCAGCGCCGGATGCATGCCGGCAAACGCCTCCAACGCCGCTTTTGTCCGTACGGTTCCGGCCACCAAATCCCCATGATTGACAACCGCCTGCGCCAACGCCCGGCCAAGCCCGCTGGAGACGCCCGTAATCAACCATTTCCGCATCGACAGAACCTTTCACGACCGCGGGGCAAAGTAGCGCAGCGCCGATCGGCTGCAAATCGACTCCTCTCATCTTTCAATGAGGATTTATCAGTCGCTTAAGGTCAGGCTTGGCGCCTATATTCTCTTTGGGAAGAAATGAGGTTCAAAAATGGCAGATCTATGCCCCGTCGATCGCTTTCGTTATCCAGCAGATGACGTCCTGCTCGATCCCTACGAATTTTACCGCGAGCTTCGGTCGGATGCGCCAGTCTATCAGGTGCCGGGCACCAATGTATACATCGTCAGCCGCTACGAAGACGTGATGGCCGCCAGCCAAAAACCAGAAATTTTTTCGAGCAAGCGCGTCTGGATGCCAAGCGATGATCCTGAAGTCGCCAGAATTCGGGCGCAGGGCTTTCCGGATTCCAACAGCCTGACCGGCACAGACCCGCCGGAGCATCAGCGTTTCCGCGGGCTCGCGATGAAGGTTCTCTCCCCACGCCGCTTCGCCCAACTCGAGCCCAGTATCCGCACCCTGGTCAACAAGCTCGTCGATGCGTTCATCGCGGACGGCAAGGCAGACCTACAGCGGCAATTCGCCGTCCCGCTGCCCTTGATCGTCATCGCCGATCTCCTCGGCCTCGACCACGCCGACACCAAGGATTTGAAACGCTGGTCGGATGATTATTCCGAAGCCATGGCATCCAACTCCAAGCCACTGGCGCATCACCGCGTGCTCGAATGCGCGCAAAGCCTTACCGACATGCAGCTTTATTTCTCACAAAAGCTCAAGGAAAGGACAGAAAATCCGGGTGATGACACGATCAGCGACCTGATCCGCGCCAACAACGCTCTGAAGGATCCTGTCGAGCATATTATTCTTGTGGATATTCTCCGTATTTTCCTCATCGGCGGAAACGAGACGACGGCGCTGGCCATCGGCACAATGATGTATCAGCTGCTTAGCAAGCCGGAACGTTTTGAACGGCTAAAGCAAGATCCTTCGCTCATCATGAAGACGATCGAAGAGTCGCTGCGCTTTGAATCTCCCACGCAATGGTCCGGCCGCAATACCACGATGGACACGGTCTTGGCCGGCGTCACCATCCCAGCCGGCTCGCGCGTCTATCTCAACTGGGGCTCAGCCAATCGCGACGCGGAAAAATTCCCCGATAATCCGGAAGAATTCATCCAGGACCGCACGAATTCCGGTCAGGTCGCCTTTGGCTATGGTCCGCATTTCTGCGTCGGCTCCCCGCTCGCCCGCATGGAAATGCGCATCACACTGGAAGTCTTCGTGTCCCGCCTGAATAACCTCCGCCTCGCCAATAACGATGGTCCGCATTTTCATCCGCACTCGATCCTACGGGGGCTTTCGAAACTCAACGTCCAATTCGATCCCGCATGAACGAAGGCGACGCTTGTGCTCGGCAACGGAAGCGCTCGCCACTCGTACAACCAAAATGAAAAGCAGGACGCCATGGCCAATATAATGGATATCGTCATTCGTCAGGCCCATATTATCGACGGTACGGGACAGGACGGCTTTACGGCCGACATCGCCATCAAAGATGGACGCATCGCGGCCATCGGAGACATCACTGAAACCGGCATCGAGGAATTCAACGCAACAGGCCTTATTGCGACACCCGGCTTCGTCGACATCCACACCCATTACGATGGGCAAGCCAGCTGGGAGCATCGCCTAACCCCCTCGTCCATGCATGGCGTTACCACGGTCGTTATGGGCAATTGCGGAGTCGGCTTCGCGCCCTGCCGGGAAGGCGCGCACGAGACGCTTGTGAACCTCATGGCCGGCGTCGAGGATATTCCCGAAATCGTCATGACCGAAGGCGTGCCATGGGCCTGGGAAAGCTATCCCGACTATCTGGATTTTCTGGGGCAGCGTCAGTTCGATATCGACATCGCCGGATACGTGCCCCACGCGGCCTTGCGACTTTATGTGATGGGCGAGCGCGCCTGCCGCCTGGAACCCGCGACCGCTGAAGACCGCACGCGCATGGCAACCCTTCTGCGGGAGGCGCTCCTCGCAGGCGCGCTGGGCATCGGCACCTCGCAGACGATCAACCATAAATCGAGCGACGGCGTACCAATCCCAACCCTGAAAGCCACGGAGGAGGAACTCACCGAGCTTGCCCTTGCCATGCAAAGCGTCGGCCGGGGCGTCTTCCAATATGTGACGGATTTACAAAACCCATTACATATTCTCGATCAATTCCAAATGCTCGAGCGTATCGTCGAGCGTTCCGGTCGCCCGCTCACCTTCACCGTGACTCAACAGCATCTCAACCCCAATAACTGGTCGTTTCTCCTGGATTGGACATTGGCAGCGCAGCGCCGGGGACTGCCCATCACCGCGCAACTCTACCCCCGCCCGGTTGGCGTCATCCTCGGCCATGAGCTTTCATTGAACCCATTCTATTCAACGCCGACCTATCAGCGGCTCAGCGCCCTACCGTTCGACTCTCTTATCCGCGAACTGCAAAAGCCGGATATTCGCAGCGCGATATTGGCGGAGAAGTTGGACGCAAATCCCGCAACCCTCCTCGGGCTGCGCGTTGCCAATTACGACGAAATCTACCCGCTCGGCGATCCCCCGGATTACGAGCCACTTCCTGAGACCAGTATCGCGAGGCTTGCGGCCGCCCAGGGTATACCGCCGGCAGAACTCGCCTACGACCTCATGCTCCAATCAGGCGGCCGAACCCTGCTCTATATGGCCACGGCAAATTACGCCGCGGGCAATCTGGACATGTGCCGTGCCGCCTTATGCCATGAGGGCAGCGTCATTGGTCTCGGCGACGGCGGCGCGCATATGGGCTCGATCTGCGACGCAAGCTATCCCACTTTCATGCTCACCCATTGGGTCCGCGACCGCAAACGCGGGCCGCGCCTGTCCCTCCCATTTGTCGTGGAAGCCATGACCCGGCGCACCGCCCGCGTTGTCGGGCTGAACGATCGCGGTGTCCTCGCCCCCGGCTATCGCGCCGATATCAACCTCATCGACCACCTCAATATGAGCCTTGGCAGCCCCTTCATTGCGCGCGATCTTCCGAGCGGCGGCCGGCGCCTGATGCAACATGCGCAAGGCTATGTCGCCACCATCGTCAACGGGCAAATCGCCTATCGCAATGGCGAGCCAACCGGCATCCTGCCCGGCCGCCTCGTCCGCGGCCCGCAATCGCTGTACGCCTGATCACCATGGCAACCGAACGCTTCCCCTGGATTCCTGTCGCGCAGATGACCTCAGCCCAGCGCGAAGCCGCCAGCACGCTCGCCCAGGTCTCGGGCGGCACGACCAGCGGCCCTCAAAGCTTTCTCCTCCGTAGCCCTGAAATGGCGGATCATCTCCACCACCTCATCCACTATCTTCTCGGCAAAAGCCCGCTACCGCGACGACTGGCGGAATTTGCGATCCTCATCCAGGCGAAATTGTGGAATCAGGACTATGAATGGTGGGCGCATCACGCCCTCGCTTTGCGTCATGGCCTTGACCCTTCGGCCGCTGAAGACCTGAAATCCGGCCGCCACCCGGCAAAACTCCAACCCGACGAAGCGGCCGTTTACGATTACTGCATGGAGCTTTCAACGAAGCATCTGGTGTCGGATGCCACCTTCGTCCGGCTGCGCGCCCTCCTTGGCGAACAGGCGCTGGCTGATCTCACCGTCCTTACCGGCGTCTATGTCACGATCTCGATGATTCTGAACGTCGCCGAAGCCAAAGCACCGGATAATGATCCGCTACCCTTTGCAAATGAACAAAAGCCTTCGCAAGGCTAAACCATCTCGACGTTGCACTTTCTAATTTCAGCAGCCCTGCCGGACAGAATAAGCCATGCCAAATGTCGATGACGAGCATCTGATCCGCAGGCTTCTGCAATGCCAGGGAAGCTATGATTGGGAGACCATCGCGGAGATCCTGGCCGATGATGCGGTTTTTGAAATGCCGTTCATCCAGGAAAAATTTGTCGGTAAGACACAGATCATCGAACGCTGGCGGCCCTCCCTAGAACGGATGGAAGGGGTCAAATTCTACGAAATCGAGATAAGCCCCATGGCCGAACCTGGCCATTACATGGCTAAATTCCGCAACATATGCTCAGTCCGCGCGACCGGCATGGTCTACGACCAGATCTATCTCAGCCTGTTTCACATAAACTCCGGAAAAATCGTTTATTTCGCCGAGTATTTCGACACGTTGCGCCTCGCCCTTACGCTTCGCCGTGTTCAACCCATGGAAGCATCGCCCAATGCCCCGGAATAGTCTGCACGGCCGCGTTGCGCTTGTCACCGGCGCCGGTTCAGGCATTGGCAGGGGCGTGGCATTGGCGCTCGCGCGTGAGGGCGCTGCTGTCGCCGTCGCCGATATTGATGTGGCTGCGGCCGCAGAAACCATGCGCCTCATTCTGGCTGAAAACGCCCGCGTCATCTCTATCGTCATGGATGTCACGAATATCGCCAACGTCGAAGCGGGTTTTGCCGCAGCCGCGCAATCCCTCGGTCCGGTGGATATCCTCATTTCCAGCGCAGGCGGCAATGAGCATCATCCAGGCGGTAACAGCATTACAAATATGGACCTGGCAAGCTGGGACCGTGTGCTCAATCTTAACCTCAACGGCACCGTCTATACGTGCCGAACCGCAGCAAGTGGCATGGTTTCTCGCAATTGGGGGCGCATCGTCATCATTGGTTCCGCTTCCGGCTACAGGCTCGCAAGCGGCGGCGGCGCCTATGCCGTCGCCAAGGCCGCAATTGCCGCCTTCACCAAAATCCTCGCCCGGGAGCTTGCCTCGAATTACGTCACGGTAAACGCCGTGATTCCCTTCTTCGTGGACACACCAATGCTCCGACGCCAGTTTCCAAGCGATCGCGAATTGGCGGCACAAATGGAAGATGGCCCGCTCGCCAATCCCATGCATGTCGTCTTGCAGGTTGAGGATCAGGTCGAGGCTGTTCTGTATCTTTGCAGACCATCCGGCCGCTACGTCACCGGTCAGGCACTGCACGTGAATGGCGGGGCGTTTATGCCCTAAGCCCTTGAACGAGCTGTCAGGAAATTCAATTTCGCAGCGCTGGCCGCCCGTTTAGCCAACCCGTCGCTCAACAAATTCAACCGGCACCCCATCGGGATCCGTCACGTAAAAACTCCGGATCGTACGGCTTTGATTGTCTACGATGTCGGACGTTATCTTCACATCGCCGCGCGCCACCAGCTCATCGTACTTCGCCCTGGCATTCGGGACAAAGAGCGAAAGATGCGGGCTGCCGATATGATGGTGATCGATCTGAAGCCGCACGCCTCCCTTCGTCCGGTATTGGAGGAGTTGCAGGGTAAAGCCGCCGAGTGTCAGGAACACGCTATCCAGCGTGGCACCCGGATTATTCACCAGCCTACCAAACGCCTCATTCGCACTATACATATGCGGCCCCTCGTCCATCCCGGCGACATCGCGATAAAATGCGGCCGAGTGCTCAATGTCGCTCACTGTCAGCCCGACATGCCAGAATACCGATGCCATCAGAGAGCCGTCGCCGCCTTCGGGGTCACGCGTACCGGCATCGATTTATACCCAGGAAATTGGTGGGACGCGACGCGCTGCACCGGCCCGGCCAATTCGATTGTCTCCACATGGTCCAAAAATGCCCGCATGATATGGCGCAGTTGCAGCCGGGCGACCACCGCGCCGAGGCAGAAATGATCCCCAGCGCCGAAGCCGACATGCGGCGTCGGACCACGCCCGATATTGAACACGTCTGCATTTTCAATCGATTCTTCATCACGATTTGCCGAGCCATTCCACACCACCACCCAGTCTCCGGCGCGGATCTGCTGGCCGCCCAACACGGTATCCGCGCTCGCCGTACGAAGCACATGCGCCACGGGACTCACCCAGCGCACGAATTCATCCGGCAGCGTTTCCAACAGGCGCCGGTCCGCTTGCAACCGCCGCATTTCATCCGGCCGGCGCATGAGTTCGAGCATCCCGCCTGCCAGCGTATTGCGTGTCGTCTCCTGCCCAGCCGCGATGAACATGAAGCCGTTGAACCCCACCTCTGTCTCAGTGAATTTTACACCGTCGATCTCGGCCCGCGCCAGAATACTGATCAGATCGTTATCGTCCGAATCACGACGCTTGCGCGCCATATCCTGAACATACGCCACCAAGGTCTGAACCGCCCGGCTGCGCGCCGCCAAGGCGTTCTCAGCACCGTAATCCGCATCCGCAGGTGCGCTGCCCATATTTGCCATCTCGAACAGCATCGGCCAGTCCTCGCGCGGAATCTGCATAATCTCGAAAATGACCGCCGATGGCAATTTGGCCGCGATGTCATTTACGAAATCGCATTCGCCGCGCGTGATCAGCTGACCGATCAAGTCCGTCGCCAGACGCTCCACAAATCCGTCCAGCTGCGCCACGGCTTTTGGCAAAAACCGATGATGCAGCACTTGGCGCATCTTGTTATGCCGGGGCGGATCATTGGAAGCGAGCATCGCCCCCTCTATTGCCAGGCGCATACTGGGAGAACGTGCCGGGTCGGCAAATGCCGCAGTGAGCGGGAGCGTCGCGCCCGATTTCTGCGCGCTGAACAAAACCGGCTGGGTATAAACCGCCCGCACATCGGCAAGCTTGGTCACAGACCAATAGCCGCGCCCATAATCGGTCTGCGTCCAATGCACCGGATCGCTCTCGCGCAGCCGGCGCCACAACGCATGCGGGTCACCCTTCGCAAAAAATTCAGGGTTTGTAAGGTTTAAATCATCATCATACGAAATCGCTTCCACCGAATTCCACTCCCGTTCGTGATCCGTCTTCTTCAAATTGGCACGCGAGCAGCACTTGTCAGCGCCGCTGAATGTTCCAGTAAGCCGCCGATATCAATTCGTCGCTAGGCGAAGTTTTATGGTATTTCCTTGAGAAATTCTCCTACGCGCGTTATCGGAAGCGGGTTGCCGTCCGCCCTGATATCGGGGCAAACTACGCAACAAACAGCAGCAACAACGCGCAGCGCTTGTTAAATTCAAACAATTCATGGGAGCCTCAATTGTCCTCATCAAAAAGGCCAGCCGCGCTCGTCACCGGCAGCAGCCGCGGCATCGGCAAGGCAACCGCGCTTGCACTATCGCACACGCATGACATCGTCCTCACCTACCGCGCCCGACGCGATGAAGCCGAAGGCGCTGCCCGCGAATTCGAAGCAGCCGGCGCCAGCGTATTCATCCACCCGGCCGACATCACGAATCCCGATTCCCTGGTTGAGCTGGCAGATGCGAGCCTCGCCCATTTTGGTAGAATCGATACCCTCGTGACCAATGCCGCAACTGGCCTGCACTGGCCCATCAGCATTTCCGGCTGGCAACAAATCCAGGATTCCGTGCAGGTTATCGCAGGGAGTTTTGTTACCCTTGTCACTCGCCTAAGTCCCTTCATGCAGGAAGGCGGACGCATCGTCGCCATCAGCGGCCTGGACCGTATTTTCGCCGTCTCGGATCACGGCCTCGTCGGCGCGGGCAAGGCCGCCGTTGAATCCATGGTCCGCAATCTGGCGATGGAGCTTGGCCCGCGCGGGATCACCGTAAACGCGGTCGTACCGGGCGCCTGCCGCACGGAATCGTTGGAGCGCGCGCTGGAACGCAAACCGGGCTCAGAACAACCGCTCATCGACTGTATCCCCCTTGGCCGGATGGCGACACCCGCGGATGTCGGCGGCGTTGTTGCGTTCCTGTGTTCCCCCCAGGCCGCCTACATCACGGGAACATTCATTCTCGTCGATGGCGGCTTCAGCGCTGGAAATTTCTGGACCGCGCGCCAGCGCGCATCCATGGAGAAAGCCGTCTGGTCGGATCGGCCGCTCGGGCAATAGCATATCACGCGCGCGAGGCTGGTGGGGCGGCCGCGCGCCGAAAAGACTCTCATACCACCGGTCATTATTTATGACCGTTGGTATCACGCAGGCAGTTTCTCACGCCGGTACTGTGCGGCCGGATGCGTTGCAGGCATTCGGCCATTGCCATGCCCCATCAATTTCTGTCGGAGCGTACCTTCCCGGTAAGCGGTCTTGAACAATCCGCGATCCTGCAATTCAGGCACCAACAGATCCGCGACATCCTCAAACGTGCCCGGCGTGAACGCCCGGCAAATATTAAAACCGTCGATATCCGCTTCATCCTGCCAGGCCGCGAACGCATCGGCCACCTGAGACGGCGTACCCGCAATCGTCGATCCCCGCCCGAGATGCAGATCTTCTGCAATGGCCCGCGGCGTCATGATCTTTCCCGCATCTTTTTTGGCGAAGCTCTCCGCGGTTGAGCGGTTGGACTGCGTCTGCTTGAATGGAATCGGCTCATCCAGGCCAAGCTTGGCAAGGTCCATCCCTAATGCGGCGCTGATCATCGCCCATCCGCCTTCCGGCAACACGGCCCGATGATGCGCCTCCAGCTTCTCCTTGGCTTCGCCTTCAGTGGGTGCGACCACCACCACCGCGTCCACAATCACCTTCAAATCTGCGGGGTCCCGGCCATTTTCCTTCGCGCGCCGGCGAATATCGGCCACCAGCTCTGCTGCCGCGCGTTTGTTTGTTCCGCCAATAAAAATACATTCGCAATGCTTGGAGGAAAACTCCCGCCCGCGTTCCGAGGTGCCGGCCTGATACAGCATCGGGGTGCGTTGCGGCGATGGCTCGCTGCGATGAATGCCGCGCATGTTGAAATACTTGCCTTGATGTTCAATTTCATGAACCATTTCAGGACGTGCATAAATTCCGGCCTCGCGGTCGCGGATGACGGCGCCATCCTCCCAACTACCTTCCCACAATTTGTAAACCACATCCATGAACTCATCGGCCGCCTCATACCGCTCGTCATGCGGCAGCTGCGCCGGCCGGCCAAGCGCACGCGCCGCGCTGTCGAGATACCCCGTGACGACATTCCATCCCATCCTGCCATTGCTGAGATGGTCGAGCGTCGACATCCGCCGCGCGAAAAGATACGGGTCCTCGTAAGAGAGATTGCCCGTCACGCCGAAGCCCAGATGCTCCGTGACAAACGCCATGATCGGGATAATCATCAACGGATCGTTTTGCGGAAAATATGAGGCGCTGCGAATGGATGCATCGGCGTTGCCGCCGTAGACATCCAACACGCCAACCAAATCCTGAAAGAAAATGCCGTCGAAAAGTCCGCGCTCCAGAATGCGCGCCAGATTCGCCCAATGCGCCATCGATGTATAACGCATCGCCTGATCGCGTTTATCCCGCCACTGCCCCGGCGGCGTAAAGCCCACAGCATTGGTGTCGAACGCATTCAAAATAAGATGCCGGCTCATTCAATGTAACCTTCCCGAGGCTGTTTGCGGTAACGTCTTTTTCTCAGCGGCCAATTCGCCCCGCATCGCACGGCTTGCAATTTAAATCAAATGGTTTATTCTGGCAAGGCCGATTGCGCGCCTTACCAAATTGCCTCGCGCCTGCTGGAGCTTTCTTTGACGAAACAAACCGCCATTCAGCCCCGTCCGCCCCCGGATAGCGAAGCACTCAATGCCGGGCGCCTCGCACTAATCCTTGCCGCGGAAAAAATGATCGCCGTGCACGGGCTGAGCGGCGTGTCGCTGCGGCAGATCAACGAGGCTGCCGGCCACAAAAACTCCGGCGCCACGCATTACCATTTCGGCTCCCGCCACGGGCTGATACAGGGCGTGCTTAACTACCGAATCGCCGCTATCGCCGCCCGGCGAGACGCGATTATCGAGCGTTTAAGGCAGCAGCCAGAAGGATTTAATATACGCGGCCTGGTTAGCGCGCTGGCGCATCCATTGGTCGAGGAACTCAAGCCGCGCGCAGAGGGCAATTATTTTCTGCGCTTCTCAGAGCGCATCCGGCGCGAGCGTGACGCATTCGAGGTCGAATACAGTTTTCCCATCGAATCCTGGCGTTTCGCGCAGGACGAGTTGCTGCGCCGCCTGGCGCATCTGCCGCACCCGCTCGCCGCGCTGCGTGTGCAAATGGTCCTGGATCACGTCATCTCCGGCCTGGCGGGCATCGAGGCGAAACTTCGCTACGGTCCCTGGACCAAAGATACATTGATCGCCATCGAAACGCTGATCGATTTCATCGCCGCCGGCGTCGCGGCACCCGTCGGTGCCGAGGTGACGACCGCATTGGAAAACATCGGCTCGGAGGCCGGCACATCGGTCTCCGGCAAAGAGAAAATGAGGAAACGAAACGCATGAACAGACTTAAGGGAAAAACGGCGTTCATTACGGGCAGCGGTGCTGGAATAGGACGGGAAGCGGCGATATTATTCGCGCGGGAAGGTGCGAATGTCATTGTCGCCGAACAATCCGAAGAAGCGGGCCGGGCGACAGCCGAACTTGTTCGCGCCGAAGGCGGACATGCAACCTTCATCCAGACCGATGTTTCGGACGAGCAAAGCGTCGCTTTGGCCATCGCACGAACGATCGAGACCTACGGCGCGTTGAACATACTCTACAACAATGCCGGCGGCTCCGCCGCGAGCGACGGCCTGGTCACCGAAATGACGATCGAGGCATTCTGGCGCCCCATTAAAGTCGACCTCTTCGGCACCTTCCTCTGCTGCCGGTTCGCGATTCCGGAACTCATCCGTGCCGGGGGCGGCACCATCGTCAACACCACCTCCACTACCGCCCTGCGCGGCGTACCCGGCGTAGAGGCTTACAGCGCCGCAAAAGGCGGTGTCATCTCGCTAACCCAAGCCATGGCAATCGACTTCGCCGAGCATGGCATACGGGTCAACGCCATCGCCGCCGGCGGCATCCGAACCGAACGCACCGCCAAACGCATCGCGGCCTCCCCGCATGCAGCCGCGACTCAGGGCGCGCATCTGCTCGGTATCGGCCACCCGCGTGATGTCGCCGATGCGGCGATCTTTCTGGCCTGCGATGAATCGCGCTACATCACCGGAACCGTCCTTACCGTCGATGGCGGCTGGTGCGCCGCCAGCCCTGGCGTGCAGGCCAAGCAAAAACCGGCCGCTGCCGAACAGGCGCACGCATGATGCAGACAAGCCCCCCAACCGCCCAGCGCAACGAGGTTCTGGACATCGACCTTTACGGCGCCGTGAAGCGTGACCCATACCCCTATTATGTCGCGTGGAATCGCCGCCCGCCATTCTTCATCATGGTGGAAGGACACCGGCAGGCCGTCTTCACCCGCCAGCAGGAAACGCGTGCGGTGCTTGAGGATTATACGCGTTTCTCAAGCGTCAAGCGCCCTTACCCGGGAACCGAAGGATTTTACTTCTTCAATTCCATTCCCACGGTCACAGATTCAGACCCGCCGACCCATACCCGCCGCCGCCGCCTGATGTCGCCAGCACTCACACCGCGCAAGCTCGTAAAAATCGAGGCCGGGCTGAACGAGGCGGTAAGCCGCCAGTTGGATAAGATTGAAGCCGGCGATGGGCAGTTCGACCTCGTCGCCGATCTCGGCCGCCCGCTCTCCATGCAGATTCTGCTTGGCTTGGTTTGCGATCTTCCGGAAGAGGCCTGGCCAATCTTCACCGGCCTGATGGAAGCCCAACGCGTCGCCTTCAACCAGCTCGGCGGCAACCCGGAAGGCAAAGCGCGCTACCAGCAAGCCTGGGACGCCGCACAAACCTATTGCGCCTCCCTCATTGAGAGCCGACGCCGCAACCCGACCGATGACCTCGTGAGCAACATGCTCGCGGTGCAGAGCCGGGATGATAGTCTGCTGACCTCCGAAGAAGTTTTTGCCACGCTCATGATCCTGTATTCGGCTGGACTCGGGGGCACCACCAACACCCCCGCATGGACGCTCTGGCGCCTGGCCCGGCACCCGGACCAGCTCGCGTTGTTGCGGCGCGACCCCTCGCTCATCAACGCCGCGGTGACGGAATCCTTGCGCATGGAACCCTCCTCCTACGCGTCATTGCGCTATGCCACGGGTAATTTCGAATTCGCCGGGCTCGACCTCACGGATGGCATGCCCGTCCACACGCTCAGCGCCGGCGGTAATTATGACCCTGAAAAATTCGAAGATCCGCTGCGTTTCGATATCACCCGGCCGACGGATTGGCTGACCCTGACTTCCTTTGGCCATGGGGTGCATCATTGCATCGGCAATGCCGTCGCGCGCATCGTAGGCCGCGTTGCCACGGCAAGCACGGTACAGCGTTTTCCCAGGCTGCGCCTCGCACAAGAAAATTTCATGCCGGAGATTGAAGGGGTTCTGAAGCAGCGGGCCCCCGTTTCTATCCCGGTGCGCATCGATTGATGGTGAGACCCGGCGAAAATATCGTGCAGCGGCGCGACACATCTTAAGCAATAATTATTCTCTCGCAGGGGAGTTAAAAATGGTCGCCGTCTCAATCGGGCTGTGGGGAACGCCGCAATGGAGCAATGGCGACATTCCGGGAATCCTCGAATCGATCAAAATCGCTGAAGCCGCAGGAATCGACTGCTTCGACGCCGGCGATCATCTCGCTTTCTCCCCTGCGGAAATGGTAAACTACCCGTTCAGCGGCGGGCGGTTTTCTGATCCTGACGAGCCGTTCCTTGAGCCGATGATTATGCTCTCCGGCATCGCGACCGCGACAACGCGGATGCGTCTTGCAACAACGCTGTTGCTTGCCCCGCTCCGCCCTGCTTTGCTGCTGGCAAAACAAGCCGCAACGCTCGATGTTCTGAGCAATGGCAGGCTGGATCTCGGCGTCGGCGTCGGCTGGCAGCAGGCCGAATATGAGGCCTCCGGCGCTTCCTGGGAAGGTCGCTTCGCCTATCTGGATGAGCAGATCCAGGCATGCCGGGAACTCTGGGCCAATGCGCCTGCAAGCTATGAGGGCAAGCACATCCGCTTTTCCAACCTCCACGCCAAACCATTCCCGCGCCAATCTGGCGGCATCCCGATCTGGCTCGGCGTGAAACCGACCGAACGCAGCTTCCGCCGCATTGCCGAGCTGGGCGATGGCTGGCTATCGATGGAACCCGACCCCGATTTGCTGGGCAAGCAAGTCGCTACGCTACGCACCGCCATCGCCGCGCATGGCCGCGACCCCGGCAGCGTTAAAATCCGCGCCCGCCCCGGGATCATCCGAGATTCCGGCGGCAAAGCCGATCTCGACGCCACACTCGCCCAAATCCCCGCCTTCGTCGCGGCCGGTGCGGAGACGCTTCAATTCTCTCCCTTCGCCTATTGCGCAGATCCCGGCGATTTCGAACGCGTCATCCGGCGAATCGTCGCCGCAAAATAATACAAACGGAGGCGTGAAATGTGGCTTGAAGATTTCCGCAACATCGTCACCAAGGGCCAGATCTTGGAACTCTCTCATGTGCTCACCATGGACATGCCGCACAGCCCTAACCATCCCCCCTTCATGTTCCGCCTGACCAAGCTGCACGGCGACGCGAAGGATAGCGACAGGTTCACGGTCTCCAGCGATATGTTCACCATGGGCAGCCATAACGGCACGCATATCGACGGCCTCGGCCATGTCGGCTGCTGTGGCATGGTCTATGGCGGCGTACATGGAGACAGCATCTCCACCCGTCGCGGCGGCTTCGAGGAAATCGGCATTGAAACCGCCGCGCCGATCTTCTGCCGCGGCGTCCTGCTGGATGTTCCACTGCTCCATGATGCCGAAAGCCTGCCACCCGCTTATGAAATTTCGCAAGCCGAACTCGAGGAAACCGCCCGGCGCTGCAATGTCGAGATCCGCACGGGCGACGCCGTTTTAATCCGGTCCGGCTGGGAGCGTTACTGGACTGACAACCGCAAATATGTCGGCCTGCAGGATGGCGGCCCAGGCCCCAGCCAGGATGCCGCAATCTGGCTTGGCGACCGGAATATTCGCGCGACCGGCGCAGACACGTTCGCCTATGATAAGCGCCCGTCCAACATGCCCTGCCATATCGAATTCATGGTCAACCGGAATATCCATATCATGGAAAACCTACGGCTCGATGAACTTGCAAGGAACAAAATCTACGAATTCATGTTTTGCGCCCTCCCTTTGCCCATCAAAGGCGGAACCGGCTCACCCATCCGCGCGATCGCCCTGACATAAGACATATTCCGATATTTCGAGGTCGTCGCGCGTTCACCAATATCCACCGCCAACCCTCGGCGGCCTCACACCTTCGAGCCTGCAGCACCGTATCGTCGGCCCGCCTGAGTTGCCAACGCAACTTATTTCAGCTGGAAACCCAGCCTGTGCAAGGCATCGCGCAACACATGGCGGCCGTTCAATGAACCTTCGTCCCGCACACGGTTGCCTGCTTGCGTGGACCAGTCCTGTTCAGGGAGTCCCTGTTCGCGCTGGAACGCCCGGAAACGCTGGTTGTATGATTCGACATCGATCAATCCCGCCTCCCCAAATCCATATTGCTCACGGAAGAACACCGCCTGCTGCGGTAAGCGCGGCTTTACATCCGCAGGGCGTTGCTTGTCCGGGTAACCGACCACAAGGCCGAATAGAGCAAATACATTTGGTGGCAGGCCAAGCTCCGCCGCAACCTCCAGCGGCTTGTTGCGTAAAGCGCCGATATAAACCCCGCCCAGCCCAAGCGATTCCAGCGCCACCATCGCATTTTGCGCCGCCAGCGCGGCATCAACCGCGCCCAGCAGGAAGCTATCGAAATACGCCAACGCCTCGGCCGGCTGTTGTCCTGAAGCGGCTATCTGGCCCAAACGGTTGAGGTCCACCAACCATACCAATAGCAGCGGCGCCTCCTCGATATGTTTCTGGTGTCCAGCCAGCGCCGCGAGCCGTGCTTTGCGTGCGGGCTCTTCGACCGCAATCAAGCTCCAGGCTTGGAGGTTGGAGGATGAGGCCGCCGATTGCGCGGCCGCTACCAGCGCCCGCAAGGTGCCCGCGGGCAATGCATCCGGCAAATAGGCGCGGACAGAACGATGCGACAGCAACAAATCCAGCGTTTCATTCCATATCGCGGGCGGCGCCGACCCATCGCGATAACGCGCCTGCAACAGCGCTTCGGAAGATGCCGCATCCGAGCGAGCGGATTGCGTCTGCGGAACGATGGAAGAGAGGTCGTTCATTCTTATCTCCAGTCGTGGTGGTAGGGCAGCTGATAACCGTTACACTGGGGTTTGTACCTGCACCAAAACCATAGCGAACGAATAGAGACATTGTCAAAATCGCTAGTGGCCCAATCAGTTGCTTGAGGCATTTTTAGCGAGTCGGAGCCAGGTTGGCCTCACGTAAAACCAGCGGCCTCCGGAGCGCCGCTTTATTTAAAAATAAAATACTCAAAATATCCTTTCTACGCGAGTAAATTCCATTTTTATTTTTTATGGAAGGACTTTATCCTTTCACCTCCCTTCCTTCGAGAACAGAACGTTGCGTGGGTTTCTCGACCTATCAGCAATATAAACACTAACATAATAAAATATCGTAGTTCGCGCCGCTAACTTTCTCTACAAAATGAGTTAAGTTAGGTTCCGCTCGGCACCGCCGGAAGGCTCTGGAGCGTGCAATGTCCGCTGCCTTCCAGTGTTTACGGGAACAAACGGAGCCATCACATCGCCAGACCCGGCCACACACAAACAGGGGAAGCAAAAGCAAATGAGTGCAGCACAGGAACAAACCAAACCATCGCATACGCATATCGGCGTGAAGCCTTTACAGCCGCATATCGGCGCGGAGATTAGCGGCGTGGATCTTCGCCAACCGATTTCTGATGCCGTGCGTGACGAGATCAAAAAAGCGATCCTGCAATACAAGGTCGTGTTCTTTCGCGATCAGGATCTCTCCCCCGAGCAACACGCCGCCTTCGCCGAGCGGTTCGGGCCGCTCTATACGCATCCCAATACGACGCGTGATCCCAAAATCGCTTCCATTCATAAAATCTCCGCGGTCGATTTTTCGAAATACGAAAAACTTGGCGACCCAACCGCGATCAATGCTGGATTTCACACCGATACAAGCTGGCGTCTGGTGCCAACCTGGGGTGCCGTTTTGCGTGCGGTCAATCTGCCGGAGGTCGGCGGCGACACGGTCTGGGTCGACGGCGCGGCTGCTTACAATCACCTCTCGGATGATTTCAAAAAGCGGCTCGAAGGCCTGCATGTTACGCATGATTTCCGCGATGCGCTAAACCGCCAGGGTCTGGACTACCCGATCGTCGCACACCCCATTGTCAAAACGCATCGGGAAACCAGTGAAAAAATCCTTTGGGTGAATTTCACGCAAAAGCCCCATATCATCGGACTGGATATCGCAGAGAGCAAGGCAATCCTGTCGCAGATTCTGGATGAATACCGCCGTCCGGAAATTCAGGTGCGCTTCTCCTGGCGCCCCGGTTCGATCGCCTTCTGGGACAACCGCGCCGCAGTGCATTACGCGGTACGAAATTACGGTGATTTCCCGCGCGTACTGGACAGAATTCTGATCCAGGACGAACGGCAATACGCCGATATCTAAAACCACGTCACCGCTTCCGGCGCCTGCGCGCCGGAAGCGGTTTAAAGCCTGACATCATTACTCCGCCGCGATTCCCGTACGCCGCGCCACGGCGTAACGGTTTTCCGGAAACGGCAGGCCAAGGGTCTCGCGGAACGTCTCGCCCTCATATTCGGTCCGGAAAATTCCACGCTTCTGCAAAATGGGAATCACGGTCTCCACGAACAGATCGAGCTGATTCGGCAGCGATTCAAAAATGTTGAAACCGTCCGCAGCCCCTTCCTCCAACCAGCGTTGCATCTCATCTGCGACATGCTCCGGCGTACCGCTGAACGCATTGCGCGGCGTGGCGAACTCCAGCGCAGCCTGACGCAAGGTAAGTTTGCGTTCTCTGGCCGCGCGGGTGATTTTCAGCACCGCGCTCTGGTTGCTGTTGAGTCCGAAATGCGCAACATCCGGGAACGGCGCGTCAGGGTCGTATGCCGTGAAATCATGGTCGTTGAATGGCCGGCCCAGCATACGTAACGCGTTTTCGAGCGAAACAAGGCCAACAAATTCCTGATACTTCGCCTCCGCCTCGGCCGGCGTGCGCCCAACCACCGGACGAAGGCCCGGCAAGATCAACGGCCCCGGGTCTCGGCCAAATCCGGCAGCGCGGTATTTGACATCCCGGTAATACAGCTTCGCCTCATCAATGTTGTTCTGTCCTACAAAAATCGCATCGGCCCGCCGCGCCGCAAAGTTAATCCCATCCTCAGATGCCCCAGCCTGGAAAATCACCGGCTGCCCCTGTGGCGAGCGCGCGATGTTCAACGGTCCCTGTACGGAGAAGAACTTCCCCTGATGATCCAGCCGGTGGAGCCGGGCCGGATCGAAAAACTGGCCGCTGGCTTTGTCATGCGTCAGCGCATCGTCCTCCCAGCTATCCCATAGCCCCTGCACCACGTCCAGATATTCGGAGGCAATCTGATACCGCACGTCATGCGCGGGATGCTCAGGCTTGCTGTAATTGGCTGCACTGCCTTCCAGCCAGGAGGTCACGACGTTCCAGCCCGCGCGCCCGCCGCTGATATGGTCGAGCGAAGCGAATTGCCGGGCAACGTTATACGGCTCGCTATAGCTCACAGTGAGCGTGCCCACCAAGCCGATATGCTCGGTGACGCCCGCAAGTGCGGAGAGAATGGAGATAGGCTCGAACCGGTTGAGGTAATGCGGGCTGGATTGAGGGGTGATGAATACGCTATCCGCGACGAACAGAAAATCGAATTTCCCGGCTTCGGCGAGCTGGGCCTGGCGCTTATAATAGCGAAAATCTGTGCTGGCGCTGGGCTTCGCGTCCGGGTGGCGCCAGTCCCCCCAGCCGACGCCGTTGCCGTGCAGGACGAATCCTAGCTTGAGCTTGCGGGGTTTGGTCATTCTGGCTGGCCCTTATCTATGAGATGGAAAAAACTTTTTCCATCTCATACCCCGCCTTTCCCTACAAATGTACTCGAGTAATATTTATATCCAATATGAGTAAAGCTTAAGTGAATGCACGCCGCTCGCCTGCCTGTTCAGAGCAATGTCAGGAAAACGTTGAATACCAGAAATAAATCAACAGCGATCAGTTAACGTTGCCTTATATGCCGCGGCGCGCCTTGAAATTTTGCCCATTGAGCTATCGGTCATATTCGTTTTCTTCCCGCCTCTTTGGCTGTTGCGCACGCGAAATGCCGCGCTTAGGGATGCTGGCATTACAGGAAAATAAAGGGCGGTTTAGAAATTCATGAGCGATCAACCTCTCCTTCCCACCGCGCTGAGCGATGTCGCCGCACGTCAACTTGCAAATGCGACCAAAACAACCCCGCAAATGTCGAGCATCACGCCGCGCTGGCTGGTGCATTGCCTGCAATGGGTGCCGGTCGAGGCCGGTATTTTCCGTCTCAATAAAGTGAAGGACGCTTCCGCGATCACCGTGGATTGCTCCGGCCGGGATGAGCGCGAATTGCCGCAGACCTTCGTGGATTACGAGGAATCGCCACGCGAAATTCTACTGAGCGCCGTAAACTCCGTCGTCGATATCCATACGCGCGTCTCCGATCTTTACTCTATCCCGCATAACCAGATCGCCGAGCAGCTGCGCCTGACCATCGAGGCGATCAAGGAGCGGCAGGAAAGCGAGCTGATCAATAATCCGGAATACGGCCTGCTGGCCAATACCGCGCCCGAACAGCGAATCTCCACGCGCACCGGCGCCCCAACGCCCGATGATCTCGATGACCTGCTGGTGAAGGTGTGGAAGGAGCCGGCATTTTTTCTGGCCCACCCAGAGGCAATCGCCGCCTTTGGCCGGGAATGCACGCGTCGCGGCGTGCCGCCCCCCACCGTCTCCCTGTTCGGCTCGCAATTCATCACTTGGCGCGGCGTTCCGCTCATCCCATCGGACAAGCTGGCAATCACCGATGGCAAGACGAATATCCTGCTCATCCGTACCGGTCAGGCCCGGCAGGGCGTCATCGGGCTGTTTCAGCCGCATTTGCAGGGTGAACAAGGGCTGGGGCTCTCTGTCCGCTTCATGGGTATCAACCATAAGGCGATCGCTTCCTACCTGATCTCGCTCTATTGCTCGCTTGCGGTCCTGACACCCGATGCCATCGCGGTGCTGGAGAATGTCGCGGTCGGCAAATACCATGTCTATAAATACAGCTGATCCGCCGCCGTTCGGCGCTGCGGAGCTGGCCAGCCTGGCGAATGCGATCTTCCGGGAACTTCCGGGCGGACCGCCGAGCGGCTTGGGCGCAGCGATTCCTGCGCCGCCATTAAGCTCGCCAGCCTCGCTCGCGGGACTTGGCCCGCCTGCCGGCGGCCCACCGCCCATCGGCGGATTCGGTTTTTCACCGCCGCCCGCCACACAAGCGCCGGTGTCCGGCTTTCCGGATTTCCCGTCGCATAGCCTAGGCGTGCCCGTTCCGGTAGCTCCGGCATTTTCACAATCGGCGCCCGCAGCATTGCCCTTTTCCTTGGAGAGCATCCCGGCTTTGTCGGCTTCCCTGCCGCAGGAGGCCGAGCTGCGCGCCCTGCTGGCGCCCCTGCTCGCCCCGCAGAACCCCGCTATCCCTCTCGGACAAAGTCAGGTTCCGGGTGAATATTCCGGTCTGCCGGCGCAGCCTTCCAACCCCGCGCCCGACTATTATTTCATCCAGCCCACCGCAACGCCGCAAATCCCGGCAAGCCGGCATCCCGCTTTCAACGCAGAATCCATCGCCCGCGATTTTCCGATTCTCTCCGAGCGCGTGAACGGCAAAAAGCTGATCTGGCTGGACAACGCGGCGACGACGCAAAAGCCCCGCGCGGTCATCGAACGCCTGAAATACTTCTACGAGCACGAAAACTCGAACATCCACCGCGCCGCACATGAGCTGGCCGCCCGTTCCACCGATGCCTATGAAAAGGCCCGCGAGACGATCCGCCGTTTCATCCATGCCGGCTCGGCCGAGGAGATCATCTTCGTGCGCGGTGCGACCGAGGGCATCAACCTTGTCGCCCAAACCTATGGCAAACGCTTCGTCCGCGCCGGCGATGAGATTCTCGTCACGCAGCTGGAGCACCACGCCAATATCGTGCCCTGGCAGTTCCTCGCCGCCGAGGCCGGCGCCAAACTCGTGGTCGCGCCGGTCGATGACTCCGGCCAGGTATTGCTGCACGAATATGAAAAACTGCTGAACGCCCGCACACGGATCGTCACCTTCACGCATGTTTCCAACGCGCTCGGTACGGTCACGCCGGCCCGGCAAATGATTGAGCTGGCGCATCGCCGCGGGGCGCGCGTGCTGCTGGACGGTGCGCAATCCATCTCGCACATGCCCATCGACGTACAGGCGCTGGATGCCGACTGGTTCATTTTCTCCGGCCACAAGGTCTTTGGCCCGACCGGCATCGGCGCCGTCTACGGCAAAAAATCCGTGCTGGATGACAGCCCGCCCTGGCAAGGCGGCGGCAACATGATCCGCGACGTGACCTTCGAGAAAACCGAGTTCCAGGAAGCCCCGTTTAAGTTCGAGGCCGGCACCGGCAATATCGCGGACGCTGCCGGGCTCGGAGCAGCGCTGGAATATCTGGAGGGCATCGGCATGGAAGCCGTGGCCGCGCATGAGCACGCGCTCATCGCCTATGCCACGGAACGCCTGGCGCCGATCCCCAAACTCCGCATCATTGGTACCGCGGCGGACAAAGCGGGAGTGATTTCCTTCGTGCTCGACGGTATTGCGCCCGATGCGGTGGGCCGGGCCTTGAATGAAGAAGGAATCGCCGTACGTTCAGGTCATCATTGTGCGCAGCCCATACTGCGCCGGTTTGGCCTGGAGGCAAGCGTGCGCCCATCCTTTGCGTTGTATAACACCATCCCGGAAATCGACGCACTCGCCGATGCGGTGCGGCGCATCAGCGCCAATCTGGGCGGATGAGCATGTCGGCACCCGAACCCACCCCGTCGCTCCGCGCCACGTTGGGCCATTTAAAGGTCGTCGGCGGTGCTGACGCCAGCCGCATGGACAGCCAAATTCTGGCAGACGTCCTGTGGCTCAAGCTTCGCCAGGAGGCGCAGGAAGCGCTCGCCGCCGCCCCCATGCTGGCCCCGCTATTTACCGAATCCATCCTCAACCGCCGCAGCTTCGAGGCGGCGATTTTCCACCGGATTGCCGCCCGGCTGAAAAACGACGTCGTCGGGCTCGGCGTGATCGTCGATGCCTTCTACCGCGCCACCGAAGCCGAGCCGGGGCTGATCGGTGCCCTGCGTGCGGATATCGCCGCCGTCGTGGAGCGCGACCCGGCGACCGAGCGGTTCATCGAACCCTTCTTGTACTTCAAAGGCTTTCACGCCTTGCAAATCCACCGTCTGGCGCATTGGATGTGGCAAGGCGGCGAGCGGGATTTCGCCTTATACCTGCAGAGCCGCTCCTCGGACGTTTTCCAGACGGACATTCACCCGGCCGCCCATATCGGCAAGGGCGTGTTTCTCGACCACGCCACCGGCCTGGTCGTGGGCGAGACAGCAGTGATCGAGGATGAAGTCTCGCTCCTGCAGAATGTCACGCTGGGGGGCACCGGCAAACATGCCGGGGACCGGCACCCAAAGGTTCGCCGGGGGGCCATGATCGGCGCTGGCGCAAAAATCCTCGGGAACGTCGAAATCGGTGCGAATGCACGGGTCGCCGCCGGGGCGGTCGTGCTCACCTCGGTCCCCGCCAATGCAACCGTGGCCGGCGTACCGGCAAAGGTTTTGAAGTTCGCCGACGCGGCAAAAATCGCCGAGGGATTCGACCGATCCGACGATATCTCGCTCATGGACTCGTTTAATTTTTCGATTTGATGGCGTGTTGGTGCCCACCAACGATCGGACCGGCTGGGTCTGCGAATATTTAGTGCGCTAAATCACGCGTCAAACTCTACCCATAGATGAACCGGAAACGGCGTTTTTGCAGCATCGATCTGGCCGGCCGGACCCGACGACCGGCGAAGCCCGTTTTGCAACAATAGCGGCTTCAAAATGGCCGGAATCAAAGCCTGATTGATGTAAGCGCCGAAGCATTTATGCATCCCATCCCCCCATAGAATGTAATGATCCCATGGCCGGTCAAAGCGAAAATCTTCTGGATCCGTTAGACGTAGCTTGTCGAACATCGCTGAAAAATTAGCGGCCATCACCATGCTTCCCTGTGGCACGCGTACGGCGCGCAAAGTATTGGGGGCTATGACTGTCTCCCGCGTCGCGCGACGGTAAATAATCGGGTTCACGGGGTTGAACCGCAACGCTTCAAAAATATACGCCGCCAGCAGCTTGTCGTCGCCGGCCCGGGCGGCGCCCTGCGCACCGGCCAGAGCATCCGGCCGGTCCAATAGCTGGTCGAGGGCGAGGATGGCAGCTTTGGACGTGGTGGGAACGGCGCCAATGATGAGCCCAATCAGATAGTTGCGGATTCCCAGGTCATCCATGCCCGGCAACCCCGCGCGCTGCATCGCGAGGCAACGGTTGAGCACGTCATCCGTTTCGGTCGGCAGCGCCTTACGTGCCCGGATCGCGTCATCCAAATAATCCCGGCATTGCGACGCCGCGTCCATCGTGCGGATATCGAGCGCGGCATCCGCTTCAAGGTCGATAAAGAGGTACCAGAACATCAAGGTCGTCCAGTCGATCATCTCCTGTTCGGAGGGACCGGGCGTACCGAAATAACTGCCGACGAGTTGGGCCGGAACCCGCAAGGTGAGCGCTTGGGGCACATCCATTTTACCCGCGCTCTCCCGGACCCGTTCCCCGGCAACGCGCGCAGCGAAGGGTACGATGATACTGCCGAGATCATCCCGCCGGACCGCGAGGCGCATATTGGAGACATCCCGCGTGTAATCCGGGCTATCCTGCATGCCGAGGAAAAAATTCTGGCCTCCGGTAATCCGCATCATGCGGGGCCCGTAGACGACCTCGAAATCATCGTCGCGCGCCAATACGTCCTTCACATCGTCGAAACGGGTAACGAACACCGTCCCGGAACTATCATACGCTTTAACGATTTTCCGGCGGAGGGCGAGGTTCGGAATAAAAGCGCGTGCGAAGGTGAACGCCAGCCGCAAACCGTTAGTTGCAGTCAGCGCGGCAAATACATTGGTTTTGAAATTTGCACGACCCGATTTCAAAGCGTCGAAAACGATCAAGAGCAGTTTATAAAGCGCGGCAAGCCCGGACGCGAATACGGCCAGCTTGGTGACGATTGCCGAAAGCGATAATTTTATAGTGTTCACGGGGGGTATGTCGTCACGTCGGGTCAACGCTGCCCTGCGCAATGTCGCGCAACGCTGTCAGGCTCGGCAGGAAAAAATATTCACCCCCGCGCGTTTCCACAAATTGCGGCATGTTCGCGCAGATGAACGGCGCGGATTGTCGCGCCGTATCCCCCGCGATGACGAATTTGGCGCCCGGGCGCCGTAGGCCGACTAGCGGGTCCGTATCGTTGCCCACATTAAAACTGGCACCGTAATGCACCCATTGCTGCTGCACGAACTCGAACTGGTTAAACAGGCTCGCGCATAAGGCCATAAAAATCACCCCATGCTCGCCCTCATTGTCACGTGTGGTGGAACTGCCGTAAGGCGCGCCCCTGCGCAGAATGCGGCGGCGATTGGTTAGTGATGTGCCGGCCGGAGCACCCTGGGTGGTGAGCAGCGGGTCCAGCGCGTCACGCGGGTTCGTGCGACGAATATGGGCGGAGACCGGACATCTTGCACCGTCGATATCACCGTTATAGCGAAAATCGGTGATCAGCCGGTTATACGCATTTAGCCGCTGCGTTTCGAGCGCAGTACGGGCCGGCCCCTTGAGTTCGATGGCCGGGATGTCACCCCAGGTTTTTTGAAGCGCCAACGCCTCCGCATAGCTTGGCGCGATTTCAAGCGGAATGCCCGAAGGCCAGCGGCCCGACATTTTTGCAAGCAGTGTCTCCCGCGCCTCATCGCGGCTCGCGATGCCGCCGACATGTTGCATGAAATCGGCCTGCACATCGATATAGGCGTCAAAACGCCTCAAGTTTTGGTGCAGCTTGCGGTATGCCATGAAAGTGCCGTTACGCATGAACGCCCACGGCGCCGCGGTCGGGGGTAATTCCTGAGCCTCATTCGGGTGACCGAGGATAAACTCCCCGGTCGCGAGCGGCGTCCAGCGACTATTGCCGGGCACCAGCTTTCCGGCCCCGATAACCTCGACGGCTTCGGCTTCCGGTTCGTATTGGCCTACGAAAGTCGGGTCGCCGATGCCATCGGTAAAACCGAAATGTTCGCGCGCCGTCGGCACCACGGTGCCATCCGGCATCCGGCGCATGATCGCCGATGCGTCCTGAAAATCAGGGTTCGGCCCGCGATGCCCGGTGAGACGCGTCACCCCCGCCGACACGTTTGCAGCCTGCTCCAGCATCGCCATGCTCTCATCCAGCTCAGGCACTGGCGTCCCATCCTGCAGCGCCTGCGCGTTCAGCGAGACGAGGATGTGGATTTGCCTGCCCGTCTCCTCTTGCCCCGCCAGCCAGATCGGGTCCCATGCGCTGGGCGCGCTGGGGCCGATATCCCCTAAAATACTCCAACGCTTGGCCATGCCATCGATGAATTCTTCGGGCATGCCGGCCAATGTCCTCGTCGGCAACTGCAGCGCCGCGAGCCCGCGATAAGACAGCCCGATATTCAGCGCCACCAAAGGCCGGGGAACGAAGGGACCAACGGTTTCATCGTCGATCGCGCCCCAGCGCTCGGCGCTGGTGACCGCGCCCAGAATAAGCCCGATAAAATCTCTGCCGGCGGCCGCGCTCGCGATATTGAAAAAGATATGCCTCGTGATCGGAAACCCGAACCGCCCATATGGCCGCAATATATTGCCTTGGATATCGGCCAGGTCGAGCGGACGCGGGCCCGCCCCTCCCGTCCGTCCTCCGCCTGCAGCGCGCCCCGGGATAGCGAGTCCGCTCATGGGCCAACCACCCCGGGGGGTTGCATGTCTGCTCCTGGGTCGTTCGGCTTGGTGCGCGTCACGAAATCGCCAAACGCATCATAGAGCTCCTGGTCGCCTTTGCCTTGGGTATCGATCGCGAACTGGGTGAACTCGCGCTGCAGCGTAAGAGCTTTGAGGACCGTGGGAAGATCTGCCCCCGGCCCTGGCGGGGGCGACGGCGGAAACGGCCGGCGCGCAGCCTCTAACACCCGCCGATAGCCTGTAAAGATGGTGACGCCGAGCGCCAGAACGCCCAGCAACAACAGCCAGGGTCGCCAAATGAACAGCCCGGCAACCGTAAAGACGCCCGCCGCGCTCGCGCTGTAGATATAGGGTTTTAAATCGAATGTCGGCAGATCCGGGGGTAACGACCAGTAATCGTTAAATGGCATCGTCGTTTCGACCTGACATTTTTGGATATAAGCGCAAAATTGCGCAGGCTCATCTATATTGTCGAAGCCGATGCAATGGCGAAACACCTGGGTTAGCTCGAGCGACATGGTTCGCCACAGGATGGTGAGACATTCCCTAAGATTTTCGGCACCCCCGCCCGCCGCATCGAAATCCGCAACGAAAACCAGGAACGGGGTGGAGAGGCGATCAACTGTTTGCGCCTTCAACGGGTTTATTTTCAATATCGCCGATAGCACGCTGTCTTGCGAAACCCGTCCATTATAGACGACATCGTCCAGCACGAAAAAGCGTGCAAAATGTGTAATGATACTTCGCGCAAAGGGATTTGCTGGCGCGCTTCCCTGTGTTGCCACCGTGCGCTCGCCGGTCGGCATCGCATTCAACGTTTCCCGAAGCGCGCGCCGGCGGGATACCCACCGGCCATCGACCAGTTCAGGGTCCGGCCGAACCGGCGCCAGCACGGTCAGAAAATAATGGCCTGCATCGTAATTCGGCATCACGTACCAGCCGGGTTGGGCGGGCCGAGATGCAGCCTGATGCGCTCGGCCATTTCAGTATCCAGGCTCGCCGTCGGCGCAGCACCCTGCGAACCTAAGCAGTTTTGCAGCTTCAGCAGCGACTTGAGATACTCTTTCGTAAAATTCTGTGGCGTAAGAGCAGAATATCTCACCGCAAGGCCGCGTATCTCGCCTAGAATGGTGAGTGCTGATTTGATATCACGCTGCGCAGCGCCCGGCGTCGCATTGTAATAATAATCGGTATCGATCTGATTATAAGTAATGTACGATTTGAATGGATTGATCGGAATTGAATGTGGATATTTCACGCTCGAATACCAGAATAAATCCAAGCCATCCGGAATGCCATCCGAGAATGCGTCGATATACTGGTCCCATGTACCGTTGAAGTTGCTGCAGAAGAGCATGTAGTCATAGCTCAACACCTGTTTACCCTGGCCAAGATCTGGCCATTGGTCACGACGAATGATGACCCAGCGGGCGAAATGGATAAGTCGGAGACCCAGAAGTCCGTTAAGCGTCGCAGGAAAAACACGCGCCACCGAAAATATGAGCGCCTGAATCGCGGTCCTCCATTTCGGCATGGGCGTAATGACGTTCATGGCGTAAGCCTTGCCGGCAATATTCGACATGTCCGCCCCGGTTACTTATTTCTATAAAGATAAAATCTCAAAGTTAAGTTACCAGTTAGGACAAACTATTCAATCAAAATCATGTTGGGTACGTGACGAAATTTTACTGAAGTCGCTTTGTCATACATAGAAATATCCAACAAAACGCAAAAAGAAGTTCAAAAATAAAAATATGTTAGTTTTTTTGTATGTAGCGGCTGTCTAAAACTTATAGAAACGAAGCGCTGTCCGATCTCTCGTCGGGGCGTTCGAACCTAACTGAACATCACTTCGCCCTTTGGCCAAGAGATTGACGCATTGGGCATTGACGTTTGCGCCAATCTTGCCAGGTTAATTCTGCCGGTTAATTCTACGACCCACAATGAGAGTGTGACGCCTCTTCCCTCGGTCGTTGCGCCAAAAACTCGCCCCTTGCTTGCTTCAAATAGTGGCTTGCTGCAAATTCTGCGAACTTACAAAGAGCCCCCTATTAGTCTTCGTAAAATGGATTGCCTGTCGGAAAGAGGAATGCGAATAATGAGCAGATCGAAGGACGCTTCCGCGAAACGGTAATGGCAAACACAGATCTCGTCGATCAGGTTTATGAATGCTCGCTGCTCCCGGAATTATGGCCTGCGGCACTGGATGCGCTGGCGGCCATTGCGGAGGCGCGCGGCGGCACATTGTGCTATACGGCAAGCTCAAATAATCTGACATGGACGGCTTCCGAAACTTTATGCTGTGGCATGCGGCGTCTCGCAAAGGGAGATATGCTCACCCGTAGCGAGCGGCATTCCAGGCTCCATACCGCCAGCCATCCCGGTTTCCTGACCGAACACGATATTTATGGCGAAGACGAACTCAACAACGACCCGTTCTATTACGACATGCTCTGGCCGGCCGGGCTGGGATGGGCCGCCGCAACCGCAGTACCGCTGCCTACGGGCGGCAAAGTCATCATCGCGGTGGAACGCAACTATGCGCGCGGCCCCGTGGAACCCAGCGTCATCGCGCAATTGGACGCGCTTCGTCCGCATCTCGCCCGCAGCGCGTTTCTCTCGGCCCAGCTTCAGCTGGAGCGCGCCCGCATCGCCAGCCAGACCTTGTCCCTGGTTGGCCTGCCGGCGCTCGTCTTCGATCAGCACGGCGCCGTACTCGCGGCGAACAGCCTGATCGAAGCGCTGCATGGCCATATCGTCTGGCGCGCGCAGGACCGTATCGTCTTCAAGGACCAAAACTCGGACTGGCTGTTCCAAAGGGCGATCGCGACCATCGACCTGCCGGACATGGTTTCGGCGCGCTCTTTCCCTGTGCGCGGGAACGATACGCAGGCCGCCATGGTGGCGCATGTCATCCCAATACGGGGCAATGCGCGCGACTTATTCGTTCAGTGCACGGGCGTGCTGGTGATGACGCCGGTAAGCCTCCCGAAGGCACCGCCGATCGAGCTGATCCAATCGCTCTTCGACTTGACGCCTGCGGAAGCCCGTGTCGCCCGCAGCCTCGTCGCAGGAGAAACGGTCGAGGAAATCGCTTCCGCCTCCGGCGTCTCGAATAATACGGTTCGCAGCCAGGTCCGCGGCGTGCTCGAAAAAACCGGGTGCCGCCGTCAGGCGGAGGTCGTGGCACTGTTGGGCAATGTCGGCGGCACGGTGGCGTAGTCTTCGTTAGAGGCTGTATCTTACGAAGTAGAATTGCACATCGTATATTAACTGTCCCCGAGCATCGATGGGCCATCGCCGACGCGAGCAAATTACATTGCTTTGTATACGAACAAACATCGCGAAATGAACATATTTTAACTTAAAGATAATCTTCAAAATAAAATCATTGCACTCATCAGTTTTGATGATGCAGTCGCCCGATCGCTCCGCCACTTTGCCGGATGTTCAGACAGCGCTTGAATGACAAACCGGCAAAACCGATCGTCATGCCGCTTTTACATTCCAGCGCCGTGTGATTTCGATCATCATGGGAGAGCATCATGTTACGCAAAATCGCTGCTATTTGGAGGCGCAGCATATTCGAAACGCGGTCCGATACCGCAATCGAATACGCAATGATCGCCGCATTAATCGCTGCAGTAATGATCGGATTTGCCGCCGCGCTGGGCACAGATGTCGCGGGAATATTCTATGCCGCTTCAAGCAGTCCCTAAATGCAAGCGTGTCGGGATCGAGGACGACGCCGTACTCCAAAGACTTTTTAATACACAGGAAAAATCATGGAAAATAATATTGAATCTCCATCCACCGAAACTCTGGAACGGACCAAAAACGAGTTGTATCTTCGGTACGGAAATGAGATATTTGACGTGCTCTTTCTAAACTTGTTTGACGCTCGAAAAGTTGCGGACCGTCTCGCTACGAGGACCGGTTTGGATGTCGAAATATTCGACCATAAAACCGGTGCCGTATTCGATCGCTATTCAGGACGCTGAACAACGTTCAATGGGTCATTTGAAACAGCCCGCGAAAATGGCGCTGACGCCCTGACGTCAGCTTCGCAATTTGGCAGGAACGGTTTCGACCCTATGCCGGCTTGCTTCACCCATTGGCACCCCATATCAACAGATGAAGTACAATCTCTCCTTCATCCTCGAGGTTTTTATGGCACTACCAAAGCGCAAACTCGGATCACAGGGTCTCGAAGTCTCGGCAATCGGGCTAGGCTGTATGGGCATGAGCCAATCTTACGGCGCGGCAGACGAGGCGGAATCCATCGCCACACTCCACCGGGCAATCGAGCTGGGTTGCACCTTCCTGGATACGGCGGAGGTTTACGGCCCATTCACCAATGAAGACCTTATCGGCCGCGCACTCGGCCCCAAACGGAAGGACGTCGTCATCGCCACGAAATTCGGCTTTGATATCCAGGACGGTAAAATGGCCGGCACCAATAGCCGGCCCGCGCATATTCGCGACGTCGTCGAACAATCGCTCAAACGTCTCCGCACCGACCATATCGACCTGCTCTACCAGCACCGTGTAGACCCTAACGTGCCGATGGCGGATGTCGCCGGGGCGGTGGGCCGTCTTGTCGCGGAAGGCAAGGTGCAGTTTTTCGGCCTGTCGGAAGTTGGCGTCGCGAATCTTCGCCGCGCCCATGCCATCCACCCGGTCTCCGCCGTTCAGAGCGAGTATTCCCTTTGGGAGCGCAATTTGGAGGCCGACATGCTCCCGGCCATGCGAGAACTTGGCATCGGCCTGGTGCCCTTCTCCCCCCTTGGCCGGGGCTTCTTAACCGGCGAGGTCAAACGGGCCGAAGAATACCCGGAGACGGATTTCCGCCGAAACGACCCGCGTTACCAGGCTGCGAATTACGACGCCAATGTCGCCGCTGCGCAGGCGGTTCGCGACATTGCGGCTTCCAAAGGCGCCAAACCCGGGCAGATCGCGCTGGCCTGGCTGCTCCATAAAGGTCCGGATATCGTGCCGATTCCCGGCACCAAGCGGCGCAGCTACCTAGAAGAAAACATCGCCGCCGCGGCGATCACGCTCGATGCCACGGAGAGGAGGGCGCTGGACGAAGCGCTCGCGCCAGATAAAATATCCGGCCCGCGCTATGGCGAACGAATGATGTCGATGGTCGATCGCGCCGTTTAGCGTGGGATGATATTGCGTGGAACCATTTCATGGTCCCACGCAATATCTGAATCGTCTTCTACCTCTGACAGCTGCGCTGGAGGCAGCGCTATTTTTCCAGTTGCGAGACGTCGCGCACCGCGCCACGCGCCGCATTGGTCGTCATCGCCGCATAAGCGCGCAAAGCAGGCGAGACATGGCGCTTGCGCTCTGCCGGCTTCCAAGCCGCGCTGCCCTTTGCCACCATCTTGGCGTGGCGATCCGCAAGAACGGCATCGTCGAGGTCGAGACGGATAACCCGGTTGGGAATATCGATCACGATCGCATCGCCGTTCTCAACCAGCGCGATCAAACCGCCCTCCGCCGCTTCCGGCGATACATGGCCGATTGAGAGGCCGGACGTACCGCCGGAGAAGCGGCCATCGGTGATGAGCGCGCAGGCTTTGCCCAGGCCCTTCGATTTCAGATAGCTGGTCGGGTACAGCATTTCCTGCATACCGGGGCCGCCTTTGGGGCCTTCGTAACGGATCACCACCACATCGCCCGCCTGCACCTTGTTGCCGAGAATGCCGGCTACCGCGTCGTCCTGGCTTTCATAAACCCGCGCCTTGCCGGTGAAGGTCAGGACCGATTCATCAACCCCGGCGGTTTTCACGATGCAACCCTCAGGCGCCAGATTGCCAAACAGTACGGCAAGGCCGCCATCGCGCGAAAAAGGGTGTTCTGCGGAGCGGATCACGCCTTTTTCCCGGTCGGTATCCAGCGCCTCCCAGCGCGCGGACTGGCTGAACGCCGTCTGCGTCGGCACGCCGCCCGGCGCGGCCAGGAAGAAATGGCGCACATCCTCGCTCGTCGTGCGGGCAATGTCCCAGCGGTTGAGCGCCTCCGCCATCGTCGGCGCATGCACGGTCGGCAGGCTGGTATCGATCAGCCCGGCCCGGTCCAGCTCGCCCAGTATCGCCATAATCCCGCCGGCGCGGTGCACGTCTTCCATATGCACGTCGTTCTTTGCGGGAGCGACCTTGCACAGGCAGGGAACCCGGCGGGAGAGGCGGTCGATATCGGCCATGGTGAAGTCAACCCCGCCCTCCTGCGCCGCCGCCAGCAGATGCAGCACGGTATTGGTCGAGCCGCCCATCGCGATATCGAGGCTCATCGCATTCTCGAACGCCGCAAAGCTGGCGATGCTGCGCGGCAGCGCGCTCGCATCATCCTGCTCGTACCAGCGCCGCGCGAGATCGACGATCACATGCCCGGCCTCACGGAAGAGTTTTTCCCGGTCGGCATGGGTCGCCAATGTCGAGCCGTTGCCGGGCAGAGAAAGGCCCAGCGCCTCGGTCAGGCAGTTCATCGAGTTTGCGGTGAACATACCCGAGCAGGAACCACAGGTGGGGCAAGCCGAGCGCTCGACCGCCGCGACTTCCTCGTCGCTATAACTATCATCGGCGGCGACAATCATCGCATCGATGAGGTCGACCGAGCGCTTTGCACCTTTCACCACCACCTTTCCGGCCTCCATCGGGCCGCCCGAGACAAACACGGCGGGGATGTTGAGCCGCATCGCCGCCATCAGCATGCCCGGGGTAATCTTGTCGCAATTGGAGATGCAGACCAGCGCATCGGCACAATGCGCATTCACCATATATTCCACGCTGTCGGCGATCAGCTCCCGGCTCGGCAGCGAGTAGAGCATGCCGTCATGGCCCATCGCGATGCCGTCATCGACCGCGATCGTATTGAACTCCTTGGCGACCCCGCCCGCCGCTTCGATCTCGCGGGCGACCAGCTGGCCCAAATCCTTCAGATGCACATGGCCCGGCACGAACTGGGTGAAGCTGTTGGCAATGGCGATGATCGGCTTGCCGAAATCCGAATCCTTCATGCCTGTGGCCCGCCAAAGCCCTCTGGCACCGGCCATGTTGCGGCCATGGGTGGTGGTTCTGGAACGGTATGCGGGCATTTTCGGTCTCCGATGACAGGAAGAGGCATGAATAAAGAACTTTCGAAACATTCGGAAATATATTATTTCAGCCGTATTAAGACGTATGAGATATTAAACATGGATATAAGGCAATTGCGTCATTTCGCGGCGGTGGCGAATACGTTGCATTTCGGGCAGGCCGCGGAAAATCTCGGCATGACCCAGCCGCCGCTCAGCCAGTCCATCCTCGCCTTGGAGCGCGAGATCGGTGCGCCGCTTTTCATGCGAACCAAGCGCAGCGTGGCGCTGACACCGTTTGGCGCGCAATTTCTTCCCCATACCCAGGCAGTGCTGGACGCCGTGGATGCCCTGCCCGAAACCGCGCGGCAGCTGCGGGACGGCACCGCCGGGCATCTGGCAATCTCCTTCGTGAGCACGGCCGATTACAGCATTCTCCCGGCGCTGGTCCGACGCTACGCAGCACTCTATCCGAACGTGGAGATCTCGCTCACCGAAGCGACGAGCAACGTCCAGATCGCGGCGTTGCTCGATGGCAAATTTAATGTCGGCCTCGTCATTCCCCCGCCCAATGCTGTTTTTCCGGAAGCCCTGTCCTATCTGCCGCTGCTGACGGAAAAGCTGGTCGCCGCCGTACCGGATGGCTGGATCAACGAAGGGCGATTATCGCTTTCAGGCGGTAGACTGGCGCCGCAAGCTTTGGCCGGCGCGCCGCTCATCCTGTTCCCGCGGCAGAGCGCGCCGGCCTTTCACGATCTGGTCACGGGCTATTACGCGGCGCATGGGTCTGCCGCGCGGATCGTACAGGAAGCAATCCAGATGCAGACCATCATCAGCCTGGTCTCCGCCGGAATGGGCATCGCGCTCGTCCCCGCCTCCCTGCGCAACCTGGCGCGTACCGGAGTCAGCTATGTCGATCTGGACGGTACGGCGCCGGTCCTCGAAACCGGGATCGTATGGCGCTCCGGCGATACAACGCCGACCATCGCGCGGTTCCTGGACATCGCGCGTGAGCTGATCGCCACGACCGCGGAATTACCGGGCTCGGTGGGACAATAGCTGCCACCTGCCGGCTGCTATTGCCGGAAAGCGGCGCTGCCGATAACCAGCCCGGATGTTCACAAGTCACCTCACGCTCGCGCACGGCCTGCTCTGGCCGACGCTGCGGGCGCTTTCCATGCGCAGCTGGCTGATCGTGCTTTGCGCCCTGTTCGCCGGCGGGCTGGTGAAGGGGGTCGTCAGCATCGGCGTTCCGCTCGTCGCCATTCCCCTGCTCACCGGGATCCTCTCGGTAAAACAGGCAGTCCTGCTCATCTCCATGCCGATCATCGTCGGTAATATTCCGCAGGCGCTGGAGGGTGGCAAAACCTGGACTTCCCTGAAAAACATCGGCTTACTGGTGCTTGGGGCCGTTATCGGCATCGCGCTCGGCGTTAAAATCCTGCTGGCGATACCTGGCAGCCGGGCCACAGCACTTGCTGGGCTGATCCTGGTCATCGCCTCCATCGTTCTGCTCGTCAGCCCGAAATTCCGGCTGCCGAAGCGCACCGCCGGCCCGGTTGGGCTCGCTGCCGGGTTTTTCAGCGGGCTCATGGAAGGCATTTCGGCCATTCCCGGGCCTTTATTGGCAACCTATCTGATCGCCAGCGGCTCCACCGGAAAGCGCTTCACCAAAGAAATCGCGCTCGTGCTGGTGATTTCGATCGCCGTGCTGATCGCGATATTCGGCCAGTCACATCACGCCAGCGCAGCTGATCTCCTGGTGTCCACCCTGGCGGCCATTCCCGTCGTCGCCGGTATCATCGCCGCGCGCCCCCTGCGCGACGCGCTTCCGCCCAAAGCCTTCCGCATCGTGGTGCTCGTTTTTATCCTCCTCGCCGCGATACAAATGATCCTGCGTTCGGGGATGCTGCGCGTTTAATTCTGCAGCAGCATAGGTGCCGGGCTCGGCAATACCTTCGGCGTGGCTTTTACGATGGCGACAATCCTCCTTTGCGCCTCGTCCAACGCCATTCCCGCCGGCACAGACATCCCCAATTCCGGCATCGCCGCCAACGCCGCCGGCGCCGCAGAGGTGCTCATGTTTTTGATCGGCTGCCCCCAAACAATGCCGTTGGGAATGATCACCTGCACATTCGCATCCGTCACCACCTCGGTCCAGAGCAGAGACAGCGCCTTCACCGTGCCACTATTACCGCCGATCGTGACCGAATTGCCGATCCGTAACGGCCGGAAAATCAATAGCATGACCCCCGCCGCCAAGTTGGAGAGCGTACCCTGCAACGCCAGCCCGATCGCCAGCGACGCAGCGCCGATGACCGCGACCAAACTTGTTGTCTGAATTCCGAATTGAGACAGCACGGCAAGCACGGATACGGTCAGCACAAAATACCGTGCGATCGAGGAGAAGAACCCACGCAGCATTTCGTCTACATGTTTCGATTTTCGCAGGCCTCGGGCAACGAGAGGATCTGCTGGTCCGGAAAGCCAGAAGCCGATCAACAATATCGCGAAAGCCCCGAGAAAATGCAGGGCATTATCCAAGATGAAGGGCACGATCAGCGACGGGTCCATCGCCATTCGCTCAAGATTTGGAAGCTTGGGAAGCGTTACTGACGGCGATAAGATCATTCATACCTTTCTGTGTACGGCTGATGCGCCTTTTGGGGCCGACTCACGCGTTCGGCCAATCCAAGGCGGAGAAGCGTAGCCTGCGCGGCAAGTCGGACCCGACTCAGCAGATTTCAACCCACCGCATGTTGACCTATGGCCATTTTCAATAAAGCTGGAACCGGCATCGGCCAGGCGCCCTCATCATCGAGCAGCGCAGAGAGCGCATCGCATTTTTATGCCGAGGCGATCTGACTCCTGGCGCGATAATTGATCCATCGATGCGGAGCGGCCTGATCAAGCTCCCGGCCGCTCCGGCTTACGCGTACCAACAGCCTGTCGTCCAGGCTGGTTTACTGAGCTGCAGAGGCATATTGCGGCTGAGAAGGTGCTGGCATGAAAGACGGGGACATCGGCGAAAGTCTTTCAGCAGCGCGTCCAAGCGCGAAGGGCGATGTGTCGGGCAACTTGTTAAAGTCCAGAATGATGGCGTCATGCTTCTGGTGCGTTTCTGCCCAACGCGCCTGGGCAGCCAATGGCAGCGCGGACAGAAGAAGAACAAAGGCAGGCACAACGACTTTAATGCGAGACATGATAGTTTCCTTTCGAATGGCACCGTCGAAATCGACATGTGAACTGGTTTGGGGTGTTCCGGCTGCCGCAGCATTGCCGCGACCACCCAGTCAACATGCGCCCAATGCCCCAAGGTTGCTCGTTAGTCGTTGTGAAACGCCGTGATCGGATGTGGAGGAGACGCAGCGCTTGCGAGCGCCGTTGCATTCATGTTGCGGAGCGGCCGGCCGGCCGGTAAAGCGGTCCAACCACAAACAGATAAAATCGCGTGGCGCACCGATATGCGCCGTTATTCAGCCACAAAGCAGTCGTATCTTCTTGTCGTTATATCCTTAACATTTTGGAACACGACGATGAAATTCTGGCCCATGAAACCAACCGACGCGCTTGCTTCTCAGGTTGCGGAGCTGGAGAGCAAACTGGAGAAGGCGCAAATACGCATCAACGATCTGCTGTTGGAAAAATTCCGCCTGGAGACGGAGTTGGATACCGCACGGCAATACCACCCCGGATCGCCCAGAAATGAGCCTGCCGATGCGGCAGATGCGAAAATGCAGGGCAACGCGGCCAGCTATGAATGGATGACGCAGCTCGCGGCCTAATCCTATTCGGGAAGCCGTTTTAAAGGACAATTAGACTGACGTTCAGCCGCAACCGGTATTTCTAAAATATCCCCGCGGCCAAGCCGGCCGCCAGCGTCGCGCCGATCGTCGCGCAAATAGCCAGATCGGCAGGCTGGATGATCTTCGGCGCCAGAATGGCCTCAGCCGTCTGCGCGCGGGTGACGACGATGGTGGGCTCGGCAATCGCTTTCAGCCGCCAGCCTGTCGAAATGCGCGCAATCTGCCGCGCCGCGTTCTCGCCATCGCTGCCCGCGCAAATCAGGCTAGCATAGGGGCGGCCCTCAATGTCGCCGAGGGCAGGGTAATAGCTGCGGTCGAAAAAATCTTTCATCAACCCGGAAATGGCGCCGAGATTCTCCGGCGTTGCAAAAATATACGCATCCGCAGCAAGCAGATCGCCCGGGCCTGCCTCGGTTGCGAGCAAGAGGCGCGTGGAGACATCAGGCTCCGCCGCTGCGCCATGGGCCGCAGCCAAGGCCATCTGGCGCGTGCCCCCGGTGAGGCTGTGATAAACGATTAAAAGCGTTCTCATGCCCCCTATGCTGCACCCTGGTCAGCGGTTTGGGGAGATAGCATGGCGCGGATTATTCCGGCGAAGCCCGATAAAAAAAGACCCGCTGGCTGCGTGCAGCCGGCGGGTAAAGTCAACAGGGAGGCTTCACGTCTGGGAGACGTAGGGACCGAAGTCCCCTGCCCGGCCCAAGAGCCGGACCCTACTAACATAGGCGCTCGGAGCGCGACTGAAAGATAAAAACCCTCTCGCAGTGTTACATGGCTGACTTGCGCATATCGCGGTAGAAGACATTTCAGACATGGCAAAGAGGGCGGCTCATTTCAGCCGGTCGGCCGTGCGCTGTGCTTCTTCAAAACCGCCTCGGACTCGGCTGAGACTTCGGCAAGCGTCACCTCATAACCCCAAAGATTGGCGAGATGGCGCAGTACCTGCGCCGTATCGCTCTCCTTTACCAGAATCCCGGAATAGACGCGGTGCTGCAAAATCAGCCGCCGGTCGCCGTCCAAATCCACATCCACGACCTCAATCTCGGGTTCGTTCTGCACAACGTCGAACTGGTCCGCGAGGTTGGTGCGCACGGTGCGATAACCGCGCTCGTTATGGATGGCTTTGACGGTGAGGTCGGACCTACCATCATCATGCAGGTCGAAAAACTTCATCTTGCGCATGAGGGCAGGCGTCATGAACTGCCGTACGAAGCTCTCATCGCGGTGATTTGCCCAACCGTCCTTCAGAACATTCACCCAATCCTTGCAGCCGGCGATCTCCGGCAGCCAGGCTCGGTCCTCATCGGTCGGGTTCATGCAAACCCGCTGAATATCTTCCGCCATGCCGAAGCCCAGCGCATAGGGGTTAATGCCCGAATAACCCGGATGGTCGAAATCCGGTTGGAAAACCGCGCCGGTATGGGATTGCAGGAATTCGAACATCGCGCCGTCGGTCAGGAAGCCAGTATCGTGCAGCCGGTTCATCACATAATAATGCACGAACGTGGCGCATCCCTCATTCATCATCTTGGTCTGCTTCTGCGGATAAAAATATTGCGCGACATGGCGGACGATACGCAGAATTTCGCGCTCCCAGGTCTTCAAAAGGGGCGCCTTTTTTTCCAGAAAATAGAGAATATTCTCTTCCGGCAGGCCCAGCAGATTCCGGCGCTCGGCGATGTTATGCGACTGCGCGGAGCGTGCGCCGGTCGCCGGCACGGAACGCCATAATTCATTGTAGGAGCGCTCCTGCTCCTCCAGCCGCTCGCGCGCGCGCTTTTCCTCCTCGCGCAAATTAAGCGATTTACGGCGCGGATAGCGGTTGACCGCCTGGGCCATCAGCGCATGGGCGGCATCCAGCACGCGCTCTACCGCATCTTCGCCATATCGGGATTCGCAGCGTGAAATATAGGTCTTGGCGAATTCGAGATAATCCAGAATCCCGTCCGCATCCGTCCATTGCTTGAAGAGATTGTTATTCTTGAAGAAATGGTTATGCCCGAACGCCGCATGCGCGATGACCAGCGTCTGCATCATCATGGAATTCTCCTCCATGAGATAGGCGATGCACGGGTTGGAATTAATCACGATCTCATAAGCGAGGTTGCGCAGACCGTGGCGGTATAAAAGTTCATCGCGCGCAAAATTTTTGCCGAAGGACCAGTGCTGGTACATCAGCGGCATGCCGATCGACGAATAGGCATCCAGCATCTGCTCGAAAGTAATGACCTCGATCTGGTTGGGATAGATATCGAGCTTCAACTCCTTCAGCGCGATATCGCTGATGGCGTCGTAGGATCGCCGTAGACTGTCGAAATCCCAATCCTTCTCGCGGTCTTTGTCTGGGCGGAGGGGAGAGGTATGGTTCATGTCGCCGCTTTCTGGGTTTGCCGGTTGGGGGCGAATAACTCCCGGAACACGGGGAAAATCTGGCCACGCTCGCTCACGCGCCGCGCCTCGATCGGCTGGCCGGCTTTAATGAGCTGGTCATAGGTCCGCCATAAATCCGTCGTCTGCGCGAAACCATCCTGGTTCTTCACCTCGATATAGGCGAAATACTGGCACATCGGCAGGATTTTCTGCTTGAGCAGCGCTGCCACCTTGGCATTGTCGCTCGGCACGTTGTCGCCGTCCGAGGCCTGGGCGGCATAGATGTTCCACTGGTTGCGCGGATAGCGGGCGGCGACCACGCGCAACATTTCCTCGAAAGCGGTGGAAACCACGGTGCCGCCGGTCTCGGTGCTCATGAAAAAGGTTTCCTCATCCACTTCGCGCGCCAGATGCGTATGCCGGATGAAGACGATTTCCACATGCTTGTAGCGCCGCACCAGGAACAGATAGAGCAGCTTATAGAAGCGCTTGGCGAGGTCCTTCATGTGCTCGGTCATCGAGCCGGAGACATCCATCAGGCAGAACATCACAGCACTGGTAACCGGCTGAGGCACGAGTTCGTAGCGGTTGAAGCGCACGTCCACCGGGTCGATGAACGGGATGCGGCGGCTGCGGCGCTCGTGAATTTCAACCTGAAGCGCCAACTCCTTGCCGCGCGCCTCATCGGCGCCATCGGCCTCGCCCTCCAAGGCGGCGAGCTCGGCTTTCGCCTCGATAATATCCGCAGGGCGCGGCCGCTTTAGCGCGATGCGCCGGGCCAGGCTGTTCTGCATGGTGCGCTTGAGGTTAAGGTTGGGGATAGACCCGCTGATCGCGTGGCCGGCGCGCACCTGCGTGAAGCTATCGGCGGATTTCATCTCCTTGCGCAGCAAATCCGGCAGTTCGAGGTCGTCAAAGAAGATATCCAGAAACTCTTCCTGGCTCAGCGCAAACTGGAAACCATCCTCGCCTTCACCCTCCTCGGAAGCTTCCGAGCCGCGCCCGCCGCCTTGAGATTGCGGCCGCTTGATTCGGTCCCCCTCCTGATACTGCTTGTTGCCGGGCAGCACGTAGTCCCGTTCCCCATGCGCGGAGGAAGGGCGGATCACCGGCTCCTTCAGGCGGTCGGCTTTCACCCAGACGCGGTCTTCGCCACCCAAATCGCTCACACTGCGCTCGCCCGTGGCCTTGCGGACCGCCTCAGTCAATTCCTGCTTGGCCCGCCGGATGAACCGGCGGCGGTTGGACAGGCTCTTGCCCTGAGGATTTAAGCGGCGATCAACAATGTTCATGGTTCAGTGGCTCATTTCACCCTGCCTGTTTCACACGCATATACCACTCAACGAGCCGGCGAACCTGCCGTTCGGTATAGCCACGCGCCATCATGCGCTCCAGAAACTCGGTATGCTTGCGCTCGGTCTCGACTTCCTTTTTGCTGCCGAAGCTGATGACCGGCAGAAGGTCCTCGACCTGGCTGAACATACGGCGCTCGATGACTTCCCGGATTTTCTCGTAGCTCGTCCAGGACGGGTTCTTGCCCTCGCGCTGCGCACGGGCACGCAGTGCGAACTTAACGACTTCGTTCCGGAAATCCTTGGGATTCGCAATGCCCGCCGGTTTTTCGATCTTCGTCAGCTCCTGGTTGAGCTGTTCGCGATCCAGCATTTGCCCGGTATCGGGGTCTTTGAAATCGAGATTCTCGATCCAGGCATCCGCATAATCCAGATAACGGTCGAAAAGATTCTGCCCGTAATCGTTATAAGATTCGAGATAGGCTTTTTGGATCTCATTGCCGATAAATTCAGCATAGCGTGGCGCTAATGTGCCCTTAATGAAATCAAGATATTGCTTCTCAATCTCCTCGCCGAACTGCTCGCGGCGGATCGCCTGTTCCAGCACATACATCAGATGCACCGGGTCGGCGCCCACCTCGCGGGAATCATAGTTGAACGTGGCCGACAGCACTTTGAACGCAAAACGGGTGGAAATCCCGTCCATGCCTTCATCCACCCCGGCGAGGTCGCGGTATTCCTGCATGGATTTGGCGTTCGGCTCGGTATCGCGCAGGTTCTCGCCATCATACACGCGCAGCTTGGAGAACAGGTTGGAGTTGGGGTGCGGGCGCAGCCGGGAGAGCACGGCGAAGCGGGCGAGCATTTCCAGCGTCGCCGCGGCACAGGGTGCTGCGGCCAGCTCGCTGGTGCGGATCAGCTTCTCATAGATCTTCTGCTCCTCGGTCACCCGCAGGCAATAAGGCACCTTCACGACGCAGATGCGGTCGATGAACGCCTCATTATTCTTGTTATGCTTGAAGGATTGCCACTCCGCCTCGTTGGAATGGGCGAGAATCACGCCGTTGAAGGGGATGGCGCCGATATTCTCCGTGCCGACATAATTGCTCTCCTGCGTGGCGGTGAGCAACGGGTGCAGGATTTTAATGGGCGCCTTGAACATTTCGACGAACTCGAGCAGGCCCTGGGTCGCCCGGTTCAGCCCGCCGGAATAGCTGTACGCATCCGTGTCGTTCTGGCTGAAGGACTCCAGCATGCGGATATCCACCTTGCCGACGAGGCTGGAAATATCCTGGTTGTTTTCATCGCCCGGCTCGGTTTTGGTCACGCCGATCTGGCGCAGCTTGGAGGGGAGCAGCTTGACCACGGTGAATTTGGAAATATCGCCGTGGAACTCGTCCAGCCGCTTCACGGCCCAGGGGGACATCAGCCCGGTCAGGCGGCGCCTGGGGATACCGAAATGACTTTCCAGCTCCGGGCCCATATGGTCCGGATCGAACAGCCCGAGCGGGCTCTCGAAGACCGGGCTCAGCTGGTTGCCGGCTTTCAACACGTAAATCGGGAGCTGCTCCATCAGCAGCTTCAACCGCTCGGCAATCGAGGATTTGCCGCCGCCGACCGGGCCGAGGAGATAGAGAATCTGCTTGCGCTCCTCCAAGCCCTGGGCGGCATAGCGGAAATAATTCACGATCCGCTCAATCGTGTCCTCCATGCCGAAAAATTCCGCGAAGGCCGGATAGACCTTGATCGTGCGGTTCATGAAAATCCGGCCAAGCCGGGCATCCTTGGCGGTATCGATCACCTGGGCTTCGCCGATGGCGGCAACCATGCGCTCAGCGGCGGTGGCGTAGGCAAGAGGATCGCGGCGGCAGAGGTCGAGGTACTCCAGCAGGGGCATCTCCTGCTGTCGCTGGTTCTCGTAGGACTGCAAGGAACGAGAGAAAAGCTGATCAACCATACCCATCCGCTACTCCTATCTCATAACTTCAACGCTTTTTTGACTTTACGCGTCTATCTGAACCCTCTTTCGTCTGGGAGCGGCCAAACCCGCACGCCGCAACACCAAGCCCAATATTCACTCCCAAAATTCGACCCAAAAATTCAAACCAGAATTTTAGCGACCCCGAATTTTAGAGACCCGAAATTTTAGTCCCAAAAATGAGTAAGCAAGTATAATGCCCAATTTGGTCGAGCTGCGAAAGCAGCAAGTTAATTTTCGGATCATCCTGCCGACCCGACGGCCATCTCAACATTAAAACGATGAACCAAACCAATTGCCATCGTCTTTATTTATGAAGTCTAAGCCCGGCCCCATTCGATTCGCGACAACAAATGTGACCGTCCTCGAAATTGTGATAGTTTAATGTATCAGTAATAAACTGCACGCCGTCATGGAACAATCAACGACTCCGTTATGTCCTTAATATGGCGAGCCGTCGCAAAGTTGTAATAGGCGTCCAGAGCCGGAAACGCCGCCATGTCTGCCGCGCGGGGCGGAACCGGCGCGCAAGGGGTTGTTCAGTCGACAAAAAGCCCCTCGATCTGTTCGCCTTTGCGGTCCAGGTCCGTGATCTCATACGCGTTTCCGCCCAGACGGCAGATGCGCAAACGGTCCAACGGCAGCCAGGCGCCTGAGACGCGCAAATCATTTCCGGGAAACAACTCATACTTGAGGCCGGACGTTGCCGTAAGAACGGGGCCGGTAGCGGTGCTCAACGCGTCTGCCCGGCAGTTTGCGCTCTGCGCTAGCGCGGCAGCGGGCGCCAGCAAGAAGGGAACGGCAAATAATAGGAAATATATCCGGCGCATATCTCGGTCCAGATCCATTTAGCCTCCATACATATGCCGTCGGAGTGGAATTGGAATAGGGGATGTTGGGGCAGCTGGGCTGTCTGAAACATCCATGGAAGTCCGGCAGATCATATCCTATGCTGCCGCGAACTGCCTGAAGGAGTTCATATGAAATACAAACAACTCGGCCGCACAGGGCTGTTCGTGTCGGAAATCTGCCTGGGCGCCATGACATTCGGTGGCAATGCGGATGCCGGAATGTGGAAGGCGATCGGCGCGCTCGGGCAAACGGAGGTCGATGCCATCGTCGGCCGCGCGCTTGCCGCGGGCGTCAATTTTATCGACACGGCGGATGTCTATTCCATGGGCCAGTCGGAGCGTCTCGTCGGCCAGGCGCTGAAGAATCTGGACGTCAAGCGCAAGGATGTCGTAATCGCGACCAAGGTGTTCGGCGACATGGGAACCGGCCCGAATGACCGCGGCGCCTCGCGCGGGCACATCATGGATTCCGTCCATGCGAGCCTGGAGCGCCTACAAACCGACCATATCGACCTGTATCAGATCCATGGAACGGATACGGTTACACCGATCGACGAGACATTGCGCGCGCTGGATGATCTCACGCGCCAGGGGCTGGTCCGGTATGTCGGCGTGTCGAACTGGGCAGCCTGGAGAATCGCCAAGGCGGTCGGGCTGAGCGAGGCCAAGGGCTATGCGCGGTTCGAAACGCTGCAAGCCTATTACTCGATCGCCGGGCGCGACCTGGAGCGCGAGCTGGTGCCGATGTTGAACGAGGACAAGCTCGGCCTCATGGTCTGGTCGCCGCTGGCGGGCGGGCTCCTCTCGGGCAAATTTGGCCCCGGCGCCAACACGCCCGAGGGCGCGCGGCGCTCGAACTTCAACTTCCCGCCCGTCGATACCGAGCGCGGCTGGGCCTGCGTTGCGGCAATGCGCGAAATCGGCGCGGCGCACGGCGTCTCCGTCGCCCGCGTGGCGCTGGCCTGGCTGCTCGCCAAGCCGCATGTGATGAGCATCATCATCGGCGCCAAAACCCTAGAGCAGCTGGACGACAATTTGGCAGCCGTAAAGCTGACTCTGAATGCTGCGGAAATCGCGCGGCTGGATGAGGTGAGCGCGCTGCCACCCGAATATCCAGGTTGGATGCTGGAACGCCAGGGCTCCAACCGGATACCGAAGCCTTTCGAAGGCTGAACGACCAAAACGGGCAGTGCCGCCGCGCGGGTCGCGGCGGCACTGCCCGTTCGCTTTTTTTAATCATCGGAGACTATTCATGCTTACCTGTACCGGCTTTGCCACGACCGCAGCCGACAAACCGCTCGCCCCCTTCACCTTCAACCGCCGCGATGTCGGCGCCCAGGACGTTCGGATCGAAATCGCCTTTTGCGGCGTCTGCCATTCGGACCTGCATTTCGCCCGCAATGAGTGGCATTTCACGCAATACCCGGCCGTCCCCGGCCATGAAATCGTCGGTCGCGTCACCCATGTCGGCCCGGACGTCACCAAGTTCAAAATCGGCGATCGTGTCGGCGTTGGCTGCATGGTGGATTCCTGCCGCACCTGCGCATCCTGCAAGGAAGGGCTGGAGCAATATTGCGAGGTCGGCCAGATCGGCACCTATGGCAGCACTGAACCCGTTATCGGCGGCCCCACCCATGGCGGCTATTCGGATGCCATCGTGGTGGACCAGTCTTTCGTGCTCAACCTGCCGGACTCTCTGGAATTTGCCTCCGCTGCTCCGCTGCTTTGCGCCGGCATCACGCTCTATTCCCCGCTGCGCCACTGGAAAGCCGGTCCCGGCAAAAAAGTCGGCATCATCGGTCTGGGCGGCCTCGGCCATATGGGCGTCAAGCTCGCCCACGCCATGGGCGCGACCACCGTGCTCTTCACCACCTCGCCCTCCAAGGTCGAAGATGGCAAGCGCCTCGGTGCGGATCAGGTTGTGATCTCCAAAAATGCCGACCAGATGGCCGAGCATGTCGCGAGCTTCGACCTGATCATCGACACGGTCTCCGCCAATCATGATCTGATGCCGTATTTCGCCCTGCTGAAGCGCGATGCGACGATGGTGCAGGTCGGCGCGCCCGAGCATCCGATGCCGATCGCGGTGTTCCCGCTGATCATGAAGCGCCTCCACTTCTCCGGCTCAATGATCGGCGGGATCGCCGAGACGCAGGAGATGCTGAATTTCTGCGCCGAGCGGGGTATTTCCGCCGATGTGGAAATCATTCCCATCCAGCAAATCAACGAAGCCTATGAGCGCATGCTGAAGAGCGACGTGAAATACCGGTTCTCGATCGACATGGCCTCGCTGAAAGCCTGATTGGTTTGGATGGCGGCAATCTTGCCGCCATCCAAATTTCACGTTTTCCTCAGCCCTTAAAAACGCTCTAGAGGCGGATTCAGACACTAAGTTGAACCGCGAGCGGTCCATCTTAATGTCATCGCACTCTAGACAGATATAAATTAGCGACGGATTCAGACTTTAATGTGCCGGCTGGGCGGTCGGGACCGATTTGATCGTGGCAAGCAGATCGTCGGAGGTCAGAAACGCGCCGCCGGACATCTGGTCCAGAAAACCCTGGGTCAGGTTGACGAAAGCAAGCCTCGGGTCGGCGTCGGCCTGCATCTGCCCGCGCTCTATCGCCACCGCCTGATCGATATCCGGACGCGGCGCATAGGCAATGATGGATTGCAGCGTCGCGGAATAGGCGTCCACCATCCGCTTCAGATTGTCGTTATCCACCGCCAGCGCCTGCAGCGCAGGCGTGCGGTTCATGTCGGCGAATAAGGCGGATTGGTAAATTTCCAACAGCGTATGGGTATCCATCTGGATTTTATAAATCGCGTAGGTCAGAGAGATCACGGAATCGATCTGCTGGTGGAGCGTATCGGCACGCGCTTTTGCCAGCGCGGCACCCACCGCTTGCAGCCCGATCCGTATTTCCGGGTCGGCGCTGTCATCTTCCAGTTCGGGCAAAGCCTGTAAGGGCTGCTGCGTCGGGTCCACCCGCGCCGCTGCAGCGGCATTCAACGCCTGCCGCATGCTGGCGGCCCGCGCCGGCGTATCGCCGATGGCAACGCCGATCATTACCCGGAAGCCAAGCTCGGAGAGTTTCGTCGCCTCGCCGGTTGCGGGGTCGAAGGGCAGCACCTCCCAGCGCGCGGCAGTCGAAAGATCCGCGAGCGGCGTTGCATAGTTACCGCCGCGAATGACAAACCCGCCGGTCAGCCCGCTCAGCCTGCCCAGCCGGGTGAAGTTGTAAAGGTTCAACGTCCATTGGTCGACATTGCCCAGCATGTCGTAGAGGCCGAGCGGATTGGCCTCCTTGCTGCCGATCGGACTAGGTCCGGCGCCCGGCCCCTGCCCCGCCACCGCATAATCGCCAAGCTGCTCAGGCGGCACCCAGGCGCTGGCAAGATAGGTCGAGGGCGGCACAGCCTCGCCGCCCCGCGCGGCAAATTCCCACTCCGTCTCGGTCGGCAGGCGGATGAAGCCGATGGAACTGCCCCGCACCGGCAGCGCGCCGGGGCTGTTGCCGAGCAGCCAAGAGGAATATTGCTGGGTAAACCCGACCGCATCAAACCAGCTGATGCTGGTCTGCGGCAGGTTGGAAATCGTCGCCGGGCAGTGACCGGACATGGCGGCATATTGCGCCTGGGTGACGGTATATTTGCCGAGCCAGAAGACGGGCGGACCGCTGCTGGCGGGAAACGGCGCGGCGATGAACGCGCCATGCGCGCCATCGTTATAATCATCCACCGGGCCATGGAAGTTACCGAGCAGCACGGCAAGATCATCGATGGGGCTGCCGGTGGCGGGCACGGGAACGGGGCGGAAGACCATCGCGCCGCCGCAGGGCATTGGCAGGGTTAGATCGCCTGTCGCCGGGTCTGGATTATAGCTGTTTTGTGGCCAGCTTGGCGCGCCCGCCCGCGCGGTACCTGCCGCCAGCAGAAACGACAGCGCGGCGAGAAATGCCTTCATGGCCAGTAATCGTTCAGCGTGAGAGGCGCCTGCATATCCCCCTGGGCTTTCAGGTTTTGTAGATAATTATAAAGAATCGAGCGCGGCAGCATCGCCGCCTGGTCGCCATCGGTCACCGCCAGCTTGTAGTAGCGCGCCGCCATTGCAGGGTCCGGTTGCTGAATGGCGGCGTTCTGTTCGAAGGTCGCGGGGTCGTAGAGCTGCGCCAAAGCAAGCGCCGCCGGCCCGAAATTGTCCTCCGCGGAAATGCCGAGCACCGCGACGGCCGCGGGCATTTGCCCCGCCTTTTCCAAGTTCAGCGCGATATAATAGAGGCGCTCACGGTTTTTCTCGCATTGCAGGACCGCCGGATAGGGTTCGCTGTCGCAGGTGCTCGTCGCTTGGACCGGCGGGATCGGTTGGTTGCCCTGGCTTTGCTGATTATTCTGTATGTTCGGACTAGGCTTTGGCCAAAATATCAGTGCCACGATGCCAATTACAATTAGTGCGAACGCCACGCCGACCAAGGGCCACGGAAAAGGCTTTGGCACCGGTTTTGGAATGTTCTTCTCTTGTTTTTTCTCTTGCTCTTTCGGGACAAATGTCTCCTCTTCCTTCACGATCGTAGGCTTTTCTTCCGGTGGCTTCGGAAGTTCTTGCGGTACCTCCGGCTCCTTCAACGTCTGCTTCGGCGTCTCCTGCAGCGTAGGCCCGCCATTCGTGCCACTCAGGCCGCCGGTCAAACCTTTGGGCTTAGGCTTAGGCCGGTCCTCGACATGGGCGATGTTCAGCTGATCCCGGCGCGAAGGTGCCAAAGCCGGCCAGATAAGGGTGAGATTCAGCTTGCCCGCCGGCAGGGAGAACACCACCGTGCCCTCCTCCACCTGATCCACCACCGCGGGGCCGAGTTCGAGCACGAGGTCATCGCCCTCGGTCCAGCAATTCGCAGGGCTTAAAAAACTCTCATTCGTCTGCCAGCCATGCGGGCCAAGGAACGGGTGGCGCTCGTCTTGCCGCTGAATGCGGAATCTCGGATCGCTCAGCAGGGGCGCTGCGTCCGGCACGCGCACCAGTGCATAGCCACCGCGCCTTGCCGGGTCGGCGGTCACCTCGGCTTGGCTCATGCGGCTTCCCTAGGTGCCAGTTCGGTCAGCAGGGCACCCAAGGCGCTGTTCGCCGCGCGGTCGAACCCGGCCCCCGCCCCGCTCTCGGCATTGGCGGTGATGAGTTCGACCACGGCGCTGATCCATTCCGCATAATAGCGCGTGTCATACGCCGTGGGAGTCGGGCCGAGTGCGGGCAATCCCACCACCGGCGGGCGGGCCATGAAAACCGGGCGCGGCGGCTTGCCGACCAGCGGACGGGCGGCTTCCGGCATGTCGTCAAAGCCAAGAAACGCGACGAAATGGTTGATCATCTCCTCCGCGAGTCGCGCGCTCTTCTGGTCACCCGCCGCGCCCGCGCCATGGAATCCCCCGTTGCGGCGCAGCGCATCGGCGATTTTATCGGCCAGCGCCAGCCGGCGCGCCGCCGTGCTCAGCCCATCGGCCAGCACCACGCATTGCTCGGCATCCAGCTTGAGCGAGGCGAGATGCGGCTCATCGCGGGTGAGCGCCATCACCTGGTCCTGCCAGGCCGCCAGCAGCAGGTCCACGAACTGGCCGAACCGGTCGCGCGCCTGGGTCGCCGCACCCGGTGCGTTCAGCCCGCCCAGAATATCTCCCAGCTCATCCTCCAGCTCGCTCGCATCGCTCACAATGCCAATCGGCATCGCCTCCGCCGGTTCCATTTCCATGCGCCAGAGCACGCCGCTCACCAGCTCCGGGCTCACGCAAAGCCGCAGCAGCAGCGCCCCGAAACGCTGCGCCTTGGTGACACCCACCAGCGCGCGGGCGAGCAGCGCGCCCTGCTCGCGCGCCTTGCTCACCTCCGCCGCTTTGTCGTCCGAGCGCCAATGCATGCGCAGCCGATCGAACATGCTATGCGCCAGCTCTTCCGTCCGCGCGGCCAGCTGGCGGCATTTCAGCGCGCGCGCGCTCACCGGGGCGAGGGCTGCAGCCAAGCGGCCGATACCGCCGTCATTGGGTGTGAGTGCCGCATCCCATGCAGCCGCCGGGTCCTCAAAATGCAGCCGCACAAGCTCGTTGGCGAGATACGCCTCCCGCCGCGGCTGGACGAAGCTTTCCGTACGCGGGCCGACGCCCAGCTCCTTGCCATCCGGCCCGTAATCGAACACCGCGCCGAAGCCGATTGCGGGGTTGCGCAGCCAGAACAGGTTGTTGAACGGTTTGCCCTCCGCCCAATGGCTCGGCCACTCCGCCGCCTTGCCGAAAAAGTCGATCAGGCTCGCCATCAGCCGGTTGGTCCAGCGCAGGCCGGAGGCGACATCCTCGCCTTGCTTGATTTCAAATTCAGAATCGAATTTCGTCAGCACCAGAAACAGGCTGTTGCGCTGCCTGGCACGCGCCTCCGGCGTGGCCCCGATCGTGCTGTTGATCCAATCCGTGACCATGCGCGGAAGCGTCTGGACTTCCTGGTTGCTCGGGCCGACGCAGAGCACCATGGCGGCGATTTCCTGCTCGGCATTATAGCGCTGAAACAAATAAGCCACCTTGCCGCGCAGAAAGACGCGGCCGAGGCGGTCCGGCTCAGCGAAGAAACGCTCGATATTGGTAATCATCTCGCGCGTGCGGGCGCCGGGGAAATCCAGCAGATCGGCATTGTCCAGAAACGCGAAAGGCCGCTCGGAGATCGGGATAATGACCTCGGCCACCAGCGCGGCCAGGGTTGGGCCGGAGATGACCGCCTGCGAACCCGAGAGTGTTCGCGCGGTGAGCGGGTTGGCTGCAGCCGCCGCATCGCCCATTTTGAACAAGGTTTGCGCGTCGAGAATGCTGGTCTCGCGCGGCACCAGCGCATCGGCGGCGCAGAACGCATCGGCGGCGAAGTTGAGCTTGGCCAGCGCCTCGATCAGCTCCCCGCAGGCGTTCGTAAATTGCGCTACGCCGCCCCAGAGCGGGGCGAATATCGCCGCCCGGTCGGAAGCCGCGAGGCGCGGCGCGAGATCCGTCACGCGCCGCCAATAGCCCGCAGCGTCGAGCGCTGCGAGCAGCGCATGACCCCGGAAATGACGGTCGAAATATTCCGCGAGATCCTCAATATCGGCGGCCACCATCCCGTCGCGCGGCACAGGCCCGGCGCGGTTGGCGGCATTGGTCATAACCTGTTCAAGGATTTGCGGCGTCGGCAGCGCGACATCCGCATCGAAATCCTCCAGAAATGTATTGGCAAAAATCCGCACCAGGTCCGTCTGGGAGAGCAGGCGGACGGCAACCGGCGCGCCCGGCGGGGTCGCCGGCGCGCTGGTCGTGAAACGGCTGACCAAACCGGAGGATTCAATGCCGCCCGGCGGGTTGATGTCCCGCAGGAAGTCGTATTCCGCGTCGCCGAAGCGCACCTGCATGGCCTGTCCGGCCGCGCAAAGCCGCGAGACAAGGTAGGATTTACCCGCCTGCGACGCCCCGAACACGGCCACCCCCACAGGGCGCGCGGCCGCCACGGCGAGGCGCTCCGCACGCCTGCTGCTGCGCCGGAAGTCCCGGATGAGCGAGCCTGGGTCCGCCTTCAGGCTAGCCCGGTTGCGTTCCAGCCAGAGGGCCGCATCCGAGGCGAGGCTCGCCACATCCGTGGCGCGCTTGCCGACCACGGCCGGGTTTTCGATATCCATGCGCATCTGGGTCAATTCAGGTTCAACCTTCCGGTATCGCGCCAGTAGCCCGCCTCATCATCCATCGTTTGCAGGCGCAGGCGCAAGGATTTTGGCGGGCGCGGCGCGCCGTTGGCATCCGAGATCTCCTCGATCACGAAACGCTCCCGGTCAGCCTCGTAGCTGGCTTTCTCAGGGTCCGTCTCTCGCCGCCGCACCTTCACGGTGAGGGGCAGCGCCAATCCGCGTGCGGAATCCGGGTCGCTGAATTCCAGCTGATACAGCGCGGTCGAGGTCCAACGCTCAATGGGCAGCTGGCGGAAGCCGATCTGCAGATTATTGTAGAATTTCAGGCTGAACCCCGCCTCGCCGGATTCATCCAGCTCGGCATCCGAGAGTAACACGTTGGATTCCCGGATCTGCCCGTCATTATCCATCCGCCCGATGATCCGCGCGGTGGAGCGCATGCGAAAGCGGCTGGCGGGAAGCGAGAAATTCTGCAGCCGGCCCTCCGCTTGCACGCAGAGCATGGCGCCCACGGCGACGGTGGTTTTCGGGTCGTCGATCCGGTTCGCGCCGTCGCGGAACGGGTAATGCGCGCCGACTTTGTAGTGATGCATCCGGATGACCCGATGCGGCGGTAGCGGCAATTTCGCCAGCACCATATCCACCACGGAATGCAGCCGCGTCGGGCGGCCGGAGAGCAGCAGAATATCGCAATCGTAATGCCAGACCACCTCGCATAAATCGGCGATCACCCGGCCCAGCACGGATCGCACCGCCGCATCTACGCGCCCGGCAGGCACGTTCACGTCGATTTCCGCGACACGGAAACCCGTCGCCCCCGCTTGTGCCGCCGCAGCTTCCAGATAGCCCGCATTGGCGGCAAGTGCTGCTGAATCATGCGCAAAAATCTGCCCGACCGTGGCGCGGAACGTCTCGGCGGGGATATCCGTATCGGATTTCTCATTCGCCGCCAGCACCGCAAGGGCCACCGGCTCCAGCACCTGCGCAACGAAAACACGCCGCGCCTGGCGCTGCTGTTCGGACTGGCCCATCAAATCCTGCGCCAGCATCCGCACCAGCAGATCATGCGCGGCGGCAACCCCGGCGGCTTTCAGCGCGGCCTCGAAAGCGGGCAGTACCGCGGCGGTGATGACCTGATGCACCACGTCATCACCGGCGATTTTGAAACTCTCGCGGAAATTCTGCACAGGTTCGAAGCGCTCGCCCTCCGGAATGCTGTAGGTCGTCACCATCAAATCCGTCGTGCCACCGCCGATATCGATACTGGCGATGCGCAATGTCCGCCCTGTCCCCGATTCCGGACGGACCCGACCGATCGTGTCGAACAGGGCGCCGGCATTGCCCGCGAAATTGATCGTGACCTCATTATGCAGCCAGACGATCTGCGTCGCCGTCGCCTCGTCCAGATTATCGATGATGCGCGGCATCGCCGCCTGGCGTTTGGGATCGTTCCAGCCCAGCAGGCGCCAGCAGAGTTTCAGCGCATCCGCCGCCCGGGCATGGAGTATCTGCTGCTCGAAGATCGGCATGCCCGGGGGCAGGGTCATCACCAGCCGCCGCAGCTCACGCGGCTTCTCGGCATCGCGTCGCGCCATGCGGGTGGCGGGCGCGTTGATCTGGCAGATCGCCTGCAACAAGATTTCCGTGAGCATGAGGGTGAAGAGCGAGCTGCGCGAAAAGCGCGCGTGAAAGGCGGGCTGCAAATTCTTGTTGCTCTCGAGCAACTGGCCGTCTTCCGAGACATGCGCCATCAGCGCGCCGCGTACCGGCGGGTCGGTCACCGCCGCACCCGGCTCGGCGTTGCCGCGCTCGTTGAAGCGCCAGCTCTGCGCCATGGCGCGCTCGTCCCACAGATAGCGCTTGGGCGAGGACAGGCCGGTGGCGCCCTCATTGCCCGAGCGCGCGGCGGCAAGCCGCGTTGCCTCCGGACCCACGCGCAACGGGCTCGGCCAGGCGAAGGAGTTGGCAAGGCCTGAGCGGCGCGCAATCCGGTCATTACCGAACTGCGCCTGGGCGAATTCCACGCGCGAGGCAAAAGGCTTGTCATGCAGCCGGGATGGCTCACCCATATCGCGCAGCGCCAACGGATAGGAATCCGACAGATTTTGCCCCTCGCCACGATGTTCCTCGATCAGCAGCCCGCAGGTGCGGGAATTGCCGACATCGAGGACGAGATCGACCGTGACCGGCTGATAGGGCAGATCCGTCGACACGGTATCGATCAGCCTTATCTGCGGCAGCTTGTCGGTCCGCGCCAGCAACTCCAGAAAAGTGAGGTAGCGCGCGTAATGTTCGCAGCCATACGGAAAATCCGCCGGACTCAAGGGGCGATTACGCTTCTGGCGCAGAAAGCTGCGGAACAGATCATCCAGCCATTCACCGATCCACGCCTCGTTCAGAAACCAGCTCATCGAGCGGAAATCCGCCACGAGGCCAAACTCCATCTGCTGCGCGGAATCCTCGCGCGAGAGGGCCAGATAAATATCGTCGGCGCGGGGGCGCAATGTCGTATCGAAGACGAGCGTCAGATCATGCGAGGCATCTCCCGCCGGTTCCGTGCGGGCGGTGAGCTTGGCACGGACCCAGTTGCTGGGGCCCTTC
>Ga0116227_10001360_pt1 | contig 54156 bp, 25 predicted proteins | sample S1TSphgellanicum_FD_89693 | JGI IMG/M metagenome (GOLD analysis project Ga0116227, IMG submission 89693) | Host-associated microbial communities from peat moss isolated from Minnesota, USA - S1T2_Fb - Sphagnum magellanicum MG | ecosystem: Host-associated > Plants > Peat moss > Unclassified... | reverse complement strand
GGGGGGGGGGGGTTGGGTTTGTTGTTGCTGTGGTCCCTCCACCACCACCATACACAATACACTAACACATACACCTTATCTATATTCACTGGGTCTTTTTTTCATACATGCCATTTTCCAGGGATGGGTTATGGGTTAGAATTAGGACACTAAACACCCCCCCATGCAAGGAAGACCCAAGAGTGCATAGGTTGAACAAAGAGGCAAGCCACTCATATTTGCACAAATAATCAAAGAATGGGTAGGTCGGCATGCCTAATTAATTTTGTAAGAGCTCCGGGGTTTGAGAGAGTAGAAGGATAATGAAACCCTGGCAAAAAAGAGCTGTCTTCCTTATTGAAGCTGGCCGACAACCCGGTCCAATAAAACATGATATTGGTCCAGATTGGCTCCATAGCCTTCATTGGTTTGTTCCTTCGAGTATATGACTCTGCATGTGGCTTTGTACAAAGTTTGTGGATAGGCTACAATTGTGTTTGGTTTTGCCAATATTCTAGAGTGTGTTGTCCAATAAGCATCAGGGAAGTTGAGCTTTTTCAGTTACTGATTGGTTGATATTGGACCTCGAACTCATTGGATGTCAATAAAATCATACTCGGAGACTTTGTCATTTTCTTATTGCTGGCTTGTAGGGACACGGGTCAATAGTGACGTGTGACTTATAAGTGTGTAAGTAGTATGGGATCGATTGGCCTGCCCACAGAGGATCAGTGACTTTTCCGTATGGCAAGTAGAACTCAGCACTAAGTGGGCCCATCCATGTATTAAATGTTCTTTCATCGTCACCATGGGGTTAAGTAAGTGGCAGAGCTCTGTGGAGGGGCCCTGGTATGTATGATTGATAACTTCATGTGGAATAGTCTGATCCGAAACCTTCAGGAATATTTTCATGAAATTAATGTTCAAGGAAGGGTGGCTCTCACAAAGTGTGGATGAGAATATTGGGTGTTGCTTTGTGAATTTGTATTTTGAACCCTTATTACGAGGATGTCAATTATCACTTATTATTCGATCAGGAGCCAACACCATTTAGCCTAATGGAATTGAACTAAACACATTTAACACATAAATTCAAACCCAACTCATTTTCAAAAATATATAAATTTGAATGTAGAGAAGACATTCTTGCATTGTTGAAATTCTTTGAAAAGTTGGTGTAAAGCAGCCTGTATATCATCATCCTCAACACAACTCATTTACAAACTATATAAATCCAAGCCTAGAGAAGCCATTCTTTGAGATTGATATATTTTCAAAAGTAAGGTTTAATTAGGCTTTAGAGTTTGAGTTTTAGGTGAAAGTCGCCCATAGTATGTCATTGTCCTTTCAAACATTTGTACCCATAACAAAATGGTGGTAATTTACACCTCATGTCTATCCATGCAACATGCAAACATAAACCTATTTTGAACTCTTGCCAATGAAGGTCTACTTGGCCATTCCCATGTTGAAGGTGACTTGGAACACAATTGCACATGTGGTCTTTGTGTATTTGAATATATTTTTGGCCTTCCAACAACAAATCCATGGAAATCTTTGGAAAGGGCCATCTCCTATTTTATCATAGTCGAGTTGTCACATCCAATGGCATGGGCATTCTTTTGGCATTCTCAAAAGAATGCCCACGCCATTGGATGTTTGTAGCTAACTATGGACCCCGACAAATGGTGGCATAACATAATGTCTCTTGGTGGGAATGGGATAACCATATTTTGAGAAAAAGTTGTGCAATGGTTGACCCCACACGGTGGAGTCATCAAGATTGAGCACTTTTTGCCCCCATTTTTGTGAATGGATGTCAATAATTTAGGGTCACACCCATCATAAAATATTCGTAAAATATTTTGTATAGTAAACTTATATGTATGATGGCCAACCATGATAATTGTAGGCTACAATAACATATGTATGTTTGTTGTGGAATTCATATTTGCTGTTTTTTTCCCATCATTTAGGACTTTTTTTTCAAACCATCAACCCAATTGTTTATCAAACATAGTTCATACAACACAACCCATATGTGGAGGTAGGTAAATGTCGTGCATAATTTTAAATGTTGCAAGTCCTATGACAAATATTATGTTACTTGTGTGAATCCCAAAATATCTAAATGCCATACTTCAGGTTAACAAGAAGGTTTTGTGACAACCATTCACCAGTATGAAATGCTATGAAATGGCATGCTTGCATTTACCTCCAAAATTGTATCTTCATTTTTATGTATTCTAATGATGTCCCATACATTGCAATATGGGTTTTTAGTCAACCCTTGAACATCCCTGTCCATCAATTTACCTTAAATTTATGACAACAAAGTTATTGGGAAAGGAAAAGTTCACTTTGCAAGATCCCCCATTAGTGCATATGGCCTAATGGGCCACATTACATGCTATTCGCTGGTTGCCAAAATGAATGGGCTATCAAACAAATAACATTAAAATGTGAAAATTGAACTAGTTTGCATAAACCACACCAATTTTCATTCTTCATCAATTAAGTATGTGAAGGTTACACTAAGTCTCAAAACATCTCCTTGATAAGATATATGAAAGGGATGTAGTTAGGAATGTCATTATTTATTTAGGTGTATGTCTACCTTCATACTTTTATAAAAAATATGTATTCCCCTAATTTAGCCTTAATAACTTTAAATCAACTCATAGGCTTGGCAATATGAATAAATTTTTTAACAAATAATTATATGTAATTGGTAGAATCCATAATTATTGTCAACTAGCTAAATTTTATTTGTATTAGTAATTGGGAATGGCAGGGACACAATGTCAACTGTGGCCTTTTAAATAATAAACCTTTTAATCATCAAAACCTAGTAAAGCTTTATTTATAAAACACATCACATATTCAAAAAATGTACATAGGTATTAAAAATTTAAAGGGTGTCAAGTTAGTACAAACTAGATGTCAAAAACTCTCAATTTCAACAACAAACGACTTGTAATAGGTCAACCATGGCAATGGAGGGTGTGTCCTAAAGGGGTTGGAAGTCAAGAAGTTGTTAGGCCTACTACTATTAACCAACTTAAGATGGAGGATGCTTACATCCATTGCAACATAATTGAAATTCTTTGATAGAGAAAAGTAACCAAGATAGAAAGGGGAGGGCCTCTAACCTTTTTAGGCTCCAAATAACATTGGCACATTCGTGTAAGAACACATTGACCTATTTTTGTAAACATCTGAATACTTCAATTGCTAGAAGGAAGAATTGATCGATGGGTTGTCAATTGTGGTAGCTCCTTTCTTTAGCTTGAACTACATTGGGGGTAGCAAATCCTTGAGTTGTGCAAGATCGGAGAAGTAGATCTACATGCAATTGGATGTCCAACAAAAAAAAAACATGCACCTAAATTTAGTTATGGTTTCTTCCATCTATTTCACCAATGATAGAAAAAAGGGTTATATTATACTTTTGGATTCCTTGGTAGTTTACTTGGCCATTATTAAACTTTCACATAACCTATAACCCAATGTAATAGTTTACCCATTCCATTTGGTGCCACATTAATATAAATAAGCATTATTCAAAGTTCAATTTAAACTCCCTACAACACATTTGATTAGCTAGCTTAAATAATGAGTGTTAGAAGAATTTAGTCATAGTTTAAAAGATTTAAATTTTTTTATTAAAAAATTGCAATTTTAGAAGCTAGCAACTCGTGTAATGGTGACAAAAGTGTCACGAACTACATCATGGGTCCTCGTGCATTCATTGCCATGGGTGCAATGTAAAGGTGGATACCCATAATGTCAATGGGATGTGTGCACACACATTGGAAGAGGCCTACAATTGAAGGATGTGATAGTTTGAGTTGCATCCAAATCATTGTGGAGAAAATTGAGAAAAATAATCAAAAGGTTGAAAAGATTGGTTGAGCTATAAGCCAAATGTTCACCCCCAAGGCTAGAACATGATCAAATTTGAGCACAATGGGTTTCAAATACCTAGTCAAAGAACATGTTAAAGAGGGTATGATGATGCAAACGCTTCAAAATGGAATCTTGAAGATGAACCATTTGTTGTTCCAATGAGTTGTTCAAAAAGAAGGAGACGTGCATGTGCTGGGGGTTATAAAAAATGGCATGTTGCTTTGAGGTGTTGTTGGAAAGGGACGATGTTGTTGTTGACTTACGTTAAGGCTTCAAGAAGGAAAGGACATTGGTTAACCATGAACCTAGCCACTGTCATTGAAGCTACAAAGGCTCAATTTTTTAAATAGGTTTTTAGGGTGATGGTGGATGTCGATATGGAGCTGATGCCACCTAAAATTATTGGGAAAACAATTTGTTCACAAGCTAAAGGTCTTTTAAGGCTATCAAAGGACCCTAGACCCGAGAGTTGTCTAAACACTTAAAGGAAGAAGGAGTTAATGGAAACAAGGGAATCTATGAAGGTGAGAAAAAGTGGTGTGCAATGTAATAGATACAATGGTCATTGCACATAACAATGAGTTAGAGCTCAAAGGTTACCTGGACATTGCCCAATTTAAAGAAAAGGTCAACATGTCAAACATCTTTTAATAAGGTATTTTTTATGGATGATGATTTGAATGATGAAGTGCTTAATGAAACCCCCAAGATTGTAATTCCTTCTGACGGTGTGTTAAACTATAATGGGGTGTCAAAGTCAAATGACAAGTTAAAAGGGGACCATGCTACACATTTTTGAGGTTGGATAGAAAGACCTATTGCACAAAATTTAGTGTAAAAATGTTCATATGCAGAGGATACAATAAAAGGGGGTTGATGATTTGAGTGTATAATGTAATGCCTTAAGGTGAGTTAAGGAAAATAATGCCCTTCCCAAAGGATCACCTTGTTGAGTTCCCATTGTAGATGGGATGACCATGACACTACCATCATGGTTATAGTGATTATAAAATAAGGGGGATTCAAATGCATAAAATGCACAAACAAAGGGGATGAGTTGTATGATGTCCCCACTTGTTGCATGAAATTTTTGAAATATGACCCCTTTTCACATCGAATTGAAAGCATTCACAACGTCTCACTAGAAAACAACCTAGTTGGGGTGAAGGTCCAAGGTGCATCTAATGCCACAGATTATTGCTTCACATCCACCTTGGTTGCTACTTTGAATTGGTGTGGGGAGAAATGCATTGCAAAGGCATCATGAAAATGAAGGCATAAAACGTGGCTTGTGAATTTATACTATGTTTCCCCTACGACAATGGGACAAACACTTAAGAACTTGGTCATGGTTAAGAAGTGAGCTACCCCAAGGATATGTGTAATTTGATGTAAAATGTGACCTTGTGTGATATGAAAACAAAGTTGAAACAATTGTGAAAATCCATTGGTGTAATCTTCTAAGTGAAAATAATTGTAGAAGTGTTCAAAGACCATCCCAAAATGACCACTTATAGATAAATTTGACATGTGTTGGAATGTTAGCTTGAAGGAATCAAATGAAAGTTCAAGGTTATGGTTTGGTTCGTAGTCTTCCAAAAAAAGTGGGAAAAAATTGTTTGATTTAGAATGCAAAGTGGTGAAAGTTGAAGGGGTTTCGGAAAATGTGGGTGTAGAAAAAAATGGTGCCAAAACACATGTTGTTCAAGAATATTTTCTTGCACATCCAAGGATTAAATTATAGAGAAGGTGTTTATGAGCTAGAAGATCATGTTGGGCAAGAAATATTGAACTCGAACTTGTTACTAAAACTTAGGCCCATAAAAAGAATTCCTCCCACATATTTTCCTAATCATTTGCTAGAAAGTGTTTTAGTCGGAACTTCATTTCCTTATGTCCACTAGCCCCCCCTCGAAGAGACAAAACAAGACATCGCTGGGGTAATAAAAGGAACAAATGCCAAGCTACCAAATCATAGGGGTTTTATGCCAACTTATCAAGTGGAAAACAAAATGCCACTTGTACATCATGTTGTAAAGTGATACGGATGTAGTTGTATAGTCAAGGATGATGAAAGCCAAGATGAAAATACCCAAGGACATTTACTGCCAAAACCCAAGCCTAGGCTTATGTAAGCAAGTTGGGAATAAGGGAGGGTATTGGGCTAGGATGGTCATGTGGTTTAGATTAAATGGATTAGATGTTTAACAAGAACATTAGTGATGGATTAACTTTCAAAAGGTAAATTATCCCCCACAAGTGGGGCAATAGGTCTTAAGTGGAGGTTGGAAACATGTTGGGAGGACGGGGGTAGGTTGGGGGGTTTGATCATGGGCAATTATATGAGCTAACAGAATGGAAGGGGGGAAAAGTCCTACATGTGCATTATTTAGGGGGATTGGGAAAGTGTTAAGTTGGGGTTCTACAGTTACATAAAAGGCTGGGGGTTGGTAGGGGGAGCTAATGGGTAATGCATGGTTTGTTAAAGTGGTATGGGGAGTTGGTGGGTGATGCATGGTTTGCATAAGAAAAGGGGTGGAAAATGGGGTTGTGGTGGTGTGTGAAAGGACAAATGGGCAATGTGAACTACGAAATCCAATGAAACATGATGAATTAAAGGACATGGTACATTTTGTGCCCATGAAGAAAAAAATAAAATAGGAACATCATTGTAAATAGGCCCCATTTTTTAAAGATTAATTATTTCAGCTTGACAAACCTGAACTTATAAAGCCAACCACACAAAACTAAACAAATCAAAGGGAAAATATGTAAAGAATTGTCACAAATAATCAAATCTTATTTTTTAAAAAATTGAACTTTAACTTTGCCATAATTTTGGACACTATCATCCCTATTTTACTATGTTCAACACAACCTATACAATTTTGAAAACTATTGTGCAAAGAGTAGGGATCCAAAAATTCTAGTCTTTTAACCTTTAGACTACCCAATAAAAGTAACATGCAATTTCAATAATACAAAAACACACTTGATTCAATCCTTTGCTCAAAAAAAAATTATAAAAAAAAATATGATTTGTCAATAATTGGCCATGATGTATTCACACATTCAAAATTTTTTTCGGCTTGACAGAAATGTAAAGAAAAATAAAAGACCCACCACAAAACAAAACCCAAAAATAATTTATAGAAAACCCACCCTCCCTTGGCCTTTTCACTTTTGTTGTGTTGTTGCATATTGATGCTAGTGTTGTTATCATCATCATCCTCTTCTTTTGTTCCAAAATGTGGTCACTTTCATATGCCCCATCATGCCCCCAAAATATAGAAATTAGACTTACAACTAATCCTTTTCTTATTGAAATAGAATTGAACATTGGTCCTAGGACCCCCCCTTTTTTTAATGCTCCCATTACAATTTTTTCCTCTTTGTCCTTTTTTGTCCCTCTTTACTTAACTTTCTTTCTCTCCTATTTTTACATGGCGCTATTGAACACAAGGAAGCAATGACAATACTAGCAACAAAGCTACCGCTAACATTGCCATCACCACTCTAATGAAATCATGTGGCAAGTATTTTAAAAGATTAACTTTTTCCTACACATAGTTGGCCCTCCAATGTCCTAAGGTGCCTAAATACTCCATAAAATGATATAGACATGTTTTCCACAAAAGATCCAAACAAATAATATCTTTTGTGTAGCATTTAGAGTAATTTAAAATTGCTTTAGATTTGATTCATCATCTTTTTGAAATGGCAAATTTAAATTTTCACATAGAAAGTAAAGCAAATCATAAATTTTAGCTACCATAAATACCATAAATGTAGTATTCTTTAAATATAATATTTATGAACTTTTGCATTATCACCATGAAAAATGAGGCTCGATGATAACTAGATAATTGTTGACAAGTGTGAAACACCTTGCCTTGGTGAATTAAAGAAAGTTATACCCTTTGGTCAAAATGGCACACTTATTTAACGATTTATTTATTAAGCAAGTCTTAATTTTATTTCACACTTGTAATGTTTCAATAATGTTCAAACATGCTATTCTTGATAAATATATTGATGGCCTTAGTTATATGATATTATCCAACTTGGGACTTTGTGTTGATGCACATCATTGGTGATGACCAATTGACTAAAAAAATGAATTGATTTTATGAAAATTAAGTTCCATTCCAATGAAAATATTGAATGAGATTTAAATTGAATTGAATTTATAATTTAATTAAAATATATTTAATAAGAAATGGGATGCAATTTGAAACAAAAGCTATTGAAAATTTATTGAGTATGATGTTGGAATTTTTAAAAAAAAGACATAGATATGAAAAAACACCTTTCCATTACTCTTATTGGAGAATCAAGTAAATAAGTTCCATTTTGAAACTATCCAAAGGGCAACTTATGAAATTTAAAAGAGTCATGTTTAAACCAATTTCAATGAATCATCATCATTAAAATTTGGAAGATTCACATGTATTTTAAACCCAAAAGTTCATTCCATTTATTTCGAATTATTATTTTACATAATAAACTTCTTTGAAAATTAAAAAATCACAACCCAATATGGGGTGCACCACTTGCCACATAACTTGGCCGAAATATTTTAATTAAAAAGTGCAATAATTTCGAAAATTATATAAAATTACATTTTATCATGCATGCTTCATCTTCGTAATATTGTTCTATTAATGAATTTGTCCTATTAATGTATTATGTGTGCATTGGTACCTATGGCTACTTTTTATGCATGAGTGTAAATACTTGATTATAATCACCACAAGTCTTGTGAGGGGATTTTTCGAACCATTGCATCCCAAGAAATCCAAAGTAAAAAATAACTATTTTATGTTGAAACCATTTAGGGCTGAATGTCTCATTAGAGTTCTATTCACCCAATTTAATTCATTGGCAATGTTGTGTTACACAACAAGCATGATCTTAAAAGAGAGGAGTGGGGGATCACATACACCTAGTGTGCATTAATTCCAATTCATAAGTTAATAACTTTTGACTTACTATTATAAAAAGGAAAACAAGATGATATGGTTTCAAATACATTTAATGATCTTCATTCCCTTGAGCTTTTGGGTTCAAGCAAATGATGCTTTGTACTATAGGTAAATTTCTAACACACATTATGCAACCAATTGCCATAAACCTTATTTTGGGGGTCATCAATTTAACCTTCCATGCTCATTCAAAAGAAAGTGGTTGATGATTAGTGTGGATAAAATGTGCATCCATCAAACAAATAAATGAATAATGGGATTATCCTTAAAATGGTCTTTAGTCTAGACTTTAATCTCACTTTTAATTCTTGGTGTCATCCTAACTTGTTGGGTATTTTTTAAATAATTTTTTTTTTGGGTGAAAGTCAATATGAGATATTAAAATTAAATATCAAATAACATTTATTGCACATGATTTGAAAACTTTGTGAGTAGTAAATTAGAGGCAACAATGAAAATTGCCTAAAAGAAAATTGAGGAGGGAAGATGAATCTCCCAAGTTTTGAAGGTCAAGGATGAATTCACAAGTTTATGGACAAAAAGTTAAGTGAAAATATTGAATTAGTCATTTATTCACTATATTTAGGGTATTTATTCAATGTATTTGGCTCACATATTTTTCCTTTTTCAATTTCTTGTCTAAATGGCATCCTTTACTTTCCAAAATGGGTGGAAAGTTAAAATCAACTTCATATTTATGTCTGAAGACATATCTTGAAATTTTTTCAAGATGAAAAAAATTAGAAAAATAAAAAAGAAATGAAGTAAAAGAAAAAGGTTAGAGAGTTTTTAGAAACCCGATTTGCCTTGCAGGCGGGCAGGCAGGCGGGCAGGAGGTTTTATTTTCACCGCCAAAGTGGACTCTCAAAATCCAGGTGGCCACACGCCAACCCGTCCCCGAAATAGCGGGACTGAAAAACCCCACGTGACGCCACAACACGCCTATCACAGCAATTCCATGTCCCGGTTTCTTCGCAGGAGGGCTAACCAGGCCCACCCGTGGCAGCAGAGCGTCGTCCCTATTCGCCTCCCAGCCGGGCCCACTCCACCGCTACCGGTACCCGCGCCACGCCATAGGCACCTAGGAAGCTACACACCTACTCAATTTACCCCAAAGAAACTTACACACCTAAATTTACCCGACGAACGTACACAGCTACCACATTTTACCCAAGCTACCTAGACACCTACATTTGCCACAAGAAACCTACACAAGTGACAAAACCATTTACCCTAAGAACCTACACAAATCCATTTACCCTAGGAACTTACACACCTACACATCTACATTTTTTACCCAAAGAACCTACCTACCTACGTTTTTACCCTGGGACCCTACCTACACGCCTCCCTACTTTTATCGTCCTTGGTTAAAACGTACGTATACTATTTGTTACCTATTTTCTAGGGTTTACTGATGCCCGTAGAAGCCAGGTGGATGAACAAACGATGGGGCTCGTGATGTCATTAGTCCAAATGGATGAAAACCGGGCGCCTCTTTCTGTCTTTGGATTCGGGGTGCGGGTGTGCCTGCGCGGCGAGGGCGTGAGCGAGAGGCGACGACGATGGCGACGAAGACTGCGGTAGTTTTGGGGAGCGTCGGTCGGTCGGCGACCATGGCGACATCATCGTCGTCGTCGAGCAGCAGCAGCGGCAGCTTCGATTCTCGTCGTCGTCGTCGTTGAAGAAGGCGTAGGTAATGAGGACAGACAGCAGGTGGAGGAGGAGGAGGACGACGGCGATTGTTGTTGTGTGGGTCTTATAGACGCTTGCGTCTTGCTTTGTGTGTGTGTGTGTATTTGGTTGGTCGGAGTTTCGTTTTGGTTTTGGGCTTTCGTCTTTTCATAACAGTTCTTTTCCATTGCTGCTGCAGATCTGATTTTTCACGTTTGTTGTGCTGCCGCTGGTTGGTTGGGTAGTAGTTGAGAGAGAGAGAGAGAGAGAGAGAGAGAGAGGTACTTCTTCATCTGGTGTCTTTGTTTCTTGTTCTTGTCGTCGTAGTTGGGTTTGTTGTGCGGTTTCAAGCTTTATGTTGCTAGGAGAGGCAGGAAAACGAAATTGCTATTGCCGATCATCTGGAATCGTATCGCAACGCAACGCGCGGCATCATCGACGATTTGTGGAATTGCCGTAGCAGCAGTAGCAGCATCGGGTGACAGACGCGGAGAGTACAACAAGAGGATCACATCAGATCTTCTTTTCTCGACAGAATTTCGGGGCATAAGAATTTCGCGCACCGCATCATCATCATGTTGTTGGTGTTGTCGTTGTGATCATCCTCTCACCACGAGACCGATCTCTCTCCGATGCAATCTAGCTTGGGGAAGACGGAGGGATGATTTTCCAGTGAGAGCTGAAGAAGTGCGAATGAAAGTAGGTTGAGAGATACAAAAGAGAGGCAGAGACACACACACACAGACTAATACTGAGAAAGACTGAGAGACAGAGGGTGGCGATGGCGGAGGAGGGGCAATGGAGTGCATCGCCTCCCACGTTGCATCGGTGGTGCTTGACGCCGGAGCAAGGAGGGGATGTAGAGGAAGATGGTGGTGGTGGGGCACGCCAGCAGCAACAAGAGGAGCAACAGCTGTTGAGGTCGTCGTCCAGAGACAGGAACATGGAGAAGTTGGAGAGTTGGAAGCGGAAGGCGGCCGAGAGGTCGTCTGTTGTGCATGACGATGATGATGGGGACGACGACGACGATGACAGTGGGTTGGAGCTTTGTCTGGGTTTGTCTTTGGGGGGGAGCAAGAGCAACAGCAAGAGCAGCAACAACAAGAGCAACAGCAACAAGGAAAAGGAGAAGGAGAAGTTTGTTGTGGACAGAGATCGTCATGGGTTTGGAGGGAAAGAGGATTTCAAGGATTCCCATGGCGGAGGAGGGGAACATGCATCCGGAGGTAGCAGTGGTGACAAGAAAAGGGATGGTGGAATGGAAGGGATGGTGTCTGGGAAAACTGTGTCCCTGGAGGGAGGGATGCACTCAAACCCTGGGAGCAATGGGGAGCAGAAAGGAGGAGGGGGAGGGAGGATGCAAGCCTTTTGGCAGCAGGATTTCTCAAGGTCACCAGCAGTGGTGGCAACACCCGAGAAGATGGTTTCTGCATCTCTTTCAACACGGATGGTTGTTCCTTCCCCTCCCCCCCAAGACACTGCTGCTGAAGACTCGCGGCGGTCAGTGGAAAATGCAGTGGCTGAAGACTCCAAGTCCTTTGCTCGCAACATCTGGCATGCACTGCAGGAGAAGGCGGCACAACCTGAGCATCAGCGGTTGCCCCTGACTGTGCAGGATGAGGTGAGCTTGATCAAGGAGCTTCAGGGTTTGCCACCACATGCTGTAGCCACTGCTGCTGCATGGGCACGCTTTGCAGCTCAGGGTGCCATACCTGCACAACTGTTGGAGGCTTACAAGGATAGGAGTGATCCCATGTCACAGCTTCTTGTGGTACAGAATGCACCCTCCATCAATTCCCTTTCCTCTGGATTGAATTGTGAGGTCGGCCTTCCTGTAGCAGCCGTGCCTGCTGCTCCTCCACAAGCAGCAGCAGCAACTTCAGTGCCTCCTTCCAATGGGGATCTTGCTCGGAGTGACTCAGATCTGAGCAAGAACGTAACCACGGCAGACCAGCAGCAGCGGCAGGCAGCCATGCTGCAGCAGCAGCAGCAGGAGTTGGTAGAGCAACAGAGGAAGCACGTGCAGACACAAAAGCGACAGGAGGCAAGGAAGAAGAGAAAGATGCTGCTTGAGGGGCAAAAACAGATGAAGAAGGCCAAGAAAGAAGATGAGAGGCCAACGTTGGCAGGAGCATTGCCACCAGGATCCACAAATGGGAAGCCACCACCTTCCGGCAATCCACCCAACCAACTGAGACGAGCAAATTCCTCACAACCACCTTCCCCTCCTGTCTCCTCCCCACTGGACAGCCAGGATGTGGTGGGCGGATCTTCAAGTCTCACAGCTTTCTCTAGGCCTGGCAGCAGTTCATGGTCATCTCACAATTGGGGAGAGGCCCCTGCAGTTGAAGCTTCTGCTCCATCAGGCAGTGGCCCTGCTCCATCTTCTTCTTTGACTGGGAAGCTTGAAAAGCTCACGGCGGCAGATGATGAAGGAGGCAATCGGGTGCTTGAAATTCGTCGAGCTTTACAACAGCAGCAAGCTCTACAACAGCAGGAGAGAGATAGGTCTACCAAGGACAGGGGTCCTGATAGTGAGACTGCCACAGCTCCTACTGAGTCAGCAGATTCAGATCTGAGGAAAGCTAATGTTGTCCCTGACCTTACATATCCCCACAAGTTGAAGAATGAGGAAGGTGCAGCCACCATCACTTCTGCCAGCGGTGGGAAAATGGGAGGATTAAATGCATCGTTTTCTGCACCTTTGACTGCAGGAATGACAATTGCAGGCATGACATACCCACACAATCCGGCATTTCCTCTCATGCATGTTCCCTATCCTTTCCCCATAACCGTTCCAGCAGCCGCAGCAGCAGGAGGTGTACCTTTCAGTCTCCCGTTTCCTTTCCCTTATGTAATGCAGTTTGCACCTGCAGCTACTTCTGCAAACGGAGATGGGAGTCAAGAACAGCAGCGACCTAATAACTCAAGCATGCCAAATCCATTTCAAATTGCAGTTCCTCCTATGTATTCACCATTCCAGATCCAGACACCTGAGGGAGCTGCTGCAGCATGGACTCCTGCTGTTGTGAGGCCACCACCTCACCTGACACCTCCTCATTCTCCACCTCGGAATGCTGCTTTAACTTTGACCAGAACCAAGTCTGGAACTCCTCATGAGGATGAAAGCCTCAGTTCTCAAGGTATGTTTTTCCATGTACTTTCTGCTTCCCATGTATCTTCTCAGCAGCTTGGCCATGATGTCTTATGATCTGTGGATGATTGTGAATAGCAGTGATTTTGGCCTGATTTTATGGCCATCACTGAGTCATTGCTGACCTTGGTGTTGGGTTCCAGATAAAGGCAACGATCGTGTCAAGAGCCGAGACATGTCACCTGTTCAGGAGCAATCCAGCGCAGGTGTGCACTCTTTGTTGAGAGCTGGATCTTTGGGCAGTGGTGCCTTCAACAGACTGGGCACACCACCAAGTGCAAACCCAGTCCCCCCTGCTCCCCAATTTGTGCTCTCAAGAACAAAATCTGATGCAGTGCCAGATCGTCTTCTGAGAAGAGAAGCTTCGACTGGGAGTGCCTTTGCTAGTGTGGTGGATGCGTCTCAGGGAGGGGCACATATCCAAGGCGGCCGGCTGGTGTCAAATAATGGATTGAAAGTTCCAGTATCTCAGGGAGGAGGTACAATGACTCGGTTGGAAAGAGCTGGATCTCGAGTTCCAGCAATGTCGGCAGATGAGGCAGGCACTTTGGGATCAGGTCGTCCAGGCACCCCTGGCGATTCTGCACAATCTGGTATTACAGCAACTACTCGAAGTGCTTCATCAATGGATGAAGACAAAGCTTTTCATCCCACTGGTGTCTGGCAGCAAGGCTCTCTACCAAATCTTGATGGTCTGGCAGGGGAAGAGGCTTCCAGCCTGCGGCCAGGTTTTGCTGCTGGGCAGCACTTTGGTGGCACGGGGTCACCACCTGATTTGCCATGGGTTACATGTAATGGGACTGGACCCAGCGGGAAGACCATATCTGGTGTCCTTTACAGGGTTGAAAAGGGTCAGGTCAAAATTGTATGTGCATGCCATGGCCGTCACATGTCCCCGGCAGAGTTTGTTCAACATGCAGGAGGTGGTGAGATGTCCAATCCAGAAAAGGCCATTGTTGTGGGTCCATTCACAATTCCAACACAGACAGCAGCATCTGCACAGGCGTAGTTTGTATAGTGTTTTTTTAATTGCTTTAAGGGTTGGTTGTAGTATATCAAGTCACGGCAGTGGGGGAGGTGAAATTGTAACACGTCCACTGAGCATATGATAGAGAAGGGTGTTACAGAGTTTTACAGTACTTGTGTCACAAAGCCCATTTCCAGCAGAAGCAAGCTTTTGCTGAAGTTTCAAAAGCGGAGGACTCCCAGAAGGAGCCAGCCAGCCATGTGAAGAGTGATTTTCTTGCATTGGGTGCACAGGGAAAGATTCAGGAATTGTGTTTGGCAAAGTGAAAATTGATATAGGAAATCTGCCGGGTCTTTGATCAGTGGCTTCCTTGCTGAAGCAACAAGATTATAAATCATAAATATGGTTTTTTCATTGCCTACATGAGAGAGGCTGTGGCTCACCACACGGACCTTAGATTAGATGTGTCTTGGCTACAACTGAAAATTCCATGTCTGCATCTCTTTTTGAACTCAAGCTGTTTGGATGGGTTGAGGGTGGCCTTTGTTTAGGGTAAAGCCCCCCAGGGTGGGGCCTTCTCAAAAGAAGGGACTGAGGAGAGTGCAGAGTCCAGCCCCACATTTTAGGAATGTCCTCCACCTGTGGGCTTTACCCATTGTAAAGCATGAGGGAAAGTTTATGATGAGCCTAAACATGTGGAGATCGTGTGGCATAGGAGGGAGAGTGTTCTGACACCTATTCCTTAAGAGTGGGTGGGACTTTACCACCTATAAGTAGGTGTAATTTCTCTCAATTTCTCATTCTCTCAAGGTGGGTAGGCATTCCTTGGAGGGATATTCATGGATATAATGGTATATCCCAGGGATTTTCTGTGTGTGGAAGATTGGAGTTTGTCAATTGATTCATGCTGGGTCATCAATAGTGATCACTTTATGATCTGCTCAAGCCTTTTGGGACAGCTGTGAAGAGAAACAAATCTTGCAATGGGAGGATATGGGAAACCATGAACAAGAGCTAACACATGCATGTGATTCTCATTGGGGGTGGCTTAATTGTTTCATCCTGGATGTGCCATGGCACCACCCACATCATTTTCTCAGCTTGTTTTGCATCCTCAGAAGTTAGTAGCTCGTCAAACAGGCTCACAAATTGGCCCAACATCATGGTCTATTGAATTGCCAATACTTTCTTTGTGAATGTCCATAGGTCAACAGCCCTTGTCCTCATAGGTTGGTAGCTCATCAAACAGACTCTCAAATAGGCCACATGCTATGGTCTATTGAATTGTCAATACTTCCTTTTTCAATGTACATAGTGAGCAGCCCTTCACTCTAATGAACTCCAAAAAGGTTACACCACAACTATTGATATTCTCTACCTATCCTCCTAGGTTCACAATTTTTTTAACTTAGGGGTTTTACAGTTTAAGATCAAGCAAGATGCTCTTGAGCTTGATATCATGTTTAGTTTTGCAATTCCTACAATTTTCATGTATTTGATGGCACAAGCCTCATTAACTAAAACAATGTTAATGGAGTTGTCCAATTGAGCAATTGTTGAACTTACATATTTCAGTTCTTCAACAAATACTTCTCAAAGGAGCCAATGCACATCAACTCAAAGTCTATTATTGTGTAATAAAAAAGTCGAAACCAAAAGCCCCACAAACTTTTCAAGTGAGCTATTCTTCATGCATGAGCTCAAAAACTTTTTTTGGGGATGAAGAGACATGAAATCATACATAAATGCACTCTATCATTCTTCCTCTTCTTTCTTGGAATTGACACATTCTTCATTGCTTTTGAGTCTTTGATAGTAGTAATGATCCTTCCTTCATGTAACATCAATGACATCTCATATTGAAACCTTAAATAGCACGATTGGAAATAATGACTATTGGTGCAAAGGAACCTTGAAATGATTTCAAAGACATTTATTAATTATAGCACTTCCATGTGAAACTTTTTGCCTTGCAAGTTAAGTATGCACAAAACAGGTCAATTCACATGTTAAAAGTTTGCCTTGTGAAACCCTTTGCAAGTTCATTGGTAACATGTGAAAATTCAAACTTTAGAATGAGGTAACTATAACCTAGTATCCACAGTCTAATTCATATGTACAATGTATAACTACATGCTCCAAATTGGATTTGATCTTTTGCTTTGGTTGCTTTATGTCGAATTCCTTTGAAAGTAACAACTATCTTCAATCCTCTTGATATATTTAAAACAAGTTGTAAAAAGTTTTTTCCCTTTGAAATATTCATTTTAGTATGAGAATCTTCAAATTCTTAAGTATTATTAATTAAAGATGTTCAATGTGGCATACACCAAGTGGAATGCCCTTTGTAGCAATGTACTTGTGCATGTGGCTATGCTATCTTGAATAAAGATTCCTTATAAGCCATAGAACGAAGTAAGGCCTCAAAGAATTTCCCAAGGTATGTGGTGATGATTGTTCCAAGGAATGATTTAAGCTTGGCTATGTAGGAACCGTCAATTGAAAATGTCGATTGGTCCATTGCATGTTGAGGATCTAAACTTTTGGGGGCAACCTCTTAGGAATGGGCATATTTTTGGCCACCATCCTTAGACTCCACAAACTTAGACTCCACATCTTATCTAGTCATATTAAATTATCAAGGTTTGAGCTAGTAGATTTTGTTTGTATTGTTTGTGTATTATGCTATTTCATATTTTCAATCCAATGTTGGGTGGTTGGTTCAATCTATGTTTTGATTTTTAACACTAATTTATATAAATTTGGCTTCCATCTACATGGCCTTGGATCTGGCCAAAATGAAACCACCTTCCAATAATAATATCAAACTCTAATAGCTTTTATAGATTTCAATGTTCTTTTGTGACCTATAACCTACTTGTATCCATTTGCATTGTGTCTCAACAAGTTATTGAATTGTAGAATTTCCCTAAAAGATGTCAGTTGCTAATTTGGATGCACTTGTTCACTTTCATTCTGATTTTGACAAGTTTTGCTTTCAAATTTGATAGTGACCAACTTGATTTCAATCTAATTTTCTTGTTTGAATTTAAATTGATAAACCTACTAGAGATTGACAAACTACTTGCTTGATGAACCTCCTTTCATACATAAATGTTAGGCATCAGTTGAAGTTTCTACTAGTGATGAATATCTTTATTTAGGAAAATATTAACATTTGTTTTTTTTGTTTTTTTTTGGCATGCTACATTTAAGATCTTTTGGACTTTGGATAATAGTTCAATGCAATCTTAGTCATGGTGTGTTTCTATCAACATTTGGCAGTGTGTTAGTAGTGAACTTGATAGTTGTGATCTTTTGCTAGCATTTAACAACACCTATTGAACTTTATACAAATGCAAACTTTGTGTGATGACTTATGATGTGCTTATGTTGGCATTTGATACCTTTCAAATTTGGTTTTGTAAAAATATGAACTTTTTGTTGGGTGTTTTTATTTGCATTTGACACTTGTTACATCATGGCATTCCATGGCTTTTGATGTGTGCTTAATGTGTTGACATTTGGCACCTTGTGGATTCTTAACATGTGATCATTTTGTTTCTTTATTGTGTGGGTTGATACCATGCTAAAAGGAACCATTGCCAATTGTAAATTGTGCAATGCTTATAAGTAATGGGTTAGTTAGTCAAGATGATTTAACAACATTGGGTTGATTATTCATTGGGAATATTTCTAGAATTAAATTTACAAGACGGCATAAAAGTCTTATGACCCTTAAAGGCATTACACTATAATATGTAAAAATATATTAAAATAATCTTCCATATATATGTCATTTTCAAATCATTTTAAGTCACTTAAAATGTACATTAAGTAGTAAAACATTGGTTCCACCATTGGGTGTGATCTTAGTCAAACAAGCCGAAAACTTCATTGGGCAATTTTGGTACAAATATTTATGTGGTGCCACTTTAATATCATGTTAATCATGGGAAGTTATGTTAAATGAATAATATGAATGTCTAGGAATTCAAATAAAAAATTCATTTAATTTATTTTTGGGTTTCAATTTAATAAAGGACTTTTGAACTTTTAAAAAGTTACATCAAAAGCAATACATTTTACAAAGGACTATGCCAAGGACTTTCTTAATAATAAAAAATTTATGATAAAAAAATTTACAGGATAGTAACCTATTATCCACACTAAAAAAACACTCATAATTTAAAATTTATGAAATTTGACTTTAAAAAAAAATCAATGATATTCAAAATGGCCATAATGGGTTTTAAATGTCATCTTCCATTCATTTCCTTCTCAAATGTGCACCAATTCTCAAATGTGCACCAAGTTGTATGCTCCACATAGATCAATCTTGGTGTACACCTTGGCATGACTGAGCTGGTTTAATAACCTTGAGATTAGAGGCAAAAGGTACCAATTCTTGATGGTGAGTTGATTTAATCCACGATAATCAACACGCATTTGCAAAAAACCATATTTCTTTTTTACAAAGAAGATAAGGGCACTAATTGAAGACTTTGAATGTCAAATGACCCCTTTCTCGAGATTCTCATCGAGATATTCATGAAGCACTGCAAGTTCGCCTTGCAACAAATTATAGATGGGTCCAAATGGAGGTTGTGCTCCTTTTACAAGATCAATGATGTAGTCATATGGTTGATGCTTGGACAAGGTGTTCGCATTTTTTTTTTCAAACACATCCTTGAATTCTTGATACTAAGAAATAATTTCATGTGGATGTGGTTCAACATCTAGTGAAGGAAGAACAAAAATCAAGAATGCATCTCCTCTTGTGGTGGCCTTTATGAAGGCTTTTGCTCCAACAAATTAAAGCTCGAGGCAGTTTGGCCTTCTTGTACCATCTAGGTCTTCCTTTTGCTTCAAATTTTGCATGCTATTAATGAGGGTTTCACACTCCAAGGCCTTTTGCATATTGTTTCAAAGTGAAGACTTTTCGTATGCCAGTCCACTCGTTGGATTATGTAGAATAAGCCAAGACAATCCAGTGATGACATGATCTTTTGGAGATGAAATGACATTGAAGACAACCTTGCTAGTGTGGGAACCGATGATTACATCTATCGACTTGGTTTCATGTGTAATTGGTCTTGATGAAAGGCTCTGACCATCAATGACCTCAATTGACACTTATATGCTCTTTTCCACTAGAACCAACTTGCATTATCTGTTGTAACCCTAGCCTTAGGCTTGCAACTAAGGCAAGGGCTTGCAAGGTTGCGGGCCAAGAGGGAAGCCCAGGGGTCGCATCTCATGCTCTTGGGAGTGCAAAAGAGTGTGAAGGAATGAGCCCTCACACTCCCAAGTGAACTCCCATTTTGGAAATTGGAGTCCCAATGGACTCCCGAATTTTCAGAGAGTGATTGTAGGGGTCAAAACTCGTTGGATTGAAACGTTATTTATATCATTAGAAAGCTATTGAAATTTAGATGTTTAAAATGGGTTCAAATGACCCATTTGGACATCTGAAACACAAGTTATGGCCAAAAGAAAGTCCAGGAGTCAAATTGCCAATTTGATTCCTGACCATTAAAAGTCGGGAATCGACCCGAATTCCTTGCGCTAGGTGGCGTGCGACATACCATTGGAAAGTTCTCAATGAGGGATACTACTTTTTTTTAGACCTCATTTCAATCGAAGGTCTACACATAAAATTATGGGGCCCCAAAGTCACGGGAGTCCCAACTTTGGGAATTTCGAGACTCCCATTTGAGAGTCCTGGGACAAAATGCCATTTGGATGTGGGCCTCATGGAGAGGCACAAAGTATATTATAAGGGGGAAGGTGGTGGCTTCCCCCAAGTCCGGGCCGTGATGAGTCTTGTGAGTTTGAGTTTGCTTGTGGTTCGTCTTAACACCAAAAGTGTTCCAACTATGCACTAACTAACTTGTTGTTTGGTTTTGTGCAAGTCCATGTGAGTGATTACTTGCTTGTCATTCTTCCTAGTCCCACCCCGGAGCTCCAACACGCCCCTCTACCCCCAAAGTGCTACGGGCCACGAAACATGCTTCAATTCCTTACTCTTCCACTATTTTCGTTTCAGACTCAACCTTGAGTCTATCAAGGAGCTTGGGGGCGCATCATTATCACACTAGCTTTTTGTCCATAAAACATACTAATGTGCCAAAATCAAAAAATGTTTGGGCCTCCTACATTTGACAATGATTAGTGCCAAGAAATATGGTGTTGAGTTTGAAGATAGGCTAGGACCATTTTCATTACATGATGCATCAAGGTCCAACCTTGTGATCATTATTGAGACTAGACATGTTCATTTTCCGACTCCTCTAGTTGTGAATTGGTAATAGAGATGACACATGTTGCATGTGGTCCACGCTTCTTTGGACATTCACGAGTAACATGACTTGGTTTTCCACAATATAAATAAAGATTGTTTGTATGTCGACATTGTTTATTTTATTTTATGAAGGGATTGAATTTTGTTTTATCAATCTACATGGGGTCGTCCTATGGCAAGGTTAACAAAGGTTGGGTTGGTGTTACAGGTGAAAAACTCCTTTATGTTGCTAGTGGTGCAAAACTCCTTTGTGTTGCTCATGTGGGTTCATGGCGCCTTTTTTATCGATGTTCAAAGAGCTTGTTGTCACAGTGAATAGCTTGTGCAATGGCCTGACTTAATATTGAAAGGTTTAGCAAAGGAGTAGCAAGTCCCTTGCATCATTTCATAACCCAAATTGGAACTGATTTATGAGCGCTACTTCACCCCATGAAACATTGCAAGCTAATTGTCTGAACTCCAATGCATATACCATAGTTGAATGTGATCCTTAACAAAGAGATCATATTTCAATGTTAGATGTGAGTTCTTTGTTCAAATTTCCAAAGGTGGCATTGAACTTTTTAAAAAATTCTTCAAAGTCATTGAGCAAAGGTGATTAATGTTCCAATAGAGGTGCAAACCAAGTAAGGGTCGTGCTTGACAGTAAGGTGTTAATGAGTCCAACTTGAGTTGGGCCAATTAGATATCAATGATGATGAAGTTGGATGATCAAATGCATTTGGTTGACAAAACTTCGATTGAATGTGTGTCGTCAAACTTGTCAAGTAGGTTGATCTATGGCTCCTTTGGTTGGGGTTGTGTTCCCAAAATGCATCCCAAAGAGGTCGAAACTTGATTGGTTTGCAAATGAACAATAGATTCACGAAGTGTTTAATTTTCCTATTCAAGATTCCTAAGGATAACAAAGATTTCTTCCATGAATGTAGACATGATTACGAACACCATGAAGTATGACATTAACAAGAGGTGGGTAATTTGTGACTTCTTGAAAACTTTTCCTTTGAAGAAGAAGGGTAATCCACACTTAATTCCAAAAGGAATCTAATTCCTAAATGACTTATAGATGAAAAAAAAATGTAAACTTGATGGAGTCTGTTCAAACTATCAAGTTCAAACTATGAGGGATACAAAGATCCATAAGAACAAATGTTAAAGGAAAGGTTTAAGTCTAACTTTCAAATAAGGACTAAGATAATATTACACGATTCAAAAACAAAAACACCAGAACTAAGAACAAGAACACGAGATGTGCAAGACAAACGTGAAAATGGATATTTATTATGCTAACATATGTAAACATGAAAAGAACATGACAAGGCTATGGTGCAAGATTATGCTTAAGATTGGTGTTGAATAGAATAAAGGAAATGAAGGGTCTTACTTCTATTTATACCCCTTTAGGGACCTAGTTCAAGCAAAACTTTGGAGGAGGTTTTTATATGTGCATCGAATAAAAAAGCTTTTTGAGAACCTTCTTAACTGAGAGTCAACTATGAATTAATTAAAACTTAATTAAAAGTTAACTAAGATTTAAGTAGGAGTCAACTAGGATTTAATTAAGAGTTAACTAGGACTTAACTATGAATTAACTAGGATTTAATTATGAATTAACTATGAGTTAACTTTGAGTTAATTGGGAAATAAATAGGACTTAACTTGAAGTTGATTAGGAGTTAATTAAGAGTTAACTTGGACTTCATTTAGAACGAACCAAAAGTCAATTGGAAGTGGATTATGAGTTAAGTGGAAGTGAATTAAAAGTTAATTAGAAGTTAATTAAAGGTGAACTAAAATTAAACAAAAAGTTAGGTACATGAATGGACATTCAAATGAATGAACTCCATGGCATTGGCATCTGTGATAGATGAAGTTTCAAAACCACATTATGATTTTGTTGTAACACCTCATGTATCCATTAAAAATGGAATCATTATTAATAAAAGCAAAAACATTACATGAGATTTGTTGTTCATCAAATCAAGGTGAATGAAAAAGTTTTGACTTCTTCATAATAAATATATTTGTAAGATCATCTTATTTTCACCTTGTCTTTGGGCCTCTTTTCACCCCCAAACCCCTTTTTCAACGTCAAATCAATGGTATCCACAAAATATTTTTTTAATAAATTTAGGTATTAAATGTTGAAACTCAACATTTAATGCATAAGGTTTAAAAGTAACTTTAATAATAGTACATGTAAGGATAATGAAAACATATGTAGCAATAGTGGAAGTGCTCAAGAAAAAATAAAGAAAGGGTGAAGACGGGATGAATTCAATTTAATATTGCGAAAATTGGTGGTTTCATGAATTTTGCCTCCCATTGAATAATAATGTATTTGGGTGGCAATCCTTTAAGGTCTACCACACAGGACGAAAATGGCCTAGTCCCTATTGAAGTTTTTTTTACCTTATATTTTGATCCCCTTAAAAAATAATAAATCAAAAGTTGTCAAAATTTTCAGAAGGACTATATTTTAGACTATTGAAATTTTAAATTCCATCATAATCATCCATAAATGTGTCTTTACATGGTAAAAAAAGACTAGGTAAAAAAGATAGAAAAAAGGTGACGCTATGATAAGATTTTGGTACACTTAAAAAAATTTGCACCCATTTTAAGGCATGTTTAAAAAAAAATATCACCTCATTTATGACCAAACTCAGGGTTTTAGTGATGTATTTTCTTTATTTTATGAATAGTTTTAATAGGTTGTCTTTCATTTAGGGGTGGTTGCAAGGTAGGGTGGTTCACTTTTTGCATCACAATCCAATTTTTTGTAGAATGGCGTGCATTTACATGCTATTAACCTAGCATAAAAACAATAATTTTCCAATTTTGTGGCTAGATTTAGATTTTCAACTTGAAGAAGAAGACATCTATTAAAAAAAATTACAACATATATACACCAAATGTATATTAATGGACTTTTGAAGTTGAAAAATATGGATCGGTTTGCTGTTTGTGCCTCTATATACATGCATTTTTGTGTATGAATTTTTTTTGGGATATATTATAGGGACTTAATATATGATATGTTAAACAAAGGAGAACATATGTGCAAAAAAATTGCTAGAAAAATTAACCAAAAAAAAGTTATGGACTTTTGAATGGCTTAAAATGAGCCATATTTTCATAAATCCATATCATAATCATTTTTGGGTGGATTTCAATATTTATTTTTTAAAAATGTACATTAATTTTGTTTTAGAATGATTTATTTTCAGATGGGTTTTTTAGTTCATTAACCACCATGTGATTCCCCACTAAATTAATGATATCAAAATAAATTGCCATTTTAACATTACTGTATGGACTTTTAGGGAGTGGCACATTTACCGAAAATGAGCCATTTTAAAGTGCATACTTTGATGTCAATAATAAACTATGATGGTGCAATGATTAAAAAAAAAAATTCAAATGTTATTGGTGATTATAATTTCCAGGGTGCATATGACTAACTCCCATTATGGGTAACAAAATGTCCATCCCATGATGAAAAGAAGTTGAACATGCATTCAAATTGTGATCAGGTAAATAAAAAGGTCAAGAATTGGAATGAATGAAAAAGAATGTGAGGTATTTTCATCTTAAAAAATTTCATTCAAGAATTTTTTTTTGGATTTTTTAAAGGACTTTAAGAATCCTATTGAACTTTAGCACATAGAATTGAAGTTGTATGATGAAGTTTAAAAAATAAGAATAAAAATTATAATATAATGTTGAGTCAATAAAGTCAAAAAAAATCATTTAAAATGGAGTCCTTATAGAGTTTTTTTTTGGGTTATGATGAAAAGTCTTTTTACCTACAAAAGATTTCATAACTGGGTGCGGGTATATAGATAGGAGCCAAAAAACCAAGTCGAATAGTGGTGAAAATTGTGAATTTCTTTACATATGTTTTTTTCTTGACATTTAAAAGTTATGTTGATCATTCCAAGTTGTGCTAAATGATTAATATGAATGTTGAAGAATTAAAATTAAAATCTCATTAATTAAATTTTGGATTTTGGTTTTAAAAAAGAATGTTTGAACTTAAGTAGGTGTTGTGTCAAATTGAGGTTAATTTTATAAAGGATTAGGTAAAGGACTAAGTAAAGGACTATTGTAATAACATAATTTTGATGGTGAAAAAATTTAGATGATAGTAACCTACTATCCAATGTCCAAAAAAATTCACAATTTAAAAGATTTGAAATTCAAAAAATTTAGAAATTCAAAATATATTTGAAAATTTGAAAATTTCAAGAGTCCTTTACCACATGTCAATGGGGTGTAATGTGCATGACATACAAAGCAAAGTTGTAGTTTATGATACAAAAAACAAAAACCTGAAGTAGTTAACATATTTTGATATGATTCAAAATTAATGATAAATTTTCAAGATGAAATATAGAATTTAACAAAATTTACACACTTTGAAAAATTCATATTTATTCAACAATGATTAACACAAAACATGTGATCGATTGGGGCAACTATATGTATTTTTAATAACAAATCACAAAAGATTTCATCCAAAAATTCTTTCATATGAAAAAGTGAAAAAAGACTAAACTAGACTCAATCCTTTTGTAAAGTAATCATGTGGCTCTTTGTGTGTATTCAAACCCAACTAACAACTTGGGCTCTACATTGTTGCACACTACCAATGACAATCAACTATTTTTTCTTCTTCTTATGTTTTCATATGGAACTTTCCAATAATTTATCATTATTTATGTCAATGTCAAGTTTAATTTGAATTAATACAAATTACATGGACATGAAAAGACACATGTTAATTTGTTTTCTCATATCCATGTCGGTTGATAGGGAAAAGGAGTGCGGTTTAAGTTAGAAGGATGGAAGTTATTATAGGGAAAGGAAGGAGGTAGTTATTAAAAACATTAGTAGGAAAGAATGTAGATATTTAAACAAAATGAGGTAGCTACCTTTGGAATTTTCTTTGGAAATGTCCAAGGATGACCATATGATAGGCATTGTCTTTGAAATTGTCCAAGGAGGACCATATGATAGATTCAAAAAATCACCATATACCAATTCCTCAAAAACATTCATGAGCTCTAGCATCTTTTGACATGCAACTACATGATCTCAAAGAGAAAAACATTTTTAATTGAGTACACACATAACATGCCTTGAATCTCTTTCTAAAATTTAAATTTAAATTTATTTCTAAAAAACTTGCTAAGCTATACCGAGGTTTTTTTTTCAGTTGTGTTAAGTAGGTGGACTAGTAATCATTCCCAAGAAAAGTGAACCACATTTGGTTAAAGTTCAAATACTAAAGATTTCTTTTCCTCAAAATATGGTGACTTTTGTAATTTTTGTCCACAATGCAAAAATTTGCCAAAAAGAAAGACATTAGGTTGCACCATCCCACACAACACATTATGGAAACTAACAAAGGACACCATTCATGCTAAGAATCAACAAATTTTTGGGGACAGTAGGACACGAACGAAAATGCTTGTGTGGACCTCAGGTGGACGGGGATGGACATCAATAAACAACCTACATCACAAACTTGAAGACTCACAAATCAGCATTAAGAATGCATTAGGTTAGCACTGACTCAATTCATTCAGGGTATAATGCCAAATACATGTGTTCTCAGCACTGATGAAATTTGATCATAATCAATGTGGATGCAATGCTATGTATGTGAACACGGTTTATGTGGACATTCAATGCAAAACCAAAGATCATTGGAATGCTGCGGATTCAGTGGCACTTTTGTGCACCTGGTTTTTTGTGAATGTGTAATGCAAAATCAATGCACACAATCTAAGTGAATGCTCAATGTGAACTCAGTGCTCACTGAAGCATGGCAGGTGCATTGTTGAAATTGTGAACATGGTTTCAATGACTTTGCAATGCACAATCGAAAGTCATTAAAACAACATATTTGCAATCTTGTTCTTGTCGACATGGTTTAGGTGAATGTTCATTGTCAAGTCAAAGACCACTGACCATGTGTGCACATGTCATTGTTTATTCAAACATGGTTTAGATGAATGTTTAGTGCAAAGTTAATGACCATTAAAGCAATGTAGGTGCATCATTGTCTGTATGGATATGGCATAGATGAATATTCAATGCAAAGTCAAACACCAGCGAAATAGTGCAGTAAAAACATCATTTCCATTAACATGGTGTGGGTGTTGCAATTGCAACAATTTAACATTTAGTACCAATATGATATTGGTAAATAAGATTATTGATTCAATGTGCATTTTTCACTAAACCTATGTGATGGCCATACATATAATTTCATGGATGACAATGGTAGTTCAATAATATTATATTGATAATATTGCATTATTAAAGGGCTCTTTAAAGGACTACACACAATACAGATGGAACATTAGCTAATTAGGTACTGAAAATGCTGCTATTTGAAACAATCTAGATCAGAGTCAAGAATGAATGACATGATTCAGTAAAGACTATTCCATGAACTCCCAGAAGAGGGTCCAAATTCTCTGATCACAGACACTGCAGATACTATCCCCTATTCGGTGTAGGCCAGACCGCACTAAACCTGCATGTTGACAAAAAGATGAACATAAGCTCCATCAAAACAAGATGGACAGAATTCACAAAAGATACCCAGAAAGTGCAGAAATGATTTCCAGATTGGAATAAGAGCAAAAGAAAAGAAAGGAGGCCAGAAGTAAATCAAAGCCTATACAGACAGCTCAAATCTGGAGATTGAAGTGCAGGTGGATGTAGGGGGAGAAGGCACAAGCTATATTACAGTGTAAAGTTGGTGAAAGATCCACTGAGCCACTGCACAGCCAGCAAGAGGATGAAATGTAACTCAGAAATGGGAACTTCTCCAGCCACTGCATCTACATGCTATAGAAAGAATTTTCTTACCTACAACCACACCAGATCTCATTAAGCAGAACTGATCAAACCACTCCATGAGTTACCTCCAATATAAATGAAACACAAATTGGTACATCACTCCCTTCACAGGTGCCTAACTATTATTCAAAACATGGTCAAAATATTACCAACCTGCAATGGAGGAAAGCTGTGCCTGATGAACAGGGACTGGCTGTGATCCCATATAACAGAACACTCCTCTGGTACATCTCAAAGGAACTCCTTTCACTCCACCACCATAGCTTTTGCCTGTAAAAGTGTCCATTTGTTTTTGGCACAATTAACAAGGATTCATCATCTAGATCAGCTGCACCTGCCATCGGGTGAGTGGATCGCAACGCTGGCTCTGCAAGTCCCAATGCTGGTTCTGCAAGTTGTATCTTCTAGTAAAAGCAATGAAATTGCATTGGCTGCTTGTCCTCCATCACCAAAATCTGCTGCTGATATCTGAAGAAAACGGTGTTCATAAACTGAAAGACAATCCTCAAGCATTGCATCAACTGTTGTGATCCACAATGTTTCAGCCTTCTCAATTTTGGTCTGCCACCTATGCTGCTTAAGAGATTCTATGCGGAAAATGCAGGCATACCATTGATTAGCTTTCTGAGAATGAAGGGAACAGTATCCATATCAACTCTATTTCATCAAGAGCTCACACTCACTGTGTATGATGCAAGGTAGACCTGAGTGTGGGGGCCAAAGCCCAAGGCTGCCAGCATAATTCCAACCTCCTCAGGTGTAAGGGGACATTTGCCTAGCTCACACAATTTGAGGCTGGACAATTGTGCATTGCTCACTCAGCGTTGGCATACCACACTCTGATATTTCACCAGTGCTAACCGCTCAGCTTTGCCACCCCCAAAGTCACATGCCGAATGGGCTGCCATGTCCTACGAACAGATACAGTCCTTAGTAACTAGCTCAATACATAACCCAAATGCAGTTGTTCACAGACAGCGATCCTACCAGCAGATGCATCTAGACTTAATCAAATCACAAGTGTAATGCCAAATACTTATCATCAGTATACATGACAAAGTTAACATGACAACAAAGTTGTTGGATCTCATTGGGAAGATGATTGACAGTGAACCTGTGTAAGAATGGAGCAATCACCGCAATAGTATAACTGCAACCAAAACAAAAATCCTTCACACTCTCATTATGGATTTCACATGGAGATGGTCATTATGGAAGTACAGAGAGACTGGTTTAAGGGATGAATGGAAGGGATCTATTTCCATGGGCTCAGACACTTAAGATAGTTAGCTAGCTCATTCATCTGGAAAAGAATATCTTGTAAGTTGGTCAGGAGCATTCAAGCACAAAGATTTCAAACCCTAGCAGATGTGAACTCAAAGACAGTGAAAATTTGAGACATGAGATATGACTAAGAAACTTAGTCATAAGGATGGGAACATCTAGTACATAAAGGCCAACCAGGGTAACTACTTCTAACCTTTGCAAGATGGGGAGGACGATTTCTACATACCACTCTGGAGAGAATTTCTACAACATTTGGCTTGCATAAAAGGCGGGGCCCAATGATGACCAACTTCAGGCTTGAGTTCTGAATCTTGTTCTTTCATACACTCCTACAGCAATCTCTGTACTCAAGTGATGTAAGTCACTCTTGGTTACATCTATGTTAGACAAGTGAAGCTGACATCAAAACGAGAAAAAACATGCTTCTCATCAAAAGTTGATTTGTTGCAGACCAATGCAATGGATAGGAACCTGCAGTCCACATATCTCAAAGTGAAAAATGTATACGATTTACTTAGAAGGAGGAGTTTTATGTTGTTCAATACTAACCTTGAAGATTAGTTGAGGAGGAATGCAGTTTGTAAGAAGCTCATACAGCTTCCCTCTCACCAAACTTAGCCTGAACATGAATGAACAGCTGATTGCTTATGTCAACAGCCAGTCCAATTCTCTTGAACCCTCCCTCTCTTTGCCCCCCCAGTTCTTAGCAATGAGTGTCAATATAGTGTCCTACCCAAACTTGTAAGTACAATGCATAACTAGGTCACCAACAAAATAACTTGTGCAAGCACAATGGATCTCTGTTCTTTTGATGAATGCTGGACAAGCAGATTGGAGTCCAGTTAGGAAGTTACCACTCGGGACTTTGTTCATTAAGGATATCACTAGATATTTCTATAATAAACTGCCGTTAATCTGTTGTTTGTAGCACTTGGTCTTTTGTGAAAGGTTACCTCCGAATGAGGTTACAAAGTTGCAAAAATTCTGCCAGTGTGCCTGAAAAACCAACATGTGAGTTTAATATAACATTCTCCTGAGTAAACAACGTCTGTTGCAGAATGATGATCCTCTATGCGCCATGGGCAATGGCACAATTGTAGCATGCTGAATATTCTGATAACTGCAATGAGAAAAAAAAAACCCTAACTTCAAAATGGGAGACAGGGAAGAAGAAGAAACTCAATGTTGGACTCTGCAGGCCTCTAGGCATAAGATGGCTCTGTGGAGGTTGCAATTGGATTGGAGAATTATACAGCCAGCCAGCTCTGGAGGAAGTACCGGATTTTCCATCTTTGCTATGAAGGGCAGCACATCAAGAATCTGCCAAATCACCAACCATAGCTGAATACGTTGGTAGCTCAAGCACAACCACTGAACAAGAATATGAAAACTGATTCCAAACTCACATAACCAGAAAATCAAAATGCATTCAATGAGCATCTGGAAGTATGGAAGTTGAGGAGGATCTTACCTTTGAAACCTTTGTTGCCAACAACATCAAGAGGTTGGTTCTTAGCAATCTCTTTGATGATCAATTACACCACATATGAGTCCTGGGAGCCTGCATCACTAGGATTAAACTCAATGTGGTAGTTGAGACAAATCTGGAAAATCTTTTTCTTAATATAGCTGCTTTTCAGGTCAGATTCAATTTTTATCTCTTGGATAGCATTGCATTGCAGAAGTGCTTTGCTAGAACCTATATGTACATAAAACTGTGTAGCATTACCAACCATTAAATTAAATTTAAAATTAAAATTTGACAAATGTCTTTGTTCTCTAGTTCAATTACTTCAGATGCTTGAAGAATTATACCTTTGCATCCAACTGGAAAAAACTGCTGCTGGTTTGAGATAGTAGGTGCTCAGACCTGCAAAACCCCAAAATTAATCACTGCCACAAATTCTGGCACCAAGTTATGCTTCATTAACAGAAGAACTCTCAATTGCAACCAGAAATTGCAATTCAAGTTTGACAAAGAGAAACTACGATTCCATCAAGCAAGAGAAACATGGTTGAAGCTCAAAGAATGAAGCTAGAATTGCACGTGACAAAGCGCCGTAAAAGAGAAAATGCACTTGCAGCAACAGAAGCAAAACAGGGTTTGAAGCTCAAATCTTGAAGCGAGAATTGCATAACAACATGCGATAATAAGAACGAAAGTGCATTTGCAGCAACCTAGAGGCTAAGCACAAAGCCAGATCGTGACGCAATAAGAAAGAAAGTGCATTTGCAGCAATCTTGAAGCAAAGCACAAAGCCAGATCGCGAATTGAAACGTGTGTGCTACAGGCACGCAAGAAATTCAATCTGTCACTTGAGGAGTCTGGTGCACGTTACTGTACCTGGCCAATACAAACAAATTATCTCAAAGAGGTATAAAGGTTGGCTTGTTAAGCACCTGCAAATATGCAGTTTTACAGCACTAACTGAGCTGCTTGCTCCAAGGTTGAACGCCGACGCCTGTGCACTGCTTCCACCTTCCATGGCTCTCTAACCAGTGAACCACGAAGAGGAGAGCACTACACAAAAAGTTCCATGAGAATTCGCATCGACATGTCTGTTGGAGACCGCTCGAATGATGTTCTAAATCATCTGAAAGCCCATTTGAAGCAACAAAAATAACTTATTTTGAAGGACAAGCTAGTTTTTTTTTGTCGGGCGGGTTACCTCTCTTTCGCGCTGAGGACGAGCAGGAGCCATGTCCCAGACCACGTCCCAAATCACATCCCAGATCCTCAAAATAAGGATACTTAAGATCGAGCCTTTCTTTTTCCCCAATGGGAGTTTACTTTCAGGACGAAAAAAGAAGAACTGCAGTTAATAAATTAATAAATCTGGCGAGATGGGAAACTTAGGTAGGTAGACTCTTCGGATTTTGGCTGTTTTTTCCTTTATACATTTTTATTCTCAATTCTGTGATATTGCTGAAGTGGCGATAGTCTGTACGATGATTTCGCCAATTTTGGCGGTAATAAAATACTAACGGAGAATATCTTGAGCGCCGTTTTTTTCTTTTAAACAATTGCGGCTAATTTCGGCAATATTGTTTGAAAAAGCATGAAAATTGCCTCAAAATATCCTTTACAAAGAATAATTTCCACAAAATGGCGAAAATTTTCGAGATCCACGATTTGTTTTTAGGGGGGCAGAGGTTTCAACTTTGCAGTTCCACTTAGAAACATTTTAATTTTCTTTTCAAAACCTTCGCAATTTCTTGGTTGACAAAACAACAAAAGTTTGCACTGCATTCTCCCCATAATATTTTTGGGATTCTTCTTCAAAAACCAACGAATCTTGGGACAGTATATTCCCCTTTCAAAAAAATCTTCACCAAAAAAGAAAAGAAAAAATAAAGACATAAGATGCAGGCTGCATGAAGTGGCTGTTCTTGACAGAGAAGCTGTGAGAGCTCTGTTTACAAATTCGTCTTCTAACTAAAGTGGAATGAATAAAATTCTTTTCAAGGGACGGCTACAACACCTTCTTGTCTCTGTGGCTCCATCATCATCAGCCTTCGATTTGCTGGTGTCCATCTGCCTTGGGTTTTGTGATAATCCGAGAGAAGCCATATCCTAGTGATGTTCCACCTGCCTCTGACAGCTGCACACATTGCAGAGGGGCAAGGTTTTTCTGGTTCATGTGAGCAGGGGGATCAATTCCCAAGCACCATTATATAATCCTCTTCTGCAACAGAGTTGAAGAACACAGGAAACAAATTTTTTTTTAGTCCCAAAGAACTTCGCACCCAAAGAAACAGTTGTCAAAATGAGCCAGGGCGAAATAAAAAAGGATGTAAGTGGTGTGTGTACCTTGGAGAGCTCTGACAAGTGTTTTGTGCAAAACGCATCGATGGTTGCAGCTATTTCAGCGGCCGGCAATTCAACTTGAGTGAACAGTCAGAAGGAATACAGTTTTGCATCAGAAAATTTGCAAAAGGTGCACAATGCAACACTCCTGAGCATGAATTCCACATCCTGTCAATTGCAAGAATTCCTTTCCCTAGAAGACAAGACCATATCCTTAGATTATTCATAACCCTCATATCATGTGGGCATTAGCAGTTATCAAATGTTCAAAGAATGCCATATATGATTAGACCAACTTGGTTCGTAGTATGCAAGGTTACTTGCTGTGTTTGTTGTAGAGATCCTAAGAAACATGGGGGATGTGTTTCAAGGAAAACAATAGGACATGCACAAAAAATGTGACAAGAATTGATACCAAGTATAAATGAGCAAACCAAGGCATTGGCAACCTACTGTTGTTGCCCCAACCTTCTCAAGGTTGATGCCATGATGTACATCATGTGCACATACAAAAGTCTTCACATGGGGGAAGTTCTTGCTTAATGTCCACACAATTGGTAGCTTGCTCTTGGGGTATCCAGAGTTAAGACTGCAGTTGCAGCTCTTTCTGCACCCACTTTGTGAAGCACCTGCAAAAAATGCCATGGACATGAAGCATACATGCAAGATCTATGACAACAACATTCTTCCAATATCCAATGTTGACAAGAACCCCCTTCTAGTACATTCAGCATGGTGCAAATACATATCTCTATGGAAGGCTAGATAGATCTCCACAACAATTTGAAAGAAACAACCACGAATATAGGTGTATAACCTTATAGAGGCATTCACAAAGTGTCAGATTATCACTTTGCACACTTCAGCTTGTAGACCCATATTGATTTATAGCCACTCTCTCCTTCAAACAACAAGAAATATTTATGAAGAATATAACATAGACTTGTAATGCAACAACTTCCTCAATGGCATAAAAATGTACGTCATCTTCCTCCTTTTCCCATGCATTCCAATCCACTATCAAATTTGCCCAAACCTACAGTAGCACTTCTACTTTCATGCTTATAGCCGAACTTTAATCTAATGTATATTTCAGGATTGTGGATATAAGCACTGAATGGCCATTTTGAGTGCATTCACAAGCTCTGATGAACTATAGACACACTACACACACTGTAGCTACTGCTTGTATGAAAATGATCCCCTGGAACAATAGGTGCCAATGCAATCATGGGGAGACACAAAACTGTTATGACATGAAAGGATAGTGATGAGGGTATGGCGAATCTCAGACTCCATAGCTTGTTAAAGTGTGAGGATCTTGCAACAAATGTTGAACAATTGAAATACCTACAACATCAATAACTGGAGCACTGCCTACAAAGTTGTTGATGTTTTAATCATTTGCGGAGTTGTTTATGGATAGACTTTTTGGACTTGACCTTTTCCTTTTCCTGAGCTCTCAAAAGTATTGGATGGAGTTCATAACTTTTAAAATCAAGGAGAATATTTTATTAAGGTCAAAAAAACAAAAACAAGCAAAACAATCTTGTGTGTGTGTGTATCGAGTCTTTTGAACAAAGATAATTCCTTACTTATGATTAAGGAATAGAAGCAAGGTTAAGAAATTCCCTTCAGATAAGGCACAGATTGGAGTTTATAACAAGCATCTTTAACTACCTTGATTGCATTGTTTCCCCAAAAACTTTAGGAATTTTGAAAAAACCTTGTAACTATAGACTATATCCCTTGTCTTCTTCTCTTGATTTATTTCTATAGTGCATGGTTTGGTTAAACACTCTGGAAATGTTCTTCATAACAATTGTCCAATGAAATTAAATTAAAGCCACCCATGTCCTATTATAATGTTCAAATGTTGCACAAAATAAGAACCATAAGCTAAAGTTTCTATCAAAATGCCAAAAGCAATTGAAGCTTAGAAAATTTAGCTTTCTGTAATGTAGTTTGTAGAACTTGCTACTGCATTGTCGTCTTTGCACAGTTCTTATCTTCAACTCTAAGCCTAAAAGTCCACCACACATGCTTCACCACCAGCCATCCTCCTTCCCATCAATTCATTCTCATATCCTTGGTCATGGTAGCACTCCAAGAAAAGCAAATATACCTACAACCACAAACTACACACACAAAACAACAAAAACAACAATGTACATGCAAAACCACTTCCATCTCCATGAACCATTTGGCATTCTTTTACTGCAATGGTCATTTCCAAGAATCAAAATCGATGATCAAGAATCAAAATAATTACCTCATTTTAACATGTTCCATGTGAATGAAATTTTAAACCTCCATGTCCCATTTGAACTCCACTTGCTTGTGTACCCCTTTGATGAAAACATTCTTGTAACATGCATCCAACATCATCTGGTTGTGTGTTGCTTTGCAACACAATGCTAGTGCAACAAATAATCTACAATCCACATCTGAAAGTTCCCGCTTGTTAAATTCTAAATATTTTTCATATAACCATTGTAGCAAGAGCAAGGCCACTTGCTTGCCACTTTTGTCATCAAACACACAAATTTTCAAAAACTTAAACAACCCACAACACTAAACATACCAAACCAATGGAAGGTTAGTAAGAACATAATCATAACATAAATAAGGGAAAGATGCATAACAATACCGAATGCTTTGGACCTTCCACTTCCTTCCTTTTTTATGTTGCTACTAGGTAGCAAGATTGCCAGGTAGCAAGACCAAATCCCAATCCAAACAAATGTGCCTTCCTTTCTTCATTGTTCATTATCCAAAAAAAACAAAGAAGAGATGTGTTGACAACATACCGCATTCCCCAACAAGGAAGTTTCAAATTTCGGCGCTTCATTTCACCATCCTCATTTGTTGAAAGAGTTGATGCCTATTGCATCTACTCCAACAACTAAATCAAGAGGCCTTTACATTCACATCACTAGCTCTTGAAGCAACAATTGCAGGTACACCTCCTTCTATCATAGGAATTGTTATTATATTCTTATGGAATCAAAGTTAGCGAAAGAAGAGGACAAGCCATTTTCTTGTGCCACCACCTTTGCCACACTTGTGGTAGGGCTTCTTTGTGAACCAACTCCATGAGAAACTTAGAGCACATTGCCTTTCAATGGCATCTCTAATCTTGGCATGTAACTTTGACACCCATGTTAAAATGTCCATATTTGCTTGCTCTTTGTCTTCTATGGTCACCCCCCTTGCCTTGTTGCCCAAAAAAATGGAAAGACAAAAAAAAACTCTGTAGCAACGAGGAAACTCACCATCAAAGAGGAAATTGTGCATCGGAATATATCTAGAAATCTAGAAACTTGTTTAGTTTGATCTTTCGTTTGTTTTGGTTGCAAAATATTTGTTATACTAAAAAATAGCCATAAATAACTAGACATTACAGAGTGTACTATGTTTTGGCATGCTATTCCTTGACCAATTGTTGTTTTAATGACCAAAAAATAATGTTTTATGCATACTCGTGCACATGTTTTGTTGTTCTCATTGTAGTAGTTGTTGGAATGCGCTCTTGTTGCATTTATTTATTTATTTTTTGCAACAATGTAAGATTGTGTGATTGAAGATTGATGGATTGAAGTCCAACTTGATTGCTAGAAAAAAAAATCATAATTTTTTTTAGAGGTTTTGTGGTAGAAGACTTGAAGAAGAAGAAAAAGGAGCATGTAAGACTTATCGTTTACATTTGTTGTTATAGGGGATTTGAATCGTCATCATCCAACCATGGCTAGAAAGGAGTTGGGTGCAAATGCAATAACATGAACCACACCCGCCCCTGTGGGATTGCTTTTTGGATTGTTTTATTCTTGAAATATTCCATAAAAAGTTTCAGAAAAAATCTTTAAAAATCATGATAATTTTTTTATAGTATTTTGATAAGCCTTGCATTGAAAATTTGTCAAAATATGTCATTTAGAAAAAAATTGAAGTTATTAAACATGTCCTTTTATTGCTTAAAAGCATCGGTTATAATGTTTTATTAGTGTTTTTTTAATTTTTTAAATTCATTTGATTAATTTCAAATTTATTCACAAGTTCCCATGATATATTATTAATGTTATTTTATTGAAACATAATGGGTGTATACATGCAAGCAACAATGGAGTTTTTTAAAGTGATGCACATTTGTTAAGAATCACAAATGGGTAAATGCATACTATGGTGTCCCAACTATTCTAGAACCTCGTTGTTGATTATTATTGTTAGTGTTAATATAAAGGACTTAATCCAATGTCCTTATTGCGAGTCAAAGAACATGAGGCCTTCAACTATGGACACTCCATTTAAAAATCTTAATGATGGGGATTTTGTTTTTGTTAGGTTGCATGATCCTGGCTCTATTCTTGTTTGGATGGGAAAAGTACAAGGTTATGTTTTGAAAGATGAAAATAATGAAAATTTCAAAATGGTGGGGGTTCAATGGTGGGTTTTTATGAAGAAAGGTGCAAATTTGGATGAATGAAGATTATTGGAATGGTAAGTGGAAATGTAATTTTGCAAATTTAGAATAATGGCTTGATATTTCATTTTTTCATTTTTTGTTTTTAGCTTAAAAAGCCATTTCAAACAAAATTTAAATTACTATTCTTGCTGTTTGTGCTAATAGGGCTAAAATAAATCTTCATGTTGTTAATGCATTTAGTAATGTGTGAAGGATGTTATGGAATGGAAAAAAATGTGTTTTTATTTTTAAATTTTTTTTATATCATTAAATTCATTTCAATGTTGTTTAATCAATACTCATGATACAAAATGATTTGTGTATATTTTAAAACACTAATGATCCATAATGTTTTTTTAACATTTTAAACCTAAAGGTAATCCTTGGTGGTCACAAGACATTTTTTTTTTTCATTCTTGGCATAGAACCTTGAATTTATTAATGATTGTGTTATGTTTTTCTGTTTGACATGAGGTATATTGTAATTTTTTTAATTAATTTGTTCATTGTAAAAAATTTCATGTACATTCTTGGATAGTCATAATCAATGATGTTTGTTGGGTCAAAGCACAATTGGGGTACCCCCTTTGGAACACTAAGGATTCACTTCTAAGACACTCAAATTCATCTTCTTTTAATTTTTCCTATGACCTATCTTAGATTTCCCCTTTTTTTCATGTCAAATGAAATAATTTTATACCAAATTTTATATAGGGGTTTAAAATATTCATTGTTTTCACTTATGAAAGTAAGAATAGTAAAATTTATCCAATGTGGGCCATGTTTTATCAATGGCCCAAAATTTTCAAAAAATTAATTTAAAATTTTTTTACATTGTAATAAGGCACTTGGTTTTTGTCACCCTCATACATTTTATGTACATTAATACCTAGGGTGTTTGTGATAAAAATCTTCGACCAAAAAAATTTGTTTAAACATTTCTTATAAATCTTTGAACTTTTTTTTTTAGGAGACAATCTTAAAACTTGTTCAAATTTGACATGTTATGCATAGAATAATACTTCAGTAATGTATGAATCCATGAAAAGAATTGAACTTTCAATATGAATGCTTTATTAAATTACAACAACTACTAATCATGTAAGATCATTTAAAGTCAGAAAAGCATGGCAGTTAGAATTGCAGACAAAACATTCTCAACTCAACAATGTTGGTCTGAATTCTGAACATTTCCCTTGATCTGATGAGTTTGAAAATAGGATAAACTCCTGTTCATCGGAAATTCGACATGTAAAATGGCCTTGCATCCATAAATTAGATTACATGATTAATTATAAGGTTACTTGCCCTAGGGTGGGGGAATACCCAAATTAAGGGACCTAGGACGAGGCTGTAGCCTGTAGCCAAGTCTGGCCTCACAGTTTGAGAAAGTCCCCTTGGTTCCCCACTCATGGGCCCATTGTAAGGCACAAGCCAAACATTATCACAGACTTAAACATATGTAGATTAGGAGGTGTAGGAAGGGAGGGTTCTTACACCTAGACTCCTTAACAGTGAGACGGATCTTACAACCTATAAGGAGGCATAATTTTCCTCCCATTCTTGAGGATTAGGTATAAGATCCCTCCTGTTTTTAGACGGGATATTCATGAAGTAGGGGGGAGTCACGGCTCCACTTTGCTTCAAACAAACCTGTCAAGCTTGCAGTAAGTCAAGAGCACGAGCCTGTAATCTCTCAAAGAGAATCTCCCCATCTTTCCTGCCAATGACGCGGAGATCTTCAAATCCACAAGTGACCAGAGCTCGTCACTTTGCAGTAGCAGTCCCCTAATTAAGTTCAATTGCGCTCGCTGGGCACCCTGATCTCTTGCAACGCGTCCCCGACGCGTACTGTAGGGCCATATCATATTACATATATATTGACATTTACATGACGTACAGTGACTGTTTGAAACTTTACGCTTAAAAGACTTCTCTAGCATATTCTGCATGCTGGAGCCTTCGATTCTCTTGTTTCCCCTCTATTCAAGTAAAGCACCGGTGAGACTGAAATGTCAGCAAATCCCTTCAGAAACAGGGGGCTTGCTTTCACTAACCAATCTGAGGGAGCTCTTAAATCTTTGCTGTATTTCTTTTCAGACAAAAGCCTCAAGGGCAGTAATAGCACTGGCTGCACTGAGTGATGTACAAAAATTCTACATCCTGGAGATGCAATAGAGCTAATGAACTATACATGTACTGAAATTTGAATTTTGCACCCAAAGTGAAATCAACAGAATTATATCAACAAGAAACCCATCTGAATTGTTTGAAATTGGTCTCCTGTCCAAATTTCATGCAGTGATCTAGTATGGGTTGAGTTCTCATCAGTTCGAAATGAGAATGAAAACCACAAGAAACGTTTGTAGGATTCCTTGTGGGATCATTAGAATTTCCCCTAGGCAGACATGAAATGGTCTGTTTGACAATGGGAAAATACAATGATCCCTCTGTTTCAAAATGGAAGAATTAGAATAAAACATTCAAATATATATCGGTCCCACGATCGTATTCCCTTGGAGAGCTTTCACTATGTTTTCATAATTCAACTTTAATTTGTTAGAGGTTTCCACTCTTTTACCTACAGGGAATGCCAAAAAAGTTTGTTGTGAGTTCTCATCAGTTCTAAATGAGAATGAGAAATGTATGAAAAACTATGCACTGGACAAGTTTCCTAGAACTTCAAGTTGATCTCATGACAATCTGCTGAGAACGTCATGTATAATACACGCAGGCGTGCATATATGTCAGCCCTGGTCTGGAAGTCAGATGCACGAACCCTGATGATCTCACGGAAAAGAGTCGCCCAGATTTTACTACCGTGCACTAGTATTAAGATCTTTGATATGTACCTAATCACGAGTATATCGCATCAGGTTCCAGTGTACTTTTACACAAGAACAAAAGTCCTTAAAATTCAATAATTTTGCAGCAGCTGGCTCTTTTCCAACATTTGCACAGAAACTGGCATGGGTTACAGCTGGATAGTCCATCGCCTTTTATATGACGTGCATGTGCTTGCAGTTTCATCAGCTTTACAAAAGTCTCTGGTACTAGCTGACTCTCTGAACTCACAGAATCATTATGATCTAGTCATCTAGACCCATGTCCATCAGTAGGTCTAGTTTGAATAATTGAGATCAGCCCCCGAGCTCCCGGCGACAGTTTGGCTTGTTTTCGGCATGAGGAGCTCTAGCACTACTTTTCATCTATATTCCACAACATTTCCAGGTTGCTTACAGCTCCTAGAACCTATCCATAGGAAGAAAAGTATAACCTGCTGTATGTTGGGCGAACATCACGCGATTCACGCGCGCTGTGGAAAGGACTGTGAAGAAGCTTTTCCAAGTCTAAGAAAGTTGTAGGAAACTCACAGCTGCTCCCCGAAAAAATGCCCTTGTATTTTTGTGATTTCTCATGAGTGACGCTCCCAAGGGCTGAAAAGAAGGACGGGCGCCGCGGTCATGTATATATTATTGTGTCCAACAAGTGTACAACTGCACTTCACTTCCTCGGTCTGATCTCTCAGTGCATAGACTTTCATCAGTCTCAACGTACAGTCTATTGCACTGATTCTAGCTGCTAGTAGTTCTCTAGCCAGCGGCTGCGACTTCATTGTCACCTTCTTCGCCTTGAAGCAGCTGCATTTCGTTGCGACGATGAAGAATTCTAATTTGCAGTCCGGGGGCCGGCTGGTGCTGCTGCTCATGGTCGCTGTGGCTATGAGTTTGCTTGCAATGGGTTTAGTGGACGGTAAATTCCCTAGACCTAAAATCCAAGCCTTTAAACTCTATTCTTAATTCAGGAGTACAAGAGATCGTATCTTTCAGCTTTTTGGGGTGTAATTTCATTTCAGGATCAAAAACCCGAACTCAAAATGTTCTGGTTCTGTATCTATTGCACGATCTCACGTCTAATTGTACTGGTACATGTGTTGCAGCCGCACAAATCAACATCACAAATCAATGCCCAGAAGTAATCTCCGCATGTCAATCAAACCAGAGCGGTATAGTGACTTGCTACCCGTTAGCTGCCGGGACCGGAAGCCAGCTGATCGACGTGGGGACAACCTGGCTGGGTGGTGTGATTTGGGGCTATCCAGGACCCAATGCAGATCCAACAAATGGAACCAACGCCAAGCCTCAGGCAGATCTCGCTGAGATCACCATCAACGGTTTTGACAACACAGATTCCTACGATCTCAGCAACGTGGTATGGCATATATAAATTGCATTTCTTCAGCCTGCCTGTGAAGATTTTTTAAATATTTTTTCCAGCTGTCTTCATACATAAGCTGGAAATGATTTCATACTTCTAATTCTTCTACAAATAACTGATCAGATGGTTGCTCAGAGTATCATCAGATCACTTTAACCAGGGTCTATCGTGTTCTTTTGTGTGGTTGTGCAGAATGCTTATAACCTGGGATTGCTGATCAACCCAACAACGATTGCGCCCCCGGGAAATAGATCAGGACTGGAGTGCGGAACTCCTAGCTGCACAATCAACAACATTACCAGCTTCTGCACACCTCCCAACTCTCTCACACCCACACCTGGCGACGGTTGTTTCAACGTGAACGGCACGGGAACCACTCCCACTAGTGGAACTGAAGCATTCGATACTGCCTGTCCCGAAGCGATCTCCTACTCCAACGACACCACCGGTAAGGTGTATGCGTGCCCTACCGGCAGCAACTATGAAGTAGTTTTCTGCCCAGAGAACACGATATTGCAAATGAATAAGAAGAATATTGCCGCCGAGATCAGGCCAGAGTATCCCATTAAACCCAATGCAATGAATGCATGATGACCAGCTAGCTTCTAAAGTCCTGTGATACAAAGACAGTTTGCATCAACATTTCTAATTACTGCATCTAGTTAATTAGATGTTAAACAAGACTATATAAAACACGACTATGTGATATAATTAAACACTTGTTTATATCTTGAACACCACTAAATATCATGATACTGTGTTTACCTTTCTTTTGTGGATGTTAATATATTATGTGTAATTGTGGTTTGTCATGTGACCTTTTAATCTGCCTCTTTCTAGTCCCATTACCAAGCAGCCTTTTTCTTATTCGCCAATTTCTCCCAGAAGAGAATTTCAGATTTCAAAAATGAAGAAATTTTGGAGGTTTTCAATTGCCAAAAGTGAGGGAGAACATAATAAAATTTTCCAAATTTTTATATATGGTTTTCAGTGTGTAGCCAAAAATATAGAAGGATGATTAAATTTTTCTACTTCATATATGGCTAATAGCGAGATTTGATTAAATCTTCTAACAAATCCACCTTTTTTACAACTTCCTGGCAATGATTGCCACTTTGGCTAAAAAGAAAAATTCCTCAAATTTTTTTTGCTTACAAGGCACAATGGACAGGTCTTCTTGCATCTACCTGACCCAACCATTGTTCAAAATCCACATGCATCCCACTCTGCAAAATCCACATGCATCCATCCTGTAAATCCACCTTCATGCCCATTGTGCAAATCATGAAAATCATGACATTATGTAATGTGCTGCTGGGAAGAGGTCATTTTCCCCTTATAGCTGCCCGTTTGAAAAAATTTGCTTGCCCCCCACCAGGCTCGGCCAAATTCCTCGCATGCACCTTACCAGGCACAATGGCCTATACGCTGCAGGTTCCATGACACGAAATGTCCATGTTTTTTGCAATGCGGAATGATGACCTTCCAGGGCGAAGTTACTATCTAGGAGTCATTACAACTAGCTCAATTGCAGCATTGTAGCATGTTGCGCAATAGCTATGTAGACAAAAATTACTTGAAAGTGATTTATCTCTTGCAAAGTTTGAGGGTTTCAAGCCTCTTGAATCTTATGATTTCCATAAGCTAGATTAATATCATGATAGTAAAAGTCTCCTGGACACCTAAGGTTTTACTTTTCACAAAAAAAAGAAGAAAACAAAGAATATTTCTGCACGCAGAATATGGTCGTGTCCATTTTAGATTTGCCCATGAAAGGTGTTGATAAAATTATTGAATCTTTCACTAGGGAATTTCAATATTTGAAACAAGGTCAGCTTTTAATTGGAAGTTGACCCTTGTTTCTTGTTGGAGCTTTGTAATTAGCTTTCTCTTTTTTAATATATTCAAGACCTTTTATCTCATAATATATATTTAATTAATTTAAGATTAAATTGTTAATTTAAGATTTTACTTAAGGTCAAAGTATGGTTAGGGTACCAAAAAAGATTATTTTTTTTTGTATCATATGGACCCCTTCATTGATGGACTAGGCTTATGGAAAAAGGGAGAACGCCTCATATTTTTCCTCCCAGAAACTGGGTACATGAAGCAGAAACCAAGCAGAATGCTCAAAAATGAAAAAAAAAAAGGGTAATTTGTTTTAAAGATTAAAAATATCTTTGAACAAATTGTTGAGATTTTTTCTTTATATATTCACTATTGCCTCATCCAAATCTACAAGCTCTTCTTTATATTCAGGATCCAATTAGTTCAAATATTTGATCTTTAAGTTGCAAATTATTAAACGTGCAAATTATTAAATCTGATGCTCTGTCTTGAGTTAACCTATTTCATGTTGCTTGTTTTAGGTGAACTCAACTGTACTCAAGTTTTGTTCACATATGTAGCTACATCATAGAAACTTGGCTTAAGCATTTTGTTTGAAATTTTTTGCAACTCAGGGGTTCAAAATCCATAAGCACCCCACCACTCATACGCTGACATGCCCTTGGAAATCAAAATAGCTGCAGGGTTAACAGAGTCTACCTTCCAATTTCCTATAACTATTTTTCAATGTTACCTTGGTCTTTGAGGATTGATATCTGGGAGAAACTTGTCTCTGGAATTTCTTGAAGAGACATAGTGGCAAGATATGTATGGAATCATACGCCAAGTCCAGTGACAAATCAAATTCACACAAAATATAAAGTCTTAACAACTTGGAGACTATAATGATAAACCTATAATTTTGAACCATACAATCACATGCATATTTGGAACTTGTAGGAAAATATTTGAAATGATTTGCAATGGAGTTGATGCATGGTTGGGTGGACCAATTTTCCATGGAATCTCTATTTACTCAAAATAGTGGTCAAAATTTGAAAATTATGATTAGTTTACATTAGTTTACATTGATTTTCTCCATATTTTTTAATGTCATTAATGACACATCTAAAGTTTCTATTTCCTTAAGCATCTAGGGTGTAAGCAAGATAAAATGAGCAACTTGATTACTTTGTCAAAATTGGAACGAGTAAATTTAAAATAGTAACAAAACTCATTTTAAAGTTGTGGAACATTGAATGTTTTCATTTCAATGACTAAATATGATATATGTTTATCATAATGTGCATTAATTTTCATATTTCAAACTGTAAAAGTAGGTTTTAAGTAGGTTTTTCAAAATACAAATAACTTTTAATGTTTACTTTTCATTGTGGGCTTTTGATTTCAAGTAGGTGTCAAACAAGTTCTTACAAAAAGGAAATAGAATTTTTTTTGATGACTTGTTCAAACATATGTTGATCTTCATTTCCTAACTCATTACATGTTAATTTCATTAATTTTTCTAACCAAAAAGTAGGTTTAAACACATTTTTTTAGTTGGATTCACAAGTATTTTTTATTTATTTAAAAAATTCATTTGCTTTAAATTTTCTTGAATTATATTCTTATGATCTTTTTACAATCAACTAATGTTACTTGACACATACTTTCACCTAATTTAATGTTGTTTTATGGTAGTTATATGAGACGTGCAAGGTTAAAGTGAAAATGTCTACTTTTGTGGTATACTTTATCTTGCTTTGACCTTCTAAACAAAAAAATCATAAAATATTTATTTTTCCAATATGATATGGACTTATGAAGAAATTCTCCTAATTAGCCCATTCAAAAGTCCATAAGTATAATTTTAAAATTTAACTTTTTATTTATTTTGTTCCTATGCTTCTTTGATAATACGATATTTTATCAATTCCAAGTGCCTAACACACACCCCATTAGTTAATGGATCGTAGCATAGTTGACATAGAAATGATAGTTAAAGGTGTAGTTCATAAATTTTGAGTTCAAAAGTCCATGGCTTTTATGATTTTAAAAAACATGTAAAATGATTTTGTGCATCATTTAGATATTCAAGTTAAGATATTTAAACCAAGTTTATTTTAATAAATTTTAAAACATATAAAGTGACATGAGCATTACAATGGCAACCACAAGGTAAAATTGGTTGGCGTGACACCCAAATTGGTCCATCGAACCATGCATCAACTTAATGGTGTTAGATGTTTAGCTTGATATTTAATGTTAGGATGTATCATCGAGCATGGTTATTAAAATTGACATGACATGCCATTTTTGTGTCGATTGTCATGTTAGCGTCAATCATGATGCATCAATTTGTTAGGTCAACATTAATGTTGACTAGACATTTCCACAATAAAAATAAAATTACAAATTTTTTTATTGTGCAAGTAAGTTTAATAATTAATAACTAATAATTAATTATCAAGTTTTATATTTCATCAATAAATCATTTCGCACCAGATTTTGGCTGTTGGATACTGACCGAGTTGTGGAGTGGTGGTGATTGAAAATCTTGGCCATTAAAATAGCACCGAAATTAAGTCATCTTGTTTTAATGATTTTCATTTTCAATTTTTGATTTTTGATTTATAATTAATTGATTTTTTTTCTATATTGGCTACCGAATTTATGTCACCAAATTACAATTGGGGTGTTAATGGGTTAACCAAAAAAACATGGGCACTGAGATGTGACCGAAATCTAGTTGCCACTTTTTAATGGTCCAAATTTTTTTAATTTACTTTTCTAAAATAGCAACCAAATTTAGGTTGATGGAAATTGACCAAAAAATCATGGTCATTGAGATAGCGATTGAAATCTAGTCACCATTTTTTAATGATCCAAGTTTTTTTTCATTGGTAACCAAATTTAGGTCATTAAACTACAACCGAGGATCGAACTACTAGGTCTTTAAATTGCAACTAGGGTTAAATTTAGGTCATTGGATTAACATTGAAGTTCAAATAAGTTGACCAAAAAATCATGGCCATTGAGATCATGACCAAAATCTAGTTGCCATTTTTTAATGGTATATGTTTTGTTTTTGCACTAGCAACCAAATTTAGGTTGTTGGACTACGACCAAGGTTTATACAAGTTGATTGAAAAATCATGGCCATTGAAATGATGACCGGAATATAGTCTTTTTTTTCATAGTCTAATTTTTTTGTGTTATTTTTTACATTGGCGATTTAATTTAGATTGCCAAATTGCAACCAACGTGTGGACCCATCGATTGAAAATCCTAACCTTTGAGATGGTGGGATTAGATTCAGGTTGTTGGATTTAACAATTTGGATTTTTATTTTTTTGTGACTGTAATTTTCAATTGCCATTGGGATAAATTTTGTACCCCTATATGAAAAATTATTGCTTTGACCCAAATTGACCCTAAATTAATGTGACATAGGGTTACATTGGCACCTAAACATACCTTACTAACATGATGTGATAAGGCCAACACTAATAACCATACCATCAAGTATGTGTGGTGATAAACCCATTTTTCCATGTGGTTGCATTGTAACCCCTAGTTTTGAAACCACTTATTGAACATTGGGTTGGGTGATCTTTAATCCAAAATAATAACATTGTTCATAATCTTAAAGGTTGTGCAATGTCAACCAAAGGCAAGAATGAAAACATCAAGTCTAAAGGATAGGGATAAATCACTTGAAATGAACCTTTCCAAAAATGCTAACTCTAGCTCTTGCATAATTGATTCTAGAAACACATTCATCATGTGCTCTTCAAAACCCTTAACAAGTTTTTTTGATGAGTTAGAATGAATAGAATTGGGATTAGAAAACATAGTGTGAAAAACATAGTGTGCTTTCTTAGTCCCCATTGAAAGCTTGAACTTCAATTGCCCATGTATCTTTCTATATGTGATTGTTTTTCTAAAACCCATCCCAATGGTAGTTAGGGCAATAATTCAAGGATCTTGTTGCAAAAAAAATTGGTAACAATTTTAATTAAGATTATATATTCATAATTGAACCCATGGTAACCTTTGTTCATAACATAAAATCCTTACACATCTAGGTACATTGACTTGTTGGAAACAAGATGAAAAGGATATTAGTGTGGAAATAAGATTTAGGATACCCTTTCAAATTGTGGTGCATAGATTATCATGGTTGAACAACTTGGGTATATGAGTTTATATTTCTCATCAATTGAGTTCCATCCTTGGGATGGCTTTCAACATCTTTGCAAAAATATTTAAAACCTATATCTACAATGTGTATTGTTAAGGCACTTAATAGGAAGTTCCCAAAGTGACCCATAGTCCCAAAATGCTTGATATTCTTTAAGCATTGCCCCATACCAATGTTTGAAAATGTTTGAAAGTTGATGATCAATTACTTTGTCAAAACAACTATCATTTTTCCATCACAATTTGAAGAGTGCATGACAATTTGTATCACTTAAGAAAAGATTTGTAAGAAAGGGGACAAATGGAAGGTAATCAAATACCAAAGTGTTTTTACAAAGTTTTTCACAAAATACACATTTTTTAGTAAATGTAGGGTCCATTCATGATTGGGGTACCAAAAAGAAGTGTCTAACTTTTTAAGACTATAAAAGACAACTTTGGATTTATGTTTATCTTACATTATTATAATTATAATGGATTATTGTATGCCAATAAATAAAATGACGTTTTGTTAGATTAATATATAAATATTTTGAAATAATTTGGTTAATATTATGTAAATGTCATTTTGAGTCCTGTAAACTAATTATATCAAATGTCTAAACTACAATTTTTTTAAAAAGGAATCAAAAAGGAAATTGCATAAAGTCATACAATTGATTTCAAACTTTTTATACAATAAAAACATGCCCCCTTCTATGAAAATACATGTCCATTGAATGAACTTAATGAAAAAGCAAATCATACAAAAATGTTAAAGTCTTGAAATTTTAAAGGAAAGGGCTACAAGGCAAAAAACTCCATTTTTAACCCATTACAAAAAAATTATGTTCATTGGTTTCAAAATGTCTAGCTTTAAGTGCATTTCATGTGCAAGGAATAATCTTGCCAAAAAACATGTTTGGTTATCCATTGAAACTTATTTTGGGATTTTTTATGATTTTGGTTATAAACCAAAATATTCACACACAATTATGTATGAATCTAAAATTCATTGTTGCCACATGAATTATTTTAAATAAAAAACTAATCAATTTTTCTCACTTAATTTGTTTCAAGTAAATATTATTTACTAAAAGTAACCCCACAAAGATCTTGGGGTCCTTTTTCCTTTTTTTGGTTTCTTAGTCTTGAATGGACCTTATAACACAATTCCAGTGTAGTGTCACACAAGATTCACATTTACCTTTCAATGTTTTTAGTCCATTGTAAGGTTGTCATGGCATTCATGCATTTATCAAGCCTATGGCAATCAAAAAAATTTCATCACCAAGCTTGCAACAATTGAAAATTTTCAGTCATCAAGTTTGTTGCAATAAAAAAACATTTGTTGTTGCAAGCTTTACAATGGCCAAAATGAACCCTGTTTTGGTCCCCCATAAGCTTACCTCAAGCAACCCAAAAGTCCCTTTGACTTAGGTTGACCCTATATTAATGTGACATAGGGGTGTGTTTGCATCTAGATGCGTCCATTGCATTGTAATGGGTGCACGAATGTCGTGACAACCCTATAGTGGATTAGAAACATTGAAATGTAAATGTGAATCTTGTGTGAAGCCACAATGGAATTGTGTTACAAGGTCCATTCACAATTAAGGTATTAGAAAAAAGGAAAAGGACTCTAAGTTTTTGTGGGTTTACTTTTAGCAAAAAATATTTACTTGAAACAAAACTAAGTGAATTTTTTTATTAGTTTCTGATTTAAAATAATTCATGTGATAGTTGTGAGTTTTTACATTCATACATAATTGTGTATGAATATTTTGGTTTATAGCTAGAATTGCAAATGAATTTGATTGCCAAACTTAAGGTGACCGAAAATTTTCGATCAACAATCGAGTGACAATTGAAAAAAATTCAGTCACCACGTGATTGGCAATAGAACACTTTTGGTCACCAAGCTTTGGGGTGATTAAAAGCATTTTGTGGCCAATTGTGTGGCTACTAAATTTTTTCGGTTACCACATGTCTCTAAATCTAGGTTAACTAATTGATGGTGGATTGGTCTTTACCACTGATTTGGTGAGAAAATTTGGTATGCCTAGTAACAAAATGTAGACCCTAAATTCCAATACTCACCTTTTCTTTTGAAGTGTGTGGGCCTTATGTTGTTTAACACCAACCATTGCTAAATACCTTGGGAAGGAGGGGTGAAACCTTTATGGGTGTTTGAATTTCAAATTGTCATATTACATTTGCAATTGGTGCAAAATTTCAATTGTAAGCTTAAAGGTGGAGTTCGATCTTATTTGTTGAATACTTTTATCATATTAATCAAGCCTATTGTTCTTATGTATAGTGTTTTATCAATGGAGGGAAGGCAGAACATGTGGAGTCCATGGTGTTTGATGCTAGAGGACAAGCTAGGGAAAATGTATTGCAATTTTTGTGGCAATGTTATTCCATATTGCAAAGATAGAATGCTTTTCTATTTGGGCTATCGATATGATGGCAATGCATGAATTGGAATTGCAATGTGTTCAAAGGCATGTCCATGGGTGAAAACATTATTTGCCTAATGTGGTGGACTTGTCCTTCCACCACTAAATAACATGGAAGTACTAGCCCATATTTCGAATGGGCAAATAGAGGACATGGCCATTGAAATGTTAAATCCTTTGGTGGAAAGAAAATTTGTTTCAACATTTTAGTGGAAGGGGTTCCAAATTTCACACCCCCTATAAATAACACATAGGGTTTTAATAAATCCACAAATAACAACATTCGCACCTTTCTATAAGTTTCATTGCCCAAGGAATTGATTTCAGCCAAAAAACAAGATTTGGACAAGAAGTGGGCAACTTCCTTTTATGAAGTGAACATCCCCTTTAATGTTGTGCAACACTTGGCATTCATAGAAATTGTGAAAGTAACCTTCGAGTCTCAAACCTACTACAAACCCTTGTCATACCATGGATCGTGCATAGATTTGTTAAATCGATCCAAGGCCGATGTGTCCAAACAAGTAATCGAGAGGACATTAAATTTGACTCACAAATATGGAGCAACCATTTATTTTGATGGTTGGGACAATGTTGCACGATGTCCATTATTGAATGTAATGCTTACTTGTTCCAATGGCGATGTATTCATAGGTTCCATTGACACAATTGAAGAATGAAAAGATGCCCATTACATATGTAATACATTAGTTGGATACATCAAAACCATTAAAGTTGACAACATTGTACAAATTTATATATAGACAATGCTTCAAACATGAAAAGTGCGCCACCTTCTAATTTGTCATTTTCCAAATCTTTATTTTCAAGGTTGTGTTGTTCATTGTTTGGACTTGTTGTTAGAAGATTGGGGAGAAATAACATGGGCAAAACAAATTGTGAAAAAAACAAAAGTTATTGTTTCTTTCACACAACAACACCATTCACCACTAGGTGAAAATCCTTTAAGCTATACCACATAGGATGAAAAGGCCCTAGTCTTTACTACGATTTTTTTTTACCCTATATTTTGATCCTTATAAAAAATGATGAGTCAAAAGTTGTCAAAATTTTCAAAAGGACTATATTTTAGAACATTAAAATTTTAGATTCCATCATAATCATTCATAAATGGGTGCAAACAAGATATAATGAACCAATGGGATTATTGTAAAAAAGGACTATATTTTTTTTTTCCCAAAAAACTTTTTCATATGAATGAATTTTGGAACAATTTCTTTTGCAACTTGTTACTATAAATGTTTAAGTTGTCCAAACGCATGGCATGTTTTTTAATAAATATGAACTTTTGAAAGTGTCCTAATTCCTTGTAAATTTAGTGTTTTGTCTTTAAAAATGACAATAATTTCAAATCATAACTAATTTTTTTTAAATAATGTTTTCTTATATAATAAACTACAACTTTTCTTAACACATAATGGGCATTTTATCCCATTTATGTGTGGCAAAGGACTTTTGAAGTTTTAAAAAATTTAATCAATTTTAAAAAGTTCACTAAATTTTTAAAGTTTTACAATTCCACATATTTTAGGGTATGAATGGTTTTTTAATGTGGTTAATAGGTCTTTATCCTCTTAATTTTTTCCCCATCAAATCTGTTTTATTATATGGGTCCTTTTGATAATTCTTTGTAAAATTGACTCATGTCCGACGTGTTGTTCACTTTTAAAGGTCCTAAATCAAAACTTAAACTTAAAATTTCATCAAATGGATTTTTGGTTTGAATTCCTTTACATTCATATGAATGAAAAAATAATGACTTCCCATGATTGCCATGGTTTTAAATGGCAAAACATAAATATTTATCCAATTTTGATTATTTTTCTTTGTAGTCTTATGCCCTTTTTGGCTTGTTGGATTATGACTACATCTAAACATGTCTTTACATGGTAAAAAATGACCAAGTAAAAAAGACAAAAAGGTTAACATTGTGATGAGATTTTGGTACACCTTAAAAAATTTGCACCCCATTAATCATCTTTTGTTGTTATGAAACCAACCTAATGTTACTAAACCTCATTTGAACATGATTTGTAACTAATTTTTTAATGGTTGAAAGGTTGTTTAAGCTCCGACTTACCATTGAACAAATTGTTGCCAATCTTGATTAAATAACTTTTGTCAACTCATTGCATGGCAATCATCATTAAAAGTCGCTCACCAAAATGAGAATTATTTGAGCCATCGTAAAGAGGGACGAATTTTGGGATACTCGTGCCAACTTTGTACACATGGTGGAACCGGTCTTAATCTCATTGAAGGTATTTGATGGCAAACAACCTTGCATGGGGAAGGTGTGGTTTATCATGAAAACATTGGAATGACATGTTTTCTCATTACGAAATCCACCATTTGAATTGGCATCAAACCTTGCAGATGTGATTGGAAATTAATTTTACTAGAGGTGGAAGATGTTGATGACCGACTTACATTATGTAGGGGCCTTTCTCAATTCATACTTGTTAGATGAAGTTCGCCTACATGATTATGCAGATATGAAGGAGGTTTTAAATAAAATTTTGCAAAAAACAACTAGTACTTTGATCGCCTATGCCTTACTATTAAAATTTTTTGTAGATTTTGTTAAAAATTGAGGTCCATTTTCTAACACCCCCTAATGAAGGACCTAGACGTGCTCCCATTTTAGTGGTGGGATTTGATTGGAACTAGTGGACACACATTTGCACCCATTACATGTCACATTTGGGCACCAAGTTTGCATCATTGTGCGAACAAAATTAAAATTCATATTCATTTGTCCATAGCAAAGTGCAAAATCGGTTAAAATTGAATTGGGTGGAGGAATTGGTGTACATATGCACTAATGACAAGCTTTTGCAACAAAAACCTAACGCTAACCCCACAACATCGTACCAGAAGTATATGTTGTTTAAAGATTTGAAGTTGGATGTTGGTGAAAATATAAATGAAAGCAATTTGTCGGGCAAGGACCCCATAATGTTAAGTGAACCAAATGAAGATGAAGTTGAACATGAACCTTTGGAATTCCCTCATGATGACAAGATTCCATTTTCAAGATTATTGTCTGATTTGATGGTTTGGCAAATGTAAAGGTCTGATAATGGCGATGCAAATCTAAACATGCCATCATTAAATGACAATGTTCAAATGTCAAATGCACCCCCCCAGGTTGTGCATGCTCCAACAACCCTAAATCAAGACACGCCCACATGTAATCAATAAGTTCTATGGAACTGGACCCCCTAATTAAAGTGAACAGATTATTAGTTCGAATCATCATTCTAGAGCCGGACGCACAACAAATACTAATAAACATTTTTTAAATACAAATCACTAGTAGAAATCAGCCAAAATGTAATCACTCCATTTATGACTACATGCAACTTGTAGTCGTTTGCGACTAGATTTGGGAATATTTGCAACTACACGACCAACTTTCAACTATTTTGGTCATTTTTTTAACTATGATGCAACTATTAAAAATTTCATCCTATTGGTTGCATCAATTTTACATTTATTTTCATCCATTAATAGGTTGATATGTCCCATAAGTTGCAATAATCACAAAATTAGTTGCATCCTAAAGGTATTCTACAATGACATAGGGGTGTATTTTAATGGATGTACTAAAATTATATATATATAATATGCATACATATGTATATTATTCATATAATGAATCTCAAAATTAATATTTGAACTTTGAATTTTTTTTATTCAAATCTGAAAATTGATATTTCAACTCTGAAAACTCTTATTTTAATTTTTAAAAAAGAATACTAGAATTTGAAGTGTGATATTTGAATCTGAAAATGATTATTTCAATTGTTTAAAATAGTATTTGAATTTGAAAATTTTGATCTGAATATGATATTTTCAATTTAAATTCAAAAAAACTTATTTGATCTAAAAATTGATTTTGAATTTTAAATTAATATTTTTGAATCCAAAAATTAGTATTTCAATTCAGAAAATTATTAATTGATTAAAAAATAAACATTTTGATTTTGAATATTTTTATATGAATATGAAAATTTATATTTCAGCTCTGAAAAG